>LSQX01323022.1_pt1 | contig 160468 bp, 132 predicted proteins | sample 654561 | NCBI WGS metagenome assembly LSQX01 (sample SAMN04489861, study PRJNA283612) | anaerobic digester metagenome | isolation source: 4 biogas reactors fed with cattle manure at either 37C or 55C with and... | place: Denmark: Kongens Lyngby | collected 2014 | reverse complement strand
AAAGTATTGCCTGCGCTTTTTAGACAACCTGACGAAAAAATCTGACGGCGCAATCGCACAACAATAATTGTGCGGTGTTGCCTTAATTTACGACAGCCGTTAACATAAGGAGTGAATTTCCCTTTGAATTCCAAAAACAATAAAAATCCTAATAACCTTAAAAAAATACTCTTAAAGCTGCCTTACGCTCTTATACCGATACTTTTCCTGTTAGGAGTGTCCTTATATGCAGGCAAGCAAACACAGGAAAAGCAGGAGTATTATCAAATCGTACAATATTTTGATACGAACTCCATTTTAGAATACACCTTAAACCTCAACAGCGGAAGGCTTGAATATACACGCGTGTTCACTGACGATAAGGGCAAGGAAAAAAAGGTCAGCGAATCATTCATTGTGCCGAGTGTTACGATGTTCCTTAATGATGTTGAGCAGAATGTCCGCGATTATAACAGGAACAACCCGGAAAATCCCGTGGAGGACAAATATGTCACGGGTGCCGCAAGCACAATGCTGATGAACATCCTGCCGACAGCGCTGCTTATTGTTGTGATGGGCGGTTTCCTGCTGTTCATGCTCAAGCGAATGAACAACACAATGGCGGGCGAAAGCAACAGGACACTGAGCTTTGGCAAAGCAAAGATTAAACAAGCAAAAGACGAAAAAAGAAAAACGACGTTTGCCGATGTCGCGGGAGCGGACGAAGAAAAAGAGGAGCTTAGCGAGATTGTCGAGTTTTTGAAGGATCCCTCAAAGTTTAACACTCTCGGCGCGCGCATACCAAAAGGCGTGCTGCTGGTGGGACCGCCCGGCACAGGCAAAACACTTCTTGCGCGCGCTGTTGCGGGCGAGGCGGACGTGCCGTTCTTTTCCATTTCCGGCTCGGATTTTGTGGAAATGTATGTCGGCGTGGGAGCTTCACGGGTTCGGGATCTTTTCGACAGGGCAAAGAAAAACTCACCGTCTATAATTTTTATTGACGAAATCGACGCCGTAGGGCGCCATAGGGGCGCAGGCATGGGCGGCGGCCACGACGAGCGTGAGCAGACCTTAAACCAGCTTCTTGTCGAGATGGACGGTTTTGGCGCAAACGAGGGAGTAATAATAATAGCGGCGACTAACCGCCCCGACATACTTGACCCGGCTTTGCTCCGCCCCGGTCGTTTTGACAGGCAGGTGGCTGTCCGATATCCCGATATAAGAGGCAGAGAAGACATTCTCAAGGTTCACGCAAGAGGCAAGCCGCTTGCGCCCGACGTTGACCTTTCAGTTATTTCCCGCTCCACTGTCGGCTTTACAGGCGCGGATCTTGAAAACCTCCTCAATGAAGCGGCGCTGCTTGCGGCACGCAGAAACAAAAAAGCCATTACGATGTCCGAAATCGAGGAATCAACCATAAAGGTCGTCGTCGGTACGGAAAAAAGGTCGCACAAAATAAGCGACAAAGAAAAAAAGCTCACGGCTTATCACGAGGCGGGTCACGCCGTCGCAACCTATTACCTTGAGGGGCAGGACCCTGTCCACCAGATATCAATCATTCCTCGTGGGATGGCGGGCGGCTACACAATGTCCATGCCGAAAGAGGACAAAAGCTACACTTCAAAAAATGATATGCTTGACACAATTGTCGTCCTAATGGGCGGGCGCGTCGCCGAGGCGATTGTGCTGGGCGACATTTCCACGGGCGCGTCGAGTGACATCGAAAAAGCGTCAAATATAGCGCGCAAAATGGTCACAAAATACGGGATGAGCGAAAAGCTCGGCCCCATATCCTACGGCTCTGAAAATGACGAGGTGTTCCTTGGCAGGGATTTCAGCCACACCCGCTCATATTCCGAAAGCATCGCTTCCGAAATAGACAACGAGGTCAACAGCATCATAACAGGCGCCTATGAGCGCACAAACAAGATTTTGAGCGAGCATATCGACAAGCTTCACATGATTGCCGATGAGCTGCTCAAAAACGAAAAGATTGACGGTGAAACATTCAAGGGGCTTATGTCCGGCGAACAAAATGTCGATCAAGCCGAAACACATGAGGATGATATCAAACAAACAGATTGAAAGGATTTGATATTGTGAGAGTCAACATGACAAAGATAATATTCGGAGCTGTCGCGGTGCTGCTCGGGCTGCTTATGCTGTTAAGCGCGTTTGATCTCTTTGAGTTTAAAAACATCTATCCGTATTGGACTCTTTTCATAATTGTTCCGTCAGTGGCAAGCATGATCACAAACGGATTCACATTGTGGAAAACAGCCCTTCTTGCGCTGGGAGTAAATGCCCTCATATGCCAGCAGCACTGGGGAGAATGGGGTTTGCAGCAATTTATAATCGCGAATGTCGCCGTATGCTTTATTCTCTTTGGAATTTACCTTCTTGTCGGCGACCTTAGAAAGAAAAAGCCGCGCCGATATGACAATTATAATAACATTCCGAACTGGCAATTTTACGATTATGCAAACACCGGCGCCCGCCAAAGCGGTGATTACGCAACAGCTGCCGGGCAGTTTTACGGCGGTGGAAATAACGGCGGCGCAGGCTCCGAAAGCGCAAATACCGAAAACGCAAACAACGGCGGAGGAAACAACGAAAACGGCGGCGAAAATGTTGACGGCGCAAACGTTGACGGTGCAAACATTGGCGGCGCAGGAGTCGGCGGCACAGACTATGGGAGCGGATATGCCGGAGGCAATTTTTCAGACTCATGTGATTATACCTTTTATCCGAAATACACAGGCATTTTAAGCAGCAACAAATACAAAAACTGCTCAAAAGACTTCAAAGGCGGGTCAATTGTGTCTGTGCTTGGAGGTGTGGCGGTAGATTTATCCGAAGTCGCAATTTCAGGCGACGTAATTGTCAACGCAACGTCTGTTTTCGGAAACGTTGACATATTTGTTCCGAACAACATCCGCATCGATGTAAACGGCACGGAGGTTCTCGGCAGTTGTGACAATTTTGTTGTTTCAACGCTCGGACCCGAAGTCCCGTGCTTACATATAAAATATTGCGCTGTTTTCGGAAACATTGATATTAAAACAGGATAATTAATATAAGGGGTTATTCATTACAATGGCAAAAAGGATCAGCTACGGGAACGAAAGCATAAGGCAGCTCAAAGGTGCCGACAGGGTGCGTAAGCGCCCTGCCGTGATTTTCGGCTCCGACGGAATTGAGGGATGTCAGCATTCTGTTTTTGAGATAATTTCAAACTCGATTGACGAGGCGCGCGAGGGTTTTGGCGGCAAGGTGATTGTAACGCGCTATTCGGACAAGTCGATAGAGGTTCAGGACTTCGGCAGGGGCATACCTGTCGATTATAATGTGAAGGAAAAGAAATTTAACTGGGAGCTTGTTTTCTGCGAGCTTTACGCAGGCGGCAAATACGACACCAACGACGGCGGCAGCTATGAATATTCGCTGGGGCTTAACGGTCTCGGTCTTTGCGCCACTCAATATTCGTCAGAATATATGGAGGCGGAGGTTCGCACGGGCGGGTACAGATATCTTTTGAACTTCAAGCACGGTAAACCTGTCGGAGAGATGATTAAAGAAGAATACTCAAAGCGCGACACAGGCACAAGGATTAAATGGCGACCCGATCTTAAGGTTTTCACAGATATTGACATACCGCTCGAATATTTTCAAGACATGATGAGGCGGCAATCGATTGTAAACGCCGGTGTCCTGTTTATACTTAAAGACCAGATATCGTCGTCAAAGTTTGAAACATACGAATACATTTACAGCAACGGGATTGTTGACTATGTCGAAGAGGTTTCCGACGGAAAACATCTCACTCCCGTCCAGTTTTGGCAGACAGAGCGCGTCGGGCGCGACCGCAGTGACCAAAAGGATTATAAAGTGAAGATTAATGCGGCTGTCTGTTTTTCAAATCAGGTGCAGCTGAAAGAATATTACCACAATTCGAGCTGGCTTGAATACGGCGGCGCCCCTGACAAAGCGGTGCGAAGCGCTTTTGTCTCACAGATTGACGCCTACCTTAAAAACAACAATAAATATATAAAAAGCGACTCCAAAATCAGCTTTCAAGACGTTGAAGATTGCCTTGTGCTTGTCATTTCCTCGTTTTCAACGCAGACATCGTATGAAAATCAGACAAAGAGAGCGATAACAAACAAGTTTATACAAGAGGCGATTACCGACTTTTTAAAACACCAGCTTGAAGTTTATTTTCTTGAAAACAGGATTGACGCGGATAAGATTTGCGAACAGGCGCTGATTAATATGCGCAGCCGCGTTAAAGCGGAAACCACAAGGCTGAATCTTAAAAAGACACTTCAAAGCTCCAACGACATGGTAAACAGGGTTCAGAAGTTTGTCGATTGCCGAAGCCGTGACGTAAATGTCAGGGAAATATTTATAGTCGAGGGTGACTCCGCGCTCGGCGCCTGCAAGCAAGCAAGGAATTCGGAGTTTCAAGCGATTATACCTGTCAGGGGTAAAATACTTAACTGTCTTAAATCAGATTATGACAAAATCTTTAAAAGTGAAATCATAACTGATCTGATTAAGGTGCTGGGCTGCGGTGTTGAGGTAAAAACAAAATCAAGCAAAAACATGAGTTCCTTCAACCTTGAGCAGCTGCGCTGGAACAAGATTATTATATGCACGGACGCGGATGTCGACGGCTTTCAGATAAGGACGCTGATTCTCACAATGATTTACAGGCTCATGCCGACGCTGATTGATTCAGGCTATGTTTTTATTGCCGAATCACCTCTTTATGAGATCTCGTCAAAGGGTCACACTTGGTTTGCTTATAACGAAAAAGAAAAATCGGATGCAATCACCGAGATAGGCGATGCAAAATACACCATTCAGCGCTCAAAGGGGCTTGGCGAAAACGAGGCGGATATGATGTGGCTCACGACAATGAATCCGCAGACGCGCAGGCTTATAAAGGTGGAGCCGGACGAGGCAAAGATGACCTCAAAAATGTTCAATATGCTTTTGGGCGACAACCTTTCCGCAAGAAAGCAACACATCGCGTCGCACGGTCACCTTTACATCGACCTTGCGGACGTATCGTAGAGAAGTTTAATCAAGGAACGGTTTTAGATAATGTCAAAGAAAAAACAAAAAAATAACGCGCCCGAAAAAGACAAGCTTAACGAATACACACACATTCCGCTTGCGGGGGAAGTTGTCAGCCAAAGGATAACGGACGCGCTTGAAATAAACTATATGCCATACGCGATGAGCGTTATAATGTCGAGAGCGATTCCGGAAATAGACGGATTTAAGCCCTCTCACCGCAAAATCCTATACACCATGTATAAAATGGGTCTTTTGACAGGCTCCCGTTCAAAGTCGGCAAACATTGTCGGGCGCACAATGCAGCTTAACCCGCACGGGGACGCCGCGATATATGAGACAATGGTCAGGCTTTCAAGGGGATACGAGGCACTTTTGCATCCATATGTCGATTCAAAGGGCAATTTCGGCAAGTCGTATTCAAGAGATATGCAGTGGGCGGCGTCGCGCTACACAGAGGCAAAGCTTGACCCCATTTGCAGCGAGCTTTTTAATGATATCGACAAAGACACTGTGGATTTTGCTCCAAACTATGACAACACAATGACAGAGCCGACGTTGCTGCCCGTCACATTCCCCTCTGTGCTTGTAAACGCGAATATCGGCATTGCCGTCGGCATGGCAAACTCTATATGTTCTTTTAACTTAACCGAGGTTTGCGACACGACAATCGCGCTTATAAAAGATGAAAAGCACCGTGTTTCCGACACCCTAAAGGCTCCCGACTTTTCCGGCGGCGGGCAGATTCTTTACGACCGCGAAGCTTTGGAGAAGATTTATAAGACCGGCAGGGGAGGCGTGCGCGTCCGCTCGAAATACATTTTCGACAAGCCTAACAACTGCATAGATATCACGGAAATACCGCCGACGACGACTGTCGAGGCCATAATCGACAAAGTAATCAGGCTTGTCAAGTCAGGTTCAATTCGCGAAATAAACGACATTCGTGACGAAACTGACAAGGGCGGACTGAAAATCACAATAGACTTGAAGCGCGGAACAGAGCCCGACAAGCTTATGCAGAAGCTGTTTAAGAACACCACGCTTGAGGACGTCTTTTCATGTAATTTCAACGTTCTGATCGGAGGAAACCCGCAGCTTCTCGGCGTTGCCCCACTTTTAAAGGAATGGATCGCCTTCAGGACAGAGTGCGTCAGGAGACGTGTATTTTTCAACCTTATGAAGGCAAAGGAAAGGCTGCACCTGCTTAAAGGGCTTGCTAAAATTTTGCTTGATATTGACAAGGCTGTAAAGATTGTGAGGGAAACTGTCGAGGAAAGCGAAGTCATTCCAAATCTTATGATAGGGTTTTTAATAGACGAAACTCAGGCGGAATATGTCGCAGAAATCAAACTGCGCCATCTTAACCGTGAATACATCATCAAAAGAACACAAGAAATTGAAAAGCTGAAAAAAGAAGTCGGCGACATGGAGGACATTCTCAACTCACGCTCCAGGATAAAAAAGATTATAATCGGCGAGCTTGAGGCAGTCAGTAAAAAGTACAACAAGCCGCGCCGCAGTGAAATTGTTTATGTCACGGACGAGCCGGACGAGCCCGGCGAGCCGGATATTCCGGACTATCCCGTCGTCCTGTTCTTCACAGAGCAAGGATATTTTAAAAAAATCACTCCGCAGTCGCTTCGCATGAGCGGCGAGCACAAGCTCAAAGAAGGCGACGCCATACTTCTTGAAACAGAATCAAGCAATAACAAGGAGCTGCTTTTTTTCACAAACCAATTCCAGGTTTACAAGTCGAGAGCTTCTGATTTTGAGGATACAAAGGCAAGCTTGCTCGGTGATTTTGTCGCATCGACGCTTGAGATGGAGCAGGATGAAACGGCTGTTTTCATGGCCGTCACGGAAGATTATTCCGGCTATATGCTCTTTTTCTTTGAAAACGGCAAGGTGGCAAAGGTTGATATGTCGTCTTTCATCACAAAAACTAACAGAAAAAAGCTTGTAAAGGCATATTCCGACAAATCCCCCATAGCCGCCATGATTCATATCGAGGAGGATTGCGAGCTTGTAATAAGCTCGTCCTCGGGCAGGCTTTTGCTTTTCAACACAGGCTCTGTTTCGCCGAAGTCAACAAAAAGCACCGCCGGAGTCGCTGTCATGACACAAAGAAAAGGGCATCGGATTTCAGGCGTCCGCCCTTACAAGCCCGGCGAATTTGCCAAACCTTACAGATATAAGACAAAGTCTCTCCCGGCAGCCGGCGCGTTTCCGAGCGCGGAGGACAAGGGAGAACAGATTTCGCTTGAATAGAAAAACCGTTTGACAGTATCTTTCTGCCAAACGGTCCGAAAACAGCCTGCAAACGCAAACGGATTGTGAGGCTGCCCTCGCGTTAAGTATTTTATCCGCCGTCAATTCTTTAATTCATGTTACTTTTTACCTGAAGATTGCAGGATTTTTTACAAACAATTCAGGCGATAGTGGACGAGAGAATTCATGATAGTTCAGAAAAATACAAATATTAATTTAGAAATTTAAGAGTGTTAAAAATTGTCTTGCATTTTTAAACAATATGTGATAATATCTTATGGTACAATAAATTCGGAGGTCGTCTTGAAATGAGTGTTCTTGAAATTATTCTCGGAGCCGCTATCTTTTTAACGGCAATTCTTATTATTGTTTTTGTTCTTTTGCAGGAGGGTCACCAGCAAGGTCTGTCCGGCGCCATAGCCGGAGGTGCGGAAACCTTTTTCGGAAAGAACAAGGGGCGCACGCTTGAAAACAAGCTCGTTAAGGGCACGGCTGTCCTTGCTGTCATCTTTTTTGTCTTGGCCCTTGCCACAACATTGATGCTTTTGTTCCTCAGATAAAGTCGAATTTCATTTTCACGGGCAGACGATATGTTTGTCCGTGTTTTTCTTTTTTAGGACCTGTTGCATACAAAACGCAGTCTCGGTCAAAGATAAGCATATAACTGTTAAAAGGGCTGCTTTTAATGAAAATTCTTTTGCTCTTAAATGGCGAATCAGAATATATGCGTCAAGCGGCGGCTTTGTCAGACGCGCTAACTTCAAGGGATATTGACTGTGTTATCAAAAAAGAAAAGGACTTTGACGACCGCGCCGAAAAAATACGCCGCGGCGATTTTGACGCCGTTATTGTGTTTGACACGTCCGCCGCCGCAAAGCTTTCTAAAATCAAACGCAAGGGGAGCTGCTCCTTTGAGACAATTTTTTTATGCACCGATTATTGCTGCTCGCGGCAAACAGCGGCCGGCGGCTGCGATAAATATATTATTCCGCACAGCGAGCTGATATTGGAGTTCGCCGCAAAAGGCGTGCGCGACACACGCATTCTTCCGCTCGGCGTTCCCACAGGCATTGCGCGCAAGACAGCTCTCACAAAAGAGGAAGCGCTCTTGAAGCTTGGCATAGATACGAAAAAAAACACGATACTTTACATTTGCGACGGAATATCCGCAAAGCAAACATCAGTCATAATAAAGTCGTCCGAGGCGCTTGGCAAAAAAGAATTTCAGCATATCGCGCTGTTTAAGAATGATAATTTAAAAAAAAGGCTGTCGCACAAATTTTCCTCAATACATGACATTTTTTGTGAGTATTCAGACGACCCATTCGGCATATACTTTGATGCCTGTGACGTTGTTATAACGACACCTGACCCCGTTGCCGCCACTGCCGCCGCACTGCTGCAAAAGCCGATTGTGCTTTTAAACGGCACAAAAAAGGTGTCAAAAATGAACGCGCGTTTTTTCTTTGACAGGGGCATGGCTTTCGCGGGCAGGACTTATGAGGATTGTGTGTCATACGCTAACAGGCTCTGCACTTCCACAAGGCTCCGTGAAAACATGGCGGAGGCGCAAAGAAAGTATATTAATTTCGGCGCAGAGGAGAAAATAGCTGATTATTTTGCAGAACAATTTACATGATATGCCAATCGGGAATTATAAGCAGGCTGTCTGCTGATAAGATTTATTTAAAGACTGATTAGTCGGAGGTGCGGGTTTGATTTATTATTTTTCAGGCACGGGCAATTCCAAATGGGTTGCCGAAACTATCGCCGAAAAAACAGGCGATGAATTGCTTAAAATAACAGATGCGTTAAAAGAGGGAAAACAAATACATATTGACAAGAACAGCCGAATAGGCATTGTGTTTCCCGTTTACGCGTGGAACCTTCCGATTCCGGTCGCCGAATTCATTAAACTGCTCGACATAGACGGCGGAGCATACATCTATGCTGTCTGCACCTGCGGCGATAATGTGGGGCTTACTGTCAATATACTCAAAAAGCGAATCAGGCTTTGCGGCGGATATTCCGTCAAAATGCCTGACAACTATATACCGGCGTTTGACGTTGACGATGCTCAAACGGCGCTCGAAAAGGTTCGTGACGCCTCAAAAAAGCTTGACATAATATGCGGCGACATAAATTCCGAAAAGGCTCGTTTTGATTATGATAAAGGCAGGTTTGCCGCGCTCAAGTCTTATGCCGCGTCTTATCTTTTTAACAAATATGCCCTCAGCTCAAAGCCTTTTTACACCGAGCCCTCCTGCGACGGCTGCAAGCTGTGCGAAAGAAGCTGCCCCACGGAAAACATAACAGTCGTAGACGGTATGCCTTTTTGGGGCGACAAGTGCGTTCAGTGCCTTGCATGCATACACCGCTGTCCTCAAAAAGCAATTCAGTACGGAAAGTTTACAAAAAAGAGAGGGAGATATTTTTTCGACTTTACAGAAGAAGAAATAAACTGTAAGAAAGGAAGATGATTTCATGAATATAGCATTTGCGGGTTTTCGCCACGGTCACATTTTCACACTTTACATGCAAGCGAAAAATCATCCGGACATCCACATAGCGGCGGCGTGGGAGGAAAACGACGAGGCAAGAAAAGAAGCCGAAAGCAGGGGAGTCACTTTTAACTGCGTTGGGTACGACGATATGCTTACATATCCGGGAATAGACGCCGTGGCTATAGGCGACTATTACGGAATTCGCGGAGAACGAGTTATCAAGGCTTTAAAAGCCGGAAAGCACGTCGTCGCCGACAAACCGATTTGCACGACATTGGCAGAGCTTGACGAAATCGAGTGGCTTTCGAGCGAAAAAAATCTGAAAGTGGGCTGTATGCTCGACTTGCGTTACCTGCGCTCCGCCGCGGCGGCAAAGGAGATAATATCCGGCGGCAGGCTCGGCAAAATTCATGCTATTTGCTTTGGCGGTCAGCATTCGCTCAATTACGGCACAAGGGCAAAATGGTACTTTGAAAAGGGCAAGCACGGCGGCACAATAAACGACATAGCCGTACACGGCATCGACCTTATACGCTATATAACAGGTCTTGAGCTTGAGGACATCATCGCCGCCAGATGCTGGAACGCATTTGCGCGCGAGGTTAAGGAGTTTAAGGACTGCGCGCAGTTTATGGCTATCTTTGGCGGCGGCGCAGGGCTTATTGCCGATGTGTCATATTCCTTGCCGGAGGGCTGCGGCTTTGACATGACAAAGCCTTGGCGCTTCACCTTTTGGGGTGAAAACGGAGTGCTTGAATTTGACGCAAACAGCGACACGATTCTTCTTGAAATGGCGGGAGCCGACACGCCGGAAATAATAAAACCCGAGCCGTCAAGCTCAAACACAATAATTGATTTCCTTGCCGATATAAACGGCGTTCCGAACGAGCTTGACACTGAAAATGTGTTCAAATCGTCGCGTTCAACTCTTATGATACAGGATTTTGCCAACAAATCGGAAGGTGATAAGTTTGAAAAAATTTGAAAAAGTGCTTCTTGCAAGCGACTTTGACGGCACACTAAAGGACGATAACGGCACAATCACAAAAGATGTCCTTGACGCAATCAAATATTTTCAGGATAACGGCGGCTATTTTACACTTGCGACCGGCAGGACTTTTCAGGGGCTGCGGCTTTATGACAACTCAATTTACAACGCTCCCGCGCTTTTTGCAAACGGTGCGCTGGCTTATGATTTTTGCTCGTCGTCAATCGCTTTTCTTGACGGGATAGGGGAGGAGGGGCGCGACGTCGTCCGCCGCCTGCACGAGGAGTTTCCCGATATATCAATAGAGATGTACCCGCTCGGCGCGACATACGCGATTAATTTGACCGACAAGACACAAAGGCATTTCACGGATCAGGGAATAACATTTAACGTGACGGAAAATCCCGACGAAGTGCCCGTCCCATGGCAAAAGGCAATGCTTGGCTGCAACAAAGACAACACGCTCAAGATACAGCGATTTCTTGCAAAAAACTTTACAGAAACAACGTATCTGCCGACTTCCGGAACATTTATCGAAGTGCTTAAAAAGGGTGTCAACAAGGGCAGCGGGCTGCTGAAGCTTGCCGACTTTTTAGGTGTTCCCCATAACCGCGCATATGCCGCCGGCGACGGCTATAACGACATTGATATGTTAAGGGCGGCCGCCGCGGCGTTTGTGCCGTGCAACAGCGACAAAGAGGCGATAGCCGCCGCCACGCACATAGTGCGCTCAAACAACGACGGAGCTATCGCGAATGCCATCGAAATACTCGACGGTATATATTAAAAATTGTACGGTGCTGTATATTTTTGCTTTTGAGCTGACGAATGCGGTGTGTCGGTTCAGGCTTTTATTATCCAAAATTCGCTCATCATAATCCCCACTGTCGGCTCGCTTATAACAATTTCAACACACCCGTTTTCAAATACGTCGGCAGGCAGGAGGTATGTCGCAGTCTCTGTGTCGGGCGCAAGATAGTCGGAGTCGAATTTCTTGTTTTTTTCTCCGCCATATTGTTTTCCGCTGTAAATTGTCTTTCCGTTTGCAGTAACGGTGTGTTTTTTTACAAAATCGTACTTTGCCTTTCTGTATGAAACTCTTAGCTTGTAATCAACGCCGATTGTAAAGCCTCCAAGCTTGCAGCGAAATGAATGGTGGTCAAAAAGCTTTAGCTGTGACATCGGAATGCTGCCGTTGTTGACGCTTACCCTGTCGCCTTGAAAATCGATATAAAAATCGCCCTGCTGCGGTTCGCCAAGCACACCGAAACCGTGTTCGGCAAGCGAAAAGTAATATTCGTCCGAGGCAACCTTGTTTCTGTTAAGAAGTCCGTCTATGAATTTCCCGCGCTCCGGCTCCTCAAGCGACATGGCATGATTAAGCCTGTTTAAATACCACGCGCGGTCTGTCAGCGGAAGATCAATGGATTCAAGCGTCGCCCCCCGCTCCCATCCCGACGCTCCGTAACGCTCCATATCAAGCTGCATCCCTATCAGCTCAAACAGCCTTTGCGCAAGCATATCAACATGCGCGCGCAGCTCCTTATATTCAGCGTCAAACTCTGTTTCCAGCACAGCCACGGCATCCTCCGCGCCGCCGCAAGAAAGTATGCGTCTTGCCTCGAAAAGCAGATTGTTTTCAAAAATCATGCGCCTGCGTATGATTAAATCACATTCCGCTCTAAAAAGAAGCTGGCAAAACCTCCAGTTTGAAAGCGCGTTCGGGCAGTCGTCAGACAATCCCTTCCACAGCAGATATGTGTCCTCAATCGACGGGTTTTCCGACGGATCGCCAATCCAATTTCGCTCAAGCGCAAGAATCCCGTCGGCTGCCTTAGCTGCCGGAAGCTCCCACAAAAACGCTCTTGCGTAATCAAGAAGCGTCTCATAAAGCGGAGTTTCGGGGAAAAAGTCCATGTCCCCCCACACCATTTTATTTACATCGTCGTTTGAGCCGTCCGAATAACTGACGCTGCCGTCCGCATAGCGGCGCGTCAGCCTGTGTATTTCACGAAATTCAACGGGGCGCGGGTTAATTGTTTCGCGCCCGATGCCCGTCGCCAGCGCATAGTGCCAATCATCGCGGTCAAAATGGACGGGATATTCGCAGCGCACATTGTGGGTTATGTCGGGATAAAGCCTTATGGGATATTTTGACGGCAGCAGGCGCCTCAGCTCGTCTATGTCAAAAGCTCTGTTAGGTCCTGTGATTATACCGTCAATTTCATCGGGCAGCATTTTCATCTTTTCCATGAAATCCTGTCCCCAGCTTATTTGTGAGTGGGGCTTCTGCGCCGACGGCCACATTTGCGCGTTTGGATGAATCTTTTTAAGCTCCCTCGAAATGGCAATGCATCGCTCGACAAATTCGTCTCCGGGGTAATCTCCCGGGTCGCCTCCGGGCGGAAAAACAGTGTCAAGCCGCGGGCATCCCTTAAAAAACTCTCTCCGCTCCGCCAAGCTGTCCTCAAGGCTTTCCTCGTCGTTTGGATACCATACGGAAAAGTCAAGATCAAACTCGTCTGCAAGCGCGGAGCCCATAAAGCAAAGCTTATTTTGCTCATATTTCATGTGCTTAAATTTTTCGGGGCCGTCGTCACCGGGGATATGCTCCACCATGTTGCTGCCAAACATCATAATGTCAAGATAATATTGCCGATAATCCTCAATGCTCCAAGCGTCGTATGTGTTGTTTTTGTTTCTGTATCCGAGCTGGTGACCGCGTATTCTTTTGTCAGGTGAATATTCGCCCGAAATGTCGCGTATCAAGGTGATTTTCCGCCCGCTGTATTCTGTCTTTCGCAAAAAGTAAGAATACCCGTATATAAACGAGCGTATGCCCTCGCCGGTTATGACAAGGACTCCCCCGTCAAGCTTTAAGGTGAATGTATCTTTGTTTTTTTGCTTGCCCTTGACAAAGCGGACGCACGGTGGCGCGGGCTCTTTTAAAAGCTTTGGGCGCTCGCCCGTGCGCGCGGTGATTTCATCAGCAAAAAGCTCCGCGGCTTTTTTGCCTGCTTCATCGTCAAAGCAGACAGACAAACAGGAAAAGTCATAGTTTTTCATAAAAAAAGCACTCCTTTTAAGCGTTTTAAATTTTATTGGAAACGATTGTTTATATATGCTATAATAAAACAAATTGGAGGGACGATTATGTTAGCCTTAAAAATTATCTTAGTATTTGCCGCAGCTGCCGCGGTTTTTGCGCTTTCGATAGGATACGGGGTTTTTGTCAAAGTGCTTGTAAGACCGCGCAAAAAAAAGAAAAAAGCCGAAACAAACGAAGAACACATTAAAAGAGCGGAGCAGCGCGAAAAGGACAAAGAGCTTCTTTTCAAGCGCAGCCACGACAGCGCGGAAATAAGCACGCCCGACGGCATTGTGCTTCGCGCCGTTTATTTCCCGTCGGGGACCGACACAAAACGCTTTGTCCTGCTTTCGCATGGTCATAAATGCAACGGCGCCGACGAGTTTGCGCACATAATTCCTTTTTATCTTGACGAAATGAAGTACAATGTGCTTTTGCCGGATCACAGGGCGCACGGGAAAAGCGACGGTAAATATATCGGGTTCAGCGTCCTTGACAGCCGTGATATTTTGCTTTGGGTGGATTATCTGACAGAGCGTTTCGGCACGGATATTGAAGTGATTATGCACGGGGCGTCAATGGGCGCCGCGACAGTGCTTCTTGCCAACCAATCCGACAAAATCCGCCCTCAGGTAAAGCTTGTTGTGGAGGACTGCGGTTTCAGCAACGCCAAGGAGGAGATTGCCTGCGGCATGGAGGATATGTACGGCTTCAAGCTCATGTCTGTCGTGAGCCTTGCAAACTTGTTCTGCCGCCTGTTCGCGAGATATGACCTTGGCGATTCGGACGCTATCGGCAACATAAACAAAAGCAAAAACCCGATATTGTTTATTCATGGCTCCGCGGACACTTATGTGCCGACACAAATGGGTCAATCAATGCATGACACCTGCGAGGCAGTTGAGAAAGACATTCTCATTGTCGAGGGCGCCGGTCATGTTTTCAGCTTTTATACGGATCCCGAGGCTTACAAATCGAAGGTTCGCGAATTTATACATAAAAATATCGGCGAATAACAAACAAGACTTGACAAGCGGGCGCCTTTTTAAGCGCCGTCACAAAGTCGGCAAAGGTCTGAAATCAGGCGTCTTGACCGACAAAGGCAAGCACGCTTTCAGCCACCTGCAAGTCATACGGAGTTGTGATTTTAAAATTAAAAAACTCACCGTTCACGATGTGTATATCAATCCCTTTAAGAAAGCAGACTTTGGTCGTTTCGGTCAGCTGCTTTCTTTCTTTTTCGCTGATTGAGTCAAAGGCGCCGAGCAGCCTTTTTATTTTAAATCCCTGCGGGCTTTGACCCGCAAAAAGCTCTTTCCTTGACGGCATTCCGTCGATTATTTTTCCGTCCGCGGACTTGACTATCGTGTCGTTTACAGGCACAACGACATTGCAGGCGTCGCAAAAATCCATCTCGTTTATCACATCGCTGATAATTCGGCTTGTGACAAACGGACGAACTGCGTCATGTATCAGCACAACGTCGTCGTCTCCTATTGTGTTTTCGGAGGTCAAAGCGTTTAATGTGTTGAGCATTGTCGCTTCCCTGTCGTCTCCGCCCTCGCAAAGACATATTCTTTCATTGCTGCCGATATATTCATTAATCTGACTTTCGGCAAGGCTCAACCAGTCGCCGTTTGCCCCTATCCAAATCTGCTTAATGCGCTTTTCGCTAAGCAGCTTATTAATTGAATGAATGAAAACCGGCTTGTCACCGAGCATTAAAAACTGCTTTGGCGTCGGTGAATTCATCCTTGTGCCGCTGCCGCCCGCAAGAACGACGGCGTAAACGCTTTTTTCCCTATGCATTATATACCTCTCTTTCAATTTCCTCAATCTTCATATTTTTATATTTCCCGAAATCTACGTCATAAAAAAAATGAGTTCTGCGAAACAGCAGGGGAGGGGGCTGCATATAATCGCCGTAATGCAGTTTAAGGTAATTTTCCCATCCGCTCATCACGGGGCAACGCCTGCCCTCATACATCATCATGAAAGGCTCTCCCCAACAGCTTTTGTCGAAACATTCCTTGTCATAACCGTAATAACCGGGCAGACAAACCCACTCGGACGACTTGTCAACATCATATTTCACAGCATTATTATACCATATCAGTTGTAAAATTTTTTTCGGAACAAAATTCTTAAGAATCAAGCGCTTCACCCATACGGACAAATTCTTTTTATTTAAAACAGGCTGCGGCTTAACGCTTTCATACATAATAAAAATCATGCGCTCGTTAATTTGGGCGTGTCTTTTTTTCAGCTTATCTGTCGGCGCGGCGCCGTCAAGCGGCAGTATGTCAAGGAAAATGCCGTGAGGACCCTTTTGGCGAAGCGCGCGTTTGATTGATGTGCCTTTTATTTGAATTCTGTGGAACCCGTAAGGATAATTGTTCAATGGAAGAATCATATCATTCGGCAATTCAGACTGCGCTATTTTTATAAAGCGCTCATAATCGTGCCTCGGCATTGTCACGTCAACATCATCGTCCCATGGAATCTGCCCGCCGTGGCGCACGGCGCCAAGCAGCGAGCCCGCGGCGACATAATAAGTGATGCCGTGTTTTTTACATATCCGTTCAAGCTCACCAAACATTTTTAAAGCAAGAAGCTGTGAACGCCTGACACCCTCAGGCGAAATCTGAATGCATGAATACTGTTCGTATCTCTTTAGCTCGCGCAAGCTTATCTTTTTTAAAATGCTTTGCTTGAGCGGCGATATCTTTCGCTCCTCCGCGAATTCCGGCTTCGCGGCGGAGCGTATTTCAGAGTTTAAAAGAAAAATGTCTGATGATTGTTCGGCGTCAAGTTTCGGCGTGTCAAGCTTCGGCAACGGGTTCCCCGCCGCTACCGCCGCAAACAAAAGCAGCCAATCAGAAACCGCGGCATCCTTTTTTTCCGGAGAAAGAAGTTCGGATATCTCGGCTGACGCGCGATTTCGGACTTTCGGCTCAAGAAGCTCGGAGCATTTTTTGCAAAGCTCGCCGCCGCCAAAAAAATCAAACGCGTCGTCAACATATTCAGATGAAAAACACACAGGGACAAGCCTTGATATCAGCATCAGATATGGATATGAGGGTGTGATAAACCTGTCGGCTATCAGCGCGAAATCACAGCCGTCAGCCTCGTCGTTAATTGTTTTGTCGTCGCCCGAAAAACAGACACGGGGAAGCAGGCGTGCGCATTTATTCTTGACTTCGTTTTCAAGCGGCTGAAACTCATCGCCGGAAATAATGCGGACCAAAATATCGGCATCATTTTCAGTGATTTTCGAAAGAGCTTTCAAGGCTTTGTCAAGTGCCTTTCCTTTGTCGAGGACGACAAGGAGAATCTTTTTCCCGCCGCCGCAGGGTCTGAACTCACCTGCCAAAAAAGGAAAGCGATATCTTATAAAAACGTGGTTGGCGACTCCGTTTTTGCTGTTGACAAGATAATCGGCAAAGCTTCCGGAAACGACGGCATCCGCATCCTTGAGGACAGAATAATAGCCCGAAAAGCTGTGCGGGCTGTCATGGAAAGATTTTATGTATCCGTCGGTTTCAAGACATATAAGCTTGCCGCAGACCTTTTTGATTATCTCCGCGTCACTTAAAAATTCACTTCTTGCCGTGTCGGTATGTACGGCTATGCCGCCTGAATCGGACGATAAAAAATGGGCAAGCTTTTCAGACCGCTCATAACAGCCGTCAACGCCCATATCGAAGCTTAGCCTTTTAATCCTGTGGTCATAACGGAAATCGGTGATATTGCATCGCGCGTCCGTAATCGCCGTAATGCTTTCGCCCTTTTCCGCAAGATCATTCATGAGCGAAACAACAGACATTTTACGAGACGTTTTCATGTCGCCGCAAATGAAGAAAATCCTCTTTTTCTCTGTAAAATCAATGCTCAAGCATCGCACCTCATACAGCTTGTTTTAATATGTTTTGTTTGTCCTTTTTGCTTAACACCTATTTGCTTATTTCCTCTTTCTTTAATTCCTCTTTGCCTGCTTTTTCTTTTTTGCTGTTGCTGAGAATTAAAACGACAAGCGCCGCCAACACCAGCGCACAGCCTGCCTGAACTCTGGCGGAGGGAATCTCGTTAATAATCACAGCACCGGCGGCAACGCTCACAAGCGGCTCCGACATGCTGATTATCGCTCCTGTCGTGGCGCCGAGCTTTTGAATGCCGTAGGCAAGCAAGGAGTGGGAGGCGACGGTGCAAAGAAGAGATATCACAACTATGCGAACCCAGTCGGATGTGTTTGAAGGCAGGTTTATGTTTCTGCCGGCAAGCTGCGTTGCGGCAAGGAAAATTGTTGAGACAAGGCTGGAATAAAACACGATTTTCATCGGATGAAGGACGCTGAACGCGCTTTTCTTTGCGGCGATGATATAAATCGCGAGTGTCAGCCCCGATATCAACGCAAAAATAGTGCCGACAGGGCTGAAATCACCTTTTATATCTGCCATAAGCGCCATCCCCAGCACGGCGGCAATTATGGCGGCTACAGTTTTGCGCGAAAGCTTTTCTTTGTAAATCACAGACATTAAAACGGCGACAAAAATCGGATATGAAAAGTGGAACATTGTCGCGATGCCGGCAAACATATATAAATATGACTGTGACAAAAACCAAGAGGTGACGCCGCCGCTGAACAAACCAAAAGCCGCAAACGCGGCAAATTGTTTTTTTGTTATTGAAAATGAAATTCCGAAGATTGGCAGGAGAATCGCAAGCATAACCGTCGCGAAACCGTAACGCAGGAGGACGAGTGTCCCGGAGTCGACACCGCTTAAAAGCACCTGCTTACACCAAATGGGCAAAAAACCAAACAAAACGGCCGAGGCGGTGACTGCGGCGACTCCTGAAAAAAAGCTTTTTTGTTTTACATTCAAAAAATCACATCAATTCATAATGTATTTAAATGAAAATTAAGGCATCTGCGAGATATTGTACCATCTTCTTTTGCTTAATGCAAGATAACAAAAAGCATGCAAATTGTTTTATATTTTATAATTCTTTTTTGGTCTTGAACTGTTTGATATAATTTGTTAAATTATAACTGTATGGGTCTGTGATATCAGCTTTTCCAAAGGAGGCGAAGGTGATAACTAAGTCAAAAAAATACAAATTAAAGAGCGGTGAGATTGTCGATTTAATTTCCGAGCATGATGATAAGATTGTTATTATGTTCAACGGCACATGTTTTGAGCGCCCCGCGGGCATTATCGGGACTTTGCTTTTTCCTGTTTCTGACGGAGAGGCGGCAAAAGCAGATTCGGCTGCTCAGAAATTTTCCACAGACCTTCACAGCGGCAAGGCAGGCGACAGGCCGCAGCCAAACACAATAAAAGCAGGGGATACTGTTTGCTTAAAGTTTATTGAAATGAGCCGCAAATCTGTTTTTACCATCTCCGAAGACAACAGCGACGTCACAGTCAGCGAGCTTTTATGCTCGGACGAGGGTGTCATTTCAAACGATTCGCCGCTTGCGAAAGCGCTTCTGGGTGAAAAATCCGGCAGCGTTATAACGTTTTACTACAAAGACAAAATATTTGTTGTAAAGGTGCTTTCTTTTTTTAAAAAGACAACCGGTGTTTACCAGCAGATGCGAGAGCAAAAGGAAGCGCAGAAGGCTCTTGACGAGCAGCGTAAAAAAAATGAAAAGCTTGCGAAATCATCAAAAAGACGAGTAAGGTCAATAAAGACAGGCAACACAGTCTGTGTTGAGTTTCTTGACACAAACGAAAAAAAGGCTTTTAAAATTGTCGAAGCCTGGCTGCTTGTGACGCCGGACGCCGCCGTGAAACCTTACAGACCCACAACATACGACAGCAAAACAATGACGGATGCCGACCCTGACAATGACACAATCAGCGAAACATCACCGCTTGCGCGGGCGCTGATTGGCAGGACAAGAGGAGAAATCGTAAAATATAACGTTGCGGACAAAACAATAAGCGTCAGAATCATTGCTTTTTTTGAGGACGACACATGGCTTAAAAATCAAAAAAATTAAGGGCTGTTTTTTCGTTTTGCGGAGCAGTCCTTTTTTCATAAACATTTTATTTGAGCGGGAGAACAGCAGATGACGGAAAAGCTATATTTTCATGACAGCTACTTAAAGGATTTCACGGCCGTCGCCGTCGCGTGCGAAAAGCGGGAAAACGGATATTCGGTGCTGCTTGACAAGACAGCTTTTTTTCCAAACGGAGGCGGTCAGCCCGCGGACACGGGCAAGATAGGAGACGCGAAGGTCTTTGATGTAAACGAAAGCGGCGGCTTTGTGTTTCACCTGACAGACAGACCTGTTTCTGTCGGCGGCGAGGTGTTTTGCGCGATAGATTGGGACAAGCGTTTCCGAATGATGCAAAACCACTCGGGAGAGCATATTTTATCCGGCATTGTAAATCGCCTTTTCGGCTTTGACAATGTCGGATTTCATATGGGCGCCGAGTTTGTAACTGTTGATTTCAACGGCTTTTTAGATAAGGACGACCTTCGGCGTGTCGAGTACGGCGCAAACGAGGCAGTTTTCAAAAATGTTGAAATATATTCAAGATTTCCGAGCGAAAAAGAGCTTGCCGATATTGATTTCAGAAGCAAAAGGGATATCGACGGAATTGTAAGGCTTATTTATATCGACGGCTATGACGTCTGCGCCTGCTGTGCCCAGCATGTGGAGCGCACAGGTGAAATAGGCATCATAAAAATAATCGACAGCCAGAAATATAAAGGCGGCACAAGACTTGCCGTTTTGTGCGGACTTGACGCGCTTGACGATGTTATGAAAAAATATGAAATTAACGACGAAATATCATCCCTCCTGTCGTCAAAGCCAAACGACACGGCTTTAGCCGTATCACGCACACTCGGCGAGCTGCGCGAATGCAAGCATATGTTGAGCGCGCAAAAAATCGAGATGGCGGAGATGATTGCCGCTTCTTTAAAAAAGACGGACGGAAATATGTGCGTTTTTGTCAGCGGATTTGACTTTGATTCCCTAAGAAAGATTGTCAATAAGGGCGTTTCCTTATGCTCGGGTGTCTGTGCCGCTTTTTCGGGCGGCGACGAGGACGGATATATATATGTCGCCGGCTCAAGGAATATTGATATGCAAAAAGCCTCAAAAGAAATCAATTCTTCCCTTTTCGGCAAGGGCGGCGGAAAGCCGGAAATGATACAGGGAAGCATAAACTCCGAACGGGAAAAAATCGAAAATTTTTTTGACGGTTTCACAGGAATTTTTTGACGGTTTTATAAAGAATTCTGTTGATTTTATTTAACGTATATGATAATATACAGACAATTTCAAGATGTGGGAGGCTCCCTGTTGAAAAATTCAAAACTCCTGCTTTTGACGCAAGGCGCGGTTATAGCCGCAATGTACACAGTGCTTACCTTCGTATCAGACATTTTCGGTCTTGCAAGCGGCGCAGTGCAGCTGCGGATTTCAGAAGCGCTCACTGTTTTGCCCTGTTTCACACCTGCCGCGATACCGGGTCTTTTCATCGGCTGCCTTTTGTCAAACCTGCTTGCGGGCTGTGCGTTGTGGGACATTGTCTTTGGAAGTCTTGCAACTCTTTTTGCCGCCTTTTTGACGTTTGCGGCACGCAGATATAAATATTTCGCGGTGATTCCCCCTATTGTGTTAAACACAATCGCCGTGCCTCTTGTTCTCCGCTATGTATACGATTTAAAAAACGCCTTGCCTTATCTTTTTTTGACCGTCGGGCTGGGCGAGCTTGTTTCCTGCGGAGTTTTCGGCTTGCTTTTGCTTACGGCGCTTGAAAAAAACAAGGAGCGCATATTCGGAAATATTTTTGCGGAAAGGCAGGATAAATAATGCTGTACGAAAATAATTGGGATTCAATTAATTCACGCCCCATTCCAAAATGGTTTGAGGACGCGAAGTTCGGAATCTTCATACATTGGGGTCTTTATTCTATTCCCGCATATGCCCCTAAAAACAATTACTCCGAGTGGTATTGGTTCAACATAATGCAGGAGGAGCCAAACGACACACAAAAGCTCTATGTCGATTTTCATAACAGGATTTACGGCAAAAACTTCAGGTATGAGGATTTTGCAGGCCTTTTTAAAGCGGAGCTTTTTGACGCTGACGAATGGGCGGGTCTGTTTGAGGCGTCCGGAGCAAAATATATTAATTTTGTCTCCAAGCACCACGACGGATTTTGTATGTATAAAACTGATTACGCGTGGAATTGGAACAGCGCCGACGTCGGACCTCACAGGGATTTTTGTGCCGAATTGTCTGACGCCATGTCAAAAACAGACGTGCGTTTCGGCGTTTATCATTCCCTGTATGAGTGGTACAACCCGCTTTACCTTAAATCGCCTGACGAATATGCTGTCAAGCATCTGATTCCGATGCTCAAAGAGCTTGTCGAAAAATACAGGCCGAGCACTCTTTTTACAGATGGCGAATGGTCGCACCCAAGCTCTGTTTGGCGCAGCACCGAGTTCCTGAAGTGGCTGTATAACGAGTCGTCTGTCAAAGATTTCATTGTCCCTAATGACCGATGGGGGAGCGATACAAGAGGCAGGTTGGGAGGGAACTTCACAACAGAATACGGGCACATAGGCGGAGATCTTGAAAAACAGGCCGACGACAGAGTTTCGGAGGAATGCCGCGGCATAGGCGGCTCTTTCGGTTTTAACAGGATAGAGACGCCCGCCGATTATCTTAGCGCCGCCGAGCTTATTTGGATGCTTGTGGATCTCGTAAGCCGCGGCGACAATCTTCTTTTAAATATCGGCCCGACAGCCGACGGGAGGATACCTGTTATAATGCAGGAGCGCCTCCTGGCACTCGGCGGCTGGCTTTCAACAAACGGAGAGGGGATTTACTCCGGCAGGAAATTTGCTCAAAGTTCGGATGGGGACATCAGATACACAAGGAGCGGCGGCAGTGTTTACGCCTTTTTGCGCAGATTCCCGTTCGGCAATGTTAAACTGCCTGAAATTGATTACAATAAAAACATGAATGCCACGCTGTTAGGGTGCGATGCCCGTTTGACTGTCAGCGATGAAAACGGCAAAGCTTCTGTCGGATTTCCGCCCATATGCCCCGACGACATTAAAAGCTCATATGTTTATGTAATAAAATTAGATAAAGCGCTTGAGGAGTCAAAATGAAGTTTCTTGCCGTCACAGATTTGCATTATGCCGACAGACAGCCGCACACATCCGACAGGGATACGACAGACTCAATCATCAAGCTTGGGCGCGCGATAAAAAGCCATTTAAAAGACTGCGACTTCATTATTAACCTTGGAGACACAGTTGATAATATCGGCAAAAAGAGCCAAAGCGAGCTTTTGTGCGAAGTCTGCGGCGTGCTGAAATGCGGCGGTGCGCCTTTTTATTCAATGATAGGCAATCACGACACATCGCTTGACAAAAGAGAATATTGCAGGCTCTTGGAGATGCCGTGGCGTTACTATTCATTTATTTCAAACGGATACAAATGCGTCGTCCTTGACTCAAGCATCAATAACATTGACGAGCCGTTTCCCGCCGCGGAGATTGACTGGAAAAATTGCAACATTGACCCTTTGCAGCTTGAATGGCTTGAAAGGGAAATAGACACCTCGGATGTCCCCGTCGTTGTTTTCACGCACGCGCCCCTGATGATGAGGGAATGGGATATTGACGATATCCACCTCATACGCAACCGCGCCGAAGTCGCCGATATATTAGAAAAAAGCGGCAAGGTAAAGGCCGTTTTTTCAGGACATTACCATGAAGGCTGCTACGGTGAACGAAACGGGATTCCGCACATTGTGTTCGGTTCAATCTGCGTCAGAGGACACGACACATTTTCTGTCGTCGAGCTTTTAAACGGACATTTAAAAATCGACGGCTACGGCCTTAACAAGTCAGTTGAATATATAATTTAACAGAGGCTTAAATTAATGATAAAAAGATTGCGCGACAAGTCCGACCTGACAAACTCAAGAATTATTGTTCTTTTCTTTGCGGCGCTGATTTTTTTAGGCGCCTTGCTGCTGTCACTTCCGATTTCTTCAAAAAGCGGCGAATGGACGCCGTTTACAGATTCGCTGTTCACAGCCGTCAGCTCAGCTTGCGTGACCGGACTTGTTGTGTTTGATACGTTTTCTTATTGGACTGTTTTCGGACAGCTTGTAATCATTTCATTGATTCAAACCGGCGGACTCGGCGTTATGACTGTCATCACAATGTTTTCCATATTCCTGAAAAAACGAATAAGCCTCCGTGAGCGGACGCTGCTTGTTCAATCCGCGGGCACAATGCGCTTGAGCGGCGTCGTCAAGCTTATACTCAGGATATTAAAGGGCACGCTGCTTGTCGAAAGCGTCGGCGCGTTTCTTTTGTCGCTCCGTTTTATTCCGCGCATGGGATACGCTAAGGGCATATACTTTGCTGTCTTTCACTCAATTTCAGCTTTTTGCAACGCCGGTTTTGACCTTATGGGTAAATTCGGAGAGTTTTCTTCGTTAACAACTTTCCATAACGACATAATCGTCAATTTGACTATTTGCTTGCTGATTATAACAGGCGGCCTTGGTTTTCTTGTCTGGGACGATCTTATAGCACACAAGCTTGACTACAAAAGCTACTCGCTTCACACAAAAATTGTTCTGTCGGCAAGCGCTGTTTTGATTTTTTCCGGGTTTTTCCTTTTCTTTGTTTTTGAACGCGGCGCATCTATGTCGGGCATGAGCATCGGCGAAAGGGTTCTTGCCTCTCTTTTTCAGTCCGTGACAACAAGAACGGCAGGATTTAACACGATTAAGATAGGAGAGCTTTCCGATTCCGGCAGTCTGCTGTCGGTGATTTTAATGTTCATAGGCGGCAGCCCCGGCTCTACGGCAGGCGGCATAAAAACAACCACGCTCGTCGTTCTTCTCGTAAGCACCTTGTCAGTTTCAAGGCACAGCGAAAATATTGATATCTTCAAGAGAAGGCTAAACAACGACATCATCAAGCAGGCAAACGCCGTGTTTATTTTTTATTTGTCGGCGGCGCTTCTTTCTGTGTTGGTTGTCTGCTCGGTTGAAACCTATTCGCTGAAAGAAATTACATTTGAGGTAGTTTCGGCCATCGGCACAGTCGGCTTGTCTTACGGCATCACTCCACACTTAAAGGATTTGTCAAAAGTTATATTGATGTTCTTAATGTACGGCGGCAGGATCGGCGGGCTGTCTTTAATGCTCGCGCTTGCCGAAAAGCGCGTCAAGCTGCTTGTTAAGCGGCCATCCGAAAAAATTTTAATAGGCTGACGGAGGATTCTTTATGAAGTCCATACTGGTTATCGGGATGGGTAGATTCGGAAAACACCTTGCCCTCAAGATGAGGGAGCTTGGAAATGACGTCATGATAGTCGATAAAAATGAGGAGATTATAGACGAGCTCGCGCCCATGTTCACCGATTCATATATAGGCGACTGCTGCCACGAGGGTGTGCTGCGCTCCCTTGGCGTCGGCAATTTCGACATCTGCTTTGTCACAATCGGCGAGGATTTCCAATCGTCACTTGAGATAACTTCGCTGCTGAAAGACCTTGGCGCGCAATATATCGTTTCAAAAGCCGGTCAGGATATACAGGCAAAGTTTCTGACAAAGATAGGCGCTAATGAAGTGATAACACCTGAAAAAAGCATGGCGAAAAGGCTTGCCGTGCGCTACAACGCGGACAATGTTTTTGAGTTTATAGAGCTTGACGCCGATTACTCTATTTATGAAATCCCCGTGGTAAAGGCTTGGATAAACAAGTCTGTCTCCGAGGTAAATGTACGCAGGGTGTTCCATGTAAACATCATAGCCATAAAGCATGAGGATCAGATTAATCCCGCTCCGGGCGGGGACTATATATTCAAGCAAAATGATCACCTTGTCGTCATCGGGCGCTCAAGCGACGTATTTAAGCTAACGGCAAAAGCTTAAAAATAAAAGGGGGATTATCATGGGAATCCTGGAAGAAATCAGCCTTCTGCTTCAAAATGGGAAAGCAAAACAAGTAAAGGAGCTTGTCAGTCAAGCACTGGACGAGGGAGTGTCAGCTGAGGAAATTCTTCAAAAAGGGCTTTTGGCGGGCATGGATATTATCGGCGAAAAATTCAGCAAAAACGAGGTTTATGTGCCCGAGGTGCTTGTTGCCGCCAGAGCAATGAATTGGGGAGCGGAGGTTCTAAAGCCGCATTTGGCCGACAGCGGTTTCAAGTCCAAAGGCAGAGCTTGCGTCGGGACGGTTAAGGGCGACCTTCATGACATAGGCAAAAACCTTGTTAAAATGATGCTGGAGGGCAAGGGCTTTGAGGTCATTGACCTCGGCGTCGACGTGCCGGCCGAAGCATTCATTTCCGCGGCAGCCGAACACAACTGCCAGATAATCGCCTGCTCGGCTTTGCTGACGACAACAATGGGCGCGATGAAAGAGGTTGTTGACGCCGCCAAAAGATCCGGGATAAGGGACAAGGTTAAAATCCTTGTCGGCGGCGCGCCAATCAACAAAGAATTCTGCGAATCAATCGGCGCCGACATTTACACAAGCGACGCGGCGTCAGCGGCTAATGAGGCTGTCGAGGCTCTGACATCATTGGTGAGCTGATTATGAAAAAGATGAGACAGTCTTGGAAGGGTGTTATGTCACCGCGCGTGCGCTTCAACAACCAGATGCATTACCTTCCGTTTGACCGCACAGTAAACATGGAGTTCGGGTATTGGTCCGACAATTATGAGACTTGGAGTTTTTTTGCCGACAATGGGATTAAAAACGAAAAACAAGCCGACGACTTTTTTTCATTTGAACCGCCTGAGTCCGTCGGGGGGCATTACTGGCTTAATCCCGGTTTTCAATATCAAGTTCTGTCAGAAACAAACGACAAAATAATTTCAATCAACTCAGACGGGCTCATAAACGAGGCTCCAAAGGACGGTCACTCCACCATCCCGCGCTGCATCAAATCCTCCGTCGAAACTCCCGACGACTGGAAAAAGGTAAAAAAAGAAAAGTTTCTTCGCGACGACCCCGTGCGAAAACCCGACGTCGGCGCCTTGACCGCAAAATTTCCCGCCGACAGGGATTTTCCTGTTGGTGTAAATGTCGGCTCCATGATTGGAAAAACACGCGACCTGCTGACGCTTGAAGGGCTTTCATATGCCGTTGCCGATTACCCCGGCATGGTGGAGGACATGGTTGAGACGCAATGCGCTCTTGTCGAAGATTATTTAGATGCCGTTCTCCCTCATGTACAGTTTGATTTTGCTTCCGGCTGGGAAGATATCTGCTGCAAAAACGGCCCCCTTATTTCGATGGATTTCTTTATAAACGCCGTCGTTCCGCGCTACAAAAGGATCGGGGAAAAGCTGCGGAGTTACGGCATTGATATTTGGTATACCGACTGCGACGGAGATGTCCGCCCCCTGCTGCCGTACTTTCTTGAAAGCGGCATCAACTGTCTTTTCCCTTACGAGGTCAATTCCTGCGCACATCCCGCCGAGCTTTTAGGTGAATACGGCAAGGAGCTGCGCATTATGGGCGGATTTGACAAAATGAAGATGATAGAGGGCAAGGAATCAATAAAAAAATATATGGAAAGCATTGTGCCGATTGTCGAAAGGGGAGGATACATACCTTTTTGCGATCACAGATGCCCGCCAGATGTGACGGCTGAAAATTATCTGTATTATCTTGACCTGAAAAAAGAAATGTTTGGATGGATTAAGTAATGACAAAAAAGGAGCGTTTCACAGCGGCACTTCTGCGAAAGATACCCGACAGGATTCCGACTTTTGAGCTTGAATTTCAGCTTGAGGACGAAATTTTCGGCCGTTCATTCGACTATTCACTAATAAGCCGTGAAAATCTTTCATCATGCGGCGCCCGTGAATACGATAAAATATTGCATGAGCTGGCCGAACACAATGCCGATCTTTTTTTAAACAAGCTTGATTATGACTGCATTCCGCTTTGCGGACCTCAAAACCCCGACTTAGAAAAAGATTTGACAGAATACATAAAGATTTTGCGTAAGCTTGTCGGCGAGGATGTCTGCATGTGGTTTCACGGCGACGGCACATACAGCATACCCGACGGCAATGAAATGTATGAGTTTGCGTACAGCCTTGCGGATGATTTTGAGGGCGTTCTTGAAAAGGCGGCTCAAAAAGCCGACGCGGCAATTGAGCGAAACAAAAGATATGCCGATGCCGGAGTCGACATTTTCGGTCTTTGCAGTGACTACTGCTACAATTCCGGTCCGTTTGTGTCTCCGGAAATGTTTTCTGAAATTATTTTCCCTTACCTGTCAAAAATAATCGAAGAAATCAGAAAAATGGGTTGTTACGCGATAAAGCACACCGATGGAAACATAATGCCCATAATCGACATGCTTGTCGATTCAAACCCGCACGCGCTTCACTCTCTTGACCCAATGGCGGGCGTTGACATCAAGCTTGTCAAGGAAAGATACGGCGGCAAGGTTGCTCTTTGCGGCAATGTAAACTGCGCGTTGCTCCAGACAGGCACCGATGACGAAGTCAGGGAAAGCATTGACTACTGCTTAACCTACGGAAAACCAAACGGCGGATACATATTCTGCACAAGTAATGTTGCTTTCAAGGGTATGCCGCCGGAGCGATACAACATGATGCTCGAAATCTGGAAGCAAAACAGAGACTATTGACAAAAAACAAAAGCATGCGAAAACGTCAGCCAAAAGTACGCCGAAACACGATGTTAAAAAAGAGTTAAAATGTGAAATCGGGTTGACATTTTTTAATTAGGGTTGTAAAATAAATTGTTGAATAAAGGCGTTCATTATCGAAATGTCTGAAAACGACTTGAATAATGCGCGTCTTTTTTAATTCGTTGCTTGCTGCAAGACGCAGTTTTTCCAATCATAATATTGATTTAGTGACATAATTAAGAAAGGGGAATTTCCAATGCGGGATTATCTTGATAAACAATTAAAGGAAATTCGAGAAAAGGTTGGCGACGGTCGTGTTCTTTTAGGGCTTTCCGGAGGTGTTGATTCTTCTGTGTGCGCCGCGCTTTTATCAGAAGCTGTTGGCGACAGATTATATTGTGTATATATTGACCACGGCTTCATGCGCAAAAATGAAACCGACGAGGTAAAACAAGCTTTTGCCGGGCGAAATCTTAACTTTATACATGTTGATGCGGGAACAAGATTTTTAAGCCGACTGAAAGGCATATCAGACCCGGAGAAGAAGCGCAAGCTCATCGGAAATGAGTTTGCAAAGGTCTTTGAGGAAGAGGCTAAAAAATACGGCAACGCGTCCTTTTTGGCGCAGGGGACAATTCGCGCCGACATAATTGAGTCCGGGAAAAACAAGTCAACGGTCATAAAAAGTCATCATAACGTCGGAGGACTTCCAAAAGAGCTTGGGTTTGTCGGCGTAATCGAGCCGCTTTCAGAGCTTTTTAAAGAGGATGTCAGGCATCTGGGAAGAATTCTCGGTCTGCCCAAAAGCCTTGTCGAGCGCCAGCCTTTTCCCGGACCGGGGCTTGCAATAAGGGTTATCGGCGAAATAACAAAAGAAAAGCTTGACATTTTGAGAGAAGCCGACTTTATCCTGCGTGACGAGTTTTCAAATTCACAAGCTAAAGTCGATCAATATTTGTGCGTGCTGACAAACACAAGAAGCGTCGGAATAAGAGACGGTTTGAGGTCCTATGATTACACCGTCGCCATAAGAGCCGTTAAGACAAACGATTTTATGTCCTGCGAATACGCGAAACTGCCCTATGACCTGCTGTCAAAAATCTCATCACGCATCACAAGCGAGGTTCAGGGAGTAAACAGAGTCGTGTATGACATCACAAACAAACCCCCCGCGACAATAGAGTGGGAGTAGGTGTCGTAAATGCCTGTTTTTGACGGCATGGGGCGAATAACCGCAAACTGAAATCAAGGGCAAACGTTACATTTCAAGTTGTAATGTTTGCTCTTTCCTTTGACAAACCTGTTTGAATATTCTATAATATATGTAGCAAATTTTATTTGATCTGCGGTGATAAAATCAGTTAGCTTTAAAAGACGGATACTTTTATCAGGCACATAATGATAATTTTTAAACTTGCGGATATGACAGAAAAATCACTTCAAACATTTGAGACAAACTAATCGGATATTGATTAAAAGAGAAATAAGCGTCGGTGATATTGAGCGTGGCGGCGCGTAAGTTAATTGTTGTTTTTCGCTCGAAGAAACGTGAGAATAAATATGACTGTTAAACCTTTTGTTAAATGGGCAGGCGGAAAGAGTCGGCTTTTAGAATATATTCGTGAAAACTTTCCTGCCGAACTCGGCAAGTCTGTTAGCAGATACTGCGAACCGTTTGTCGGCGGCGGTGCGGTTCTGTTTGATATCCTTACAAGATATTCTGTCAGTGAAGTGCTTATTAACGATATAAATGCAGAGCTGATAAACACATATAGGATAATAAAAGAAACGCCAAAAGATTTGATCGCCGATTTAACTGTGATGCAAGAAAAATTTTGGTCATTGGACACGGAGAAAAGAAAAAAATATTACTATGACAAGCGCGAACGCTTTAACTGCTTAAAAGCAAACGGTGATGAAGCGGCGAATCCTGAAAAAGCTGCGCTTTTTATCTTTCTCAACAAAACTTGCTTCAACGGACTGTATCGTGTCAACAAAAACGGACTTTTTAACGTTCCTGTCGGCGCATATAAAAAGCCGCTAATTTGCGATTTGAAAAGCTTAAACAACATCAGCAAACTGCTGCAAAAGGTTACAATCATGTGCGGTGATTATAAGCAGTGTCTTGATTTTGCCGATGAAAAAGCTTTTTATTATATTGATCCGCCTTATCGCCCGCTTACCGAAACAGCAAGCTTTACCGCCTATACAAAGGTCGGTTTTACAGATAAAGAGCAAATTGAGCTGGGGTGTTTTGTTGATAAACTGACAACCAAGGGAACAAGAGTTGTTATCAGCAATTCTGATCCTAAGAACAGCGATATTAATGATGACTTTTTCGATGAACTTTACAGCAAATATAACATATCACGGGTGACGGCAAAACGCATGATAAATTGCAACGGTGATAGCCGTGGAAATGTAAGCGAACTATTAATTTCAAATTATTAAATGATAAATAGGCACTATAAAAAAGGAGGATACTATGCCATATAAAATATATGCCGAATGTCCGTGTTGCAGAAAAACAGCCAATGGGGTTGATGAAATAGAGCGATTGTTTGGTTGGAGAATACCTGGTGATAAAACAATACCTCAATCATATTGTAGAAAATGCCGTTCAGCTCATTGTGAATCCGGCAAACCCTGCAAAGTTAAAATGTAGTGCCTGCTTATATGGGGAAGCAAAGATTATGAAATACTTGGTATACCTATATGTTCTTGACAGGCTGTTTTATTTATTTTATAATTTATGTATATACTTGCGATCTTATGTGAATGTGAATAAGTTTAAATAAAGGAGATGCCCAAATGAAACACCGTCTTGTTTTTAATAAATTATTTTCTGTCCTTTTTGCCGCTGTCTTAATCGGATGCCCTAATATCGTGCTTGCTAAGGCGGCAGATAAAAAATGCGAGCTTGTCAATGTCCCTTCTGACGAAGGAGTCTTTGATTTGCGCGACGAAGATGAAAAGGTTACCGTAATCATTGAGCTTGATTCAAAACCCTTGCTGGAGCGCAACGCCGATATTATTTCCGGGGGATGCTTCACAAAGGCGGCGCTTAATATGCGTGACTCGCTTCTTTCCGAGCAGGAGGAGGTGCGCGGCAAAATAATTGACAAGCTTGACCGCGGCGGAGAGCTTGATCTGATTTATTCATACACAGTTTTGACAAACGCATTCGCCACGGAAATGAGTGTCGGGCAGATTGCAAAAGCCGCTTCCGTTGACGGTGTGAGGTCAGTTTATATCGCGCCTGAGTTTGAAGCGCTTGAAGAAGTCGAGGGCAGTTCTGAAGCGTCTTTTAATCATACCTTAAGCCTGTCCGGCGAAGCGGAATATACGGGCAAAGGCACTGTTATCTCCATTATCGACACAGGAATTGATTTGGGGCATGACGCTTTTGCCAACGCTCCCGATTCACCAAAGATTTTGCTGTCGGATATATCCGGAGTGCTGGGCGGTCTCAATGCTTTCGCTTCATCGGGAAAGGGCGCCGCATCATACTTTTACAGTGATAAGATACCGTTTTACTACAATTACGCCAACAAGGATTTTAATGTTTCTCACGTCAACGTCGCCGCGGGCGATCATGGCACACACGTTGCGGGAATTGCGGCGGGCTGTGCAAAAGACAGTGAGGGAAACACGACTTTTTCCGGTGTCGCCCCCGATGCGCAGATAATTGTAATGAAAGTGTTTAAAAGCTCTGTGGGCGGCTCGACGGGAGCCGGAATGGCGGACTTGATTGCCGCTATCGAGGACTCACTTCTCCTTGGCGCCGATGTCATAAATTACAGCCTCGGTTCTGTCGGCGGGTTCAGCTACTCCGGTCAGTCCCCGGCGTTTTACAATATTTTTGACGATCTTAACGACGCGGGAATCGCCGCCGTTTCCGCCGCGGGAAACTCATACACATCGGGATACGGCAACAAATTCGGAAACGATTTGAGTTTGGCGTCCAATCCCGATAACGGCTCAATCGCCACGCCCGCGTCTTTTAACAACAATTTTGCCGTGGCAAGCTTTAACACAAAAGGTTACATTGTTTTTGACGGGATCGAAATGGAGTTCACAAACAACTATTCCGACTATTCCAGAAATATGATGCGGTATTTAAACAGTTCGCTTGGCGTTTCACTTCTTCGGGATTCATCAGGCACGCTTCTTACCGGCACGGAAAGCGAGTTTGCCGCCTGGGCTCAAAGCTGCGGAATAAGCGGTAAATTTGTCATGGTGCGCCGCGGGCAAAACTTCATGGACACTGTCTTTCTTGCCGAAACATATGGGGCAATCGGGCTTATTGTGTGCAACAACAGAGCCGGAGCGCTTTCCAATATGGCGGAAAACACATCTGTTTCCATACCTGCCGTGTTTATTTCCCAAGAAAACGGCGACTATATTGTCGAAAACTTTGATTCTTGTCAAAGCATAACAGTATCCTGCTCCGAAAACGGTCAGATGTCCGATTTTTCATCAGTCGGAGTGACGCCGGAGCTTCAGCTTAAACCGGAGATTTCCGCTGTCGGCGGCGCTGTTTTTTCCGCTACTGACAACAATACTTACGGTCTGAAGTCAGGCACATCCATGGCCGCCCCTTATTTCTCCGGCTCATATGCCGTAATTCTTCAATATCTGAACGACGAACACCCAACTTATATGTCGGGCTTAACGGCCGGTGAAAAAAAGTCTTTTGCACAACACCTTTTGATGTCTACCGCCAAGCCCATGACAGATGAAGCAACTTCAGCGTTTTTCTCACCGAGGCGTCAAGGCGCCGGAGCCGTTGATTTTGAAGCGGCGATGCAATCAAAGGCTGTTTTGATGTCTTCTGATTTGTCAATGCCGAAGCTTAGTCTCGGTGACGACAAGGGCAAAACCGGCGTTTACACAATGTCCTTTGCAGTGATTAATTTTTCTGATGTGCCGCTGCAATATTCGGCATCCGCAACCGTTTTGACAGAGGTTGCAAAGACAGAGACTGTGAATTATCAAACTGATTCGTTTGATGATGTTTCGGGCGAATATGAGACAGTCGAACTGACTGAAAAGTTTATGTCCGGCAGCTCAATGGATATCACGTCCTTTTGTTCTGTGTCAATGAGCGATAGCGGAAACATATCTGTTCCCGCCGGCACAAGCAAGATTGTCACAGTGACGGTCACTGTCGGCTCGGCTGTCAAAAGCTATCTGGACAGCAATTTTGAAAACGGTATTTATATAGACGGATTTATAACGCTCGACGGCGGCGGCGCTGATTTATCAATCCCTTACCTTGCGTTTTACGGCGATTGGACTAAAGCGCCGATACTTGACGACGGCATATGGCAGGACACTCTTGCGGGGGAGCAAAATTATCCGTCCTTTGGCACGAGCGCCGTGCATACTTTCACCAAAGCTCCGTTGCGAAACCTTTCCGAGCTTCATAAAATCGGCTCAAACTACAACCTGCCAAACCGCGATGCGTTTGTTTCGCATGGAATAACCTTTAATGCTGACCGCAGCTCGCTCTCCTCACGCTCGGCAAGACCCGACGCCACTTCTGATCAGCTTTGGAACAGCACCGTCTATAAAACTGAATCATATCTTTTAAGAAGCGCTTCGCTGCTTTATAAAGTCACAAACGCCAATACAGGCGAGATATATTCTTTTGCGACTATCAACCAGGTCCCCAAAACCTACCTGAAAAGCTCAACCGGAGAAATAATTTATGCCGGATTCAACTCCGCCGAAGGGTTTTCCTGGAGCGGCAAATCACTTTTCGGCGAGGAGATACCTGACGGAACAGTCGTCAACGTGGAGTTGAGCGCAGGTAAAAACTACGGCGAAAACGGAAGCTTAGGTTACAGTGAGGTTTTATATTCTTTCAAAGTTTTAATTGACGCGACAGTGCCTGAGCTGACAGACGTTGAGTTTTACAGAGATTCAAACAACGACCTTCACGGAGTGTTTTCAGCTTATGACAAGCATTATATCAACTCTATAGAGGTGACAGTCCGAGGCGTTGACAGCGAAGGCAGCGCCGCGTCAGTGACAGAAAAGTTTATATGCGGATATGACACAGAAGGGGAGACGGCTGTTTATGACCTCAACATCACAAAGGCGACGTCAGGAAAGCTTGCGTCAGTTTATGCCGTCGATGTCGAGGTTGACGACTGGGCGGGAAACGGACGCTTTAACAACAAGGGCAGCGGTGTTGACGGAAGATATGTGTTCTGTTTTAACAGTGATGTAAGTTTCGGGCAAACAACACAATTTTTGACCGAAGGCGAAAGTGTTGAAATCACAAAATCCAACACACTTTATCAAAGCCCTGCCTCATACGGCGGCGCAAATGATAATTCAGCGTTTAGAATCGACACGCTTGAGTTAAGAAGCACAAACATCCACATCGCCGGTGTCGACAGTTCGGGAAGACTTTATGGCGCTTCGTCGGGTACTGTGACAATTTCATACAGGGATATATGCTCCGGTGTGTCAGACCAATTCACCGTAACTGTCCGACCGCATTTGCTCCAATCTATGATAAATGATGCGTCGCCGGGCGACACGCTCAATTACACATCAGGCTCCGTGTCGGGCAGCGTGGTCATCTCAAAGGATCTCACCATCGACTTAAACGGCGCGGCGATTACTTCATATAAGGGTATGCCTGCGTTTATAATCACAAACTCCGCGAATGTCACGCTTAAAAACGGCTATGTAGAATCTGTTTTATCACATGAATATGATGAATTTTACAGCTTCCTTAACAAGATGCTCGACGGTCCGTCAGCAATAGATGTTGTTTCCGGCAGTCTCACTCTTTCAAAAATGACTGTCAGAGGGGCAAGCTGCCATATCGAAGAAACCGAGTGTGAGTGTGAGTCCGTGACTGTGGGGAACGGCGTGAATCTTGCCGCAGGCGCGGAGCTTATTGTCGATGAAAGCGATATTTACGGTTTTTACGCCGTCAATAACGAGATTGACTCATGCATTATAATGGTTGACGGCAATGTTTTTGGCGTGCTGTCCGCTGTTCGGCATCTTGACGAACAATCAGTCATTTCCGCGGAAGGCTCAAAACTCTATGACGTGTCCGGCAAAATATCAGATATACTTTCAGACGGAACATATGAAACGTCTGTCATAACGGCTTTTTGCGCGGCGGTTGACGACGCTTCATATGATTCATATATCAGTTACGACAACGGGACACTCCTCATAGGTCTTGAATTTGAAAACACGGAAATACCTGTTGGTTCATATGGAAACTATTGGATTCCGTCCGTTCTTGACATCATGAAAGACGGGGAACAGGTGAGCCAAATACAGCTTGACGGTTCCGGGCACTTCATGCGTGAATTTACAGGTATGCCGTCGGGTGAATACAGCGTCAGTGTTTCCTTTGCTCTTGTTTCAAGGCTGTCAGACGAACAAAAGTCATATGTCCTCAACTTAGGCGGCGCGCTTTCCGACAAGCTTGACGCTTACGATCATTTTTTAAGGAGCATTCCGAGCCTTGTTTCTGATTCCTTGGGGCTTGATGATTTTACCGAGGCCAAGGATACACTTTCTTCCATCTTATCCGTCTTGGAAGGTTATTTTGAAGAAAGAGACTTGCTGGGATTTGATTGCCCGCTGACACAGGAATATGCCGAGATTTATACCCCGTGGCTTGAGGGCGCCGAATTGTCAAATGACTACGGTCGTACCTGGAGCGAATATTACAACAACTATTTCCGCTGTTTGATTTTCGGCGGCACCGCACAGGTGGTCACGGCAGACGGAGAATACATAACGCCTTACGACGGAGACACCTTTAACGGTCTGCTGCCGATAATTGATGAGGTCGCCGGATTGGATGAAGGGTCGGACGGCGGTCTTATCGGCGAGCTTAGATATATGCTTTCAATGCTCGACTCCTATTTTGAGACCACAGCGGAAGGTGTCGCCGCCGGTCTTGTTTACCTCAATGATAATATCGAGGCGATTTTTTCAAAGATAAGCGAGATTTCAGTCCTGCTTAAAGCTGACGACGAATTTTTCGAGTATAATCCGTCGGGGTTTGACAGCACGATTTCCGATACGATTGTGTCGGGAGAGTTTGACATTATTGCTGACGGCGTCGTTACATCGTACATACACGGATTTGACACAATCAGTGTTGCGGAACTCCTTGAGTCGGCAAACATTTTACTTACTTTTAATGTAAAAATAAAAAGACTTGAGGCAGGCTTCGGATATTTGAACTTTGGCGCATACAGCGACTGCGCTGAAATTGAGCAGATTTTCAACAATGCTCTCGGCGGCGAGTTGTCACAATATGTTTCGGACGGCTGCATATCGCTTTTCAGCGAATCAAAGGCACCGTTATCAGTCCTCTCCGGCAACAGGATAATATATCATTTCCCGGAAGGCACAACAAACGACAATCCATATTTTTATGCACCCGGCAAGGCTTTGATTCTCAACGACGCGTCAATGGCGGGGCATAGCTTTATAGGCTGGTACACCGACCCCGACTTCGGCGACGAGTCGGCGATAAGCGAAATACCCGCAAGCGCTTCGGGGGACATTGAGCTTTACGCAAGATTTGACCTCGGCAGCTATCTTTTAACGTTTGTGGCCGACGGCATAATAATCAGGCAGACAGAATACCAATTCAACGAATCAATAAATGAAACAGCTCCGGCTGTCCCGAAAAAAGAGGGATTTATCGGAAACTGGGACAAATATATACCGAAAACCATGCCCGCAAATGATTTGACGATTACCGCCGTTTATTTCGCTGTTGCGGCAGACGACAAGATTCAGGTCAGCGCCGACATAATCGGCGGCGGCCGCGCCGGCTGTCAGAACCAATATTTCGTTACAAACACCTATCTGTATTTCACAATAGGCGACAATGTCACTCTCACCGCTTATGAAAATGTTCCCGGCTCGTTCCTTTACTGGGTTCGCAAGGACACAAACAGAATCGTGTCTACCGACAAGGACTATTCTTTCATTGCGGCGTCAAGCGTTGAATATGAAGCTGTTTTCTGCGCGACGGGTGAATATCACAACATCACATATCAAGGCTCTTACGGAAATATACTTTATTCCGAGGATGTGCCGGTGGGCTCAGGCGACATAAATGTTCCCGACATTCCGACGCTTGAGGGACGTGTTTCGATCGGCTGGGACAAGGATATATCTGATTTTCAGTTTGACCTTGAAAATGTGCTTATCACCGCACTTTATGATACTCTTGCGCAGCAATATACAGTCACATTGACAAACTCGGAAAAGGTCGCAGGTGGTGGCTCTTTTGACGCCTTTTCTGTCGTAACAATCACAGCCGAAGGAGAAGATTTCTCATATTGGACAGACGACGGCGGAACAATTGTCAGCTATCAAGCCGCATACTCGTTTATCATCTGCTTTGACTGTGTTTTCACGGCGGTGTTTGAAGGCGCCGTCACGCCTATGCCTGTTATCCGAATATCAAAGGTTTCAAAAAATCTCGAAGAAAAGAACCTGACTTTTTATGCCGAGCGAAGCATTCCGCATAAATACACGATACTCGAAACAGGAATGATTTTGACAAACCTTGTTTCAGTGGGAGAAAATGACAGTGAGTTCACGCTTGAAAACCCATATGTTCTCCAAGGAACGTCCGAGTCAAGGCTTAATGCCGGCACATATTCAGTCACAATAACCGACTACGCGGAGAGCGACCATTACTACGCGCGCGGATATGTCATACTCAAAGACGAGTCGTCCGGCACATTCGACACGATTTACAGCGCAACTGCCGTTTCACCGCCTGATTGGTAAGCCGACGCACCAAAAAGAAGGGACTGCCCGAAAACGAGCAGTCCCTTTTAGCGATATGACGGAAAAGATGCAAGCAAGCGTGCAACAAAGGCTTCAGCCGCTCATTGCGCGGTGTTGCCTTAATTGAGTGAAAGGGCTATATCCCTTGTGTCTCTTGCGATGACAAGCTCCTCGTTTGTCGGAAGAACAAACACGCGCACCTTTGAGCCCGGAGTCGACATTTCACCCTCGACGCCTTTTACAAGCGTCTTGTTGAAGTCCTTGTCAATCTCAATCCCAAGGAATGAAAGATTTTCGCATATGTTCTGCCTCAAATCATGCGCGTTTTCACCCACTCCTCCGGTGAAAACTATGGCGTCAACGCCGTCCATTGCCGCTATATAGCTGCCGATGAATTTGCGTATTTGGTAGCGCTGCATTCTTCTGGCGAGCGCTGCGCGTTTGTTTCCGTTTTCGGCCGCGGCAATTAAGTCGCGGTCGTCGCTTGAAACTCCGGAAATCCCGAAAACACCCGATTTCTTGTTAAGCACCATGTCGGTGTCCTTAGGGCTCCAGGACTCCTTCTTTTGAAGATAGATGATCGCGGAGGGGTCAACCCCGCCTGAGCGTGTGCCCATCATAAATCCGTCAAGCGGCGTAAGTCCCATGCTTGTGTCGATGACCTTTCCGTTTTTAACGGCTGTGATGGATGAACCGTTTCCGAGGTGGCAAGTGACAATCTTTAGCTTAGAAATGTCTTTTCCCATGACTTCGGCGCAGCGCGCGCTCACAAAACGGTGAGACGTTCCGTGAAATCCATAGCGGCGTATCTTGTATTTTTCATAGTATTCATAAGGAAGCGCGAACAGGAAAGCCTCCTCAGGCATTGTCGAGTGAAAGGCATTGTCAAAAACAACAACCTCGGGAACATCGTGCCCAAAGACCTCCTGACACGCCTTTATGCCCTGGATATGTGCGGCGTTATGGAGCGGCGCAAGGTCAATCAAGCTTTCTATGCCTTTGATGACCTCGTCGGTGACAAGCATACTTTTGTTGAACCGTGAGCCGCCCTGGACGATTCGGTGACCAATAGCCGATATTTCATCAAGATTGTCAATGACCTTGCATTCACCTTCCGTGAGAGCCTTTTCCACTTCAAGGAATGCCTGTGTATGGTTTGTGAGATTTGTTTCATGTCTGAAACATCTTCCGTCGGAAGTTTTTCCGCTTACTTCTCCGCCGATGCCAATCCTTTCGCATATCCCTTTTGCAAGCCAATTCTCCGTTTCCATGTCTATCAGCTGATACTTTAAGGATGAGCTTCCGGCATTGATAACAAGAATCCTCAATATTTTTCCCCCAATATAATTTTATGCTTGAAACAAGCAAACAACTGTTATATTATATACATTAATAAAACTTATTTCAAGTTATTTTCTGAAAGTTGATTGATTTTTGCGCAATAATTCAATTAAACCCCTTTGTTCATTTATTTTTCACTTTTTATTCATTCAGGTTTAAGAAAAAAGCGTTAAGCTTATCTTTATTCTATATTCTATTTTAATTTATTGATTGGAGGAACAATCTTTGATTGAGGTTAAAAACTTGGCAAAGAAGTACGGCGATCATGTCGCCGTGGAAAATCTCAGCTTCACTGTTGAAAAAGGTCAGATTTACGGGTTTCTCGGTCCAAACGGCGCGGGCAAAACAACAACCTTAAATATCCTGTCCGGATGTCTGGCGGCCTCGTCGGGCGAGGTGCTGATTAACGGATACGATATATACAGCGACGCGCAGAACGCAAAAAGGCTGATAGGCTATCTGCCCGAGCAGCCGCCCCTTTATCACGACATGACACCTTACGAATATCTTTGCTTTGTGGGCAAGCTTAAAGGGATTCCAAAAAAGGAGCTTAAAGAAAAAGTCAGCGAGGTCATGGAGATTGTCAAAATAACCGATGTCAAGGACAGGCTGAACAAAAACCTTTCAAAGGGTTACAAGCAGCGTGTCGGACTTGCGCAGGCGATACTCGGCAAACCGGAAATAATCATACTTGACGAGCCGACCGTGGGACTTGACCCACTGCAAATTGTCGAAATACGCGACTTGATAAAAAGCCTTGCGCCCGAACACACTGTGATTTTCAGCAGCCACATTCTTTCCGAGGTAAGCGCGATATGCAACTATATCATGATAATATCAAAAGGCAAGCTTGTCGCCGAGGACACGGCAGAAAACCTTGAATCAAGGTTCACCGCGGCGACTGTTATAAGCCTTTGTGTCAAGGGCGGCGGCGACACTGTGCGCGGCGTGCTTGACGGGCTGGAGGGAATCGAAAGCTACAATGTCACAGAAGGCGGAACGGAAGGCACTGTCGATGTTCAGATAAACTGCAAGGACGGCGCCGATATCGGCGAGACCTTGTCAACCGCGATGCTTGAGAACAAATGCCTCATTCTTAAGCTGGAGTCAAGGAAAGCATCGCTTGAGGATGTGTTTATGGAGCTTGTGGCAGGGGATTCCGGCACAGACGACGCACATGACTTTGAGGAGCTTAGCGACAGCGAAGCCGAGCAGCCCGCCGTCGGCTTTGAGGTCGACGCCGATTCACTGCTTGACGGCAGCGCCAAGAGCGTTTGGGACGAGCATATGCCCGACGGCGTGGCAGACGAAGCCGAAGCTGATTCCGATGAATATGAGGAAGACTTTGAAAGAGGGGAGGATGAACAGCAATGAACAATATTTATCAAAAAGAGCTGAAAGGTTATTTCAAAAACGTTACGGGGTTTGTTTTTATTGCGTTTATGCTTGCGGTAATCGGGATATACGCAGCGGTTATCAACTTCACATATGCTTATCCTAATTTCGAGTTTGTTTTAACGGGCGTGAGCTTCATCTTTCTTATTGTCGTCCCTCTTTTGACAATGAGGGTCTTGGCGGAGGAGAGGCATCAAAAAACAGACCAGCTGCTTTATTCTCTCCCGTTAAAGCTTTCAAGCATCGTTTTGGGCAAGTTTTTTGCCATGCTGACTGTCTATGCCATACCTGTTTTATTGTCGGCGGTATATCCTCTTGTCCTCTCAATTTATGACCCGTCCGGATATATTTCTTTTTCCTCATCTTACGGAACGATGTTTGCCTTTTTCCTGCTCGGAGCGGCTTTGATATCAATCGGAATGTTTATGTCGTCGCTTACGGAAAGTCAGATAATAGCGGCGGTTATGAGCTTCGGCGCAATGCTGATGAGCTTTTTGACGAGTGCGCTCGCAAACATTATTCCATCCACAGTGAACGCTTCTTTCTTTGGGTTTATTGTTTTAATTCTTCTTGCCGCGCTGCTTGTTTACTTTTTGACAAAAAACTCCAACATGGCGTGGATTTCATTCTTGATTTTAGATATCCCGCTTGTTCTCATAAGGTTTTTAAAGTCTGACCTCTTGTACGGCGCGCTTCCCTCAATGCTGAAAGCCATATCCCTTTTTGATAAGCTTGACAGCTTCGCGGCCGGCATATTTGACATGACGGCGGTTGTATATTATCTTTCTGTCATGGCTTTATTCATATTCTTTACTGTACAATCAATGGAAAAAAGGAGGTGGAGCTGATGCTGTCTTTTAATGAAAATGAGCTTGAAAAAGATGAAAACAACGAAGTTAACAACGACGAACTAAAAGAGAAAGAAACAGTCGAAAACACGGCTTTGCCTGATTCTGAAACGGCGGCGGCATCCGAGGACGAGGACTCTGTCATCTCAGAAAAAGACATAACAAACGGCGAAAGCACTGAAAACACAGTAAATGCGGAAAGTGTTTCAGACACGGAAACCGCATTAGACACAGAAGCTGCCGCATCAGAGGAAAACAACGAAAAAGCGGAATCAGGCTCCGGCTCCGCTGATAAAAGAAAGGCAAAAAGGCAGGAGAGAAAAGCAAAAAGGCTTGCCGAAAGGATAAGCTTTAAAAGCTCCTTTAAGACAAGAAGCACGAAGGCGGGGACATATATGTTTACCGTTTGTGCCATTGCGGTCGCAGCCGTTATAATTCTGAACATGATTGTCGGAAAGCTTCCGTCATCAATAAAGCATATCGACACCACCGGCACAGACATTTACTCAATCAGCGACTACTCAAAGCAGATTGTTAAAAACATTGACACAAAGGTCACTGTTTACCTTGTCGCGAAAAAAGGGAACGAGGATATGGCGCTTTCAACTCTCCTTGACCGATATGCGGGACTGAACAGCAATATAAAGGTCGAGCAAAAGGATCCGGAGCTGAGCCTTATCGCGGACAAATACAGCGAAGGCGATTTAGAAGAAAACAGTCTTATTTTTGTCAGCGACAAAAGAAGCAAAACTGTTGATTACAGCAGTTTGTACGAATACAGCGAAACGGCGCAGCAAAATTACTACTATTACGGCGATCAAGTTCAAGCCGATATTTTTGACGGCGAAAATGAAATCACAAGCGCGCTAAGCTATGTTACGACAGATATTTTGCCCAAGGTTTATTCTCTGACAGGTCACGGTGAGGAAGGTTTTAGTGACAGTGTCCTTTCATATATCGTGAATGAGAATATTGAGCTGGACGACATTGACGTTTTGAAGGCAAAACAAATTCCCGACGACTGCGAATGCCTTATCATCTCCGATCCGTCAAAAGATATTTCAACTGATGAAAAAGACATAATCCTCGATTATCTCGGCGGCGGAGGCAACCTGCTCATAATGACAAGCTATAAGGATAATCAAACTCCCAATCTTGAGGAGGTGCTTGAAAACTACGGTGTTCAAAAACAAAAGGGCGTCATTATCGAAGACGACCCAAATTGTTATTACTACTATTACAATTATTTAATGCCGAATATACAAAGTCATGAAGTGACGGATCCGATTTTAGATTCAGGGTACAGGGTTTTAATGCCCATGGCTCACGGCATCGCCGAAACAGACTTGCACCGCGGTTCGCTTGAGCTTACAAGCCTGCTCACAACTTCAAAATCGGCATACGCAAAGGATAATCCGACAGAAGAAGATTTTGCAAAAACCGATGACGATATCGGTGGACCGTTCAGTGTCGGCTATTCTGTTTCTGAGGTTCACGGAGAAACAGAAACACGCGTCGTCTGGTTTTCTACGACATATTTCCTTGACGACAGCTATCTGGGTTATACAGGAAACATCAATCTCTTTTTAAACTCGCTTAAATGGATGTGCAAGCTTGAAAAAAACATTTCGGTCATTGAGCCAAAGGTCTTAGTGGGCACTGAAAAGCTTGAAATAACCTCCGGAGAAGGAGTTTTCTGGAATATCATGTTTGTCGGTGTTCTCCCGGCGGCTTCAATCTTCATAGGACTGGCCATTTGGATAAGGAGGAAAAAACGCTGATGAAAAAAGGTCTGAAACTTATTTTGGCGCTGGTTGCGCTCGCCGCGCTTGTTGGCGGATATTTCATTGTCAGCCATTTTATCGGTTCTGATGAGACGCAGACAGATGAAGAAATCGAAACAATCGCGGTAAAAACCTTTGACGCCTCCGACATAACAGGCATAAAATATGTCTATGGTGACGAAACTGTCGAGCTTGTGAAAAAGGATGGCAAATGGCGGCTTTCATCAGACGAAATGTTCCCTGTTAATCAAGCTTATCCGGAGACAATGGTTTCCGAAACGGCAGGTCTTACCGCACAGCGGCTTGTCAGCGAAACGTCCGAATCTTTTTCCGAATACGGCTTGTCAGAGCCGTCCGAAGCCTTTATATTCACCAAGGACGGCGGCGGTACGTTTACTGTTTTCATCGGGGCTTACAATTCGTTCAGCGACGCCTGCTATGTCAACATTTCCGGCACAGAAAATGTCTATCTTATTGACTCCGCATACATCGAAAACTTTCATTACGGATTAAAGGAGCTTGCCGATATAGACGATTTGCCGGTCATAGAAAGCGGAGAAGTTACAGAAATTAAGATTAAAACAGACAGCAGCCAAATTGATTTGAAATATTATGAAGACGGTCTCGACACCGTATACAGCGACACTTACCGGTGGTTCACGCACGACGGCACGGCGCTTGAAACGACAAGCGTATCAAGCTTGATTTCAGCCTCATCCGGCTTTGCTTCCGCAGGATGCGCGGATTACAGCGCGTCGGACGAAAAGCTGCGTGAATACGGTTTTTCCGACCCTGCGGCTGTTTTGGAGATATTCTACACCGAGACGGACGAGAACGAAACGGGGGAGCTTGACGACGACGGGAACGAGATTTCAACCATTGTCACGACAGATAAGGTTCTGAAGCTGACAGTCGGAAAACAAGCTGCCGAGGGCACTCACAGCTACGCCAAGCTTGACGGCTCCAATGTGGTCTATCTGATTGACGCCTCATATGCCGAAGCGCTCGCCAATGTTGACATTGAATCCTTGCTTCCGATGGATGTTTGCATGATTTCCATGGATTCCGTGGATTCGCTTGATGTGACGACAGGCGGCAAAACAAGCAAAATCACTGTGACACGAGCAAAAGACAGCGACGGAGAAGAATCAACCTCATATACAATGGACGGAAAAACAATCACCGCCTCTGATTATGACGCGTTTTTCTCATCTGTTCAGTCCATGCGCGCCGAATCGTCAACAAACGAGGCAAAGACAGGCGGAGACCCTTTTTTGACAGTTGTTTACCACCGCAACACAAGCAATTTCAAAACAATGACGCTCAAATTTGTTCCGTTTGACTCAAGCTTTTATCTTGTCGAATTTAACGGCGAAAATAGGCTGCTTGTAAATAAGAATGACGTCAGCGACGCTGTCGCGGCGTTTAAAAAAATAAAGCTTTACTAATTGAAGCCAGCTAAGCTAAGAGAGGTTCAGTATGCTCATTGCCGGGATAATATCTGAATATAACCCATTTCATAACGGCCACGCTTACCACATCGCGCAGACAAGGCAAAAAGGCGCGCAGGCCGTAGTCGTGGTGATGAGCGGGAACTTTGTTCAAAGAGCCGAACCCGCGTTGCTTTCAAAGCGTTCGCGCGCGGAGGCGGCTGTCAGGTGCGGTGCCGATCTTGTTATTGAAATGCCACTGCCGTGGTGCAGCGGAAACGCTCAAAGCTTTGCGCATGGCGGAGTTTCTCTGCTTCGCGCTTTGGGTTGTGTCGATATTTTGAGCTTTGGAAGTGAAAGCGGCGACGCGGAGCTGCTTGCCGACGCGGTCAAGGCTGTAAATTTGCCTGAAACAAAAGCTGTTCTCAAGCAAAAGCTTGGCGAGGGACGGCCGTTTGCCGCCGCCCGTGAAACGGCCGTCAGGGAAGCTTCGGGCGATGATGCCGCCTCTGTTTTGGCTTCGCCTAACGATACTTTGGCGGTTGAATATATTTCAGAATCGCAAAAACAAAAATGCCGTTTTGAGTTTCTTGCCGTAAAAAGATTCGGCGCCTTTCACGACTCCGATTTAAACGGCAAAACGGGCTTCGCAAGCGCGTCGCATATAAGAAGACTGATTAAAAGCGGGGACGGCTGGGAAAAGTTTGTGCCGGGCGAGTCCGCAGAAGTTATTTCCCGGGAAATCTCACGCGGTGCCGCGCCGTCCGACTATAAAAAGCTTGAGACTGCCGTTCTTGTGTCCCTGCGCGGCGCAACACCCGAATCGTTAAAAAAGTTTCCCGATATTTCAGAAGGTCTTGAAAACAGGATTATTTCCGCCGCGCGAAGCTCCGCGACGCTTGAGGAGCTGTTTGACAGCGCAAAGACAAAAAGATATTCCCACGCGCGAATCCGCAGGGTGGTTCTTCACTCTTTTTTGGGAGTGAGCGCTTACCTTCAAAGCAAAATGCCGCCTTATCTGCGCGTCCTTGCCCTTAACGGCAGGGGCAGAGAAATCTTAAAAGCCGCTAAATCCACTGCGTCCGTCCCCATTGTCACAAAACCGCAGGAGATAGCCTGTTTAGACTCATACGCTAACAGCATTTTCAGCACGGAATGCGCCGCGAGCGACATATTTGAGCTGTCTCTGCCCGTGCCCGGACCCTGCGGCGGCGAGTTTACGGGGCAAATATATTACGGCGTTTAGTAATAATCGGGACATGATGTGAATATCTATCTTATGAAAAGCTTTCAAAAGGAGATATTCAAATGGACTTTAATGTTATTTCTCAGGCGTTAGGTATAATCGAGACAGTTTTTGAGGGAAATGCCGAGCAGGCGGTGGACGGCGATATCACTTTGTCCGAATACTACCCCGATATTCAGCGGATATTAAAGTGTTCGGTCATTCCCGGCATCACAGGCGCGCAAGCCTCATCGGACAGGATTACAGTTGACGGCACGGCGCTTGTAAGGGTGCTGTATGTCGGGGAGGACGGAAAAATTCGCGGCTTTGAGCAGAACTATCCATTTACAAAGACAATTGAAACATCAGCTCCGGCTGAGGGCGCCTGTGTCAGCGTCAGAGCCAAAACAGACTATGTCAATTGCCGCGCCGTCAGCCAGCGCCGTGTGAATATACACGGTGTGATAACAATTAACGTTAAGATACGAAAAAAGCGCAGCGATGAAATCATCACAGACGCCGAGGGCTTTGGAATACAGCTTATGCGCAAAAGCGTCCCCGCCGTAAGCATGACGGGGTGTTCCGATAAGATGTTTACGTTAAGCGAAGTTGTCGAAATCGGTCAAGGCAGCCCTCCGATTACACAAATAATAAGGACGCAGTCATATGTTTTGGTAAGCGATGCAAAAGCAATCAGCAACAAGCTTTTGCTCAAGGGCGAGCTTGTCTCAAAGATACTTTATTGCGCCGATTCAGACAACGGGGAGCTTACACTTTTTGAGCATTCAATGCCCATAAGCCAGATTGTTGAGGTTGAGGGCATTACGGAGGACAGTATTTGTGACGTTAGCCTCAACGTCGCCTTAATTGAAATAACGCCAAAAGCGGACAGCAACGGCGAATTGCGCCTTGTTGAAATAAACGCAAAGGTGAACGCCTGTGTTTCATCATGCACGCAGATTGAAATACCTGTCGTTGTAGACGCCTATTCGGTCAGCCACGACCTCAAAACAGATTTTAAGCAAGCGGACATTTCCGGGCTGGTTGACAACATAAATGACTCTTTCACAGCAAAGGGCGCGCTGGAAATATCCGACATGAAAAAGATGCTTGACGTGTGGTGCGGCGATTTGTCATGCTCTTGTTCTGTCAGGAACAGTGATTTGATAATTTCGGGCAGCATACCTGTGTTTGTTCTTTATATCAACAATGACAATCAAGCGGACTTTGCGGAAAAGTCGATTGATTTTGAGTTCAGAAAAAATGCCGGTATGGATATCGAACGCATAAAATGCGAGCCCAATATTGTCGTCACCGATTGCAGCAGTCTGCAAAGCGGCGAGGGCAAAATTGACGTGCGCGTTGAAATGAACATTGTCTCAATCGTTCTCTTTTCACAAAGGCACAGATTTATAAGCAATTTAGAGCCGACTGAAACGGAGCTGCCAAAAAACAAAATCAGCTCACTGACAATCTATTTCACTGAAGACGGAGAAGATGTCTGGGACATCGCCAGGAGATACAACACAACCGTTGATGCTATAATGCAGGAAAACGGTCTTGAGGACAGCAGGATTAATCAAAAAAGTATGCTCATGATACCTAAGGCATAAAATAAAAACCGAAAAGGGCGTGCCCAATAGGGTGCGCCCGGTTTTTTTACAGTCTCCAGTACAAATAGCCTTTTGACTCATATTTATCTTTATCAAGCACGCCTTTAATGTCGAACAAGACACGTTTATCCGTAGGAGTTTTTCCGAAAAAAGCTGAAAAATCGGCACTTTTCAGATGTTCGTGGGGAACGGCAAAAATGACAGCGTCCATATCCCTGATTTCCTCATAACTTGTGAGGCTGATGCCGTATTCGTCAAAAACCTCCGCCCCGTCAGCGTTTGAATCAGCAACAATCGGCACAATTCCGTATTCCAAAAGCTCGTTGTAAACATCTATTATCTTTGTGTTTCGAGTATCGGGACAATTTTCTTTAAAGGTAAACCCCAAAATCGCAAGCTTCGCGCCTTTTATTTGCAGGTCCTTCTTTATCAGTGACTTTACGACATTTTCGGCAACATATCTCCCCATATCATCGTTAATCATCCTGCCTGAAAGAATAATCTTGCTGTGGTATCCCATTTGCTCCGCCTTGTAAGTTAAATAATACGGATCCACGCCTATGCAGTGTCCGCCGACAAGACCGGGTGTGAAATTTAAAAAGTTCCATTTTGTTCCGGCTGCCTCAAGAACGGCTTTTGTGTCGATTCCCATTTTGTTGAAAATAATCGAAAGCTCGTTCATAAAGGCGATGTTAATATCCCGCTGGCTGTTTTCAATAACTTTTGCCGCTTCCGCGACTTTGATGGAAGCGGCGCGGTAAATTCCCGCCTCAACAACAAGACCGTAAACGCGCGCGACAATATCGGTTGTCTCGTTGTCCATTCCCGAAACAACCTTGACAATGTTTTCAAGCCTGTGAACCTTGTCTCCGGGGTTAATCCTTTCGGGGGAGTACGCAATCTTGAAATCTATCCCACACTTTAACCCCGAATTTTGTTCAAGTATCGGAACGCATATTTCTTCTGTGACTCCGGGATATACTGTCGACTCGTAAACGACAATGCTGCCGACGGTCAAGTTTCTTCCGAGCGTCCTTGACGCGTCCTTTAAAAATGAAAGATCGGGAACGCGGTCGGACTTAACAGGCGTTGGCACAGCAACAATATGAAACTTCGCGCCGCGAAGCTTTGTTTCGTCCGCGGTGAAATCAACGGAGCAAGCCGAGACAGCCTCATCTCCGACTTCGTTAGTCGGGTCTTTGCCCGCGGCATAAGTCCTAATCTTTTCAATATTTTTATCAAAACCGATAACGCGCGCCTTTTTGGAAAATGCGACGGCAATCGGCAGACCGACATAGCCGAGTCCTATCAAAGAAACAGCTTCTTTTCCGAAAATAATGTCATTATAAAGCATCGGCGTGAACCTCCGGTAAAAATATTGCGAGGGTTGTTTTTATTATAACACGCTGCCGCATTGTTTCGCAATGCCGCCGTAACTTGACTTTTCGCACAATTCTGAAAACTTGTAAACTGTGTCAGCATTTTATACAAAAATCAAGCTGAAAACTGTAAATGTGATGTCTTTATCACACAATATGAGACACCCGTTAAACGGCGCATAACATTGAGCCGTTCGGCAAAGACAGCACCTTGCATGGGCGCATTTTTTTCTGACTGAATTATACCACAAATGAAAGGTTTTGTCCTAATTTTTTTGTGTGATTTTTTCATCTTGCGGCAAGTCAAGGCAAGTCAAAACTTAAAAATCATTGCAAATAATAAAAGATTATGATACAATATATGGTATATAGGTGTCGGATTGCGCATACACGCCTTGTGTTATGATATTTTTGATCTTACAGGGCAAAATATTTCCTAATTACAAGTAATTAAGGAGATATTGCTCATGAACGACGCTTTAGACAATAACAAAGACAATTTCACAGTGCCCGAAAAGCCTGACAGCCGCCCGCCTGACCAAAATGAGCCGTGCGACAGTCAAGAGGCAAAGCAGATTGAGGAGATAAGCTCCATCACTGTTGACAGAAACGGTCACTATATCCATTGCCTTACAATCATCGGTCAAATCGAGGGGCATTATATTTTGTCTTCTTCAAACAAGACGACAAAATATGAGCACGTGATTCCGCGGCTTGTCGCTATCGAGGAAAACAAAGAGATAGAGGGGCTGCTTGTGATTCTTAACACTGTCGGCGGCGACATTGAGGCGGGGCTTGCAATCGCGGAGCTGCTTGCGGGGATGAAAAAGCCGTCTGCTTCGCTTGTTCTCGGCGGCGGCCATTCCATCGGCGTTCCGCTTGCCGTCGCGGCAAAAAGCTCTTTTATAGCGGAGTCCGCCACGATGACAATCCACCCCGTCAGGATGAACGGCGTCGTTCTCGGCGTTCCGCAGACGCTGATGTATTTTGAGCAGATGCAGGAGCGGATAGTCAAGTTTGTTTCAAGCAACTCAAAAATTCCGCCCGATCGTTTTCGTGAAATGATGCTGAACACAGGCGAGCTTGTGCTTGACCTCGGCACTGTGTTGAGCGGCGAAAAAGCTGTGGCGGAGGGGCTTATCGACAAGGTCGGCACATTGTCTGACGCACTTGACTGTATTTGCGGGCAAATAGAAAATCAAAAAACGGAAAACAATTAAAGAGAGGGAATAAATTTGGCAAAGAGCAAAAAATCTTCGTCCGCCGTAAAAAACAAACCTTCATCAAACTCTTCAAAGGCTTCTTCCGAAAAAAAGAGCGGCGCGGTGGCAAAGCGCCATGCCAACAGCGATGAGGCAGGGATTCGCGCCACGGCGGCGCGGCAGCGTGCCGCAATTATACTTTTTGCTTCGGCAGTGCTTGTCTTTTGTATCGCGCTCTTTGAGGGTCAAAGCGCCTGGATGTGGCTTCATGAGTCGCTTTTCGGGCTTTTCGGCGTTTGCGCCTGGGCGCTGCCTTTTATGCTCGCCGCGCTCTCAATAATTTTTGCCTTGAATAAGCCTGTTATCAGCACGAATTCAGTTTTTATCTGCGCCGGGATTTTTGTTTTTATTTTAAGCGGCATTGTCCATGTCGGTTTCCGCGAGGCGGAATACATAAATATAAACGACTTTTCCGTACAAGTGAGCGACGCGTGGAATTACGACTCAATCTTAAAAAGCGGCGGTGTGCTCGGCGTCATGGTCGGCACTTCAATCGCAAAGCTTTTCGGTAAAGTTCCGGCGATGATAACAATGTCCCTCACTTTGTTCGTCGCCGTTATGTTTTTTTCAGGCACAACACTGTTCACACTTTATTCCGCGCTTAAAACTCCTGTCAAAAAAGTCGGCTCTCTTGCCGACGAACGCCTTGAGCAGGGCATGAAAAGACATGTCGAAATATCCGCCGAGCGTGAGCGCAGGCGTGCGGAGCGCAAAGCTGAAAAAGAGCTTAAAGCAGAAAGAAACGAGGACGGCTCCTTTAACCCACATTTTGACATGGGTCCCGAAGCGTCGCCGAAAATCGAGTTTTCAGAAAGCGACAATTACCTGCCCGACTTTATTTATGCCGACAACGAAATCCCCCGCGACGATTCAGCGGGTGATTCACTCACAAAGCTTGAGCCGCCTGTTATTATTTCTTCCGCTCCCATAGACATAGAAAAAGCGGCGAAGCACCCCGCCGACATTCCCATCTCAAAAAGTCCCCCGGGCAAGTCACGCGGCGGCAACGCGCCGCAAAAAGAAAACAGTGCCGCGCCGGGGCTTGAAGCCGTTGATACTGCTGTGTTTGAAAACGGCAATCGTTACAAAAAGCCGCCGATAAGCTGCCTTAGCGAACCTCCCGTCCACAACACTTTCGGAAACGCCGGAGAAATCGAGCAAAACTCAGCGCTTCTGATAAAAACTCTTGACAGTTTTGGCGTGAGCGCAAGCATTGTAGATGTGTTCAGGGGGCCGTCTGTCACAAGATATGAGCTTGTTCCCGCCGAGGGTGTCAAGATAAGCAAGATAACAAATCTTGCCGACGACCTTGCCCTGCGGCTCGCGGCATCGGGTGTGCGGATAGAAGCTCCGATACCAAATAAAGCCGCCATAGGCATAGAAGTTCCCAACAAAGCTAAGGCATCGGTTTACATACGCGAGATAATCGACACAGACGTATTTGTCCGCGGCAGCCGAAAGAGCCTTTTAAACGTCACTCTCGGAAAGGATATCACCGGCAACGTAATATGCGCCGACCTTTCAAGGATGCCGCACCTGCTCATAGCGGGCACCACAGGTTCGGGCAAATCGGTCTGCATCAACTCCATGATTATGAGCATACTGTTCAACGCCGATCCCGACGAAGTCAAGCTTCTGATGATAGACCCGAAGCAAGTTGAATTCACCGTATACAGCGGCATTCCACACCTGCTTGTTCCCGTTGTGTCCGACCCGCGCAAGGCCTCCGGCGCGCTTAATTGGGCTGTTACGGAGATGCTCAAGAGGTATAAGATTTTTTCCGAAAAGAATGTTCGTGACATAACAGGCTACAACAAGCTTGCCCAAAAAACAGACGAGCTTGAAAAGATGAACAGGATTGTCATCTTTATTGACGAGCTTTCAGATTTGATGATGGTTGCGCAAAACGAGGTTGAGGACGCCATTTGTCGGCTGGCGCAGATGGCGCGCGCCGCCGGTATGCATCTTGTAATCGCGACACAGCGGCCGTCCGTCGATGTTATAACAGGCGTAATCAAGGCGAACATACCAAGCAGGATTGCACTTTCAGTCTCCTCTCAAATTGACTCCAGAACAATAATCGACATGGCGGGCGCTGAAAAGCTGCTCGGCTACGGCGATATGCTTTATAACCCCGTCGGCATATCAAAGCCTGTCCGTGTGCAGGGCTGCTTTGTTTCTGACGGCGAGGTTGAAAGAGTCGTCGATTTCATAAAGAATCAGGAAGGTTCCTCATATGACGAGGAGGTTCTGGACGAGATTGACCGCCAAACTCCGTCCGGCAAAAAAGGGTTTTACGGCGGCGCGTCAGGCACGGACGGGGAGGCTTCTTCCGTCGACGAAAAGCTTCAGCAGGCTGTTGATGTTGTCGTCGAGGCGCAAATGGCGTCGACGACCCTCCTGCAACGCAAATTAAGCCTTGGATACGCAAGAGCCGCAAGGCTTATAGACGAGCTTGAGGAAAGAAAGATTGTCGGTCCTTTTGAGGGCAGCAAGCCGCGCAAGGTGCTTATCTCAAAGCAGCAGTGGATGGAGATGTGCGCCCTTTCACAGGACGGTCTGCCGGACATTGACGGAGATGCTTTAAACAGCCCGGAAAGTGATGAAGACGATGTTTAACATGAGACGCGGTAAAAGGACTTTAAGGCGAAAAATTGCTTCGTCATTATCCGCGTTGTTTATGACAGCCGCAATACTCATAACTTTGTCGGGGCAAGAGGGATTTCCTCTCGACATTCCGACGTGGAGCGATGTTTTCACATATGTCAGGCTGAAGCCTGTTTCAAACGGCGACGACAACCCCTTTGCCGTGCATTTTATAGATGTCGGTCAAGGCGACAGTGTTTTTATCAACTCTGTTTACGGCTGTATTTTAATAGACGGCGGTGAAGATGGCTGCGGTGAAAAGATAATTTCTTACATCGGCGCTTTAGGAGTCCGTTCAATTGATTATGTTATCGCCACACACCCTCACTCTGACCACATTGGCGGGCTTGACGAAATAATCGACGCATTTGAGATCAAAAATGTCATTATGCCGAGGCTTTCTGAAATAAACACGCCGACGACGCGCCGCTATGAGGATTTTTTAAAGGCTGTCGGCAAATCGGGCGCAAAGGTTATTGCCGCGAAGCAGGGAGCGGGCTATGAGTTGGGAAAGGTTTATATGCTCATATTGTCGCCTGTGTCACAAAGCAAGGATTTGAACGACATGTCTGTCGTTGCGAGAGTTTCCTACGGAAAGACATTTTTCCTTTTCACGGGCGACGCCGGTTCAACCGTTGAAAAGGAAATAGCGCGCGGAGAATATGCGGATTTTTTGCGCGCCGACGTGCTGAAAGCAGGCCATCACGGCAGTAAAACTTCAAGCTCCGCAAGCTTTTTAAATAAAGTTCGGCCCGACAGCATCATTATTTCCTGCGGAGAGGGCAACAGCTACGGTCATCCTCATAACGAGGCGCTTCAAAGGATGGAAAAGTCAGGCGCCGACATTTTACGCACCGACAAAAGCGGAACGATAATCGTCAGCAGCGACGGCGAATCGCTTAACTTCAAAACCGAAAAGGAGTAGACGATTGAAAAGACTTACAATAGACCGTATCGAGGGAGATATCGCCGTTTGTGAGCTTGACGACGGCTCAATGACCGACATAGAGCTTTCAAGCCTCCCCGAGGGCACTCGTGAAGGCAGCGTGCTTGTTTCAATAGACGGAGTGTCTTATTCAATTGATAAAGATGCGGAAAATGCCGCGAGGGAACGGCTTTTTAAAATGCAGGAAAGCTTATTTGACGAATAGCATTTTTAAAGCCTTGCGTCGTTACTTCTTACAATTGCTATAAACCGAAAATCAACACCACAAAACAAAAGCCGCCGTAAATGTTGTGACAACAACCACGGGCGGCTTTTAATGTTTAATTTTGTTTTTGAGCCGCAGCCACAAAGCAGCGGTGAATTGTTGCTCTCGGCGCGTCGGCGCGGCTTGTCAATCTTTAAGCGGCACACCGTTTGCATCAAATGCTATTGTGCCTGTGAGAATCTGCACGCCCTCAATAACAGACCATATTAAGCTTACCCACGAGAGGATTCCGAAAGACAAAATTGTTATAAGCAGCTGTGCGACAGCTTTGCCGGTATAGCCGAGATAGAAGTTGTGCACGCCAAACACGCCAATCAAAATCGCAAGCAGACCTGCCGCAATTTTTGATTTTGCGTTTGGGTTCAGATTGATATTTTGCAAGGGCGCTCCGCAGTTTACACAGCAGGCTGAAGCGGGATGGTTTTTCATCCCGCAGTTTTTACAAAAAATAGGCGGCGGGGCAAAATCGACAGGTGCGGCGCAGTTTTGACAGTTTATTGAGTTGTCGGGGATTTGGGCTCCGCAATTTTTACAAAACATATCTAAAACCTCCATATCTCTAAGCTTTTTAAATTATATCATGTCTTAATATTTAGTGCAACATAAGATTTGCGGCGGCTGTGTCCTGCCGAATTGTTTTATGTTTGTGTGAATTTAACCTTTTTATGCTTTTACCAGCCTCTGCCATAGTCTTTGAAGCAGTCCGCGCACACCTTTTGCCCGTCTTGCAGGCGCATTTTATGCTCAGGCGCGCCTTCGCCGCAGATTTCGCAAATCACAGTCTCAAACAGGCGGGTTTTTTCGGGCATGTCTGATTTCGGCTCTGAAAACGTGAAGATTTCATCCACAGGCGCATTCAAAAGATATTCCATCCACTGTTCACGGCTCATCCCTTCATTTTTGCCCGGTTTAAGGCACACGCGCAGCTTTTTGCCGCTTTTGCGGTCAAAAAAAGAAAAAGCCTGCTTTCCCGTGCCGTTATAAATAAGGTTTCCCTTGCCGATTGTGCAGCTCAAAATTGCCTGAACGGCATCCACGCCGCAGGCGTCATTTTCCGTGACGCACACTATCGCCTCATCATCCGAAACACCAATCCCCATTTTTTGTGCTGCCGCCTCGCACGCTTTAAACCCGATTGCCAAACCGGGGCATTTATGCCCGTGAAACGATACAGCTTTTTCCCAAAGATTTTTGTTCAAAAGTCTCCCCCTTGTTTATGTCCGCAAGGCGCCATTGTCAGACGACAAACACGACCACCGCAAGCCAAAAGCCCGCTGCAAGGCGTCGCCCGGCGCAGCTTAACATCTGATTCTGCTGTCAGCACTTTTCTTATATGGATTACAACAGATTATATCATGAGCCTAAAAACAAGTCAATCGGCTTTGTTGACCCTTTTTGTTTATAAAATAGCTTGCAGGGGACGGGAGACAGAGCGCAGGGCAGACAGGGCGCAGGGCATAGCAGAGGCAGGGGAGGGCGTCATCAGGCGTTAGGTATAAGATTAAAGCGACTCGTTCAAAACCTTTTTGAGGTATTGCCCTGTAAACGACTTTTCACAAGCGGCAACTTCCTCAGGCGTTCCGTAAGCTACGACTTCTCCGCCCCTGTCGCCGCCGTTCGGGCCGAGATCAATGACTGTGTCGGCGGTCTTTATCACATCAAGATTATGCTCTATCACAATCACCGTGTTGCCATTGTCAACAAGCTTTTGCAAAACATCTGTCAGCTTATGCACGTCCGCCGTGTGCAGGCCTGTCGTAGGTTCGTCAAGAATATACATTGTTTTTCCTGTGGAGCGGCGCGACAGCTCTGTTGAAAGCTTTACGCGCTGCGCCTCGCCGCCTGAAAGAGTGGTGGCGGGCTGACCGATTTTAATATAGCCCAACCCGACGTCGCAAAGCGTCTGAAGCTTGCGGTTGATTTTCGGCAGCGCGCTGAAAAAGTCAAGCCCCTCGTCAACAGTCATTTCAAGGACGTCATATATATTTTTGTCCTTAAATTTTACTTCCAATGTCTCGCGGTTATACCGCGCGCCTTTGCAAACGTCGCACGGAACGAAAATATCGGGCAGAAAATGCATTTCAATCTTTACAATCCCGCCGCCCTGACAAGCTTCACAGCGTCCGCCCTTGACATTAAAAGAAAATCTGCCGGGGCTGTAGCCGCGCCGCTTCGCGTCTGTGGTAGATGAAAAAAGCTCCCGTATATCGTTAAAAACGCCTGTGTATGTGGCGGGATTTGAGCGGGGCGTCCTGCCTATGGGCGACTGGTCAATGTCAATGACTTTGTCAAGAAATTCGATTCCTGATATCCCGTCGTGTTCCCCGGCGAATTTTTTTGCGTTGTTAAGCTCCGCCGCAAGGCGTTTGTACAGGATTTCGTTTATAAGAGAAGATTTGCCGCTGCCCGACACGCCCGTTACACAAATAAATTTTCCGAGCGGTATTTTGACTGTGATATCCTTGAGGTTGTTTTCGCGCGCGCCTGTGATGACAAGGTGTTTACCGTTGCCGCGGCGGCGTTTTTGGGGGATGGGGATTACCTTTGCTTTGCTTAGGTACTGCCCTGTAACAGAATCTGGACAGCTTTTGATTTCGTCAATTGTCCCGGCGCAAACGATGCTGCCGCCGTGTATGCCGGCGCCGGGGCCGATGTCAATAATATAGTCAGAAGCGTACATTGTCTCCTCATCATGCTCCACGACTATGAGCGTGTTTCCGGCGTCGCGCAAATTTTTAAGCGTTTCAATAAGCTTTGCGTTGTCGCTTTGGTGAAGTCCTATGCTCGGTTCGTCAAGAATGTATATGACGCCCATCAGCGACGAGCCTATCTGCGTGGCAAGCCTTATACGCTGGCTTTCGCCTCCGGAAAGACTTCCGGAGGAGCGTGAAAGAGTGAGATAATCAAGCCCCACGCTCACAAGGAAATTCATGCGCGCGCGTATCTCTTTTAAGATAGCGTCAGCTATCATGTGTTCGCGCTGTGTCAGTTTCAGCCCGCCAAGAAAATTTAAACCGGTGTTTATCGGCATACGCGTGAAATCATATATGTTTGTATCGCCGACAGTGACACACATTGACTCCGGCTTCAGCCTTGATCCGCCGCAGTCAGGGCATTTGCGCGCCGTCATATACTGCTCAATCTCAGCCCGCGCCCATTCGCTTGAGGTCTCCTTGTAGCGGCGCTCTATGTTGTTGATAATTCCCTCAAACACGACGCCAAAGGTGCCGCTTCCGTATTCGCTTCGGCGGTGAACTGTGATTTTTTTGCCCTTTGTTCCGTAAAGCAGCGCGTCAACCGCTTCTTTCGGCAGATCTTTTACAGGCGTGTCCATCGAAAATCCGAAAAAGTCCGCCAGCCCCTCATAGTACATTTGCGCGATTGTGCCGCCCTCAGAGTTTGACCAGCCGCTTGCTTTGACTGCGCCGTTTCTAAGCGACAGCGTCTTGTCCGGCAAAACAAGGTCGCGGTCAACCTTCATGAATATGCTAAGACCCGTGCAGGTCGGGCACGCGCCGAACGGGTTGTTAAAAGAAAACATACGGGGCGACATTTCCTCAATGCTGACACCGTGTTCGGGGCAGGCATAGTTAAGGGAAAACATCATTTCCTCGTCTCCGACGACGTCTACCGCAAGTATACCGTCGGAAAGGTTTGTGGCAGTCTCAACTGAATCGGCAAGGCGGCTGCGTATGTCGCTTTTGATTACCAGCCTGTCAACAATTATCTCAATCGTGTGCTTTTTGTTTTTGTCAAGCTGAATCTTTTCTGAAAGGTCATAAATTATTCCGTCGGCGCGGACACGCACAAAGCCGCTCTTTCTTGCCGACTCCAGCTCCTTTAAATACTCGCCTTTCCTGCCCCTCACAATAGGTGAGAGAATTTGTATCCTTGTGCCTTCCTGAAGCTCCATTATTTTGCGCACAATATCGTCCACCGACTGGCGCGTTATCTCCCTGCCGCACACAGTGCAATGAGGTATCCCGATGCGCGCGTAAAGCAGGCGCAGATAGTCATATATTTCCGTGACGGTGCCGACTGTGGAGCGTGGATTTTTTGAAGTTGTTTTCTGGTCAATGGAAATGGCGGGCGACAATCCCTCGATGGACTCGACATCCGGCTTTTCCATCTGTCCGAGAAACTGTCTCGCATATGAGGAAAGCGACTCGACATATCTGCGCTGACCCTCGGCATAAATAGTGTCGAAGGCAAGTGAGGATTTGCCGGAGCCTGACAAGCCTGTTAAAACAACAAGCTTGTCCCTCGGAATAACAACGTCAATATTTTTAAGGTTGTGCTCACGCGCACCCTTCACAATCAAATTCTTTTGCATTTTTTTATTTCACGCTTCTTAACTTTTCAATTTTATCTCTCAAATACGCAGCATGTTCAAATTCAAGTATCTTGGCGGCGGCTTTCATCTCTGTCGTGAGCTTTAAGATCATCTGCTCACGCTCAAAACGGCTCATGCGCGAAACAGACTTTTCAGGCTTGTCATCAGCGCTGCCGGAGATTTCGATTATATCACGAACATCCTTTTGAATCGTTTTGGGAGTGATGCCGTGAGCGGCGTTATATTCAGACTGCTTTTTGCGTCGGCGCTCCGTCTCCGTGATGGCCTTTTCCATGGACGGCGTGACAGAATCGGCATACATAATCACATGACCGCCGACATTTCTTGCCGCCCGCCCGACTGTCTGTACAAGAGATGTTTCGGAGCGCAGGAAGCCTTCTTTATCAGCGTCTAAAATGGCGACAAGAGACACCTCCGGGATATCAAGCCCCTCGCGCAGCAGATTGATTCCGACAAGTACATCAAATTCGCCGAGCCGCAGTCCACGTATTATCTGCATACGTTCTATTGTGTCAATGTCGTGATGCATATAACGCACCTTGACGCCGAAATCAAAAAGATAGTCGGTCAAATCCTCTGCCATCTTTTTTGTCAAAGTCGTAATAAGGACACGTTCGCCGCGGTCGATGCGAATCGAGATTTCCGATATGAGGTCGTCTATCTGCCCTTCAGTCGGCTTTACTGTTATTTCCGGGTCAAGCAGACCTGTGGGACGTATTACCTGCTCGACTATTCCGGCGCTGACAGTGCGCTCAAATTCTCCGGGGGTGGCGCTTACAAATATCTTTTGCCCCACACGCTCATAAAATTCGTCATATGTCAGCGGTCTGTTGTCATAGGCGGACGGCAAACGGAATCCGAATTCGATGAGGCTGTCTTTGCGCGAGCGGTCGCCACCGTACATTCCACGCACCTGCGGCAGCGTCACGTGGGATTCATCGACAAAAAGAATAAAATCTTTCGGGAAGTAGTTCAGCAGCGTAAACGGCGCCGAACCTGCGGGGCGCCCCGACATAACGCGTGAATAGTTTTCAATGCCCTTGCAGAAGCCTGTTTCACGCAGCATTTCTATGTCGTATTCTGTCCTTTGACGTATACGCTGCGCCTCAAGCAGCTTGCCTTCTGATTCAAACGCCTTAACACGGTCAAGCATTTCGGCATAAATCTCTGTTATCGAGCTTTCAAGCTTGTCAGGCTGAATGACATAGTGGGAAGCCGGGTATATCGCGACGTGTAAAAGGACGCTTGCGACTTCGCCTGTGATGGCGCGGATTTCGCATATCCTCTCTATCTCATCGCCGAAGAACTCAATCCGAACGGCGTTTTCATTTGAATAGGCGGGGAATATCTCGACGACATCGCCGCGGACTCTGAATTTGTTTCTCGTAAAGCTGATATCGTTTCTTTCATATTGTATCTCGACAAGCTTTGCTATCAGATCGTCGCGCTTTTTGACCATGCCGGGGCGAAGTGAGATAACCATACTCCTGTAATCTATCGGGTTGCCCAAACTGTAAATACATGAGACGCTCGCGACTATGATAACATCCCTGCGCTCTGAAAGCGCAGACGTTGCGGAATGGCGAAGCTTGTCTATTTCGTCGTTGATGGACGAATCCTTTTCGATGTATGTGTCAGTTGTCGGGATATATGCCTCGGGTTGGTAATAGTCATAATACGACACAAAATACTCAACTGAATTTTTCGGAAAAAACTCCCGAAACTCGCCGCAAAGCTGCGCGGCAAGCGTCTTGTTATGAGCAAGCACAAGCGTGGGGCGGTTGACGGCGGCAATGACATTTGCCATTGTGAATGTTTTTCCGGAGCCTGTTACGCCAAGAAGCGTCTGCTCTGCGTTGCCGTTGTTAAGTCCGTTGACAAGCGCGTCAATTGCCTGCGGCTGGTCGCCTGTGGGCACATATTCAGATTGTAAAATGAATTTATCCATAAAAAGTCTCCGAAACAAAAGTCCAAATTAAATCCTTCGATAAGATAAGTGCCGCAAAATCCGCGCCGACGCAAGCCTTGCATGACGTGAGGATTTTAAGAAATTTATAAAGCGCAAGCCCTGCCGAAATTCAAAGTCTTAAACAAAAAGTATCCCGAATTTCGGGCTTTCCGCCATGGCGAAAATATCGTGACCGGAAACTATCACATGGTCAAGAAGCTTTATATTCATATCAGAAAAGAGCCTGAAAACTTCTTTTGTTGTGCTTATGTCATTTTGCGACGGAACCGCCAACCCGTTAGGGTGATTGTGAGTCAAAATGACAGAGCCGGCGTTGCTTCGGAAAGCAGTTTCAAGCAAAGTCCTCCTGTCGATATTAACGTTGTTTTTTGAGCCGATTGAGACTTTGCAGCAGTTTGTCAAAAGACCCGCGTTGTTGAAGCAAAGCAGCTTCACAATTTCGCTCGTCTCGCTTATAAACTCGGCGCGTATGTAGTCAAGCAGGGATTTTCGGTCTGTTATTGTCACTTTATCAGGAATCATATCAGAAAAATAACGCTTTGCAAGCTGCGGCAGCATGGTCAGGAAAACAGCGGTATAGTAACCGATTCCCTTCACCTTTACAAGCTCCTCATATGGGGCGTCCAGCACAGCGGAAAGCGAGCCGAAGGTGTCAAGCAGACGGTGCGCAATCTCGTTTGTGTCGCCGTAAGGCTGGGAATAAAAAAGAACAAATTCAAGCACGTTGTGGTCGGGAAAGCCGCCAAGTCCGCTTTTTAAAAACCGTTCACGAACACGCATGCGGTGGTTACCGTGTATATTCTTATCTTTATTTTGCTCTTTACCCATAGCCGCACGAAACCTCTCAAAGCTTTAATAAGTTTATGTCTTAATTGCCACGGAAAAAAGTATGTCAAACTATATTGTACCTCTTGATAAAATGTTTATCAAGTAGATTTGCGCAGATTTCGTGAAAAAGGGCAAAATTCGCGAGAACAGGCGGATTTTATGAGAATGAGGGATGAGAGAAAAAGAGGATTACAGGGGATTGCACGGAAAAGGCGCTTTCGCCGAAAACAGGGAAATGATTTTAAAACCATTTCCCTGTTATGCAAAACATAAAGAGCGCCCGTGATGCTTTTGCTTTTTTATGATGCCGCGAAACACAAGCAAATAAAGCTGCCGTGAATCACTCGGCGTTTTCGTCGTCGTCGTCATGGCTGCTGTTTTGGGAATCACTTTCAATGCCGGTGTCATTGTCATTTTCATAGCCGTTCCCGTAACCGTTCCCGTAACCGTACCCGTATCCGTAAACGTAGTCATATCCGTAGCTGTTGTTTCTGTAACGCCTCGTGTATTGGCTGTAAAGCCGCCTGTTACTTACGGGATTGACGTTGTTGTAAACACAGCCGATTATTTCAGCTCTGCCGTTTGAAAGGTCGGCAAGCGCGCCCCTGATTTTGTCAACGGGGGACTGGTCTTCGCGAATAACCATAATAAGAGCGTCGGCGTAGTTAGTTATGATGGAAGCGTCTGTTACAACTCCCGCGGGAGCTGTGTCGATAATAACAAAATCAAATTCGCTGCGAACAGCCTTGATGACTCTTTCCATTTGCGGCGTTGACAAAAGCTCTGTGGGGTCAGAAACAGTGCTGGTGCCGGCAAGCAAAAAGATTTTGTGCTTTTCGACATATCTGATAGCCTTTTCATATGAACCGGCGTCAAGTATTGCGTCGGGAAGCCCGTGACCCTTGTTTTCCGTTATGTTTGTCAGAGAAAGAATCCTGCACACCGCCGGCTTTCTAAGGTCGGCGTCAATGAGCAGAACAGAACGCCCGTTTTGAGCAAGCGCAATCGCAAGGTTAGTCGCGACAGTGGTTTTTCCCTCGCCCTCGCCGGTGCTTGTGACAACAAAAACTTTGTGTTTGTGCTTTGAGGAAAGGCTTTCGATACGAGTTCTGAGAGCTTTGTAAGTTTCGATAAAGGCAAAACCGGCGGCGCGTTCGTTCATCAAAATCGGGCTGTCATAAGTGCCTGCGCCCTTTCTTTTTTTGCTTTTCTTAAACGCTCTTGATACGACGCCAAGAACAATGAGATCGAGCCTTACGCCAATCTCGTCAACACTTTGCACAGTATCTTTCAGCACGTTTGAAAGCAAAATCATAATCAGCGCTATGACCGTGGCGGAAAAACCGCCGACGACAGCGTATCTTATTCCGGAAATGTTTGTGTCCGGCTTTACGGGCACATTCGGCAAATCACAAACTGAAAGAGAGGAGTTTACAAATCCCGCTTTTTCAACAACAGCGTCGAAGTTATCGATTACGGAAACGGCAAGGTTATATGACCTTGCGCTTCCGGCTGTCGTTATCTCCATTATTAAAATGTTTGTGTTCGTGACACTGCTCATTTTTATAGCCTTGCAAACATCCTCCGACGTCATGTTTGGAATCCCGCAGGAGGCGGCGACCTTTTCACACAATGTCCTGCTTGAGAGGATATATTTATAAGTGTTCGCCATAGTGATGGAGGCGTTTATGTCGCTGCTTGAATATGAGTCCTCGTTAGTCAAGACTCTGTTTGAGACGACAAACGAAATGCTGGATGTATAGGCGGGATCTGTTGTCAGCTCTGAAAGCATAAATCCGCTGCTTGCGCCGAAAAAGCCCGCAAGCAAAATTATCCACCATCTGGCGAATATAAATTTTGCAAGATAAGCTATGTTTATCTCGATTCCGTTTTGCGCTTTTGAACTGCTTTTGCTATCCAAAATCCCAACTCCTAATTGTTAATCGAATGTTTCCCGCGTGTTTTTTCGGCGCCGTCGTTTAAAAAAGAAGCGGCGAACGCCGAAGCTATCACAAGATGAACCTGCATTTTATAATAATTAACCATGCCGTATTCAAATATGAGCAAAAGAATTATAAGCGGCAGGAAAAGCAGCGCGGTTTTGTGACCGTTTAATGTTTGCTTTATGAGCTTTACAAAAATATACAGATAAAACCAATAATAAACGACAAGCCCGACGACGCCGAGATCGGCGGCAATCTCCAGATAATTGTTGTGGGCATAAGTAAATATGTTTCCATAAAGGTTGCTTAAATATCCGAAATTGTTGATGCCGTGACCGATTATCGGCTTTTCGAGGAAAAACCCCTTTGCCAAGCTAATGTAAAGCTCGCGCAGCGCAAGACTGTTGTCGGAGCTTTTATCGTTCATAAAATAATTAATCATGCTGTCCATGCGGATGCCGATTGTTTGATAAAGCTGAGGAACCTCATAAATCAGCACGATGGAAAGCACCGCCACGCCGATAATGATAAAAATCCGCAGAATATAATTCTTTGCGCGGTAATTGAACGCGACAATCATTATTATTGCAAGAACACACATGAGCAGCGCTTTTCTTGAGCTTGTGAGAGCCGCCGTGAAGAAGCACACGGCACACACGATGTACATTAAATATTTGCCTCTGACAAAAGCCTTATAAAACGAAATGATAAGACAGATTGAGATGGCTAACCCGACGTCGTTTGTATTATAACCTGTAACAGACCCGATAAAACCGCTGAACCACTCGGCGGGCGGCGTTTTAACAAAAATATAAATAATGAGATAAAGGCTTGCCGCTATAACTGTGTTGAGATATGTCTCAAGCCGTTCGGGACTGTCGATATAATAAAAAACAAAGGTAGTGACAACAAGAATCTGCAAAATGCGGGACAATGGCTGAGTGGCGGAGTAAAACGAAGCCGCCCAAAGGCAGGACGAGACGCAAAGCGCATAAAAAAGGGCGTACCATATTGTGTTAAGGGGAATAAACAGTTTTTTAAAAATGTTGCCTTTAAGCAAAAGACCTATTGATGAAACGCCTGTAAAAAGAAAAAAAACAAAATAATAAAAAAAATTATTTGTTTCGTCAAAATTTCCGTAACATATACAGGAAAGCATAAAAAGGAAAAAACTGCAATTCCACGCAACGTCCCAAAAACTGTTTGTGACATTGATTCTAAGCAATCCGTTTTTATACTCTACCATAGCTTGTTCCGCAAGAAGGTTCAGCCGCCGCTTATCTCTTGTGCGAATTGGCTGTAATTGTCTTTTGCGCGGAAATTCTCCTCCCAGTTTTTGCGTGCGTTATGCCGCAAGGCAATGTATTCCCCGCGTGAAATTAAGGCAAAATCCTTAATGGCGGCGGCAAGCAGATTGTTTTGAAAATCGGCGGGAATCAGCACCCCCGTCTTGCCGTTTAAAACAATTTCTCCCGTGCCGCAAACATCGGTGGCGATGGAAGGTATGCCGAAAGACGCCGCCTCCATTATCGAAACGGGAAGACCCTCGTTGCCGCTGACATTTATAAAAACATCAAACGGTCTGTGAGAATACAGCTCCAGCACACTTTTGTTAGAAAGAGCGCCGATAAAATTCACTTCCATAAAACGTAAAAGCTTGTCCGTCTTGCGCTTGAGCGTCCTTAAATCGGGACCCGTACCTATGTGTGTCCACGACAGCCTGACGCCGCTGTCCTTAAGCAGCGCAAGCGATTCCGCAATCCTGTCAAGGCGCTTGACGGGAACGACGCGCGAACAAGAGACAATGCGAAATATGCCGTCGTCGGCGACGGCGCCCGGCCCGTGGTCGAGCGTGCCGAGATATGAGCGGCGAATCTTATGTGACCAGCGCGGATAATTGGCGCTTAAATAGTTTTTGCCGTGTTCGGAGCAGACATACAGCATGTCAATACCTGAAAAAAGGCGGTTGCGGCCGGGGAGGTAATCAAGCGAATTTGCGAAACTGTATATGTCGTATCTGTGACCCCTCGAAACAAGACGGACACTGTCATAGCTTTTGCCTAAATGCTCCTTTAGGAGTATGCCCGTCATTGCCGTGACAAAAAACCAGTAGCTGTAAATGACAATATTATCATAGCCGGAGAAATCCATATTTTCCATGACTTTGACAATCTCTCTGAAATGCCTTTCGGAGCGCGTTTCAAAATATTTGAGAAAAAGACGCCGCTTAATTGAGAGCGCCGCAGACTTTTTGTCCTTTGGGAATTCGTCGGAAATACGGGGCGCACGAAATGCCGCTTGAAGAACGTCGCAAAGCCTTGAGAGGCGTTTATTTTTTGGTGAAACACTGAAGCTTTCGGCGTTTTGCGGGAGCTGTCTCACCGACGTCCCGACAGCGTCAAGCGAAAAAAAGATGATTTTGTCAAAAAAATCCGCGCAGGAGGGCAGCTCGCTTTCAATGAACGGCTCCGTGCTGCCGTATGGAAACCCCGCTGTGATAAAAATCAGGCAATTTTTCACTTCCGCACAGTTCCTCCCGCCGTGTTGCTCAAGACAAGATCCCGCTCAACCGCGGCAATCTCCGGTTCGACTTCCGGCGTCGAGTTAGCCTTCATGCGGTTCCCAAACAAAGTTTTTGCCTCTTTCATAAAAAACACCGGGGAAACTCGAACAGCCTTTAAACCGTATTTTATGTAATCAAACATTTTGCCGCCGCGCTTTGAAGTGACGGACAAAACAGCGTAATGCCGAAAATCAAGATAGCGCCTTTCCTCGTCGTTAAGCATATACAGCTTTGTTTGCTTAAGCTTATACAGTCGGTTTTCGCCGTTAATTTTGTTTTGACCGACTGAAATACGCTCGCCGTCGTGGAGGTATTGGATTATGTATGATACGGGGAGATAGCCGATTTTTGTGTCAAATTCTATCATGCGCCACATCAGCATAAAATCCTGCCCCATGGGGACATCTGAAAATCCGCCCGCTGAAAGGATGGCGTCACGCTTGACCATAAAGGTCGATGTCGGACCGAGGGAATGCAGTATATGCTGGCGCATCAGCTCGCTGTTGGAGCAGTCGGTGACATAGCTGTGCCGCCGGTATTCAAAAAGCTTGTCGTTGTTGTCATGAAGATAAACATCAGTAAAAGACATTTCAAGTTCGTTTTCGAGCATATAGCGCAGCTGAACCTCGATTTTTTTAGGCAGATACACATCGTCGTCGTCAAGAAAAGTGATGTAGCTGCCTGTCGAGCTTTCAATTCCCCTGTTTCGGGCGGGACCCCCTCCGAGGGGGCATTCATTCTGAACATAAATTACACGCCTGCTGTTTTTGTAGCACTTCATGGCGGATACTGTGTATCTTCTGTCGTCGCTGTCAGGGGCGTTATCGTCGACGACGACAATCTCAATGTTTCCATAGGTCTGTGCAAGAACCGAGTCGATCGCCCTGTTTAAAAAATGGGGGCGTTTATGTGTCGGAATAATTACACTTACCTTTTCAATCAAAGAAAACCTCTCCCGATTCAATATATAGTCAAGCTATCTTACCACATATAAGATGTTTTGTACATAGATAATCGATTAAAATTAACAGGAAAACGGGCTAAAGATAGGAACTGCCGCCTGATTTTTCTTGTTTGCATTTATTGTCATATGAATCATCGCAGTCAAGTCAAATACGCGGCGGCACAGAATCGGCGACGATTATGCCGGTTTCGACAATCCCCTAAAAATGACCTCTTCCTACGACGGCTCCTCACTGATTTCCGCGCCGTCCTGTGCGGCGGCTTCTTCTTCGCCCTGTGCGGTTATTTCTTCTTCGTCCTGTGCGGCGGCGGCTTCGTCATCCTGCACGTCGGCTTCGTCGTCCTGCACGTCGGCTTCCACACCGTCCTGCACGTCGGCTTCTTCGCCGTCCTGCGCGGCGGCTTCTATATAGACCGGGAATGACGGCTCATTTTCAAGGGCGCGTTTCTTTTTGTTGCGAAGCGACTTTATTATGAAGAAAGCGATTATCAAAAGAAGTGTTGACCCGGAAACGGCACAGCCGAACTTAAAGCCAACAGGCGAATAGTCCATTGTTATGGTGTGCTCGCCGGGAGTGACGCTTACAGCAAGGAGAGCGTCGGCAAGCTTGATATATTTATCGCGGCTGACGCGCTCACCGTCAATATATATTTTCCATCCGTCGTCATAGGGAACGGAGGTGTAAAGCACGCTGTTTTCAGGCGCCGTAAAAGTCCCGGAGATGTGGGTGTCGCCGAACTTGTCAATTTTTAAACCGCCCCTTTGAAGAATCTCATATCCGGCTTTGAAAGCGTCCATATCGATGCTGCACGCGTATATGTTGACGCTGCCTGAATTACTTTCGTCCTTCAAAGGCACGTTGACAACGACGTCGCCGCCCGCCTCGCATATGCCGAGGTCAAGTATATACGCTTCGTCAATATCTTGGCTTCTGTCAAGATTGGCATGTGACACGCTTATGGAATCAACGCTGCGCGACTTGACATAAAGATAGCAGTTTTGAGTCTCTGTCGGTGTAAAGGTGAATGTGACGCTGCCGTCATTGGCATCGTTTTCTTTGATAAATGAAAGTATTCCCGTGTCAAGCCCCGCGTAAAACTCCTGGATGTTGTCGTAATATACATCCACAAGCTCCATATCGTTAAAAACGCCGTCAAGACCGGTCGCCTTATAGAAAAAATCTGACTGAACGTCAAACGGGCTTTCGTCGTCCGACACCCAACCCTTGACAGCGGAGCCGGCGCAAAAAGCCACAGGAAGGCTGTAAATGTTTTCAAAAACATCAAAGTTGTCACTCGTTATGATTTTTGTGTACAATCGGTCGTTTTCAAGCTTTATGGTTTTTGAGTTGTTGACGACATACTTTAACCCCATAACAGCATTGTAAACGGGAGTTTGCGGGTTGTAGGTGAAGCTGTTTATATAGTTGCCGTAAATACCCATATGGCTTTGAAGATTTGAAAGCTTTTCGGAAGTCATTGAAGAAAAAACTGATATGCCGTTATAGAAATACCAGGCGGGATCCATCCTTGTCCGCAGATTAGTCAGCTCCATGCGATAAAGTCCGCCGTCATATTCGTCAAGCTCCGACTTTATTTTTGCAAATTCATTGTAGTCGCCTGTGTAGCTTTCTTTTGTCTGGTTCATGACGTAATGCTTTGTGTTCGCGATTGCCGATTCTGATATGACACAGCAGAGCAAAAGCAGGGCAAGAGATGTCGTCTGGTATTTTTTTGTCCTGAAAAGGCAGAGGACAAGCGTGTACAACACGGAAAAAGCAAGCGTCACAAGGACAGTGTTTGTGTCGACATTTTTTGAGCCGATTTTCTGCACGACAATCAGAAAAAACACGACACCGAGCCCGGAAAGGAAAATTTCCTTGCCGCTTAATTCATCGAGCCGCTCAAATGCTTTCAACGCAAGCACAATCAAGAAAAATGAGTATATATATGAAAATCTGTAAGGAAGATCGTTTGGAAAATGAAGTCCGTGCCATATATAGTTGATGTAATTAAGGTTAAAGCTGAAATAAAAAATGCCGAGAAACAGAACGGTTAAAGTCTTTTCCTTAAGCGAAATGGATTTTGTCAAAAGATAAAGAGGGACAAGAATAATCGTGAGAATCCCGCAATAGATGTTTGGCAGGACATTTTCCCCGCTGCTGCGTATGGTGGGGCTGAGTCCGGCGAAATGGTTTGCCAAAAAGTCAAAAATAGAGTAGTAAAACTTGGCGTCGCCGGGCCATGAGCCTGATGTGGCGGAGCAGGTGCGGAGAATAAACAATGTCGGCAGCAGGGCAAATAAAGCAAGCAAAACGGCAGTCAAGGAAACGGCGGCGAAAGTGAATCCGGAGCTTAAAAATCGGGAATTTTTCAGCCTTGCGACGATGCCTTTGCCGCTGTTTTCGCAAACAGGTGAATTAATTGAATAAACGGAAAAATATCTGTATAAAAAATAAAGGATTGAAAAAAGACAAACCATTGTCGCCATATAGTAGTTGCTTATCAAAATCAAAGAAAGCGTGACAAGATACAGCAGCCATTTTCTTTTGTCGATTATTCGTTCAATACCGAGAATTACGAGCGGGAAAAGCATCATTGCGTCAAGCCACATGACATTCCAATAATAAGCTATGAAAAAACCGCAAAACGAATAAAGCACGCTGAACGCCACGGAAACATGGTCGTGACGTCCAAGCGAATTTTTAATATAGTAACAAAAAGAAGCGGAGGAAAAAGCGCATTTAAGGAGAATCATGAGGGCGATTGCGTCAACTACGCCGACATGGTTAAAAAACAAAATGACAACGGCGAGCGGGCTTGAAAGGTAATTAAAAAAGTTGCCGAGAAAACTGCCGCCAAGTCCCGTACTCCAGGAATACAACAAGCTGCCGCCGCTTTTGAGGCGCTCGTAAAGCTCGGCAAAAAGCGGGCCGTACTGATGATAAAGATCCATGCGGAGGATGGTTTTGCCTCCGAACGGATTGACGGAAAAACAATAAAACACAAGCAGCATAATCACACCGGAACAAAAAAACGACAGCAGGACATATGCGTTGCTGCCCAAAATCGTTTTCAAAAAGCCCTTTTTTTCGAGCTTGCCGTTTTGCGGCGTTTCGCCAGATTTTATCATTTATTTAACATTCCTTCCAACACAAAAATCCAAAATGAATTATATCAAAAACATCATGCTCTTGCAAGCTTAAACAATCAAATTATCAGAATGTTCATAAATCGTGTTCTAACTTGGGACAAGATGAAATAGATTTATTGTGAACAGCCGTTTATGGCGGCGTCAGTTCTGAACACCTCTTGGAAAGGACTGTTAAAACATTGAGCTTGAAATTTGACGAGGCGACAGGATGCCTTACGGCGGCGCTGCGCCAAAGCCTTGATCTCCTTGATGAGAGCGCAAAGAAAAACACATGGGAAATACGCCTTAGAATCGGTTCACCCATAATGCTTTTCGGCTCCGGCGGACTGCTTTTTGTCAGCGGCAGCGGCCGTCTCGGCAAGCTTCCCCCGGGCGGAGGCAGGCTCATATCCCGCCATGATATGGAAGCGGTTTTTTCAAAGCTTTGCGATTACTCCATCCACAGTCACGAGGACGACATAAAAAACGGGTTTGTATCAGTGGAGGGCGGTCATCGTGCCGGCATATGCGGCGCGGCGGTTATAAATAACGGTCTGATAAAAGGAATACGCAGCATTTCCTCAATCAACCTGCGCGTAGCGCGGGAAAATCCGGCGGCGGCGTCGGAGATATGCGGCGAGCTTTTTCCAAACGGGCTGCGAAGCGTTATCATAGCCGGTGCGCCGTCTACGGGCAAAACAACAATATTGCGCGATTTGGCAAGAAGATTGTCGAGCGGGTTTACAGGCCGCGCATATAAAGTCGCTTTAATAGACGAGCGCGGCGAGCTGGCGGCGTCAAGATATGGTCGTTCCTCGTTTGACGTCGGATTTTCCGACGTGTTCACAGGATACCCAAAGGGTGAGGCAATAATCTCCGCCCTGCGCTCCATGTCGCCGGAAATGATTATATGTGATGAAGTTTCACACACAATGGAAATTGACGCCATACGGCAAGGCTTTAATTCCGGTGTTTGTTTTGCCGTGAGCGTACACGCGTCGGATATAAAGGATATGTTAAAAAGACCGGCGGCAAAGGAGCTGCTTTTTTCGGGCGCGTTTGAAAACACTGTTATGCTTTCACCCCTCGGCGGGCCATGCCGGACAGAAAAAATATACAGAACGGATGAATTGCTCAATGAGATACGCGGCGGCGGTAATGATTTCTTTGACGTTTGCGATGTCGGGGCTGAGAATGACGCGGATAGCGGCGGAAAGAGTAAAACTGCTTGAAAAAACACACCTGCTCCTTGTCACAGTAAAAGGACGCCTGGAATATTACCGCGAGCCTGTCGACGAGCTGATTGACAGCTTGTGCAGGGCGGACGGGCTTGGCGGGCTTTTTTTCCTTGAGGAGTGCCGCAGGCTGGAATGTGATGGTATGCCGTTTTGCGACGCGTGGAAAAAGTCCGTTCTTGAAGGCGGGCTGTCGCCGCCGTTTAAAAAAAATGATTTGGAACAGCTTCTCTCCATAGGAGCGGCAATCGGTTCGGCCAATCTTGACAGTCAGCTTGTGAAGCTGACGCTTTACGAAGAAATACTTAACGAAACAATAATTCGGGCAAGAACGGAAGCTGATAAAAACGGTAAAGTTTATACAAGCCTCGGCGTCTCGGCGGGAATAATAGCGGGTCTGATGATTTTGTGAGGAATGATAAAGCATGGATATGACGTTTGTGTTCAAAATTGCCGCAATCGGCATTATTGTCGCGGTTATGAATCAGATGCTTTCAAAGTCGGGCAGGGAAGAATACGCTACCCTGACGACGATAGCCGGAATAATCGTTGTGGTTATGATGCTTATTCCGCAGGTGACAAAGCTATATTCCATGCTTCAATCGGCGTTTGGCTTATGAGCATTTTACAGCTTTCGCTTTGCGCGGTAATCATTGTGGTTTTGATGCTCACAATAAAAAAAGACCATGCCGTGCTTGCTGTTTTGATAGAGCTTTCCGGAGTGTCTTTCCTGATTTTTTATGTCGCGTCATACGCGTCCGACGTGGCTAAAACAGTCATGTCAATGCTTACGTCGGCGGGCATAAACGGGGAGTATCTGCGCCTGCTGGTAAAGGTTCTGTTTACCGCCGCCGCGGCTGAGACTGCCGCCGCTGTATGCAGGGACAACGGGGCGTCTGCTCTTGCCGTGAATGTCGAGCTGGCGGCAAAGCTCATCATGCTTGCGATGTGCGCGCCGATGCTTGTGAAGGTCGCGGAGTTTGCCGCGGGACTTATCGGAAAATAAAAGGGGAATAAAAATGAGGACTGTGAAAGTAATTCTCATATCGGCGCTGCTGTTGGCTTTCCTGCCGTCATTCGCCCACGCCCGCACCGACGGGGGTTACATGGACGAGCGGATCGAGGCAAGCGGAGCGCGTGAGCTTTTTGACAGCCTTGACGACAGAACAGAAAACCTCCTTGATGAGGTTGGGATAAAGGATATTGATTTCAGCAGCGTTTTTAACACGTCGCCGCGCAGGATTATTTCCTTAATAATAGAAATATTCAAGGGCGGGTTAGCCGCTCCGGTAAAGTCTTTGGCGGCGCTGTCCGGCATAATCATACTCATATCATGCGCCGAAGGCTTTATGAGCGGTATTGATAAATCGAAGGCGTCGCTGAACGCCGTCACAGGTGTTTTTTTAGTCTCCGCGGTGGCGGCGCCGATATCAAAAATTATAGCGGCGGCGTCATCGGCCGTCGCCCTTAGCGGCAAATTCATGCTTGCCTTGATTCCCGTTCTTGCCGCCGTAATAGCCTCGTCGGGCAACATACTTCTTGCGGCATGTTATAATTCGGCCGCCTTTGCGGCGGCGCAGGGAGTGGCGCAGCTTGCCGCCTCCGTCATTACGCCTTGCTGCGGGCTTATAGCAGGAATAGGCGTCGTCGACGCCGTTGTGCCGGAGCTTCATCTCACATCCGCCGCGGAATTCATCAAAAAGGCGGCGTCATGGGTTTTTGGATTTGCCGCCGCTTTGTTTACGGGGATTTTATCGTTTAAAGGGGTTCTTGCAAGCTCGGCAGACACATTGGCGGCTAAAGGCATTAAGCTTGCGATAGGAAGCGCAATCCCCGTCGTCGGCTCGCAGTTGAGCGAGGCATATTCGTCAGTAGTGGGGAGCCTTATGATTGTCAGAACGACAATAGGCACGTTTGCAGTCATTGCCGTCGCGCTTATAAATCTGCCGGTTGTCGCGGAGCTTGTGCTGTGGATTGCCGCATTGAGCGCCGCCGCGGTGATTGCGGATATACTTGAGGTCAGAACGGCGTCCGGCCTCCTGAAGACGACGGCGATGTCGCTTTCTCTGCTGAATGTCTGTGTAATATTTAACGCCGTGCTTGTGATAATGTCGACAGCGCTTATGTTGCTTATCAAGGCGGATTTGTAAGAGGTGGGATAATGGAAGGTGTCAAAGGGTGGCTTTTAGGCGTCTCCTTCGCCGCGTTAACAGGCGGAATTGCCTATGCTTTTTCACCTAAAGGAGCGACAGACAGAATAATTCGCGTCGCCGTATCTTTGTTTATTCTTGTCGCAGCCGTATCGCCGTTTATCGGCGAAGGCAACAGTCTTTCAGGCGGCTTTTCAGACGGATTCGCATTAAACTCAGACGAACTTAACGACGCCTTATATGAACAGATTTCAGACAACGTCGCGGCGGCGGCGGTTGTCAAGGCAAAGGAGGTTTTAAGCCAATACGGATTGACGGACTGCGGAATTGAGGTTGATGTAAAGCAAAAAGACGGCGTTGTTTACGCCGAAAGGATAACGGTTTATTCAAAAAACGGTTACGGCGGATGCGACAAAGCCATCAAATCAGAAATCGCCGGAACAACGGGAGCGGAGGTTGTAACGCTTGAATAAGATTTTAAGTTTTCTGCCGGAAAAACTGATGAAAGACAAAAAGCTTCTGATTATCATTGCCGTCGGCGCTGTCGCAATTATACTGCTTCTTCTTTCTGAAATAACGGGCGGCGGCGATAAAAAGGCTGATACGGATACTTGTACAGAAGTGAGCGAAACAGACATTAAAAGCTATTCGGAGGATATCGAAAAACGTCTGACGGAGCTTATATCATCAATTGACGGAGCGGGGAAAACATGCGTGATGGTCACTCTTGAATGCGGAACAGAGCAGGTATACGCGGAAAACCTTGACAGTGAAAACACTCTTTCAAAGACGAACGACAATGAGACAGACATAAAAAACAGCGTCGAGCGGGAATATATTATTATTGACGCGGGCAAAGGTGAAAACGGGCTTATTTTGAAGATTTTACAGCCGGAGGTAAGGGGGGTAGCCGTTGTTTGCGAGGGAGCGGGGGCGGCGCAAGTCAGAAAAGATGTGACAGAGGCGATATCGGCCGTTCTCGGCATAAGCTCCGCACGCATAAGCGTTTCAAAAATGGCGCACTAACAGCCCAAACAGCAAAAATAGCAAACATAGCGCAAACTATCCAAACAGCAAAAATAGCCGGTGGCTAATCAAATATTGAAAGGAAAATAAGACAATGAACATGATAATCAAAAAACGGCAGCTTGTGACAGCAACACTTGTTATTGCTCTCGGAGCGGCGGTTTTCGTCAACTGGTATTACACGAAACCGGAGGCGCAAAAAGCCGAAGCAGCCGCAAACACGGCAAAAAGCGTTCAGGATGTCAGGGAGGCAGACAACCTCGGCGACGCGCAGTATGTTATCGCAAGCGGCAATTCAGACGGCAAAGATCTTTTCGCGCAGTCGGAGTTAAACAGAAAAAAGGCGCACGACGAGGCGGCGGAGCTTTTTCAAAAAATCATAAAGGACGAAAGCTCGTCTGAAACGGCCGTTAAGGAGGCGTCGGAAAAGCTTGCAAAGCTTTCAGAACAGATAAAGCTTGAAGCGGATGTCGAAACACTGATATCAGCCAAGACGGGGAAGAGCTGTCTTGTCATAATTGATGATGAAAGCGCGCAGGTTATTGTGCCTCCCGGCATACTTAATGATACTGTCACAGTGCAAATTAAGGATATTATTTTAAATAAAACAGGGTTTTCATCTAAAAATATAACAATTGTTGAATTAAAAGGTTGAGAAATTAAAAGGATGTGTTATAATATACGGAAGAAGGAGGCTCGGTAATATGCAGGAATATATAAGAAGCAACGACGGTGTCGGCGGGCTTGTAATTTCCGACGAGGTTATCGCGGCGATAGCCGTCAACGCCGCAAAAGATGTAGACGGCGTCACCGGCTTCGCGACGCGCACTCCCGATTTCGTGCAATCTGTTTTCAATATCGGACGCGACAGCAACAAATCAGTACGCGTATTCAGCAACGATAACGACATAAAGATTCACATCAATATTATCATCTCGGACACGGCAAGGATTCCCGAAGTTGCCTCGGCAGTCCAGCACAGCGTCAAATGCGCCGTGCAAAACATGACGAGCCGTGTCGTCAACAAAGTCAATGTGACCGTTGCGGGTATGGGGTTCGGCGACGAAAAGACAGACAAGAAATAGATGTGAAGCCGGGCAGGAAACAGACATGAAGCTGGGCGGGAAGCAGATGTGTTTATTTTAATTGTGAAAGAGTAAGGGACGGTACATGACATGACAAGGAAAAAGGCAAGGGAGCAGGCGTTTCTTCTGTTCTTTGAAAAGTCCTTTCACCCCGAAACGGACATTGAAGATATCGCGGCGCTTGCTTTTGACAGCGGACTTGTCGAGAATGATGAATATGTTGAGATGGTTGCCGGTATCGCATCCAAAAAACTTTTTGAAATCGACGAGTTTATCGAGGAAAATCTAAGGGGCTGGCGCAAAACAAGAATATCCAAAGTTTCGCTGGCTGTAATGAGGCTCGCGTTGTGCGAAATGCTTTTCATCGAAGATGTTCCGATAGGCGTTTCCATAAACGAGGCTGTCGAAATGTGCAAGCTTTATTCGGGCGAGGAAGACGCCTCTTTTGTAAACGGGGTACTCGGCACGGTCGCAAAAAAGCTGGAAGAAAAAAAGGACGGCTGAAATGGGTCTGTATCTCGGGTTTGACACCAGCAATTACACGACATCGGCGGCGGTGTATGACAGCGCGTCCAAAAGTGTCGTCAGCAAAAAGCGGCTTCTGCCGGTAAAACGCGGCGAGCTTGGCATGCGCCAAAGCGACGCCGTGTTTCATCACACCGTTCAATTGCCCGAAGTTACAGAGGAGCTTTTTGACGATTTGGGCAAAGTCGGCGGCAATATCACGGCGGTCGGAGCCTCGTCCCGCCCAAGAGACGCGGAAGGCTCTTATATGCCGTGTTTCCTTGTCGGCGAAAGCGCCGCAAGGTGTGTTTCCGCGGCAGACGGCACAAAGCCGTGTTTATTTTCACACCAGTCGGGTCATATAGCGGCGTCGCTTTTTTCCGCAGGCAGGCTTGACCTGCTGCAAGAAAGATTTATTGCTTTTCATGTGTCCGGCGGCACGACAGAAGTCGTTCTTGCGGAGCCGGACGACGAAAATATCATAAAGTGCAGGGTTTTGCTGTCCTCGCTTGACCTCAAGGCGGGACAGGCTGTCGACAGGGTGGGAGCGATGCTCGGCTTGAGCTTCCCCGCCGGAAGCCTTTTGGATGAGCTTGCCCAAAAAAGCGACAGGAGCTTCAAGATAAATATAAGCCTAAAAGACGGCTGTTGCAGTCTTTCCGGACTTCAAAACAAGTGTGAAACAATGAAAAAACAGGGTGAAAGCAGCAGCGACATCAGCCGTTTCTGCATAATGTATATTTCCGCGGCGCTTGATAAAATGGCGGAATATTCTCTTGCGAATCACGGTGAAATGCCGCTTGTTTTTTCGGGCGGCGTTATGTCAAACAGTTTTATCAGAAAGCAATTCACGGAAAAGTATGGGGCGGTGTTCGGCTCTCCTGAGTTCTCATCCGACAATGCCGCCGGGATTTCGGTGCTTACAGCCTTAAAGGCGGAGAAAGGGCGCAAAGCATGAGCGCACACATTTTGACAGTCACGCAGCTTAACACATACGTTAAATCTGTTTTAGACAGCGACAAAAACCTATACAACGTTTTTGTTTGCGGTGAAATATCAAACTTTACAAACCATTATCGGACAGGCCATTTTTATATGACGCTAAAGGACGAAGGCGCGTCTGTGCGCGCTGTGATGTTTAAATCAAGCAACAGCCGCCTGCGCTTTATGCCTGAAAACGGCATGAAGGTTGTGACGCGCGGCAGGGCGTCTGTTTATGAGCGCGACGGGCAGTATCAGCTTTATATTGACGATATGCAGCCCGACGGGGCGGGCGCACTAAGCGCCGCGTTCGAGCAGCTCAAATCAAAGCTTGCGGCAGAGGGGCTTTTTGATGATTCGCGCAAAAAGCCGCTCCCAAAGCTTCCCATGCGCATAGGCGTCATAACGTCGCCGACGGGCGCCGCGGTGCGGGACATAATCACGGTGCTCGGCAGAAGATTTCCTATGTCGCGCGTGATTTTCCATCCCGTCCAAGTTCAGGGAGAATCAGCCGCGCCGCAGATATCGGCGGCTGTCGAGAGGTTCAACAGAGAAGGCCTTGCCGATGTCCTCATTGTCGGCAGGGGCGGAGGTTCGCTTGAGGAGCTTTGGGCGTTTAACGAGGAAATTGTCGCCCGCGCTGTCGCCGCCTCCGCAATCCCCGTCATATCGGCAGTCGGTCACGAAACCGATTTTACCATATGCGATTTTGTGGCGGATCTCCGCGCTCCGACACCGTCCGCCGCCGCCGAGCTTGCTGTGCCGGACGCTGTCGAGCAATACGCTTTCCTTAACGGATTGCTTTTCAGGTGCCGCCGCGCCATGGAAAATGATTTTTCCGCAAAGCGCGCGCACCTTAAAAGCCTTCAAATGTCACGCGGACTGACAAGCGCTTCGGCGCTCCTTGAGAGCCGCAGGCTTTTGCTTGATAAGCTGTCTTTTTCTTTGGAAAGCTCAATTACCGCAACAATATCAAGCGGCAAAGGCGGCATAAATTATCTTGCCGGCAAGCTTGATTCTCTAAGCCCGCTAAAGGTGCTGGGCAGGGGCTATGCCATCGCTTCAAAGGACGGGAGCATCATATCGGGCGTCAAGCCCATATCGAAGGGCGACGCGCTGTCAATCAGGCTGTCTGACGGCAGCCTTGACTGCACCGTTGACTCTGTTGAGTTTGTTGATTCTGTTAAATCTGCTGATTCTGTCGGTTCTGTTAAGGAGGAGATGTGATATGGCAAAGCCCTCATATGAAGATTCCATAAAACGCATCGAAAAAATAGTCGAGTCGCTTGAAGGCGGGGGCTTGTCGCTTGACGAGTCGCTTAAGCTGTTCGAGGAAGGGACAAGGCTTGTTACATTTTGCAGCAAACGTCTTGACGAGGCGGAGCAAAAGGTAACGGAGCTGACGGAAAAACAGGATGAAGAAATTTGAAGATTATGTTTTGCTTGTCAACAACGCTTTAAACAAGTCTGTTCCCGAAAACAAGAGCGTGGTGTGCGACGCGATGCGCTACAGCCTGTTAAGCGGCGGCAAAAGGATACGCTCCGTGCTTGCTCTTGAATTTTGCCGTGTGTGCGGGGGCGACATTTACGCCGCCCTGCCTTTTGCGTGCGCCGTCGAAATGGTGCATGCTTATTCCCTGATTCACGACGACCTGCCATGCATGGACGACGATGATTTGCGCAGGGGCAACCCCTCCTGTCACGTCAAGTTCGGCGAGGCTTTTGCTCTGCTTGCGGGGGATGCCTTGCTGACGTTGGCGTTTGAAACAATTATGAACGCTCCGCTTTCCGCTGAAATAAAAGTTGAGGCGTGCCGAATTCTTTCAAGCGCCGCCGGGTTTGAGGGGATGATAGGCGGTCAGGAGCTTGACCTTTTGAACGAAAACAAGGACGTTGACGCAAAGGAGCTGAAAAAGGCGGATTTGCTCAAGACGGGCGCGCTTATCAAAGCTTCGTGCCTTTTGGGGTGCGCCGCGGCGGGCGCGTCAAATCAAATGCGCGGCGCGGCTTCCGTATACGCCGAAAGCATTGGTCTTGCCTTCCAGATAGTCGACGATATTCTTGACGCAACGGGCGACACCGAATCTCTCGGAAAGCCCGCGGGAAGCGACAAAGCCAAAGGCAAGGCGACATATATTACACTTTTGGGGCAAAAGCAGTCAAAAGAGCTTTCAGAGGAGCTAACTCAAACAGCGCTTTCGTCACTTAAGATTTTTGGCGGCGAAGGGTATTTTTTGCGTGAGCTGGCACTTAATCTTTTATCAAGGACTAATTGATTATTGTGAATAAAGAGGTCGTTTAATGTACGAAACAAAGTATCTCAACAAAATTGAATCTCCGGCATTTGTTAAAAACCTTAATGAAAATGAAATCAAGGAGCTTTGCGGCGAAATTCGAGACACGCTTATTGACACCGTTTCTTTAAACGGCGGGCATCTTGCGTCAAACCTCGGTGTCGTCGAGCTGACGGTTGCGCTGCACAAAATGTTTGACTCGCCGACCGACAAGATTATTTGGGACGTAGGTCATCAGATATACACGCACAAGCTTCTGACAGGCAGGTTTCTCGAATTTTCAACGCTTCGCAAGGAGGGCGGAATCTCCGGTTATTCAAGGCCGTCCGAAAGCGACCACGATGTTTTTTACAGCGGTCATTCGGGGACGTCCGTCTCGTCCGCTCTCGGTGTCGCCGCCGCAAACGCCATCAGCGGGAGCGGAGGGTATGCTGTCAGCGTCATAGGCGACGGCTCGTTTACGGGCGGCATGGTTTACGAGGCGATGAATAATGCCGGGCGCGCCGGCAGCAAGCTTATAGTGATTCTTAACGAGAACGAGATGTCGATTTCCGGCAACGTCGGCTCGCTTGCGCGTTATCTTGCCGTGATACGCTCAAAACCCGAATACTACAAAATGAAAGAGGAGACACAAAAGGCTCTCAACCGAATTCCTGTCATAGGCAAAAAGACTGCCGATCACCTTTTTAAAATAAAAAAGCTGGCAAAAGAAACATTGTACGGGAGCAATCTTTTTGAGGATCTCGGTTTCAGGTATATGGGTCCTGTGGACGGTCACGATGTTAAGCTCCTCTGCGAAGCCCTGGACACTGCTAAAATGATTAATATACCGGTTCTGCTTCATGTTTACACCACAAAGGGCAAAGGGTACGACCCCGCCGAACGAGAGCCGGGGAAGTTTCATGGTGTGCCGCGCTTTGATATTCAAACGGGCGAGCAAGTCAGCGACGGCGTGAGTTTTTCGTCAACCTTCGGCGAATATATGTGCGAAACTGCAAGAAAGGACAAAACCCTGTGCGCCATAACGGCGGCAATGTCAATAGGAACAGGGCTTCAGCGCTTTGAAAGCGAATTCGGCAGCCGCTTTTTCGACGTCGGCATAGCCGAGGAGCACGCCGTGACATTTGCGTCGGGACTTTCAAAGCAGGGCTTTAAGCCTGTCGTGGCAATTTATTCAACCTTTTTACAGCGCGCTTATGACCAGATACTTCACGACGGCGCGCTGCAAAAGCTTAAGATAGTCCTCGCGATTGACAGGGCGGGGTTTGTGGGTGAGGACGGCGAAACTCATCAGGGCATATTCGACGCCGCTTTTTTAAACAGTATTCCCGGCGTGACGATTTATTCTCCGTCAAGCTATATGGAATTGAGATCAGCACTGACAAACGCCGTCTTTCACGACAACGGACTTGCGGCAGTGAGATATCCGCGCGGAGAGGAATATGCCTTCCCTAACGACTTTAATTTTTCATACGGCGACTTTGATGTCTACGGCGACAGCGAAGCGCCCGCCGCCATTATTACATACGGCAGGATATCGGCTTTTGCCGCGCGCGCTGTAAACAGGCTTAAAAACCGCGGCATAAACGCGAAGCTTGTCAAGCTGAACAAAATTAAGCCGATTCCCGAAAAGGCAGTGAGCGCCGTGCTTGGCTGTGAAGCCGTGTTTTTCTTTGAGGAGGGCGTGAAAAGCGCCGGAATCGGCGAAAAAACAGCTTTGATGCTGCTCGAAAGGGGTTTCAGCGGCAGATACGAGCTGACGGCTGTGGACGACTGCTTTGTGCCGCAGGCATCGGTATCCTCGCAGCTTAGAAAGTTTCGGCTTGACGCCGGAGGCATGGAGGCTGTTGTTTGCAGAGCCTTTCAGGAAAATTTGAGGAATAGACATGAGCGAAAAAACAAGGCTTGATTCGGAACTGTCAAAAAGGGAACAAAATATATCGCGTGAAAAGGCTCGCGCGCTGATAATGGCGGGCAATGTTTATGTGAACGGCAAAAAAGCAATAAAAGCTGGACTTTTTGTAAATAACAATGATATAATTGAGGTTAGGAACAATCAAAACCCATATGTCAGCAGGGGAGGGCTAAAGCTTGAAAAGTCCGTTGTCGATTTCAAGCTTGACCTTAATGGCAAGGTTTGTATAGACGTCGGCGCATCCACCGGCGGATTCACAGATTGTATGCTTCAAAACGGAGCCGAAAAGGTTTATGCCGTCGATGTCGGATACGGTCAGCTTGCGTGGAAGCTTCGCAATGACAAACGTGTCGTCTCGCTTGAGAGGACAAACTTTCGCTACGCGACAGACAGCCAGATACCGGAAAAGGCCGATTTTGCGAGCGTTGATGTTTCTTTTATTTCACTCAAGATTATTCTTCCGGTGCTGCGTGGCTTTTTAAAAGAAAACGGTGAGGCGGTTTGTCTCATAAAGCCGCAGTTTGAGGCGGGGAGGGAAAATGTCGGCAAAAAGGGCGTCGTCCGCGACAAGGAGGTCCATGCCGACGTTATCATCAAGGTTTCAGCGTTTGCCCGCCAAAACGGTTTTTGTGTAAAGGGGCTTTCTTTTTCACCAATCAAAGGACCCGAGGGCAATATCGAATACCTTATGCACATTGCCAAGGCGGAGCCTCAACAGGCGGCTTGTCCCGGCGAGAGCTTTTCGGAAAACGATATAATTGAGCTTGTCAGGCAATCGCACGACAAGCTGACAGGCGGTTGATGCGCTATGAAAATAACAGTTATTCCAAATTTGACAAAAGAAAACGCGCGGCAGGTCACGCTCGAAATTTGCTGTGAGCTTAAGTCGCTCGGCGCGGAATGCCTTTTGCCCGACAGCTGCAAAGAGGAGTTCAATTCGACAAAGGCTTTGTTCCTGCCGGAGGAGGAAGCGCTTGACTTGTGCGACATGGTTATTGCTGTAGGCGGTGACGGCAGCATCCTTTATGCCGCAAAAAAAGCCATGAACCACGGTAAGGCTGTGCTGGGCATAAACGCCGGACGTCTGGCTTTTATGGCGGGGCTTGAGCGGCATGAGCTTAAAATGCTCAAAAACCTTTTCACGGGTGAATACACCGTCGAAAAACGTATGCTGCTTGCCGCCGAAATAAGGAGAGACGGCAAACCGATTTTTTCAGACCTTTGCATCAACGACGCCGTTGTAATGCGGTCGGCGTCCGTGAATATAATCGGTTTTTCAGTTTTTTCCGGTCAAAACCTTATGAACGACTATTTAGGCGACGGCATCATTTTCGCGACGCCGACAGGCTCCACCGCCTATTCTCTTTCAGCCGGAGGGCCTGTTGTGGATCCGCAAATCGAGAGTATTGTCTTGACCCCCATCTGCGCCCATTCTCTTTTTTCGCGCTCAATAATTGTCGGCAGCGACGAGGAGCTTACTGTCATAAAAACATCCGGCGGCGACATGTCCCTGATTTGCGACGGCATAGAAACAAAAATTCCCGAAGACTGCTGCGCATACATAAAAAAGGCAAGCGAAACGGCTGAATTTATCAGCATCAAAAACGAAACCTTTATAGACGTTCTTAAAACGAAGCTTGAGAAAAGCGGGGGTAGCTCATGAAAAAAAGGCGGCTTGAAATGATACTTGAGCTTATCGGTGACAATGCGATAGGCACTCAGGACGATCTCCTGGAAAAGCTTCGCGAAAGGGGCTTTGTCGTCACTCAGGCGACTATTTCGCGCGACATAAAGGAGCTGCGCGTCGTTAAAACAATGGACTCATCGGGTCAATACCGATATGTTGTGAGCGGCAAGACAGAGTCCGACAGGCTAAGCGAAAAGTTTCGCTCAATTTTCGAGCATTCTGTAAAAGACGTCGACTATGCCGGCAACACGCTTGTCATCCGCTGCTATTCGGGCATGGCGCAGGCAGCCTGTGCGGCTTTTGACACAATGCGCTGGGAGGGGCTTGTCGGCACGCTTGCGGGCGACGACACTGTTTTTGCGCTGTGCCGCACCGAGGAGACGGCGGCGCAGATAAAAAAGGCGATAGACGAAATTTCCGACGTGGCCGGTAACTGAAACAGCGGCCGGCAACTGAAACAATATTGGGTGGGATAACGGTTTATGCTTCAAAGCCTTAAAATTGAAAACATAGCCGTGATAGAAAATGCCGAGCTTGAGCTTTCGCGCGGCTTTAATGTCTTGACAGGCGAAACGGGCGCCGGCAAATCAATTATTATCGACTCTATCAACGCTGTGCTGGGCGAAAGAACGTCAAGGGACATCATCAGATCCGGCGCGGCGGAGGCTTATGTCACCGCGTTTTTTTCGCAGTGCGGCGACAGCGCGCTTGAAACATTAAGTGAAATAGGAGTGAGCGGCGACGGCGGGGACATTGTTCTCATGCGGCGCATATCTCAGGACGGCAAAAACTTTTGCAAGATTAACGGCACGCCCGTCACCGCGGCAATGTTAAGAAATCTCGGCGGAAAGCTTATAAACATACACGGTCAGAATGACAGCCAAGATTTGCTCATGCCCGAAAGACACTTTTTATACATCGATATTCTTGCGGGCAACGCCCCGCTTCTTAACGAATACCGCGAGCAATACAAAAAGCTTTGTTCGCTGAAAAACGAGCTTGAAAAAATGCGGTTTGACGAGTCAGACAAGGCGCGCAGGATTGATATGCTTGAATATCAAATCAACGAGCTTGCGATGTCTGAAATATGTCCCGGAGAGCGCGAGGAGCTGTCGGCAAAAAGAGAGCTTTTCCGAAACGCCGAAAAGGTCATTTCAGCTCTAAACTTGGCATATGAGCAGCTTTTGGGCGGCGACGAGACTGAGGGCGCATCGTCAAAGGTTATGACGGCCGCCGACTGCCTTGATGACGCGTCCGAATATTTGAGCGGATTAAGAGAAGCCGCCGAGGCACTGCGCAGCATAACTTACGATATAAATGAGTACGCGTCGCAGGCAAAAAACGCGCTTTCGGAGATTGACATAAACCCCTGTGAAATGGATGAAATCGACGAGCGTCTTGACCTACTTTCAAGGCTTTCAAGAAAATACGGCGCCACCGAAGATGATATGATAGCCTTCCTTGAGGCTGCCAAAAAGGAAAGGGAAGATATTGAGTTTTCAGATATCCGCATATCAGGGCTTGAAAAACAAATCAAAAACACCGAATCCGCTGCGATAAAGCTGGCGGACAAGCTGACGGACAGACGCAAGGCGGCGGCGGCAAGGTTTGAGGAGGATGTCAGAAAAGAGCTTGATTTTCTTGATATGCCGGGCGTTAAGTTTGTCGTAAAAATAGGCTGTTCGGCGCTTTCGTCAAACGGAGCCGACAAGATAGAATTTATGATATCCGCCAATCCCGGCGAGGAGCCGAAGCCCATAGCAAAAATCGCTTCGGGCGGCGAGCTTTCAAGGATAATGCTTGCCGTCAAGTGTGTTCTTGCTGACAAAGATGTTTTGCAGACAATGATTTTTGACGAAATCGACGCCGGAGTAAGCGGGAGAGCGGCGCAGAAGGTGGCGATGAAGCTGCGCGAGGTTTCAAGGGGAAGGCAGGTTATATGCGTCACACATCTTGCCCAAATAGCCGCCCACGCAGACGAGCAGCTTCTTGTTTCAAAATCGACGCGCGGCGGTAAAACATTCACCGATGTCACGCGCCTTGATTTCGAGGGGCGCAAGCGTGAGATAGCAAGAATAACCGGCGGTCTTAAAGTTACGGAGCTTCAATTAAAAAATGCTGAAGAAATGCTGAAATCAGCTAAAAATAAAGGAGATTACAAATGAAATTAGGATGCTGTATTGGAACAAACATCGACAAGGCGGCCGCTTTAAAAAAACACGGTTACGATTATGCGGAGCTGAGCGTCAACGAATACGCCAATCTTGAAGAAAGCAAATTTGCCGAGATTTTAAGCGGCATGAAAGAGACGGGCATCTCTTGCGAGGCGGCTTGCTGCTTTGTGCCGTCCGAAATCAAAATCACCGAGCCGTCGACCGACGAGGCAGTCATAAAGGACTATGTGGCGCGCGCTGTTTACAGGTCAAGCCTTTTCGGGATTAAAACCATAGTGTTCGGCAGCGGCGGCGCAAGAAAAATCCCCGATGGAATGCCGCTTTCGGAGGGCTTAGGGCGGATTGTTTCGTTCCTGTCCGACATTGCCGCGCCCGAGGCGGACAAATACGGCATAATGATAGCCATAGAGCCGCTGCGCTTCGGCGCGTGCAACGCTATTAACACAGTCGCTCAAGGCGTAAAGGCAGCCGAGGAGACACGCCGCGCCAATGTAATGGGGCTTGCCGATGTTTATCACATGTTTTATAACAACGACGACTTAAAAAACATAACAAAAAACAAGGGCAAGATAGCTCACGCTCACACATCATATCCGCGCGAAGTAAACAACAAGAGGGTTTGCCCTCTAAAGATTTATGACGATTTTGACCAATATGATTTTATCTCCCCTCTCCACGCCGCCGGATGTCCGCGGCTTTCAGTCGAGGCCGGTTTTGGCGCCGACTATAAGGCGGAGATTGCCGAGTCTTTAGAAGTGCTTAAGGACGCGCTCAAAAGAGTTCTTGCCGACGGCAAAGATTAATTTGAGGGCGCGGATAAAAAGCTCCTGCCTTCGGTAAAAATAACTTGAGTGAAGTCGGCGAGCCGGTCTTTTTCTGCCGTATGTTTTTAACTGACGCGGGCAGGCAAAGCAATTGTAACGGGCAAAGCAATCGTAAATTGAAAGGAAATTTAAACGATGAACGTTTTTGAGGAATTGCAGGCAAGAGGTCTTGTCGCGCAGATGACAGACCCCGAAAGAATTGAGGAGATGCTGACAAAAGAAAAGATAAAGTTTTATATAGGATTCGACCCCACGGCCGACAGCCTCCACGTCGGGCATTTTGTTCAGGTCATGGTCATGGCGCATATGCAAAGAGCGGGGCACACTCCCATTGCCCTGTTCGGAGGCGGGACCGGCATGGTTGGCGATCCCTCGGGAAAGAGTGATATGCGAAAGATGCTCACAAAGGAGATAATCAACCATAATATTGACTGTTTTCGCAAACAGATGTCGGCGCTTGTCGATTTTTCAGAAGGTAAGGCAATCATGGTAAACAACGGCGATTGGCTTTTGAAACTCAACTATATTGAGTTTTTGCGTGAAATCGGCATATACTTTTCCGTAAACCGTATGCTTGCCGCGGAATGCTACAAACAGCGGATGGAAAAAGGGCTGACATTTTTTGAGCTTAACTATATGATAATGCAAAGCTACGATTTCCTTGTGCTTAACAGAAAATACGGCTGCGTGCTTCAGCTTGGCGGCGACGACCAGTGGAGTAACATTTTGGGCGGTGTTTCACTCACAAGGCGCGCGGACGGCAAAGAAGCCTACGGCATGACATTTAACCTGCTGCTCAACAGCGAGGGCAACAAGATGGGCAAAACAGAAAAAGGCGCCGTCTGGCTTGACCCGCAAAAAACGCCGCCTTATGAATTTTACCAGTATTGGCGCAATGTCGACGATGCCGACGTCATAAAGTGTCTTAAAATGCTGACATTTATTCCTGTCAGCCAAATAATAAAATATGAAAAGCTTGAGGGCAGCGAATTGAACCCGATAAAGGAAATGCTTGCCTACGAGGTCACAAAGCTTATACACGGTGAGGACGAGGCAGAAAAGGCGCGTAACGCGGCAAAGGCTCTGTTTTCGTCGGGCGCTGACAGCAGCGATATGCCGACGACAGCTCTTTCGGATGATGACTTTGAAGACGGCGGAGCGTTGATTACAGCCGTAATGGTTAAGGCGGGCATCGCAAAATCCAGAGGCGACGCGCGCAGACTGATTGAGCAGGGCGGCGTCATGATTGACGATGAAAAGCTTGCCGATTTTGCGTATCGTATCCCCCGCGAAAGGCTGGAGAGCGGACACATCATAATCAAAAAAGGCAAAAAAGTTTTCCACAAAATCAAAATCTGACTTTAAAGGTGTTGACGGCTGATGGCTTTTGAAACAAAAAAAACAAATATAGCTGTTGCCGGCATCGGGTATGTCGGGCTTTCAAACGCCGTTTTGCTTGCCCGTCATAACAGTGTGACAGCCGTTGACATTGTCAAAAAAAAGGTGGATATGCTCAACAGCGGCTTATCGCCTGTTCACGACCGCGAAGCGCAGCGCCTTTTGTCGTTGGGCAAGCTTTATCTCAAGGCGACGGACGACGCGGCATCCGCATATTCAAACGCCGATTTTATAATCATCTCCACACCGACAAACTATGACCCTGAAAAAAACTTTTTTGACACATCCTCGGTAGAGAGCGTTTACAGGCAAGCGCGCGAAGCGTCAAAAAGTGCCGCGATTGTCATAAAGTCAACCGTGCCCATAGGATTTACGGATTCTTTAAGAGAAAAGTACGGCGACGACGGCATTCTTTTTTCTCCGGAGTTTCTTCGTGAGGGGCAAGCGGTGCGTGACAATCTTTTCCCTTCCCGCATCATTGTCAGCTCAAGCAAAGACGAGCGTTTGGCAACCCGTTTTGCCGACTTGATGCAAAAGGGCGCGCTTGGCGAAAACATCCCCGTTATGATTATGCCGGCGGCCGAGGCAGAGTCTGTCAAGCTTTTTGCCAACACCTATTTAGCCATGCGTGTCGCGTTTTTTAACGAGCTTGACACATACGCCGAAATGAACTCGCTTGATTCGCGCAGGATAATAGAAGGAGTGGGGTTTGACAGCCGCATCGGGATGTATTACAACAATCCGTCGTTTGGTTACGGCGGTTATTGCCTGCCAAAGGACACAAAGCAGCTTGCCTCCAATTACAGCGACGTCCCAAACGACATTATCACCTCGATTGTATCAGCCAACAAGACAAGAAAAGAATATATAACAAGGCAAATACTTCAAAAGACCCACGGGACAATCGGCATATACCGCCTGACAATGAAAATAGACTCCGACAATTTCAGACATTCGGCAATACTCGGCGTGCTGCGCCGCCTTAAGGAGGCCGGCAGGGACGCCGTTATTTATGAGCCGTCACTGAACGATGAAACATTTTGGGATTTTGAGGTGATAAAGGATATTGGCGAATTTAAAAGGGCAAGCGATATCATAGTGGCTAACAGGACAAGCGCCGAGTTGTCCGACGTAATGCACAAGGTTTATTCAAGGGACATTTTTTCAAGAGATTAGTCACTGTAAATTTAAAATAAAAACAACACCTAAAATCATAATTAAGGATGTGGCATAATGAAAGTCGTAATTCTTGCGGGCGGATTCGGCACAAGGATAAGCGAAGAAAGCCATTTAAGACCTAAGCCGATGGTTGACATTGGCGGAATGCCCATACTGTGGCATGTAATGAAGCTTTATTCGTTCTATGGCTTCCACGACTTTATAATATGCTGCGGCTACAAACAGCACATGATCAAGGAGTTTTTCGCGGACTATTATCTTCATAGGAGCGACATCACATTCGACTTTTGCGATGCAAATAAGATGACAGTACATAACAATGTCGCGGAGCCGTGGAAAGTGACTTTGGTCGACACGGGCCTTCACACTATGACCGGCGGGCGTGTCAAGAGAGTGCAAAGCTACGTCGGCGACGAGCCGTTCATGCTCACATACGGCGACGGCGTGTCAGATGTCAACATACCCGAGCTTGTAAAGTTCCACAAATCTCACGGCAAGTCGTCGACCCTGACAGCCATCAATGTCGGTCAAAAATTCGGTGTCCTTGACATTGACAAATTCGGCAGCGTTACGGCGTTCCGCGAAAAGATGGAAAACGACGGCAACATAATCAACGGCGGATTTATGGTGCTTAATCCCGAAGTCTTTGATTTAATCGACGGAGACGGCACCATATTTGAAAAAGATCCGCTTGAAACCCTTGCAAAAACAGGACAGCTCAAGGCATTTTCCCATAAAGGGTTTTGGCAGTGCATGGACACACAGCGCGACAAGCTGCTTCTTGAAAAGCTTTGGGATTCGGGCGGCGCCCCGTGGAAGATTTGGAAGTGACCGCGGCTGAAAGGAGCGTTCAAATGGGTGAACTCAGCTTTTACAAAGACAAATGTGTGCTTGTCACGGGGCACACAGGATTTAAAGGGACGTGGCTTTGCCGTATGCTTTTAGGCGCGGGTGCCAAGGTCATAGGCTATGCCCTTGAGCCTCCGACACGACCGAGCCTTTATGAAATTTGCGAAGCGGAAAAAGATATCGTTTCCATAACCGGCGACATACGCGATTTCGGTAACTTAAAAAAGACATTTGAAAAATATGAGCCGGATATGGTTATCCATCTTGCCGCGCAGCCGATAGTCCGTGAAAGCTATAAAGATCCGAGATATACATACGAAACAAACATAATGGGCACTGTAAACGTGCTTGAATGTATTCGCGGCAGCGGAGCGGTTAAGTCGTTTCTTAATGTAACGACCGACAAAGTTTATGAGAACAAAGAGTGGTTTTGGGGCTATCGTGAGGATGAAAACCTCAATGGCTTTGACCCGTACTCCAACAGCAAGTCATGTTCGGAGCTTGTTACATCCGGCTATAAAAATTCATTTTTTTTAAACGAAAGAACGGCTGTTTCAACAGCTCGCGCCGGCAATGTCATAGGCGGCGGCGACTTCGCGCCCGACAGGATAATTCCCGACTGCATAAAGGCCGCACAGGCGGGGACAGACATAATTTTGAGAAATCCTTATTCCGTTCGGCCTTATCAGCATGTGCTTGAGCCTCTTTACGCGTATCTTATGATTATGCAAAGCCAATATGTCGATCGCTCTCTTTCCGGGAGCTACAATGTCGGCCCCGACGAAAAGGACTGTGTCACAACCGGCAGGCTTGCCGATATTTTTTGCGAGTGCTGGGGCGAGGGCATAAAGTGGAAAAGCGCCGCCGCTAAGGACGCGCCCCACGAGTCAAAGTTTTTGAAGCTTGACTGCTCAAAGCTTAAATCCACTTTTGGCTGGCGTCCTGTTTGGGATGTTTACACAGCCGTTGAAAAGACGGTCGATTGGACAAAAAGCTTTCTTTACGGCAGGGATATCAACGAAACCATGAACAGGCAGATACAAGAATTTTTAGCCGACAAAGGGGGCTGAACACCATGTTTGAGGGAATGGACGAAAGGCAGGCGCGAAAATCGATTCTCAATGCTGTCGGTGAATACTGCGACACGTTCCACAATGTCAGAAAACCATACACGGAGGGCGAGCGGATACCCTACGCGTCGCGTGTCTATGACAAAAACGAAATGATAAGCTTGACAGACAGCGCACTGAAGTTTTGGCTGACATCAGGCGAATACACCGATATGTTTGAAAAAGAGTTTTGCAGGCTTTTTGGTGTGAAGCATTGCGCTTTTGTAAATTCGGGCTCGTCGGCAAACCTTCTTGCTTTTGCGGCGCTCACGTCTCCGCTTTTAGGCGAGCGTGCCGTCAAAAGGGGAGACGAGGTGATAACGGTCGCCGCCGCTTTTCCCACAACAGTGGCGCCGATAATTCAGCTTGGTGCTGTGCCCGTCTTTTTAGACGTGACAATCCCGCAGTATAATCTTGACATTTCAATGCTTGAGGAGGCGCTGTCAGACAAAACAAAGGCGGTAATGGCGGCGCACACACTCGGCAATCCGTTTGACCTTGAAGCTGTCGTCGATTTTTGCAAAAAACATGGGCTGTGGCTGATAGAGGACAACTGCGACGCGCTTGGCAGCCGTTATCTCAAAAACGGGGAGTACAAATTCACAGGCACCTTCGGCGACATCGGCACATCAAGCTTTTATCCTCCGCACCACATGACGACAGGCGAGGGCGGCGCTGTCTACACAGACGACCCGCTGCTTTCCAAAATCATCAGGTCAATGCGCGACTGGGGGCGCGACTGCGTCTGCCCGCCAGGCCGCGACAACGTATGCGGTCACAGGTTCGACAGGCAATACGGCGAGCTGCCTTTAGGATATGACCATAAATATGTATACTCTCATTTCGGATTCAACTTAAAGGCGACTGACATGCAGGCCGCGATTGGCTGTGCCCAGCTTGAAAAGGTTATGAATTTCACAAAAAAAAGGAAGCAAAACTTTTCGGCTGTTTATGAGGGCTTAAGCGGCTTGCGCGGCAAGCTTATTTTGCCTGAGCCGTGCGAAAATTCCGACCCGAGCTGGTTTGGGTTTCTTATGACCTGCCGTGAGGGAGTCGAAAGAAACAAAATCGTGCAAAGCCTTGAGAGCAGGGGAGTCCAGACGCGCGCGCTTTTCGCGGGCAACCTGATAAGGCATCCGTGCTTTGATTCTTTAAGGGACGATAACGAGTCATATCGCGTCGTCGGAAAGCTTGAAAACACTGACGCCGTCATGGAAAGAAGCTTTTGGATTGGCGTTTATCCGGGAATGACAGACGAGATGACGGGGTATATGATAAAATGCATAAAGGAAGCAGTGGAGGACTAAAAAGGATAATAATCACAGGCGCCGGGGGGATGATAGGCTCCTCCCTCGCGGAGCTTGCGCTTAAAAACGGTCTGGAGGTTTACGCCGTCGTGCGTCCCGGCAAATGTATGCCGTTTGCCTCGGATAATCTTCACGTCATTCGGCATGACTTGGCAGAGCTTGACAGTTTGTCCTTAGATGAGAGATGCGATGCGCTTTTTCATCTTGCGTGGGAAAAGACGACTGCGGAGGGCAGGGACGACACAGACGCTCAGCTTAACAACATCGGCTACACGCTTGACGCTGTCCGACTTGCCAAAAGATGCGGATGCGGTGTTTTTGTCGGCGCGGGCTCACAGGCGGAATACGGTGTTTTAAAAAGCCCCATAGACGCGGACACGCCCGTTAACCCACAGAGCGGATACGGAATTGCAAAATACGCGGCCGGCAAAATGAGCCTTCTGCTTTGTCGGCAGGAGGGAATCCGACACTGCTGGGCAAGGATACTAAGCGTTTACGGCGAGCGCGACCGTGATTCTTCGCTGATAAGCTATTGTGTGGACAGCTTTCTAAGCAATATTTCACCAAAGCTTACGGATTGCCGCCAGATGTGGGACTATATTTATTGCGGCGATGCCGCCGCCGCTCTGCTTGCTGTCGGGGGCAAGGGCAAGGACGGAAAGTCCTATTGCATCGGCAGCGGCAAATGCGCGCCGCTTGCCGACTATGTTTTGAAAATACAAGAGCTGACAAACAGCTCGGCAAGCCCTGATTTCGGTTCAAGAGATTATTACAGCCATCAGCAGCTTTGTCTTTGCGTCGATATTTCCGAGCTGACGGCTGACACGGGCTTTGTCCCATCGGTGACGTTTGCGGACGGGATATCAAAAGTTATTGAACACAGGCGAAAAAAACAATTGCGCTGATTCCCCGCGGCGTGATATAATTCAGACAATATTTAAATGGAGGGAATAAAATGTTTATAAAAAAACTGATTGCGTTGATTTTACCCGCCGTGCTTGTTATGCCGTTCATAATGAGTGTTTCGGCTTCGTCGGGCGGCTATGAGATAAAGTCGCCGTACAGTGAGGTTGATTGGGAGACCTGGAAAGCGTACAAGGGCAATCTCCACACGCACTCCACAACGAGCGACGGCGACGACACAATGGTTGACATGATAACAGAGTATTACAACCAGGGCTTTGACTTCCTCGCCATGACAGAGCATGGGATAACAGGCAGGGAGTGGAACAAGAGACCGTTTTTCCACCCGCTTTACATTTATCAACCCATAATAGGAAACAGGCAAAATTGGCTGTCTGACACGCAGTATGAAGGCATCACAACAGGTTGGTATCCCTTGGTATCCACGGGTGAGGCGCGCGGGACTCCCATGACGTGCATTTCGGGCGGCAACGAGCTTAACGCCCTCACGGCGTCAAAAAGCCATGTCAACGGCTATTTTCTGCCCGATAACGTCGGCAGCGGAAACATCGGCTTTGAAAACGGCTATGAATACGCCGTCAGGCTTGTTGAGAAAAACGGCGGCATTTCACACATCAATCACCCGGGCGACTGGATTGAGGGCAAGGGCGAAGAAAAGGTGTCAAACCCTGATACAGTTGGACTTTTTGCGAGATTGCTGCTGAAATATAAAACCTGCCTCGGCACAGAGGTTTTTAACGGCTCAAACAACACGACGAGATACGACAGGATACTTTGGGATAATCTTCTCAAGGAAGTGATTCCCTACGGCAGGACGGTCATAGGCTTCAGCAACAGCGACGCGCACGGCACCGGGATGGTGGATTCCACCTTTTCAGTGTTTATGATGGAAGAAAACAGTGTTGAAAACATTAAAAAGACGATGCAAAACGGGGCGTTCTTCGGTGTGACAAGAAATGTCAAATCAACTTCAAAATTAGGTCCTGAAGCTGATTTTAGCGTCACAAACCAAGGCTTTGCCTATCCGATGTTCACTTATATTGATGTCAGCGGCTCTAAAATAACAGTAAAAGTCAAGGATTGCCGCCAAATTCAGTGGATTGCGAACGGCGAAGTCATATATAAAAACAGCGACATAACCCCGGAATCACCGGCGAAAAACATTGTCCTTGACCTTGATTTAATTGACGGCAGCGATGAGTTTCTTTATGTGCGCGCCGAGCTTTTGGGAGACGGCGGGATGTGCTTTTCCCAAGCCTTTATCATCGACGACGGCACACAGCCTTTAAAATATGAGGAGAAGCTCACGCTTGAAAGCCTTTTTAACAAAATTGTTTTTATGCTTAAAAGCACCAGAGCTTATGTTTTGACTTGTGAAATAATCAAGCTGTTAAAAAAATAACAGTCAATAATTAAACTGTTAAAAAGATAATTGACATTTTATTTATATCATGGTATGATTTAACTATAATTTAATCGTTTTTGGTTCCCATGCTTACACATGGGATTAAAAGGGAACACGGTGCGATGCCGTGGCAGCCCCCGCTACTGTATTACGGACGAGATTCTTCACTCATGCCACTGGGTTTCCGGGAAGGCGGAAGAATCGAGGTTGATGTTAAGCCAGGAGACCTGCCGAAAACGACTTTTAATCAATTCTTTCGGCGGGAAAGCATTTGAGGCGTTGGTATATCTTTTTAAGATGTGCCTTATGACGTTGTTGAAATGCGGGTCGAAAGACCCGCGTTTTTTATTTATTAAACAAAAGGAAGGATGTTATCAATGAAAATGAAAAAGGTTTTAGCGCTGTTGATGGCAGTTATGATGATTTTTGCCTTCACGGCTCAGGCGTCCGCTCTTAGCGCGTCTGAAATGAAAGCGGGGTTAAAAGGCTGGCTTTTGTCAAATGTGTCTGTCCCTGAGGCGGACGGCAGCCAAAATCCGAACATTGACTGGACATTTACGGCGTTGAAAAGAAGCGGTGTAAACACTCTTGACAAAGCTTATAAGGATTATGTTAAAAAAGCCGTCGGCGAAAATGCCGATTCCCTTTATCTTTCGGACTGCGCAAGATATGTGCTTGCGGTCGGCGCCGCCGGTCTTGACGTTAAAAACATCGGCGGAGTCGACTTGATTAAAAAGATAACAAGCACCGATTTGACAGCGGAGTTTTTTACCGCGGGCTTGGCTTTCGCGCTGATAGCGCTTGATTCAAACTCCTTCGGGACAGACGCGGACAGGGGAAAAATAATTGACCTCCTCATCGAGGCGCAGCGTGACGACGGCGGATTTAACACATATCTTGAAGCGGACGCCGAACAGAGCTGGACTGTCGACGGAGAAATTGACGCGACAGGAATGGTGCTTCAGGCTCTCGCTCCTTACAAAACAGACACAAAATGCGCTTCGGTCATTAATGACGCGCTTCAATTTATCAAAACAAACAAGCTCCCGACCGCGGGCTACGAGTCCTACGGATCTGAAAGCGCCGAATCGACTTCGCAGGTTCTGCTTGCTTTGTGCAGTCTCGGCATTGATCCGCTCACGTCTGACTATATGAGCGGAGGAAATAATATAATCGACGCGCTTTCAGCATTTATTCAAACAGACGGAGGCGGGCGCTGCTATGACGGCACGTCAAATGTGATGACTTCTTACCAGATGCTGATGGCAATCGATGCATATGAACGGTACGGCAGAGATATGTCCGGCGTGTATGACATGAGCAGTCTTGAGCTGCTTCGCACAAAAATTTTGTATTCAAACTTTGGAGAAACTATGCCAAGGTTCGCCGCTTTCATTTGCACTGTCATAGGATTCTTTTGGGGCATCTTCACATTTTAAAGGCATATTCCGCAGGGGGGTATTTTAAGTGAAAAAAGGATTGCTGCCGCTGATATCAACAATGCTTGTGTTTTTGTGCGTCATGGGATGCGCGCGCGGTCAAAATGTTGATGCTGATACAGTCACAAGTGAAACAGAAAGCGCTATGCTTGAAAGTTTGACAGACAAGGGCGAAACGGGCGGGCAAACAGCGGATTACGACGCGTCCTCCCTGCTTGTTTCGGAACAGGGCGCGGTAATATCTCAAAACACATCTCCAAAGCAGGAAAAACAAGATGAACCCAAGAATTCGCAAACGGCGGAGCAATCAGTAAAAAGCACAGCCGCTTCGTCGTCCTCGGGAGCAGCGGATTCATCAAAGACAAGTGCCGCGGCGGCAAAGACCTCCGCCGCGCCGACAAAGGCGGCAAGCACATCATCCACAACCACAACGACAAAAGCGTCAACCACCACAACCACAACGACAAAGGCGGCAGTCACCACAACCACAACGACAAAGGCGGCAGTCACGACGACACAGCCGCAGGGCGGCTCGATTATTGTTGTTGACGAAACGACGACGCGGCAGCAGTCGGAAGCGAATGTAAGCCTGTTAATCAGCTGCAAGACAGCGGTTGATTACGGCATAAGGGAACGCCCCGGATACAGCGGCATTATACCTGAAAACGGAATAATGCTGAATGTTTCCGTAAAGCTTGAAAGCGGCGACACAGTTATGACGCTTTTAGTCCGCACCCTTAGAGAAAACAACATATCACTCAACAAGCAAGGCGATTATATAAGGGGCATAGGCGGATTGAACGAAAGGGATTGCGGAGGCACGAGCGGCTGGCTTTACAGTGTTAACGGCGTTTTTCCAAACAGCTCTATGGCAGGCTTTAAGCTTTCAGACGGCGACAGTGTAAACATATCTTATTCAGTCAAAAACGGAGACGTAACACAAATGAACAGCTGAACAGCACGCAAAAAGGCCGGGCAACAAACGTTGCCCGGCAAAGCTTTGAGTTCAGTCAATGTCACAGAGAAAATTCTACGCCGTCATAAAAGACGGTCATGCACCGGTTGTTTTTATAATATCCATAAACGAGCGCACAAGGCAGGACGCAAAGCGGCTGCCGAAGCAAAGCATATCGTGATAACGTATCAGGACAAAATCGTTGTCGGGAACAATATAGCCGGCGGCATCGTTCATCAACCCAAACACAAGGATGTTTTTGCCGCCGTCAAAGCCTGCCGCCTCGCTGAATGACGGGAGCGGAAAAGCGTTGCCGCTGATGGAATAATCCTCTGTCATGGAGTATTTGCCGTTAATGAGATCCGGACAAATTTCACCCGGAACCATGGCGGCTTTTTTCTCGCCAATTTCAACATAGCCAACCTCGGTGACAGCCTTGTATCCATCCCCGCCTTTTAAAAATATGTTGTGAGTTATTCCAAGCTTGCCGATTGCGATTATGACGGGGTTGTCAGTTTTTGATATGACCTCGGAACAACGGACATTTAAAAACGGCGTGATTTTCTCCGCGTCCTCAAGCTTCATCGACAAAACAATATCCGCAATCTCCCTGCCGTAACCGACGGCGCGAAGGTATCGCGGCGGAGCGAATCCCTGTTTGAAGTCGATATCTCCTCCGCTCGCGTATATGCCCATAATGGCTCCGTTTAAAAACATCATATTATAACCGGCATTTGTAATTGCCTCGTCAATATATGCCACATAATCGCCGGAAAGTTGGCGGCCGTTGCTAAGACATTCTCCGTAATTAAATTTTGTTTTATCTTCGCAAAAGGTTTCAAGACCGACAATGCAGGGGTGGACATTCATGTTTAAAATGATTGTCTGCACGGCCTCTTTGTCGTCGGGCACAAACGTGAACTTAGACAAGTTTGAGAGAAAGCTTATCTCCTCGCCGACGTCAAGCCCTCTTTCCCTTGGGCGCTTGTCATGCATTTTGCCGCCGATATCTGTTTCATTATAAAACAATGAGCCGTCTTTCATGTCGTGAAAAGCGGAGCGGATGGCGTCGGCTGTTTTCAGGCAAAGCGAGTCAATAAAAGATTTGTCGGCATAGCCTGAAAGAAACTTTTCACGATGCTTTTTATTTTTGATTCTCTTTTTTCGTTCTGTATATGAGCAGAACCAAAGTCCCTGCGTGTCAATGCAACTGTGGGAATGCGTCGCACCTATGTTTATGCTGACAATATTGTTTTCGGCGGCAAAATCGGCAAGCGCCGCGCGAATCGTGCGAACATCTCCGTTTGAAATGCCTATGGCATCAATGACAGCAAAGGCGGCCGCGCCCCTTCCTGAACCGTCGTCAAGGCAGACAGCGCGCACTTTCATGTCGTCAAGAACCTCCTCGACGACATTTCCGTCAGGATAATTTTGCGTGTGATCCATCGACATAAAACCGCCGAGATAATATTTTTTTGTGAAGATATCGTCGGGAACAAGGCTCGCGTTTGCAAAGCCGAGTCTCCATCGGCAGTTGTTTTTCAGGGCATAGTCGGCATTAATAAAGCTGTCGTGACCCTTAAAAAAGTTTCGGCTTTCATAATCGATTTCTGAAACCAAAGAAGGGTTATCGGGGAGAAGTGACACAGCCGCCCGCGCGGCGCTTTGGATTTTATCAGCAAAATACTTTTTAGATGGAATCATTTTAAAACCCCGCATTCTTTATAGCTTATGAAAACATTATTGCAAAAAATCTTGTGAAGAAAGCGCGTATTATGCGAATTATCTCAGCGAACCAAAACGAAACGCCTCTTTTTTCGGCAGCGGTGATATAAGCGGGAAGCGTCACGTTTAAATCCGAGGGGTTGTTATCGTCAACTGTCAGCTTTTCAATCAAAGGTGAGAAAAACACAGACACCAGCTTTGAAGCTGTCGTTTTGCGGAAAGTAAGCTTTGAGCCAAAGGTTTTCAGCTGTGAATATGTGAAAGGCAGGCTGTAAGACTGCAAAAAGCTGTCGACATCCTTCTCGACGCCGTCAAACGAAAAGACGAGAGCTGCTTTGAAGCACTCTAAAAATAACCTCATCTCTGTGGACTGCGCCGTTATATTTTCATCGCCCGCCATAATGGTTGAAACAAAAAATCCGGCAAGCTCGAAAAAGGTCTTGAAATCGCTTTTGGGCAGAACGCCGCCGTAGCTTTCGGCAAGCTCTTCAAAGCTGCTGTCGAAACCTTGTGTTTTGTAAATCGGAAGACATGAAACCTCATACAAATGCGGTATAAGCTTTCGGATTATGTCGGCAATTTTACTTTCCGGATCGACTGTCAAAAATGAAACCGCGCTGTTCGGATTAACTGAAAAATTGTGCAGCATATGCTGGATGCTTGCCCCCACCATGCCGCGCGCGTAGCCTTGAAAATCGTTTGCAATCTTTTCAAGCTGCAAGTCGCTGAACTCCGCGGGGAGGTAAGCGGCATCAACATCGGTGATATAGTTTGCTTTAAACTCGACTCCGGAATCGGAAAAATGAACCAAGCGGTATGTGCAAGGATATCCTACGAGCGCGCTTGTGACGACGTCATAAATCTCATTGTTGTTTGACGTAATCTTTTTTGAAATATCGTTGATGTGGACATGCCCCGTAAAGATGTATTTGATGCCCCAGTCGGCAAAGAGATTTGCACAATTGTCGGCGTTTTCAATCCGCGCGTCTGTAAAAGCGTCGACAAGATGCCCCATGGGAAATCCGGCGTGCTGCAAAACACCGTAATGCGTCATTGCGACAAGGTGTTTGCCGTCTTTTTTTGCCGTTTCGCACTGTGCTTTTATCCATTGCATAGTGGAATCGCCAATAACAGATGATTTGTCGTCATATGTCGCACTGCTGATTGAAATAAGCCTGTAATCACCGCCCAAATCGGCTGTGTATGACAGTGTGTCCTCGTCCCTGCTTAGCGACTGCGAAAAACCAAAATCACTGTAAATGTTTTCAAACTCGCTCATTGTCGTGTTGCTTTTGCAGTCATGGTTGCCGACAGACACGAATATTTCCTTGCCGGTGCTTCTTTCAAAGTCTTTAAAAATGGCCGCCAGCTCAAGATGGCACATTTTATAACCGCCGTTTACAAGATCCCCGGGAATAAGAATGCATTCGGCGTCCGAATCAGCGGCTTTTTCAAAAAATCTCCTGATAATGGCTTCTGACTCGTAAATCAGCTGACCGTTATATCGGACAAATTTATACAGCTCGGAATCGGGCAGGCTTATGCTGTTTTCGATGTTTCCGAAAAAGCGCGCCGATTCAAAATGCAGGTCGGCGGCGACGATTGCTTTAAGGCTGTTGTCGGCGGCAAAACCTGTGATACCGGCGAAAGAAGCGAGCAGACTTAAACTGAAAACAAAAATAAGCGTAAGACTTGTTGTTCGTTTCATCAATATGTCCCCTTTATAAATTTTAAAAACACAGTATAATTATTGTACAAGAAAAGCAGACCGTTGTCAATAAATCAATCGTCGGATTTGCAAAAGCCAATCAGTTGAGGTGTGAGCGAAAATGTAAGAGTTAATCGACGGAAATGTATGCGAAACGGAAGAAAATATAATAACAAACAGCGTGTTTTGATTGACTTATGGCTGCTGAATATGTATAATTTATGTAGCTGAATAAGGACAGATAAAATTTAAGAGGTGGGTATGAACAGATTTTCAGCGGCGGCGGTCATAATCATTTTTTGTTTGCTTTGTGGTTCATGCGGCGCAATCACAGACGGCGCCGCCCCGACAACAAAGCCTTTTACTCTCAAGTCAAACGAGGAGCTTCAGGGGGTTCTCACATCGCAAAACGAATCTTACACGGAATCATCAATTGGTTCCACGCGCGTGTTTTATTCCGACAGCTATGAAGCCGAGGATGTGAGGAACTTTTTCCTTGATGTCGTTTTCGGCAGCTCAAGATTTAAAAAATCAAATGGTAAACAGCTTGAAAAGTGGAGCAAAACGATAGAATATTTCATCACCGGAAGATACACAAACACGGACGTTAAGGCTGTCGAGGACATGGCGCGTGTTTTAAACGGCATTGACGGCTTTCCGGGGATGATTAAAGCCGACACGAAAAACGACGCGAATCTCATCATTAATTACGGAGTTTATATCTCTGACAAACGTGACCGCGACGAGGCTGAAAACACAGACGACGCGACGGAATTCATTCAAAAAGTCAGTGAGATAAACACCTCCGGCACATTTAAATCCATCAATAACACAGGTGAAATTTATGAGGCAAACATTGAGATCTCAATAGGCGACGCGACAGGTAATGAGCGAAGTCAATCTGTTTCAAAGGAGATCATGAGGATTTGCGGAATGCCGTTTTGTTCCGCGGTTTATGACGAAAGCATTTTTGCTGAATATCCTTACATCACGGGCGAGCCGTCGCAAATTGATCTCATAGCGTTCGAGCTGCTTTACAACGACAAGCTTAAAGCGTCCTGCTCGTTTTCTGAATGTTTTTACGCTTTAGACATACTGCTTTCTTAAAATTAAAACATCTGCACAGGGGGGAAAATTATGCAGTCAATCATGAGGTCAGACAAATTAAAAGAGGTTCATTCAGACATCAGAGGCCCTGTTTTTGTAGAGGCAATGAAAATGAGGGCAGATGGCATAGACGTCCTTCGTCTCAACACGGGCAATCCTGCGACATTCGGGTTCAAAATGCCTGACAGTGTCAGAGAGGCGCTGCTTAACAACGTGGACAAGGCGGTAGCTTATTGTGATCTCAAAGGTATGCCTGAGGCAAGGGAGGCAATATGCGAATACCACAAGGGCAGGGGAGTTCCCGGCATATCTCCCGACGACTGCTTTGTCGGAAACGGTGTGTCCGAGCTTGTCACAATGTCCTTGACGGCGCTGTTAAATTACGGCGACGAGATACTTGTTCCGGCGCCTGATTATTCGCTTTGGACTAATTCCGTATGGATAGCGGGCGCAAAGCCTGTGCATTATATATGCGACGAACAGGCAAATTGGTATCCGGATATTGAAGATATAAGAAAAAAGATTACGCCGAAAACAAAAGCGATTGTCATCATAAATCCAAACAACCCAACCGGCGCCCTTTACCCTCGCGAGCTGCTGCAAAAGCTTGTCGAAATCGCGCGCGAACACAGTCTTGTGATTTTTTCGGACGAAATTTATGACAGACTTGTCATCGACGACTTGGAACACACACCCACGGCGTCACTGGCGCCCGACCTGCTTGTGGTGACAATGAACGGCCTGTCAAAGTCGCACATAATCTGCGGTTTCCGCTGCGGCTGGATGGTTATCAGCGGCGCGAAAGAAAAAGCGGCGGACTTCATCGCTGGCATAGTGCAGCTTTCGGCAATGCGCCTTTGCGCAAACGCGCTGACACAGCTCGTTATCCCCGCGGCGCTCGCTGATTCGGACAGCACAAAGGAGATGCTTGTCCCCGGAGGCAGGCTTTATGAGCAGCGCGAAGCAACGTGCGGAGAGCTTGACAAAATACCGGGGATATCATTTGTCAAAAACAGCGCGGCGTTTTATATCTTTCCGAAGCTTGACATAAAAAAGTTTAACATCACAGACGACCAGCAGTTCGCCATGGACTTCCTACACTCAAAGCATGTGATGATAATTCCCGGCAGAGGGTTCAGCTGGGATAAGCCGGATCATTTCCGAATCGTCATGCTCCCACAGCCTGACATTCTTTCAAAAGCGATGAGGGACCTCGGCGATTTTCTCGCGACATACAAGCAAAAATAAAAGACGATTACACAATCGTCAAAATTTAAACAGGAGAGTTGAATAATGAGTATTAACATCTGCGCCGACGCAAAAGAGTTAGGGACAAGGGCGGCCGCCGAAGCCGCCTGTTACCTCGGCGAAGTTATAAAAAGAAACGGCTATGCGCGCATTGTCGTTTCCACAGGCTCGTCACAGTTTGAAACGCTAAGCGCGCTCATAGATTCGGATGTTGACTGGGGGCGTGTCGAGCTGTTTCACCTTGATGAATATGTCGCGCTGCCGGATACACACGCGGCAAGCTTTCGCAAATATCTCATGGAGCGGTTTATTTCAAAAATAAATCTGATGGCTTACAATCTTGTTGACGGCGAGCCTGCCAACATACCCGCTCTTTCGGCAAAGCTCCGCGAAAAGGATGTCGACCTCGGGCTTATAGGGATTGGTGAAAACGGTCACATAGCGTTCAACGACCCGCCTGCCGACTTTGAAACGACAGAGGCGTTTATTGTCGTCAACTTAGACGAAGCCTGCAAAAAGCAGCAGGTGGGGGAAGGCTGGTTCGCGTCAATAGATGATGTGCCGAAACAGGCGATTTCAATGACTCCTTATCAGATAATGAAGTGCAAAAAAATAATAACCTGCGCTCCGCATTCCGTAAAAGCAAAAGCAATCAAAGCGACGCTTTATGACGCTGTGTCCAACATGGTTCCGGCGACTCTTTTAAGGACACATCCCGACTGGTCGCTTTATGTTGACAAAAATTCAGGCAGCCTGATAAAAACATTTTAAATTAAAATCGCATATTTTCAACATATCCGTCGACAAAGGTTTGATTTGATGTAAGATCAAGCGTGTCGGCGGATTTTGCCGTTTGTTCGGATATCTTGATAAGGTCGCCGTCAAGCAAAAGCATCGCCGCTCCGGCTCCGGCAGCGTTTCCAACAGATTTAGCGACAGATAAAAGCTCGCTTTGTATCATCCCGATTTTGACGGCTGAATTTATGTTTAAATATGTCCCGAAGCCGCCCGCCAAGCAAAATTTGGAGACATCGGCGGCTGAAATACCGGCTTCTACGAAAAGCGTGTCTATTCCGGCACGGACGGCGGATTTTGCAAGCTGAACCATTCTTATGTCCCTTTGCGTGACGATAATGTCCGTGTCGGGCAGCAAAAACGCGTCCTGATTTTCATGTTCGCAAAGGTTTTCTTCAAAGCTGTGTCCTGTTTCTGTGATTTTCCCCGTTTCGTCAACAATCCCGGCATCAAGCAGAGCGGCTGTTATGTCAAGCACGCCTGAGCCGCATATTCCGACAGGCTTAATGCCGCCGATAACCTCATATTTAAAAGACATTCCCGTAAAAACGGCGCCGGAGACAGCGCCGTCCTTTGAAGTCATGCCAAATCGGATTCCGCTCCCCTCAAATGCCGGTCCGGCAGCCGTTGAACAGCAGAGAAGCCCGCCGCCCGAAGCCAAAGCCATTTCTCCGTTTGTGCCTATATCAACAAGGAGCGACGGACGACCTTGTCCGCGCTCGTGAAAACCGACAGCCGTCAAAGCCGCTGTGATATCGCCGCCTATATATGCCGAAATACTTCTCACAAGATAAACATCGGCGTCAAAGCTAAGCGACAGCTGCGAACCTTTTTTGAAGCAGCCAAAGAAGTTGTCCTGCTCAAAGGGAGCAAAAGCGACGGAGGACGGATTAAGCCTGCAAAACAGATACATCATGGCGGTGTTACCTGCAATAACAGCGGCGTCGATGTGGCTTAACGGTATATCATTTTTTGAGCAAAGCCGCTCCGCCATTTCAGAAACACAGCTTGTAACGGACAATGAAAGGCTTTCGAGTTCGCCTTTTAACGCGCAGTCAAGCCTTGAAATGACGTCGGCGCCGAAAGCCGCCTGCGGATTGCGCCTTGAGGCGGAGTCAATGGCTCTGCCGTCCTTTAAACAGTAGAGATACATAACAACAGTCGTCGTGCCGATGTCGACGGCGACGCCGTATTTTTTCCCGAAAGGTTTCAGTTTCACGTTTTTAACAGTGCCGCCTGTGAGTATAACTTCGTTTTGGGCGGCATGGGCGGCGGTCAGTGTTACGTCGCCCAGTGCCTTGGCGGCGCAGGCAAAACGGACGCCGCTTAAAACCTCTTTTTGAGAAAGCGACGACAATTCAAACTCCGTGGCAGGGGAGACATCGCCGCTGACATTTATCCTGCACTTTTTGCAAATATGCCTGCCGCCGCAGGGCATATCAAAAAATACGCCGCTTTCTTTTAAAAGCTCGGAAAGCAAAAGCGGCGGCGTAAAGCGGATTTGTAAACGCCTGTCGTCAAGGATTATCTCGGCAAGGCTCATCACAATTCAACCTTTCTCCGATATTCAAGTTATTTTCGCTCGTCAAAACGGCTGCACCGCCGACAAATTTCTTTTCTAATTTCTTAAAGGCGTAAATATACATTGGAATAAGAAACACAACCGCCGCCGCCCACGCCACGGGGTTTGCGATACATGCCGCCATGAAGCCGTACCGCGTGACGAACCCGAAGCCCATTATGCCCCGCGCAACAAGCTCGAAAATCCCCGCCATCATTGCCTGGACACTGAAACCCATCCCTTGAATGGAGTTTCGCAAAACAAACAACACGACAAGTATGGGGAAAAACAGACTGACAATTTTCAGGTATTGGGCAATATATGCCAACACGACAGTTTCGCTCGAATCAAGGAAAAGCAGCGATATATATGTTCCTGCATAAAATGAAATCAAAATTGCGGCTATGCTGTATACAGACGCAAGAAGCAGCGCGCGGCGAACGCCGATTTTGATTCTGTCCAATCTTTTCGCGCCAAGGTTTTGCCCGCAGTAAGTCGCCATTGTGATGCCAATCGCGTCGGACGGCAGGACAATCATAAGCTGAATCTTTTGCGCCACAGTCATCGCGGCAATGATGTCGGAGCCGAGGCTGTTTACACAGGACTGTAACAACACAGAGCCTATTGCCGTTGTGGATACCTGCAAAGACATGGGCAGTCCGGAATGAAGCAGCTCGCGGCAAAGTGCGCCGTCAAGCCTTGCGTCGGAGGCTTTGAAATGGAGCGCAAAGAAATTATGTTTGATATACCAAAGGCAAAGAAATCCGGAAACAGCCTGAGAAATGATTGTGGCAATGGCGACACCCTTGACGCCCATGTTGAATTTTATCACAAATAAAAGGTCAAGGACAATATTAAGAAAAGATGAAAGGATCAAGAAATATAAAGGCGATTTACTGTCGCCCAGCGCTCTTATCAAGCTTGCCAGCACGTTGTAAAAAATTGTTGCGGAAATGCCGCCGAAAATAATAATAATGTAGGAATACGCGTCGCCAAATATATTTTCCGGAATGTTTAAAACGGTGAGCAGCCAGCGTGTGCTAAGCATCGTGACGCTTGTGAACACGGCGCTGATAATGAGCGAAAGCCACATGATATTCGCAACCAGCTTTCGGATTTTGTCCCCGTCGCCCGCGCCGAAGCTCTGCGAAACAGGGATGGCGAACCCGGAGCAAAGTCCGATAATCGAGCCTATCACCAAGAAGTTCAGCGAGCTGACGGAGCCTACTGCCGATAACGCGTCCTTTCCCACAAACTTACCGACAATAATGCTGTCAACCATGTTGTAAAACTGTTGAAAAAGGTTGCCTGCCATAAGCGGCAGACAAAATCTGATGATAAGCCCCGTAGGATTGCCCTTTGTAAGATCCTTGACCATGTATTACCTCGATTTTTAGACTTATTGTTTTTTATATAAATTCCGCCGATATAAAAGGATGTTGGCGGCGGCACAATTGTTTGCTGTGTGCTGATTATTTGACGCGGCGTCCTGCTGTTTATTCAACTTCACCGACATCAATTATTTCTGCTTTTACCCTGTCAAAATTTGCGGCAATTTCGCCGAAAGTCGCGACTTGAGTTCCTTCCTTGCCTGCTGTGATTGTGCCGGCTGCCGTCATAATTTTGGCGGTCTGCGTCAGCGTCAGCTCCTGCTCAAGAGCGTAAACAAGCGCTCCGACCATAGAGTCGCCGGCGGCGGCGGACGATTTCACCTCAATAGGGAATGGTTTCGTCCTGATAACGAGGCTGTCGCGAACAAAGACGGCGCCGTCTTCGCCCAGTGAAACAACAACAAGCTCAACTCCCGCTTTGTTGATGTTTTTTGCCTCGGCAATCACTTCATCTATGTGGCACAGCTTGCGCCCGGCAAGCTGCTCCAGCTCGTCCTTGTTTGGCTTGACGGCAAAAGGCACGGCTTCTATTCCGCGTTGCAGCAGATCGCCCTCGGCGTCAAGTATGACAGAAACGCCGAAATGCTTGGCGTATGAAATAAGCTCGGCATAAGCTGAACTGCCGACATCGCGCGGCACGCTGCCCGACAAAATGAGAATTTCACAGTCTCGCAAAAGCCCCATAATCTTCCTGCGAAACTCCTCATAAGATTCGCCGGCAGGGGCGCCCGACTCATTTATCTCTGTCAAAACCTTAGATTCCGTGTCGTGTATCTTCAAGTTTGTCCGTGTTTCGCCGACACCAAAGATAAAATCGGTTGAAATGCCCGCATCGATAAGCTCGCGCTCGATAAAAATTCCCGTCTCACCCGACAAAATCCCTGTTGCGACCGAGGGAATCCCGAAACTGTGAAGTATTCTTGAAACGTTTATGCCTTTTCCACCGATGTCTGTCCTCAAGCTTAGAACCCTGTTCGTTTTCCCCGTTTCAAAATTTTCTATCTCGACAGTTTTATCAATGCAGGGATTCAACGTGACTGTGACAGCTTTCATAAAATCACCTCTTAAAGCTCCTTGAACTTTTTATCAGCGTCTTTTTTCAGCAAAGAGTACAAACCGAATGCGGCAGCGAACAAGACGGCGCAGAAAGAAAGCATTAAGTAATTTAACCCGCCGCCTGACGACGCGCCGTAAAAGATAATCAAAAACAGGGGCAAAAGGACAGCCGAAAATGAACCGGCTATTGTCACAAGCACCGAGGCGCTTTGCTTGATTGCGACAGCTTCGTTTATCCAGTCAAACTTAGGGAACTTCATATTTGCCGCCAATCCTAAAACAGCGCAAAAAACAACGACTGAAAAAGGAAGCAGAAAAAAGACGGCAATATCCATCGAACCCTTGCCGAAAGCGGCGGAGCATATCGCGCCGGAGACGACTGTAAAGGGAAGACATATAAAAATGTGCGCCGCAATCTTCGAGCGGAATATGACCTCGGCCTTGACGGGAACAGACTTCGGAATCCAAAGGCACTTTCCCTCAAGGCTGACGGACGGCGCGGATATGGTGGCTGTCGAGGCGCACAAGCATATAACAGCGCAGGCAATGATGCCGAAACTCACAGGCAAATCTTCCGGAAGGCTCATTGACGCCAGCATGGATTCGCCTTTGAGCGCGGCGGCGATTGTGAATACAAGCATTATAAGAAGTCCGATGCCGGCGTTCATCATATAGACAGGCCGCGAAAGAAAGTAACTGATTTCTTTTTTTGTCAGCGCCCAAAAAGAGCTTAAAGCCTTGACATCTTTTTCGACATATTCTTTTGTCAATGTCCTTCTTGAAGTCATCATAACCTTGTAATAGTTTTTTGAGATTAACGCCGTGACAAGAACAAAGGGCACGGCGGCAAAAACAAGATAAAGCAAAAGATTTTTGAGGTTTTTGTCGGCAATGGCGCTCCCAAGAAGATAAAAAGGCGGCAAAGTCCTTTTAACAGCGTCGGCAAGCGGCTGACCGTCCGAGATTATCTTAAAAGTATATGAGTTTAAAGTGTAATAAATCGCAAGACAGGCAACGAAAATCAGAAGATAATAAACAAGGACAAAAAGCGAGCGGCGCCGCACCTTTGACGAAGCCAAGGCTATGAGCCAGCCGAAAAAGCAGGAAAAGGGCAAGACAAGAAAGGGGAGGGCAAGAAAAGCCGCTGCGAATATTGCCGCCCCGACCGCGGAAACAGGAAATTGCATCAGATAAACTATCCCCGCAGGCAAAGCAAAAAGAAAGACAAAAGCATAGTTTATTAAAAGAAGCATGCTCATCCTGCTTGCAAGGACATACTTTGCAGGTATCGGCATTGAAAGGAGAAGCTCGTTGTCCTTTGCCTCAAAAAGCATGGAATCAGCCGCTATGACACTGCCTATCAAACACATATTAAAAGATGAAATCGCCACAACGGCAAAATAAAGCCACAAAAGCTCAGAGCTGCAAAGCGGCGCGCAAAGCTGATAATACATTGCGCCGATAGAAAAAAACATGGAGACAAGAGCATAAATTAATATGACGGACATAACAATCTTAACAGATTTTTTATTGCCGCCGACTTGGACAAATGAGCGCCTGAACGATGCCAGCCGTACCTTTAACAAGCTCTTAAGCATTTTTGCCCTCCAGTTCGAGAAAGACATCCTCAAGAGATGTGTCGCCCTTTACATCTTCCATGGAGCCTGATACGACAAGCTTTCCGTTTCTGATGATTGCCACTTTGTCGCAAAGCTTTTCGGCCACTTCAAGTATATGAGTTGAGAAAAAGATAGCTCCGCCGCTGCGGCACATATCACGCATCAGTTGCTTCAAAGTGTGTGACGCGACGGGATCAAGCCCGACAAAAGGCTCGTCAAGCATCATAAGGCTCGGCTCGTGAATCAACGCGGACACGATGGCAAGCTTTTGTTTCATGCCGTGAGAATATGAGCTGACGGGCTGGGCAAGGTCTTTTGTAAGCTCGAACATATCGGCAAACCTGTGTATGCGCTCTCCGCGCGCTTCCTTGGAAACACCGTAAACATCCGCTATAAAATGCAGATATTTTATCCCTGTCAGAAAATCATATATATCCGGGTTGTCGGGAATGTAGGCGATTTTTTTCTTGCATTCGATAGGGTCTTGGCGCACGGAAGCGCCGTCGACAAATATCTCGCCGCAATTAAAATCAATTATGCCGCAGACAGCCTTGATGGTTGTTGTCTTGCCCGCGCCGTTATGACCTATAAAGGCGTATATTTCGCCGGGGCTGATGTGAATCGAAAGGTCGTCAACCGCCTTTTTTTCACCATATTTTTTTGTGAGATGTTCTATTTTAAGCATAAAAAGCCCCCCGGCGTTTTAAATTATTCGTATTCGTCCTTAAGTCCTTGTTCGTCAAAAAGGAGAACGGCGTTAATTAAAACCTCAATACCCTTTTCGACAGTCTTGATTTCAAGATTGTCGGACGTGTCAAGCCTTGTGTGATAATATCTTGCGGGAGAGGGGTCCATTGCCGCGAAAAGCACGGACTTTATCCCGCCCTGCTGCATTGCCGCGGCATCGGAGGAGCCGAAGAAACAGGAGAGATAAGGCAAATCAAGCCCCGACAGCTCCGAGGCCTTTTTCAGCAGCGCCGCGGCCTGCGGGTCAAGCTTGACGGTGCCCGTCATATCCTTTGTGAAAATGCCCATAAAATCAAAATCACGCAGTGTGTCGGTGCCGACAAAAACTGTCTCAACTTTGTTAAATTCTTCGGCGTGTGTCTTTGCAAAGAATTTGGAGCCGCGCAGTCCCGCTTCTTCCGCGCCGGTGGAAACGGCGATTACCTCAGTGTTTTCAAAATCTATATTGTTTGTTTTGAGGAATTGCAGAACGGCCAAGGAAGCGAATACGCCTGTCAAGTTGTCGTTTGCGCCCTGAACAACCACTTTCCCGTTTTCAAAAAAGACGCCGACAAAGAAGAAAAGCCCGCCGACTGCCATGACGATTTTAAAAACCAAAAGCAAAGTCGGGTTTATGTCGTCGACCGCGACGCTTACAATGCCAATCGCAAGGCTCAGCGCTATCATAACAAACGACATGACAATTATTGTCGTCAGCATTTTCGCTCCGCCGATGTGAGTGTATCGCCATTCATAGCTTGAGTCAGCGTGACCGCCGAATATAATCCTGCGGCGAACCTCGCCCTTAGGTTTTTTAACAAACATTACATTGCTTGACGTCGATTTTTTAAAGAAGGGGTCAAGAATCGGTTTATAAAGAAGAAAATCAAAAACAATAATCAAAAGCAAAGCGACTGTAAGCAGAAGCGACAAAACAAAAAAGCCCCCGGAAAAAGAGGGAACAACGTCAAATGCGCCAAGCTGATAAAGGATTGACGAAAGAAGAAGAAGCGTTCCTGCAACCCACGGCCAGGACATAAACGCGCGCGGGGAAAGCTTGAATGTTTCCTTTTCAACCGTGTCGGCAAATTTAGAGCAATTTTCAGCGATATAGTCCTGAGCTTTGTTTTCGCTTTCTGTTCCGGGTGCGCGCGGACCGATGTTTTTGCAGACCTTTTTTATTTCACGCACCGCGAAATTTGTGCTTTCACGCACTTTTGCGACAGGATTAAGGTTAAGTTCAGAAAGTTTCATGCAATAAAAATCCTCCGTTAATAACTACAGCACAGGGCTACGGAAACCGCAGCCCCGGCCGAATTGCTTAAGTTTTTAAATTGTTATTTTGCCAAGGCACCGACTTCAAGCATAAAAGCGCCTATTTGCCCGCCGAATTCTGGCGCGCCGTCCATGATGAGCCTGCCTGCCTTGAGCGCCTCAAGCATATCATCCTTGCTCATAAGTATGCCGAGCGCGCTGTCAAGATTGTTAAAGCGCAGTGTGAAGAAAGGCATCGCTCTTTTATATTCGCCCCTGCCGGCGCGGGATTGACCCGCTTTGACGCGCATATAAGCTGATATTTGCGGATAACCGTCGACGGCCCAGGAATAAACTCTGTCGGGGCTTTTCAGCGCCCAATCATGTATGTCGTCGTGCCCCATTTTGTTCAGCTGGCTTATCCCGCTTGAAAGGAGATAGAAGAAGCATTTGACCATCAGCTCTTTTGTCGGCTCGTCCTTGGGCGGCTCTGACGCGCCCAGCAGACCCGACATCTTGAGGAGAGTCAAAAGAAAAGGCTTGAACGCGCCGAATTTTGAGATGATGCCTCTCATTTTCGGCAGAGACGACAAAGATATCTTGCCTTTGAAAAAATCGTTCATCGCCTCCGGCGATTTAAATTCAAGCTCGACGTCCGGCGACTCGTGAAGGGCGTCCAACGTCACCGTCCATTCACCGTCCTTGATCTCAAAATATGTGGCGGTTTTCCCGCCCGCAATTTCAGGGTCAAGAGCGCTGATTTGAATGACGGCGGTGACTTTTTGGAACTGTTTCTTTAATGACGGCACATCGTTGGCAATCACCTTTACGAGAGGAAGGGCGGCGTTAAAAAAAATCTTGTTTGCGTATAGTGTTTCCTTGGTGTGCATTAAAAATCACTTCCCTGTTCAGTAAAGATGTTCAGACCTCGTCGTCCCAGTTGTCGTCCTGCTCAAAGTCCTTGTTCATGACCTCGCGGACAGTGGCGATAATGCCGTTTGAGTCAATGCCGACAATGGACATTATGTCCTCATGTAGACCGATGGGCGCGAAGTTGTCCTCATGACCGAGCCTTGTGAAACCGCAGCCCTTGCCGGCTTCGGCAATTATTTCCGCGACTGCGGAGCCGAGCCCGCCGATGATGCTGTGATCCTCGACAGTGATTATTCGGCGTGTGTCCGAAATGGCTTTTAGAACGGCTTCTTTGTCAATGGGCTTGATTGTGTGTATGTTGAGAACTCTGACCTTAAGTCCATCGGAGCTTTCAAGGAAATTGGCGGCCTGGAGCGCTTGAAACGCACATGAGCCTGTGGCGATGACTGTGATGTCTGTGCCTTCGTGAAGCTCGACGGCCTTGCCGACTTCAAAACCGTAATCATAGTCGGGGTCGCCGTAAAGAACACGGTCAAAGCCCCTGTTAATCCTGATGTAAACGGGGCCTTGCAGCTTGTAGGCCGCGCGAACCGCGTTTGCCGTCTCAACCCCGTCTGCCGGACATATGACGACAAGGTTCGGCAGTGAGCGCGCGACCGCAAGGTCGACTATCGCGTGGTGCGTCGAACCGGCCTGACCGAAAGATGTTCCGGCGTGCGTCGCGATTATTTTGGCGTTGACATTTTGATAGCATATATCTGTGTGAAGCTGGTCGGCGCAGCGCAGAGACGCGAAAACTGAAAAGGTGGAAAGGAACGGGACGCATCCCGCCTTTGCCATGCCGGCCGCAACGCCGAACATATTTTGTTCCGCGATGCCGACATTAAAAAACCTGTCGGGAAACTCCTGCTGGAATATGCCTATTTTCGTTGAATTGGCAAGATCGGCTGTGAGAGCGACAATCTCCGGATGCTCCCTGCCAAGCTCGGCAAGTGTGTTGCCGTAATACTCCGCCGTCGACATGGCTGTCGACTCAACCGCGGTATATACAAATCCTCCCGCCATATTATTTCGCCTCCCTTTCGACTCTTTCGATGCGCGCCTTAAAGTATTCGTCAAGCTCTGACTTGCATCTGTTATAAAGGTCTTCGTCGATGGCTCCGTAGTGCCATTTGTAATCGCCCTCAATCATTTTTATACCGGCGCCTTTTTTGGTGTCGGCAATAATAATGACAGGTCTGTCGCTTGCGAGAGCAAAATCAACGGCTTCGCAAAGCTCTTTGATGTTTTGACCGTCAACTTCCTTGACAACAAGACCAAACGCCGCGAATTTATCGGCGAGCGGCTCAAGCTTCATCACTTCTTCTGTGTCGCCGTCTATCATACAGTGGTTTCTGTCTACAAACGTGATGAGACTGTTAAGGTTGAAGTTGTTGATGGACAGCACAGCCTCCCAGATGGAGCCTTCGTTAAGCTCTCCGTCTCCGGTGAGGCAATAGGTCTTGTAGCTTTTGCCGAGAACTCTTGCGGCAAGCGCCGTACCCGCGGCTATGGGAAGCCCGTGACCGAGCGAACCTGTCGAGGCGTCAACTCCGACTACTTTGTTTGCGTCAAGGTGAATACCCATCTTTGAATTTGTGAGGTTAAAGGTCTTGAGCTGCTCAAGATCGTTGTAACCATAATCGCACAGCACGGGTGCGTAGGCGATGCCCGCGTGTCCCTTGCTAAGTATAAATCGATCCCTGTCGGCCCAATTTGGGTCGTCTTTTTTTATGTTGAGATATTTGTGGTAAAGAATTGTAAGGATGTCTATCGAGCTCATGCCGCCGCCTATATGACCGCTGCCTGCCCAGTAAGTTGTATCAAGGCACAAATTTCGCAGCTCATGAGCCTTTTTTTCGAGCGCGAGCCACTCTTGTTTTGACAATGACATACTTTTCCTCCCTGTCTGTTTATTTTAGCTAAGCTCCGGATGATTGTTTTTAACAGCCTTAAACGCGTCGGCGGCGACTTCAAGCGTGTGGTTGATGTCCTCGTCGGTGAGCGCGGCGTTTATGAAATGATTGTGGTGCGACGTAAAGAAAACACCTCTTGAGACGCACTCCGCAACCCACTCCTGATGAAGGAAAAGTGAGTTGTCGTTTGCTATTCTCAAATAAAACAGCGATGGCTTGCCGGAGGCGACAAGGTCAAAGCCGCTCTCTTTTCCGGCGACAATAAGTCCGTTTATAAGCTTTGTCCCGAGCGTGTCAAACATCTGCGGCGCGTTGATGGCCTTCAGCTTGTTTATTGTCGCTATGCAGGCGGCAAAGGGAACGGAACTCATCCAGTAGCTGCCTGTGATCGGAAGTCCGCTGATTGTGCTTTTAAGGTGGTCGCGCCCCATGAGAGCGGACATATTATAGCCGTTGGCAAGCGCCTTGCAAAAGCATATCATGTCGGCCTTGAAGCCGAAATAGTGGTCGGAGCCTGCAATGTCGAGGCGGAATCCGGCGCGGACGTCGTCTATAATGAGTTGTATGCCGTTGTCGTCGCAAATCTTTCTGACCTTTGCCCAAAACTCTTTTGTCATCACAACATTGTCATGGAAATTGCCGTGGTCATAGGGCTGGGCGATGATGGCTGCCACATTGTCCTTGTTTTCCTCGACTGTCCTTTCAAGCATGGGAATGTCGTCCCACGGAAGAATGATGTTGTGCATGACTTCTTCTTCAAGAACGCCGCCATAGTCCTTTTTGGCCTGCCATGGAGAAACTCCGTGGTAATATCCCTTAAAGAAGATTATCTTTTTGCGGCGTGTAAACGCTCTTGCGGTGACTGCCGCCGTCTGTGTCGTGTCGTTGCCGTTTTTGGCGAAAAAGCACCAGTCGGCTGAAGCGACTGTGTCGACAAGCATCTCCGCGCACTCAACCATCACTTTGCCGGGAGACGTGACGCAGTCGCCGAGCTTTGCCTGCGCGGCTGCCGCGGCGTCGATGTCGGGGTCGTTGTAGCCGAGGATATTAGGCCCGTAGGCACACATATAGTCGATGTATTTGTTGCCGTCCACATCCCAAAAATATGTGCCCTCCGCCCTATCTGAGAAAAGAGGCCATTTTTCGACGGGTATAAACAGACCTTCGGCGGGACCGAGATGGCCGTAAACGCCCGCCGGTATCACCTTTGCCGCTCTTGTGAACCATTCACGGCTTTTTTCGTGCGTGTATACTGGAAAACTCATTTGCCTATCCTCCTTTAAGCCAGATATACGGCGACTCTGTCGAGTATTCTGTTTAAGTTGTCAAGCATGGAAGCCATGCCTTTCATTCGTATGGTTCCCTCGCCGATGCAAGCAAGGGCATTGACGCTGCCCTTAAAAAGATCGCTCGCAAGCCGCATGGAGCCGAACTCCATAATCGCTCTCGGCGCGTCGTCGCATTCTTTGATTGTCGTCAGCTTGTGATCCTTTGCTCTGATAGTGGCGCGGGGGCCGTCTTTTATCGACATAAGAATGTCGCCGTCGTCGATATTGGAGGCGCTGAAAGTGCTTATCGGGTCATGGTTGCCAAGCTGTGAGATGGCGCTTGCGATGGTGTAAAATGTGAGAGTTGTTGAAAGCTCAAAAAACTCAGGGTCGTTAAGAGCGTCGGGCGACGGGCGCATCACTTCCTCAAGCCTGTTCGTAAGCTCTGTAAAGGTCTTGAGCAGGAAACTAAGCTTCGTGAAGCCCTTTGTCGGTATGGGTGTAACAGTCCCGTCAATCATGCCGTTGAACTTTTCAACGCTTGAGAAGGGGAGCTTGATGTCGCAGTCGCCGCAGCCTTCCGTTACGGTGCATTTGCCGTTTGCGAATTTGATTGTCGCTTGCGGTCCGTTTTTGACGTCAAAGCCGATGGAAATGGGTTTTGTGCCTTTAAGGATTTCTTTTGCTTTCGCATCGAGATCGCACAGGTTTTCAAGTGTGCCGAGTACCGCGAACATGTTTATGTACGCCATTGTTTTTGTATCGGTCAAAACTAATCCCCCTTTACAGAATATTATTGTACCGAATAAAGCCAGACAGTCGTATTATAGCACAACACAGCAACAAATTCAATGTTTTCAAGCCGATATTTTCCATTGATTTAACTGTTGATATTTTCTTTATGCTTTATGTGATTTCCGGCTTTAAGGCAACACCGCACAATGGTTGTTGTGCGATTGCGCCGTCAGATNNCTCATTGCGCGGTGTTGCCTTAAAATGAAACAAACAGAAAATGGGCGGTCATTGCTGACGGCCCATTTAACGGATGATTATCAGTTTGTGAAGCTTTTGGTTTCTCTGACGGTTTTTATGATGCTTTCAAATGTGTCGGCAATCGTCTGAGCCGTGTTCGGGCCCGCGGAATTTGTCTCCTCGTAATGGTTTCTTCCGTGCCTGTCGCGAATCTTTTCAAGATAAGGCGTGTCGGGGTGGAGAAGAAAATCGTTTTTGGGAAGAACATATCCTATCTCGTCGTTTGCCACGCCGAAGATGACAAGACCTTCGTCGTCGGCTATCTCGACGAGAGGTTTCGGGTTGACCTCCGGGCCGAGACCCGTGGCGGACTCGTCGGCGCTCAAATAACCGCCGTAAGCAAGCTCCGGAAAAATCTCGCACGGCAGAAGCAGCATGTGAAGGTCGCCTATCTCGAAATAAGTCATCTCTGTCTTCATAGAAAGACCGAGAGAAGAAGCGCCGTCAAAATATGCCTTTGCCTTAATGATGCCGGCTGTTTTGGCAAGCATGAGGATTGAATTGTCCGCTTCGATGAAAAACTCACGGCGTATGAAGTTGATTGTCGGTGCAAGCTTTTTTTCGTCTTTTATCGACAAAGCGTATCCCGCAAGCTTTTTGCCGATGTTTTTTGTCGACTCTGCAAAATCTCCGCCGCTGTCGCGTATTTCCCTCTCGTTTTCGATGAGCATACTTATCATTCCGCCGATGGCACCCACAAAATAGATTGTTTCGGCGCCTGTCTTTTCTCTTATCTCATCCCTCATATATCCGGGGAAGTCGGCGCTTACACGACTGTTGCACCCCTGCAAGGACTCGGAATGAGACGCAAAATTGACAATGTAAATATCTCTTGAGCCGTCGTTTGGCACAAAGCGAACTCTTGTGAGTGTTTTTGAATAAACAATCGGAAGCCGAATGTCCTCCTGCATATCGGGAACCTCAATTGAGCCGAGCATCAAATCGCCGTCGCGCCTGTCTTTGTATGCCTCAATGGCGGCAGTCTTTACACGGTCAAACAAAAAGCTCATGTATTCCGAGCTTTTGCCCGAAAACGGAAGCCTGCCCCATATGCCCATTGTGTCAATGCCCGCGTGGTTGTGCGTCGCCATTATGCTGATATGGCGGCAATCCGTCGCCCGCGCAAAATCGGCGAGCGACGCGCGCAGCGCGTTGACGTCAGAGTTTAACATGCCGACAATGTCGAGAGATATGAGCAGCACGGCGCCGCGCCCGCTGTTGTCGTCAAGCCAAAGCGCGTGGGCGTAAGGCACGTCAATGACTCCCTGAGCCGGATTGTTTTCGCCGTAGCCCGCTATGTAGTATTTTTTGCCGGGTATTCCGTCGGGAAGTATGCCTGCTTTGCCAAATCCGGCGGTAAAGCTCTCTGATTTCGGGTTCGCGATGTAATCAAACTTTGACTGCAAAATCTCGGGCGGCGGCTTGATGCCTGACATAACCTTGCCTGTCGCCGAGAAAGCACCCCTCAAGCATTTGGAGAGAGCTGTCAAGCCTTTTTTAGAAAGCTCTTTTTTGTATTTATCCGCAAAGTCTTTTATTTCCATGTTATCACCCTAATGGCGCTGTTTTTAGAATAAAGTCAAAATGAATCAGAATAAAAACGAAAAAATCTTGAAGAAGAATCCCGTGATGAAGCCGCGGCCGTTTTGTGTAAATAAGGCTTCGACACCGAACACACGCGACGCCAGAAGCGGAACATCCTTGTTCTTTATTGTTTCGCCGTCTGAAATTATATCGTCGGAGCCGTATACAAGCAAGGGAACATCAGCTCCGGAATGTGAACCCATTGTAAATTCATATTTGTCGCCGACAAGCGTTATGCCGCCTGTTTCATGGTCGGCGGTGACAATAACGACAGTATTTCCGTCCTGCTTTGCAAAATCAACGGCGACTTTTACCGCGTCGTCAAAGCTGTAAAGGGAGTCGACCATTTCATCAACTTTTTGACCGTGTGAGTGTTTGTCAATGTGGGCGCCCTCAACCATGAGGAAAAAACCGCCGTCCTCGTTGTCAAGAATGCTGATTGCGGAAGCTGTCATCGCCTCAAGCGTGGGAGTTGTTTCACTCTTCGGCGTCCTTGACCAGCAATCGTCGCTGAACTGTCCGAGGCTTTTTGAGCCGTTGCCGAGCGATTCCATTTCATTAAGCGTTTCAATGTACTCAAAGCCGTTTTCAGAAGCTGTCGCGGCGCTGAAATAATCGTTTTTGGTGCCCCAGAGCAAGTCTATCCCGGAGGTCATCTGCTGTGAGGCGATTATCTTGGAATTTCCTCTTGCGTAAGTATGCGCGGAAAAAGTCGCGGGCGTGGCGCCTGTCAGCTTGTCTGTCGTGACGACGCCTGTTCTTTTGCCGTCTGCCATGGCGGCCTCTGTGATGGATGTGGGGACAGAGAAAAACCTTAATGGGTCAAGCGGGAAAACACCCACAAATCCGTTGGATGTCCTTATGCCGCAGGAAAGGGCTGTTCCGCCCGCGGCGCTGTCTGTGACCTTGTTGTCGAACGAGCGAGTCTGTGAAAACCCCTTAATCGGGAAGTTTTCGTCCATTGAAAGGGTGATTTCAAGCTCCTGTTTTGCCATTTTCAGATGATTGACACCCATGCCGTCGCCTATCATGATTATGACGTTTTTGACCGTGTCGCTCTCGTTAGCGGCAAAAGCCGGCGAAAGCAAGGCAAAAGCAATCAGGGCGGCAAGCATGACAGGCAACACTCTTGTAAGTTTTTTCATCTCTGCAACTCCTTACCTCATTAAAATTATTGTGTATTAAGAATACATATAATAATATAGCACAAAAGGAGAATAAGTCAATAAAATTTTGGCAATTAAATATAAGTCAGCGGATTGCAGGCTTTGATTGTCTTTTAAACAAAAAAATAGACGATGCAGGCAAAAAATAGATGATTTATACAAAATAATGCTTGATATTGCTGCTTTAATTTGGTATAATTCACTGTACAAAAGTTTAAATGCTTTATGGAGGCATACGATGAACGACCTTCCCGTATACTATTTTCATCAGGGTACGAGCAGCAAGGCGTATGAGTTTTTGGGCGCTCACCGACGCGGCGGCGATTCCGTCGTGTTCAGGGTTTGGGCTCCAAATGCCGTGTCTGTTTCTGTAGTCGGTGATTTTAATAATTGGGACGGCGGCACAAACGTGATGGAAAGGATTACCGAGGACGGCATATATGAAGGCGTTGTCGAGGACGTCAAGGTTTTTGACGCATATAAATTCAGCATCCTGACGAGAGGCGGCGCCACTGTCCTCAAAAGCGATCCCTATTGCTTTCACGCGGAGACGCGCCCCGGGACAGCCTCCAAGTTTTACGAGCTTGACGGCTTTCAGTGGACGGACGGCGAATGGCTCAAAAATCGCAAAAAAACAAATATATACGAAAGCCCTGTAAACATCTATGAGGTTCATGCCGGCTCATGGCGGCGATATGAGGATTTTAACTTTTATTCATACAAAAAGCTGGCGGAAGAATTAATCCCCTATGTCCGCGAGATGGGCTACACGCATATAGAGCTGATGCCCCTCAACGAATATCCTTATGACGGCTCGTGGGGATATCAGGCGACCGGCTATTTCGCGCCCACGTCACGCTACGGAGAGCCGCACGATTTTATGTACTTTGTTAATAAATGCCACGAAAGCGGCATAGGAGTCATACTTGACTGGGTTCCTGCGCATTTTCCCAAAGACGCCCACGGCCTTTATGAGTTTGACGGGGAAGCGTGCTACGAATACAAGGACCCGAAAAAGAGCGAGCATCTCCAGTGGGGGACAAGAGTTTTTGATTATGGGAAGCCGGAAGTAAGAAGCTTTTTGATTTCAAACGCCATGTTTTGGTTCGACAAATATCATGTGGACGGTCTGCGTGTCGACGCGGTAGCGTCTATGCTTTATCTTGACTACGGCAGGGAAAAAGGCAAGTGGACACCAAACAAAGACGGCGGCAACGAAAACCTTGAAGCTGTCAGCTTTCTCAAAAAGCTGAACGAGCTTATTTTTGCCGAGCATTTTGACGTGATGATGATAGCGGAGGAAAGCACTGCCTGGCCGCTTGTTTCAAAGCCTGTTTTTATGGGCGGTTTGGGCTTTAATTTCAAATGGAATATGGGCTGGATGAACGACAGCCTGCGGTACTTTTCGCTTGACGGCATATACCGGAAAGATAACCACGACTGCCTGACTTTTTCATTTATGTACGCTTTTTCAGAAAACTATGTGCTTCCCGTTTCGCACGATGAAGTCGTGCATGGCAAATGCTCGTTAATCAGCAAAATGCCGGGAAATTATGACGAAAAGTTTGCGGGCGTCAGAGCCTTTCTCGGCTATATGACGGCGCATCCCGGCAAAAAGCTGATGTTTATGGGGCAGGAATTCGGGCAGTTTATTGAGTGGGATTACAAAAAGGAGCTTGACTGGCTTTTGCTTGACTACGAAAAGCACCAACAGCTGAAAAACTACGCCGCCGCGCTCAACAACTTTTACAAACGAAATTCCACGCTTTGGGAGATTGATTACAGCTGGGACGGCTTCAAGTGGATTTGCGGCGACGACAACAAAAATTCTGTGATAGCGTTCAGGCGCATAGACAAAAAAGGAGAAGAACTGATCTGCGTTTGCAACTTAACAAATGTCGTCCGCGAAAATTACAGCATCGGCGTTGCCCGCAGCGGCACATATGAGGTAGTGATGAATTCAGACGCGCCCGAATATGGAGGCACGGGCGCGGGCACGTCAAAAAATGTCAAGTCAAAGTCCGTGCCGATGCACGGTTTTTCAAGCAGCGTTGAGCTGAAGCTTGCGGGGCACAGCGCTGTCTACATAAAAAAAGCGCGAAAAAAGCCACGGTCATGATTTTCTCTAATCGGCTTTTTAAGGGCGTCCCGCTTTCTTTATATTAATTATTTTATGAGGAGATTGCAAAGCACAGGCTTAAACTATAATCCGAAACAGGAGGTAAATAAAATGTCCCGAAGTCCCGAATGTATCGCCATGCTGCTTGCGGGCGGTCAGGGAAGCAGGCTCGGAATACTCACGAAGAACATTGCCAAGCCCGCTGTTCCCTACGGCGGAAAATACAGAATAATTGATTTCCCGCTGTCAAATTGCGTCAATTCAGGTATCTATACGGTCGGCGTACTTACGCAGTATCAACCCCTCGTCCTTAACGATTACATCGGAAACGGTCAGCCGTGGGATCTTGACAGAGCCGACGGGGGCGTGCATATCCTGTCGCCTTATCAGCAGATAAGCGGCACGACATGGTATAAAAACACCGCGAACGCGATATACCAAAACATCAATTTTATCGACAGATATAACCCCGAATATGTGGCGATACTGTCGGGCGACCACATTTATAAAATGGATTATTCAAAAATGCTTGCGTACCACAAAGAAAAGCAGTCCGACTGCACCATTGCCATGCTTGAGGTGCCGTGGGAGGAGGCTTCCCGTTTCGGGCTTATGCTTGTGGGCGACGACGGCGCCATTACGGAGTTTGAGGAAAAGCCGGAAAATCCAAGGAGCAACAAAGCGTCGATGGGCGTTTATATGTTTTCGTGGGATAAGCTGCGCAAGTATCTTTTAAGCGACGAGGAAAACCCAAGCTCGGGAAACGACTTCGGGCACGACCTCATACCGGCGATGCATTCGGCGGGCGAGCGTCTTTTTGCGTATCCTTTTGATGGATATTGGAAGGATGTCGGGACTATCGACAGCCTTTGGGAGGCAAACCTTGACCTGCTTGACCCAAATGTCGATCTTGACCTTTCGGACGACTCATGGAAAATTTATTCCAGAAGTCCGGCCGCTCCTCCTCATTATGTTTCTTCCGACGCGTGGATTCAGAACTCGATGGTTGCGGAAGGGTGCCAAATTGAGGGAAATGTCGATTTTTCAGTCCTTTTTACAAATGTCATTGTCGAGAAGGGCGCGACAGTCCGCGATTCGATAGTTATGCCCGGAGCGGTCATCAAAAGCGGCGCTGTTATTCAATATGCCATTGTTGCCGAAAACGCCGTGATTGAAAGCGGCGCTGTCGTCGGCGAGCGTCCCGAATCTATGAAAGACCTTGACGCGTGGGGCGTCGCCGTTATCGGCTCCGGCCTCACAGTGGGCAAGGGAACGACAATTAAGCCGAAGGAAATGCTGGAAAATGATGTCTTTTTACAAAAACATTAAGAAAGGTGGCTGCTTTTCAAAGGCGGAAAAGCTAATCGCATATGAGAGCTAACAATGTTTTAGGTTTGGTTTTTTCAAACGCTTATGATGCCGCGCTCCCGGAGCTTACAAATCTGCGTACAATGGGCTCCGTGCCGTTCGGCGGGCGCTACCGTTTGATAGATTTCGCTCTTTCAAACATGGTGAATTGCGGCATCGCAAAGGTGGGTATAATCACAAAAAGCAACTATCAGTCCCTCATGGATCATGTGGGGTCGGGCAAGCCGTGGGATTTGTCAAGAAAAAATGACGGGATGTTCATACTGCCGCCTTTTTCTTCAAACGAATCGGCGGGCATGTATGATAACCGTATAGAGGCGCTGAAGGGCAAGATGAGGTTTATTGTCCGCTCCAGGGAGGAATACATAATACTCTGCGATTGCAATGTCATATGCAACCTCGATTTCAACGAGCTTTTTAAAGAGCATTCAAAGTCCGGGGCGGACATAACCATTGCATACAGGCATGGCAAAGCTCCCGATCTCCCCGACCTGCTTTCGTTTTCGACAGGCGACGGCGGCAGGATTACGGAGGCGGTAACAGGCGGCGGTCAAGACTGTGAAGCTGACTATTCGCTCAACATATATCTCATGAGAAAATCATTGCTTGAGCGTCTCATAAACGAGGCGGCAGGCATGCATATGGACAACTTTGAGCGCGACATAATACAAAGAAACATCGAAACTTTGAAGATTCACGGCTTTGAGGAAAAGGGCTTTGTGCGCGTGCTTAACGGGCTTAAAAGCTATTATGACGCCAACATGGAGCTGCTCGACACGGCAAAGAGGAACATGCTTTTCAGCAAAAAACGTCCTGTCCTCACAAAGCTCCGCGACGAAATGCCTGTGATTTACGGACTTGGCTCAAAAGCTAAAAATTCCCTCATAGCGGACGGATGCATTATTGACGGCGAAGTCGAGAACAGCATTTTGTTCCGCGGCGCGCGCGTCAGAAAAGGCGCGTCTGTTAAAAACTCGATTATAATGCAGGGCACCTACATAGGCGAAAATGTCAGGCTTGACAGTGTTGTGATTGATAAAAGCACTGTCATCAAGCCGGGCAAATCACTTTGCGGAGACGAAAATTATCCGGTGTATATAGGCAAGGAAATCATCATCTGATGCTTTTTGTTAATTTGAAAGGTTGGCAATAAATATGAAAGTATTATACGCTTCAAGCGAGGCGCTGCCCTTTATGGCAAGCGGCGGTCTTGGCGATGTGGCAGGTTCGCTGCCCCACGCTCTAAGGCGCAGGCTCGTGGGCAGCCGTGTCGTGATGCCGCTTTACGGCGGTATTTCGCAGGAAGCGCGCGACACAATGAAGTTTATCACCAGCATAACAGTGCCTGTCTCCTGGCGCAGGCAATACTGCGGCATTTTTGAGGCAAAGTGGGGCGGCATCACATATTACCTGCTCGACAATGAATATTATTTTAAGCGCGACAGTATGTACGGTCATTATGACGACGCCGAAAGGTTCGCCTTTTTATCAAGGGCGGTGCTTGAGATAATCCCGCACATCGGCTGGAAGCCCGATATAATTCACTGCAACGATTGGCAGACAGCTCTGACGCCGGTATACCTTCAGACAATGTATTCGCAGTCGGCGGACTATCAAAATATAAAAACTGTTTTTACGATTCATAACATACAATATCAAGGAATTTACGGTTTTAACATATTGCAGGATGTTTTCGGCATACCCGAAGAATTCGGCTACCTGCTTGATTACAAAGGCGACATAAATTTGATGAAGGGCGCCGTCGAGTGCGCCAACGCTGTGACGACAGTGAGCGGCACATACGCCGAAGAGATTCTTGACCCTTGGTTCAGCCATGGGCTTGATCCGATTTTGAGCCGCAACAGATTTAAGCTTAAAGGCATTTTAAACGGTATAGACACGGTCAGCTACAATCCGGAGACAGACGGCATGATTTGGGCAAATTATTCCGCCGAAAAACCGGGCGGAAAGTCGCTGAACAAAACGGAGCTGCAAAAAACCGGCGGTCTTGACGTGAGCGCCAGAAAGCCGTTGATTGGGATTGTTTCAAGGCTTGTCGCGCACAAGGGCTTTGACCTTGTAAAGACTGTTTTCGACGATATGATGTGCAATTCCGACGCGCAGGTCATAATCCTCGGTTCTGGAGACAATACTTATGAAAACTTCTTTACAGAAGCGGCGGCGCGTTACCCCGGCAGGGTTTCAGTCGAAATAGGGTTTATTCCGCAGCTTGCGCGGCGCATTTACGCCGGCTGTGATATGTTTCTGATGCCGTCAAAAAGCGAGCCGTGCGGGCTTTCACAGATGCTTGCGTTGAGGTACGGAGCGATTCCGATAGTCCGCGAAACAGGCGGTTTGAAGGATACGATAACAGACAGCGGCGACGGCGGCGGCAACGGCTTCACATTCAAAAGCTACAACGCTTATGACATGCTCAACGCCATCCAAAGAGCTTTGGAGGGATACAGGAACGCCGAGGGCTGGGCGGTGCTTGTCGGCAGGGCGCTTAGCTGTGACAACAGCTGGGGGCGTTCGGCAAACGAATATATCAGGCTTTACAAAAGCTTGCTTGCCGCCTTGTGATTTTGTCCGCCGCCCGCAAAGATTTTACGCGCGCCGCCGCGTGTTCCGCGCATAAATAAAATAGGCGCAAAACAAAGCGGATTCCGCGTTTCGCGCCTCTTTTAAATAAACAAAGCCGGTGTGAAAGCAGCTTATTTGCCGGTCTTTTTATAGTCCTCCGAATCCTTAAAAAATCTTTTGGTCATTATGTCAGACAACAAATCAACTCTGTCCGCGAGCGCGTCATGCGCCGCGTCAATGACTGTTTTAAGGCACTCCGGAACTCCTTGTTCAAAGTCATATTTAAGGTTGATTTTTTTTGCGGGCACGTCAAGAATAAGAAGGAGCAGTGAATCCACGGCGTTGAGATACATTTCAAAATCCAAAGCGCACCCAACCTTTATCCAGTTTGCCGGGGCTCTGCCCTTTGACACGGCAAACAGAAAAACTCGGTATATGCATATCGAATACAACACAAGCGTCTGTCTGACAAAATCTTCGTTTGTGTTTCCGAGCGCCTCCCGAAGCGCTCCCGCCGCTCTGTATATTGTGGCGTTGGTGAGAACCGAGTCGTCCTCCAGCTCGTTTCTAAAGTCAAGCGTTTCAAAAAAGCCGTATTTGCTGTTGCTTGCGCATAAAAGATAGTCGCAGGTTACGCCATAAAATTTGGCGGCTTTCGCGATAAAGTCAAGCCCGCACTCCCTTATGCCGTTTTCATAATGCGACAAAAGAGCCTGCGAGACGCCAAGCGCCTGAGCCGCTTCTTTTTGACTGAGGTCGCGTTGTTTTCTAAGGTCTGAAAGCCGTGACGCAAAACTGTCCAATATTGTTGCATCTCCTTCCCTTACGTTAAACACTCGGAGCATTAATTTTAGTCTATTATACAACAATAATTACCAAATGGTATATAGACATTTCAAACAAAACTTTATAAATATTTTTGGCGGTGTCAGTTTTAAAATGAAATCATATGTAATAAGCCTCGTCAGAAACGGGCTGACGGATGAAAATCTTGCGGGCAGATATATCGGTCACACAGATGTCCCGCTTAGCTCCGACGGAGAAAAGCAGCTTCGAGAGCTGTCCGCAGGATGTGAATATCCCACGCCCGAAGCCGTATTCTCAAGCCCCTTGAGCCGTTGCATGCGCACCGCTCAAATAATTTATCCCGACAGCGACATAATAAGGATGAATGAGCTGATTGAGTGTGATTTTGGTGAATTTGAGGGGAAAACAGCGGACGAATTAAAAGAACATCCTGTTTTTTTGCCGTGGCTGACGGGTGAGCCGGGCGTAAGTCCGCCGTTCGGCGAAAGCGGCGATTCTTTTAAAAAAAGGGTTTGCGAATGTTTTTGCAAAATTGCGGAGGGCATGATAAAAACGGGCATACGCAAAACCGCCATTGTAACGCACGGCGGCGTTATCGCGACAATTTTGTCGTCCTTCGGACTGCCCGAAGCGCCGGCACATCAATGGTTCACAGCAAACGGACGCGGCTATAATGTCCGCATAACTCCCTATATCTGGATGAGGGGAAATAAGATGGAGGTTTTTGATGAGCTTCCGACAGCCGCCGAAAGCCTTGACGAGCAGGATATTTTCAAGGGTTTTGATGTGAAGGATTTTTTATATGATTAGAAAAAAACAGCAGTAAGCAAATAGGCGGACAACAAGGGAAACAAACAGACATACAAGCAGAAAACCAAATTAGAGAAACAAACGGGGAGATAAACAATGAAAAAGCTTTTGTCATTAGCTGCCGCGGCGGTATTCGTGATGTTGTTGTTCGGAGGCTGCAAGGGCGGCGGGGGAGAGGGAGAAAAAACCGAAAGCAAAACAGCGGACGCGAGCGGATACTACATTGATGATTCGGCAATTCCGCTTGAAATCGGCGACAGGGTTGAATAAAAAACGGCAGGGCACGACGAGGTCATTCCCTGCCTTTTGGCGTTTTGGTTTTTTGTGAGGCGTTACTGTGATATAACTTTTTTGTAAAAATCGTCTATCGCCGTGTAAAAGTCCTCTACATCGCCGTCATTTTTAATAATATAGTCCGCCATTGCCTCTGTCTCTGACGTGTGAAAAATCTTTTCCTCATTTTTGTCAAACTCTTTGAGCTTTTGAACGGAATTGCCGTCTCTTTCCGAGCCTCTTGCGAGCATTCTCGAATATCTTACGTCGTCGTCTGAAATGACAATGTCCACAAGTATAAATTCGTCGCCGAAAGCCTTTTTTAGAAACTGCACGTCAGAAAGCGGGCGGATGCCCGAAACAAGAAAAACAGGGGAGCCGGAGTCCTTTATCTTTTTGACAATCTGCTCCGGAAAAAATGTCTGACCAAATTGACCCATATATTTTTGCGATGTTTTATGAAGATTTTCGCGTGTAAGCTCAAGACCGTCATTTGCCGCAAGCTCCCTTACGATGTCCCCGATCGAGACCATGGGGAGATTATATTTCTCTGATATAAACTCCAAAAAAAAGTCCTTGCCCGTGCCGTTTTTGCCGACCGCCGCTATAACCATATATTTCAACCTCCAAATTTATTATAATCACTTTATACCATATTAAAAAATTTGTCAATGACATAAGGAAAACATGAAACCGATTATTTATGCCGTCAGGCTTAAAAGAGGGCTTGCCGAGTCGGAGGCCGCCGTTTTGCTCAAGGCGGCTGATTCGTCCGCGACCGCAAGATACAAAAATCGCCCGGGCGCGCCAAATGCCGATATGTCGCTTGTCGGGAGCGCCGCCATGCGAATTGCCGCGGCGGCGGCAGCGGGAGTGCCTGCAGCGGATATCTTGATCAAACGTGACGAAAACGGCAAGCCGTACATAAGCGGGGACGGTCTTTATATAAGCTTGAGCCATTCAAAAAGCTTGTGCGTTTGCGCTGTATGCGGCGTTCCTGTCGGGATAGACGTCGAATACATTAAAGAGACGTACCCCGAAAGGGTCATGAACAAATACTTCAGCCCCGATGAACGCGATTTTGTTTTGTCCGCCGAAGAAAGCGGACAAGCCGCACGTTTTTATGTTGTCTGGACACGAAAGGAAAGTGTGTTGAAATGCTCCGGCGAAGGTGTTTCGGCTCTTTCGGCAGTCAATGAGGACTGCTATGACGTCAAAAGCGGGATTGTTTTTGGCAAATATGCGCTAAGTATTTGCTCCAAAACATTATTTACAGATTCGTCACTGAAAATTAACGGGGGCGTCTAATTTAGACGTCCGTTTTGCTTGAATTGGCAATAATATTGTGATAAACTGTGTTAAACGAGGTTTGTGATAACCGGATAATAAACAGATATTAAAGTGTGGGAGAATCCGACTATGAATGTGCATGAATTTGGAGATCTGCTTAAGGACCGTTTCGGGCAAAATCTTGCCGGCATTTTAAAGCGCGCCTTTTCGGCGGGTGGCGCCGCCGCGCTTCGGAAAAATCCCGCTTTGCCGATACCCATGGGGAAATACGACAAAATAGACAAGCCGCTATCGGACGTTTTTACAGTCGGTTTTGCCAAAGCGGATGTGATGCCCGACAATATTGAAAAAAAGAAATATTATATTGCTGGTTACAAAGCCTTTAATCCGGCTTCCGGCGTGCTTGACCCGATGACGGTAAGCGCTGTGTGGATTGACGACAATTCAGGCAGGGGAGGCGTTGTGCTTGTTTCGGGCGACAACGTGGGGCTGTTAAGCAATGACGTTATTCTCATCAAAAAGTCACTTGAGAGCTTTTGCCGTGAAACCGGCTGCCGCTCCGTCAACATAATGAGCACGCACAATCACGCCGGTATCGACACAATGGGCTACTGGGGTCCGCTTCCAAGGACGGGGCGCGACGAGGGTTTTATGAAAATTTTGCGTGAGCGTGTCAAGGGTGTTGTTATGTCGGCATACGACGACAGGCGCGACGGCTCGCTTTATTACGGGGCCAAGGAAGCACCGGAAATACAGCGCGACTCAAGACCGCCGCAGGTTTTTTCAAAAACGCTCACGCGGCTTCGTTTTGTGCCAAACGACGGCTCAAGAGAGATTTATATGCTGAATTTCGCGTCTCATTCAGAGTCCTTGCTGGGCAAAAACTCGCTTGTCAGCGCCGATTTTCCTTGCTATATACGCCGTGAGATACTTGAAAAAAGCGGCGCGGAAACAATATATTTTGTCGGCGCAATCGGCGGGCTGATAAGGCTTAAAGAGCTTGACCCCGACAATATAAAGTCGACACAAATCGCCGGCAGGCTTCTTGCCGAAACCGCGATGTCCATAGAGGAGGAGCGCAGGCTAAGCCCCGTGATAAACATCTTAAAGCAGGAGTTTTATGTCCCCGCCGAAAACCTCCTGATGCTTGCCGCTGTTAAAATCGGCATCATGAAGGCGAAGAAATATGCCGTGAAGGGCGCGCCGCTCGGTTGGGCGTTAAAGACAGAAATGACATACCTCAACATCGGCGGATTGCAAATGCTGCTTGTTCCCGGCGAGATTTTCCCCGAGGTTGTTTACGGCGGATATTTGAACGCTGAGGAATCCGCGACAGGTTTCGGACCCGAAGTCAACCCAAAGCCACTGACAGAAATCGCAGATGACAAGGAGCTGCTTGTTTTCGGGCTTGCCAACGACGAGATAGGCTATATGGTTCCGCCGAACGACTTTTTGCTTGATGAAAACATGCCGTACATTGACGGCGGTCACGACAGCACGGGCAGGCGCCACTACGAGGAAACAAACAGCCTCGGTCCGCAGGTTGTCCCGATTATCGGCAAGGTTTTTGAAAGCATGATGAACATTGTCGGCCGCGGCTAATATTTCCGCTTTACACACACAACCGAAATGTGTTAATATTGTTTTTGTCCGCTGAACACACAGCCTTTTACGAAAGGAAAATGCAGATGAAGAAACCGATCGCGGCAGTCTTGCTTTTCGCGTTGCTGCTGTTTACATCCGCTTGCGGCGGAAACAGCGCTTTGGAAAATGAGTCAGAAACTGAAAGCGCGTCACAATCCACACGGGAAACAGAAAGCGAAACAACACTCGACGAGGAAACAACAGAGAAGACACAGACCTTGCCGCTTGATACAACGTCAAAGATTGAAAGCAAAACAAACGCCCCCGAAACAGAAAAGCAAAACACCGGCGGCATTGGCGAATATCTTCAAAAATATGTTATTGACGTCATCGAAACAGGGCGTTACACAATGACTGTGCAGGCCGTTTCAAGCGGTCTGAAGATGGATTATGTCGGTGTGATTTCCGGGGAAAACACAATGCAGGAAATGAATATGCTCGGAGTGATGACCATAAGGCTCATCAGCAAAGACGGCAATTGCTTCCTGCTGTCCCCGAAAGGAAAAAAATATACGGAAATTTCATTTGACGAGTTTGAAAAGCAGCTTAAAACCATCAAAAATTTCTCGCTTGAGTTTAAAGAGCTAACGCTTACGGACACAGCCACTGTCGAAAAAAGCAACAAAGAATATGTTGTCGAGACATATAAAAATCCCAAAGGCAGCATATCAAAATATTATTTCAGAAATAATTCGCTCGAATTCATCGAGCTGACAGAGGGCGGTAAAACAGAAGAAAGAAAATACACAATTTCACCTGAAATTGATGAATCACGTCTTTCCGTTCCGTCTGATTACAAAAGGGTTGACAATCCCGGCGACGTATTGTTAGGGTAGATAAAATAACAGCAAAAGGGTTCAAGCCTTTTGGGCAGTAAAAAAAAGGATAATGCCTCTTGTTTTAAAAGGGGGCGTAAATGTGAGGGGAAGCATATGAAAAAGTTTTTTTCATCCGCGGCGGTTGTCTTGATTGTGGCATTTGTTGCAGCTTTGTTCGGCGGTTGCGATTTGTTCGGCTCGGAGGATGCGGCGGCTTCGACATCCGATGTGACGGAGGAAAGCACGGAAGAAACGTTGTCCGACGAGTGGGACGAAACATCAACCGATATTTTGGAGGAAGAAACGACAACGACGACGACATCCGCCGCCACGACTTCAACGACATCTGCCGCGACGACGACGACAACGGCGGCGCAGTCAACGGGAACCACAGTAACGACGGAAACAAACAAGCCTCAGACCGCGACAGAAAGCAGCACATCCGCCACGGAACCGTCGACAGCTTTTAAGGCAAATCCGAGCAGCAATCTTAAAAATCAAGTGATTTCACCCCTTAACAGCGGTTATTATACAATGAGTGTCGTGATAACCGACGACGAAAGCGACGAGGTTATCAAATATGCCTCAGGCGGGAAAAACGCGTATGTTTTCAAAATACCAAGCGCCGGTTATTATGTTAGGATTATCAAAGCGGACGGCAAGCCATACATGATTGCCAAAACAAACACCAAATCAATTTACTGCGAACTCACAAACGATGATTACAGCAAGCTTACAGCGATGATGAACGGCTGCTTTAACTATAATTTCAGCAACTTGTCGTTCCAAAGCTCCGCCTATGAGCTTTACAACACACAGTTTTACACTAAAGAAGTCTTTTTAAGACCCGACGGTCTTCAAACATTTTTGTGGTTTAAAAACGACGCCTTGAAATACATAGAGGAGAACGCCGGTTCTTCCGCCGCCGCCAAGGTCGGCGTCACAGTTTCAAACGGCGCTGATTCGTCCATGTTTTCCTTGCCCGAAGGGTACACACTTGTTCCATATGACGATATGTCGTCAATTCAAATGGCTATAGAAATGTTTTTGCAGTAACTTACCAATCTACAATAAGGAGAACGCATTATGAAAAACAGGATTATCAAGCTCGCAAGCTTTCTTATGGCGATTGTTGTCACGGCTTCGGTTTTGTACTCATGCAAGGGCGGCGCCGACGACATAAGCACCACCGGAGACATTGCGGATGAGGTGATTGCGACAGCCGCAAGCGACGTGACGGAGCCTGCAAAATCCACTGTGCCCCAAAGCGAGATAGACATGATAGTCAAGGCTGCCCTCGGCGACAGCACCGAGTGGAACGGCGACTATTCTACTCTTTCAAAAAAGCAGAAAACAGACATTGTTAACGCGGCGTATGACAGGGGATACATCGCAAGCTTTAACGGAAACAGCATTTCCATTGTTACAAAGTCGGATTACGAGGCGTCGCAGGGCTCCTCTTCCTTATCTTCTTTGACAGATAAAGTCAGCACAACAGGAAGAACGGGCGGCGCTCCCATCGAAATCATCACAAACAAGACAGTTGCGACAACGGTGAAGGGCGTGACGACAACGGCAAGAAGGGGAATCGTGCCCGGCACCACGGCAAAAAGCGGTATAACGACAACGGCAAAAGGTGTGACGACAACGTCAAACAAGTCGTCGTCAACCGCGGCGGGATCCGGTTCCTCAACGGGCGCTTCAACCACGAATACGCCGGGGGGCGTCGGCGAAGCGGGCGAGGGTCAAATCAATAAGCCGGATGTAACCTACCTTGAAAAATATGTCATCAATGTCATTAACTCAAAGAAATACACAATGAAAATGGTGATGAATGAGGACGACAGCAATATCAAACTGACGCACTATGTCGACAACGGCAAAACCTCGACTGTCTGTGTTATTTCTTATGGCGGACTTCAATTCACATCAAAGTTTATTTCAATGAACGGAAAATCATATATATTGATCCCCCTGTTTGCAAAGTATGCCGAGGTTTCAAAGGACGACGTGGGGGATTACATGGACGACAGTTTCGGCGACATGATGGACATAAGCGCTATGTTTGGCGAAATGGGTTCATGGGAATATCAAGGCATAACAAGAGTGACGGGCATGAATATCGAATCATACAAGGACGCAAGCGGCACTGTCTGGAGATTTTTCTTTAACAGCAGCGGCCTTCAAAGAATCGATTCTGTTTCAAACGGCGTTAGTGAGACATTTAACATTGTCATTGAATCAGGCGTCTCGTCGAAGGATGCGTTTGTAATCCCGGCAGGATACACAAAGACCAGCTTTGAGGACTTGTTCTCATCCGTGGCAGATATAAATTTTTAGCCGTGAAAACAGTTCTTATTACGGGAGCCTCCGGGGGGATCGGAGGAGCGGCGGCACGCCTGTTCGCCGCTGACGGCTTTAATGTCGTCATCAATTACAACAAAAGCCGCGAAAAAGCAAAAAGGCTTGAATCTGATTTGATTTCAAAAGGACATTCCGCGCTTGCCGTTAAGGCCGACGTTTCAAGCGAGCGCGATGTCAGTCAAATGTTTAATTGCGTTTATGAAAATTTCGGCGTTGTGGACACACTTGTCAACAGCGCCGGAATCGCTCTGCAAAAGCTTTTTACAGATGTCACGCCGGAGGAGGAGCAGCGTGTTTTCGGAATAAATCTTTTTGGGACGATCAACTGCTGCCGTGCCGCATTGCCCGGCATGATAAGCAGAAAATGCGGCAGAATCGTTAATGTTTCTTCTGTTTGGGGAGTTCACGGCGCGTCATGCGAAGTTCATTATTCTGCCGCAAAGTCAGCCGTGATAGGCTTTACAAAGGCGCTGGCAAAAGAGGTCGGGCCTTCCGGCATTCTTGTCAACTGCGTCGCCCCCGGAATAATTGACACAGAAATGAACTCTTGCATCGACTGCGGAACAATCGGCGAATTGGCGGCGGCGACGCCGCTCGGACGGATGGGAACACCGGAAGAGGTGGCAAGACTTATTCTTTTTTTGGCATCCGAAGGCGGCGATTTTATCACCGGTCAAGTGATTGAGGCAGACGGCGGTTTTGCCGTTTGAGCGGCGGCATCACACCGCACAGAACAGACCCATGAAAAGCCGTGTATATCTTTTACATATCTTTTGTATAAAATAATCTTGCATTCGTGCCGACAATATGTTAAACTTTTTTTGTTGTTGCTTTGAATCGAAGCAGAGTCAAAATTAATTGGAGGAGTTTCTATGGCAATGTGTCCCAAATGTAACGGAAAGCTTAAGATAACCGACTGGAGGCCCAACTGTCCCCACTGCGGTATTAATCTTGTTTATTACGGCATGGAGGAGAGACTGCTCCTTGACGCGGACAAAGCGGAGGCGGAACACGCCGTGTTCCAAAAGAGGATAGACAGAGTGAAATGCTCGTACATCGGCTCAAAGCTGAGCGTGGCAAGGATTATTTTGAGCATCATTCCGATACCTCTTCTTTTGCTCCCCCTCGCAAAGCTCTCGTTCAGCGCTCCCTTCATCTCCGAATCGGTGTCAATAAATTTTATTTCGTTCTACAAAATCCTTTCTACGCTTGATTTCGGAGCGGTTATAGGCCTTTTAAGCTCAGAGGTGTTGGGCAAGGTGTTCATCAGCTATGTCGTTTCGCTTGCCGCCATTCTCCTTTCATTTTTGATGGTTTTGGCGCACCTTATACTTCTTTTCCTCTCCTGTTCCCCAAGGGGCAAGTCAAGGAACCTCACATTTAACTCGCTTGCTTTGATCTTTGCCGTTGTTTCGACCGTCGCTTTTTCAATATTTGCTAAAAATTCGGCATTAATTTTCCCGTCCGTCATTAACGGCGGGTTAAACTTCGGGATTTTGGCGTATTTTGCCGGAATAATTCTTTGTATCGTCATTAACATACTTGTTTTTAAAAAGAATGTTGAGGTCAAATATAAGGAAGTCCTTGTCGGCGGCATTCCGTCTGAACAATACTTCAAGCTTGTGGAGGACGGCGTCCCGCTTGAAGATATAAGGGCGGAAATGGCAAGGAGAACAGAACAAAGAGAAGCGGAGGAAGCTGAAAAGAAAGCTGCCGAAGCTGCCGCCAAAGCGGAAGAATGTGAAAAAGAAACAGTTTCAAAATAGTGTAAAAATTTGCGGCTGTATCTGCGGCGGTTTAACCGCCAATGATACGGCCGATTTTTTTTGCTTTGATGAAAATTAATTTTAACTTTGAGCGCACTTTCCGCAGGTTATTTTATCCGTTATTTTAAGCGCTGTCGATTTTACAGAAACGGAACCTTTTTTGTTTATTTTCACAGTTTATTTGCAAATTTTACTTGAGTTTTGTGTTTAAATGCAGTATAATATATTTGTATCAGTGGAGTTTTCAGCCAATCAGGCTTTATGGTTTCAGCTTGTTGAAAGGATTTGGTTTAATGAATTTCAAAAAAACGGCCATGTGTTTTTGCGTGGCGATGTTAATTATAATAACTCAGCCCTTATATGTGTTTGCGGCAGTCTGGGATGGTTCCGCTCAACAGCCATATGTAAACAGTGACGGGGCTTATGTGATAAACACGCCTGAAAAGCTGAAATGGATATCAAATCAAGTAAACAGCGGCAACAACGACATCAACGCCGTCGTCACAGCCGACCTTCAACTGAATTCGGCAGGCTCGACGACGAACAAATGGGTTCCCATCGGCACGGCTGATAACCCGTTTTTGGGGAGCTTTTATGGCGGCAATCATAAAATAAGCGGTCTTTACATAAACAAACCCGACCTTGACAATCAAGGACTTTTCGGATACATCGGCTCGACTGTCACGACAACAGTCGAATTTGACACAAACGGAGACCCTTATGAGGTCTATTCTTATAAGCCGTCCGAAATCAGATATGTCGTGCTTGAAAACGTCAACATCAAGGGCGCGTCATATGTCGGCGGTGTTGCGGGATATTCGCTCGGCGGTATCGTAAAAGACTGCTCCGTCAGCGGCACCGTCACAGGCTCTAACAATGTCGGCGGAATAACCGGGCACAACAGAAAAATGGCTGTCGCCGAAAACTGCCTTAATTCGGCGACTGTTAACGGCAACATAAGGGTGGGCGGCATCACAGGATATAATTTCAGCGACGCTGAGGTTCAAGGTTGCTGCAACATCGGTGTTGTTAATGCCGCATCTTATGTCGGGGGACTTGTGGGAACAAGCTCCGGCAGCGCCGTCGGTCATTCTTATAACAAGGGTGTCGTCAACGCCACTGTCAATCAGGCGGGCGGGCTTATAGGCTACACCGTTTACGGCGATATTCTCGGCAACTACACAATAGGCACTGTGAACTGCCCGGGAGAGCTCACCGGCATAGCTTTCGGCAATGTTGTTTATTCCACAAATATTTCCAAATGCTATTACGACAAAGATCACGCGGCGATTCCCGACAGCTTCGCGACGCCCGCCGAATATATGCTTATGCAAGACGAAATGTTTGTGGCGTCATTAAATGTCAAGCGCAATATTTTTGTCACGGACTACTTTTTTACAAACAACGGATATCCCATTTTGAGATGGCAATTAACTTCATGGACAGGCGACTTGAGCCGTCCTTCAGTCAACAGCGAAGGGGAATACTTAATCGGCAACGGCAGTGAGCTTGCGTGGTTCGCGGCGCTGGTTAACGGCACATTGTCAGGTTTTCCCGCCAACAGCGGTGCTGACGCAAGGCTCACAAAGGACATCTTGCTCAACCCCGACTTGTTTGATGAAACATCAAACATATGGACGCCCATAGGGGCTCCCGGCACACCATACACCGGCAATTTCAACGGTATGTCACATCGTGTCAGAGGCATTTATATATCTGATGAAACTCTTTATTATGCAGGGTTGTTCGGCTATGTTGATCAAGGCGGCGCCATTTCAAACATATACACCGAAAATTCGAGCATCAACGCCGGCAGATATGTTGCAGTATTGGCGGGTTACAACGGCGGAACTATCACAAATTGTCATAACGCGGCAAATGTCGAGGCGAAATATTACGCGGGCGGCATTGTCGGTGAAAACTACGGGACAATTTCCGGATGCAGCAACAAAGGCTACATAAACAGCAACAATTACGCGGGCGGCATTGTCGGGACAAATTACAGCATCACTGAAAACTGCTGCAACACAGGATATATTTATGGAATATCGCGCTCGGGAGGGATTGCCGGAGCATGCTTTGCCACAATAAAGAATGTTTACAATAAGGCAGGCATAAGCGGCGGCAACCGTGTCGGGGGAATAGTCGGTGAGCTTGTCGGCGGTACTATTAACGCCGCTTATTCCTATGGTCCTGTCAGATCTATAGGTCTTTACACCGCCGCCGCTATAGGGTACCTAAGCAACAGCACGGCAAGCTATTGCTACTATAATTCCGAAATATCCGTAGCTTCCGATAACAACGCCATAGGACTTACGACAGCCCAAATGTCCGCGTCAACCTCTATCACAGCTTTTATCGGATTTTCGGGAACATCTTGGGTAAAAAGAAGCAGCGACATGTTTTTCAACTACTGCCCGGAAATCTACGTTTTTTACCATTCAGACGATGCCGCGGTCAGAGAGGCGTCAAAGCAGAGCGTCAAGGTGCTTAAACCCGAATACGTCATAATGGACGAAGTGGACGGCGAAATCAACACATATTACACAACTCTGTCGAGCGCCGCGAACCACATCGGCGGCGGCGAGGGGACGATGGTGATAATCGGCGACTGCTCCGTCCCCGAAACTATTTGGATAGAGGGAGATGTCACGATAACAGGCGACGGTGTTGAGCATACAATTATCAATACAATGGGCACATCGGAAAATATGTTTTATATATCGGGAACGCTTAACATAGATGCCGCAAACAACAGCACCGACGATACACCGCTCCTCATGTTTGACGGAGGAAGATACAATAATCTGACGGGTATAGCCGCGTTCATGATAGGCGCCGATGCCACGATGAACCTTTATCAGGGAGCAAAAATCACAAATGTCAAGACAAACCAAAACGGCGGCGCGATTTTTAATAACGGCGGCAAGTTTAATATGTACGGCGGCATTATCAGCAACAACATAACGTCAAAAGACGGCGGCGCGATTTATAATAACAACGGCGATATCAAAATATCAGAGGGGTTTATTTGTGACAACACTGCCGACGGCAACGGCGGAGGTATCTATTTTACAGGCATTGATGCCGAGATTGAAATTGAGGGTGTCACCATAAGCGGCAACCACACGTCTCTCGGCAGCGGCGGCGCGATTTACAACCAAAACAGCACTGTATACTTTAAGGGCGGCTCCGTGACCGACAACGACGCTTATTTACTTGGCGGCGGTCTTTATAACACAGGCACTTTCGATATGTCGGGCGGGACATTTGGCGGCAACACAGCATCAAACGATAAAGGCTCCGCGATTTATGAAAACGGCAGTTTTAATATGTCGGCAGACGCCTATATCGAGCCTGATAACAATATTTATCTCACGTCCGGGAAAACAGTCGTCAACACCGGCAAGCTGCTTCGCTCCGGTGTCGCGGCGCATCTTTACCCGCAGAATTTTGCGGTCGGCACAAAGGTTTTAAGCGGCGAATTCACCGCACTCAATTACGCCAACTTCGTTGCCGATCCACAAAACGGTGTGACGCTTCACATAAACACCTCCGGCAATTTAATCGACAGGGAATCAACAAATGTCTGCACATTAAGCGCTTTCGGAAGCGGGACAGTTCCTTACACCTCCGTCAAAGAAGCGATTGAGGCTGTCGGCTCCGACACAGGCATAATCACGATGATCGACGACGACATTATCGAGGGCACAATCAATGTGCCGGGGCACATACAAATTGTCGGCGACGGTGTGGCAAGCAGGAGGCTTACAAGATACCACACTTGCGTCGGCGATATGTTCACGGTGCAGCCGGGCGGGTCGCTTGACTTCGGATTTGTCGACACAGAGGACGATTCCGCGCTTATAATTGACGGGAGCTATTCATTGAGCGGTTTAATAGGCGGCGCAGTCGTCAACAACAGCGGCTCTTTTACATTGAGCGACGGAGCGACGATTTCAAATAATCGCAGTTTCGGCAACGGCGGCGCCGTCAACAACAGCGGAAAAACGACAATTTACGGCGGCAAGATAATCGGCTGCCATGCCGCTTTGGGCGGCGCTGTTTATTCGTCGGGCGGGACAGAATCAGAACCGGGACTTCAAATCAGAGAAGGGGAGCTGTGCGGCAACAAGGCGTCTGCAAGCGGCGGCGCTGTCGCCGTCGTCGGCGGGACATACGAATTTTCAGGCGGCATAATCAGCGAAAACGAGGCGCAAAACGGCGGCGGGATATATATAGGAGACGATTCCGACGGCACATTGTTTGATTTGTCCGAAAGCTATGAAGAAGGGATATTGGTGCTTTACACGCCAAGGCTTGACGAAAACGGAGAAATCAAGTTGGATGAGGATCACAATGTGATTTTTGATACATCTGAACATCTCATAATGCTTGACACTCTCACCAGGATGTCTGTTTCCGAAAACACGGCGGCTCAAACGGGCGGCGGAATATTTGTCAGCAACGGAAAGATTGACATTTCAGGCGGCAACATAGCTGAAAACTCTGCAAAACACGGCGGCGGTATAGCTGTCGGCGGCACAGGCGAAGCTTCATTTTCCGCATATTCATCGTACACCCTCGCACACTCTTACACACTGTTCTATGACGAATACGGTATGCCCTCCGACTTTGAATACATCTACAGCGATTCCCTAACCGAATGCTCCGTGTCGGGCAACAATGCCGAGCTGGACGGCGGCGGAATTTATATAGGGGAGCTTTCCACAGTTGATTACACTGTCTGTATTGTTTCCGTCAACACAGCGGATGTCGGAAGCGGCATTTATCTTGCCGGGTCGCTGACAATGAACCAAGATTCTTTTGTGGCGGAAAACAACGAGATTTATCTTGGCGGTGAATCAGTCGTCAATATCGGCGGCGCATATTCCGGAAGCGGCGGCATAATAGCCTGTCTCATGATTCAAGATCCATATATAGGCCGCACAATACTGACAGGCGTCGATGTTTCGGATGTGAACGAAAGATTTACAGTGGCAAACAGCGAGTTTTTCTACATTGCCGACAGCGGCACATTGAACACAAATATGATTGTTCCGCAGGAAGACCCGTCCCACAATATGACTATTGACCGAGAAAATAACATTCTTACCGGGATACCGAGCGACAGAAGCGCCGAGAGTGTGATAGGCGGGCTTGTCAACAACGCATCAGACATAGTCCTGCTCGACGCAAACGGCACGGAGATTCCGCATGATTATGACGGAAAGGTGACGACTGACTGCGTCATAGTCTTAAAAGAAAACGGCGTTGTTGTAGACTCCGTTGTGATTTCAGTCATAGGGGACGTGACACGCGACGGCGAATATGACGGTGAGGACGCAAACATTGTTTCATACGTTGTTGCGGGACTTGTCGCTCCGCAGAATTTGACTGCCGCGCAATACAGGGCGGCTGACGCAAACAACGACGGTGTTGTGAATCATAACGACGTGCTGTTCCTTGAGCAGTGCGGATTGCTGAAAGCACAGGCATCACAAATAAGCTGAAAACCTGTCACAAATTTAAAGCAACAGACCGCGCCAAAGCTCCGAGCGGAGCCGCGGCGCGGTCTTTTTTTGTTTTTGCGGGGATGAAAGTTTTTTTAAGCGCGGCATTGCTTGACTTTCACTCCCAAATGCTGTAAGATTTAAATATGCTATAATGGCTAAGTTTTTTGCTTGCAAGGATAGAAGCAAAGCGGAAAACATTTTTCCTACTTAATTTATGCCCTTTAAAAAGTCGCGGACCTTACTGCAAAGCGCCCCCTTTTATGCCGATTAGGTTGTATGTTTATGCAAAAGGGCGTTAAATAGTTTAAATAATGAATGACTATTCGTAAAAGGCTTGACAGAGTGTATTAAACAGAATATAATCTTTTTATTGTTTTCTAAGGGAACGTAAGGGGATGAAAGATTGTATAAAGTGTTTGTAGACGGCAAGGAAGGCACGACGGGTCTGCGCATTTTTGACAGGCTATCGGACAGGACGGACATTGAGCTTATAACGATTGACAGCGCCCTGCGCAAAAATACGGACGAGCGTGCAAGGCTGATAAACGCCGCGGACGTCGTATTTCTTTGTCTGCCGGACGATGCCGCGAGGGAGTCTGTGTCGTTTGTACGCGGAGACGATGTAAAAATAATCGACACATCCACCGCGCACAGGACAAACAGCGGCTGGAGCTACGGCTTTCCGGAGCTTTCGCTTAATCACCGCCAAGGCATTGCAGGCGGCAAAAGGACGGCTGTGCCCGGGTGCCATGCCTGCGGTTTTATCTCGCTTGTTTACCCGCTTGTTAAAAGCGGCGTTTTGCCCGCCGATTATCCTTTTACCTGTTTTTCGGCAACGGGCTACAGCGGCGGCGGAAGAAAGATGATAAACGAATACGAGTCGGAAAAAGACAGCTCTTTAAGCAGTCCCGGTCTTTATGCGACGGCGCAAAAACATAAACATTTAAAAGAAATGAAAGCGGTGACAGGGATTGAAAATTATCCGATATTCTGCCCTGTTGTTTCGAATTATTACAGCGGCATGACAGTCACGGTGCCGGTTTTTGTCTCGATGCTCAAGCGTGGAGCGGGTCCTGAAACGATTGCTGAAATTTACGGCGAGCATTACGCCGATTCAAAGCTCATAGCTTCAAAAGGCTATACAGAAGAAAATGTAACAGAGTACGCAAACCGTCTTTCGGGCAAGGACACAATGGAAATTTCAGTTTACGGAAACAAGGAGCGCATACTTCTTGTGTCAAGCTTTGACAATCTCGGGAAAGGCGCGTCGGGCGCCGCTGTTCAGTGCATGAACCTGATGCTCGGCTTTGACGAAACCGAGGGATTGTCACTTTAAGCGAAGGGAATGATCGGAATGGATTATATAAACAGCGGAGTATGCGCGGCAAAGGGATTTTCGGCGGCGGGTATACACTGCGGAATAAGGAAAAACAAAACGAAAAAGGATCTTGCGCTCATTGTCAGCGATGTTGCGGCGACAGCCGCGGCGGTTTATACGACAAATCTTGTCAAGGGAGCCCCGCTTGTCGTGACAAAGAAAAATCTTTCCGACGGCAGGGCGCAGGCGATTATTTGCAACAGCGGCATCGCAAACACATGCAGCGAAAACGGCGAGCAGACGGCATTTGAGATGTGCGAGCTTGTGGAGCGTCACACAGGCGTTAAAGGCGGCGACGTTGTCGTCGCTTCCACAGGCGTAATAGGTCAGCCTTTAAACATAGAGCCGATAGCCGACGGCATGGAGCGCCTTGTGGAGCGGTTGGGCGATAACAGCAAGGACGCGGCCCACGCCATTATGACGACTGACACAGTCCTCAAGGAAGCCGCCGTCTCGTTTGATATCGGCGGCAAAAAGTGCCGCATGGGCGGCATCGCAAAAGGCTCGGGCATGATTAATCCCAACATGGCGACAATGCTTGTTTTTATAACGTCAGACGTCAAAATCAGCGAGCAGGCGCTGCGGACGGCTCTTTCAGCCGACGCCGCGGACACTTTTAACATGATAAATATCGACGGCGACACATCCACAAACGACATGGTGGTTATTCTTGCGAACGGACTGTCAGAAAACGACGAAATAGACGGCGAGGGCGAAGATTTTGACACCTTTTGCAGCGCTTTAAACCATTTGACGTCATATTTGAGCAGGATGATAGCAAAGGACGGCGAAGGAGCCTCAAAGCTGCTTGAATGCATAGTGCAGGGGGCGGCCGATATCGGAACTGCGCGAAAAGCCGCAAAATCTGTTGTCAGCTCAAATCTTTTAAAGGCGGCAATGTTCGGCGCGGACGCAAACTGGGGTAGAGTTCTGTGCGCTATCGGTTACGGCGGCGCAAATGTCGATGTGGAAAAGGTCGACATCTCGTTCAAGTCAGTCGTTGGCGACATCCTTGTCTGCAAAAACGGCAAGGGAGTTGATTTCAGCGAGGAACACGCAAAAGAGATACTCCTGCGCGACGAAATACAGATTATCATAGACTTAAAGTCAGGCGATTTCAAGGCGACTGCGTGGGGCTGCGACCTCACTTATGATTATGTAAAAATTAACGGCGATTACCGCACTTGATCGGAGTTATTAAAATGGATTACACAAACGGCCAGAGGGCAGAAATCCTTATTCAAGCGTTACCATATATAAAAAGCTATACAAACAAAATAATTGTCGTGAAATACGGCGGAAACGCAATGTTGAATGATGAGATGAAAAGATCCGTCATGTGCGACATTGTTCTGCTTTCGCTTGTGGGTATAAAAGTTGTTTTGATTCACGGCGGCGGCCCTGAGATTTCGGATCTTCTTGAAAAAGTCGGCAAGCAGAGCAAGTTTGTCAACGGTCTGCGCGTCACCGACGCGGAAACGGCAGAATATGTTCAAATGGCGCTTGCCGGAAAAGTCAACAAGACACTTGTAAATAAAATCGGCAGCGTCGGCGGAAAAGCTATGGGGCTTAGCGGAATAGACGGACACATGATAACAGCAAAAAGACGCGATGAAGCACTTGGCTTTGTCGGCGACATAATAAAGATTAACTCCTCGCCAATAACGGACATACTTGACAAGGGATATATCCCCGTCATATCGACTGTCGCGTGTGACGCTGCGGGAAACACATACAACATCAACGCCGACACAGCCGCGTCAAGGATTGCCGGTGAACTGGGCGCCGAGACAATGATTAATATGACCGACATAGCAGGGATTCTGCGTGATGTCAGCGACCCGTCCACGCTGATTCCGACAATAGCAATAGACGAGATACCGAGCCTGATTGACAGCGGGATAATTTCCGGCGGAATGATACCAAAAGTCCGCTGCTGCGCCGAGGCGGTGGAGTGCGGAGTTAAAAAAGTCTTTATTATAGACGGGCGCATACCGCATTCAATAATAATCGAGGTTTTAACAGACGAGGGCATGGGCACCATGTTCGTGAAACAGAGGTAAAAGATGAACATTAAAGAGCTTGACAGGGAGTTTATAGCCGACACATACGCAAGAAACGACGTACTTTTTGTAAAGGGCCGTGGTTCGTTTTTGTATGATGAGTCGGGTAAAGAATATATAGATATCGGGTCCGGAATTGCTGTCAACATATTCGGTGCCGCGGACGACTCATGGGCGCAGGCTGTCACGAAACAGCTTTCAAAGCTCCAGCACACCTCAAACCTTTATTACACCGAGCCGCAGGCACTCCTTGCACGGACACTTTGTGAGCGCACAGGCATGAAAAAAGTGTTTTTCAGCAATTCGGGCGCCGAAGCAAACGAGGCGGCCATCAAAGCGGCACGCAAATATTCAACAGACAAACACGGCGGAAGCGAGGAGTTTAACAGCATCATAACTTTGAAAAACAGCTTTCACGGCAGGACGATAACAACTCTTGCCGCGACAGGTCAGGATGTGTTTCACAAGGATTTTGCGCCTTTTACCGAAGGATTTTTTCACGCGGAGCCTAACGACATTTGCAGCGTTAAAAAGCTTGTCAAGGAAAACGGCTGCTGCGCCGTGATGATGGAGCTTGTTCAGGGAGAGGGCGGCGTCGCCGTTCTTGACAAGGTGTTTGTCAAGGAGGTTTCAAGAATCTGCGACGAAAATAACCTTTTGCTCATAATTGACGAGGTGCAGACAGGCAACGGCAGAACAGGCGAGCTGTACTGCTATATGAATTACGGCATAATGCCCGACATTGTGACGACCGCAAAAGGTCTTGGCGGCGGTCTGCCGATAGGATGCGCAATGCTCGGCGAAAAAGTCGAAAATGTCTTTGGAAAGGGCAGTCACGGCTCGACATTCGGCGGAAATCCTGTTTGCGCGGCAGGCGCTTTAAATGTGATTTCAAGGATTGACGATGCGCTTTTGCGTGATATAAAAGCTAAAAGTGCCTATATTGTCGAATCTTTAAGCGGACAAAAGGGTGTTAAGAGCATCAGCGGTCTCGGGCTTATGCTTGGCATTGAAACGGCAAGGCCTGCCGCGGAGGTTGTTGGCGAGTGTCTTGAAAGGGGAGTCGTCTGTCTTACGGCGAAAGACAAAGTAAGGCTTCTCCCGGCGCTTAACATCCCCGACGCCGCGCTTAAAAAGGCGATTCATATATTAAAAGAAGTGATAAACAAATAATTCAACATATATTCTTTTTGGAGTGTGTCAGATGAAAATCAACTTTACGGAAACTGTTCTAAGGGATGCCAATCAGTCGCTTGTTGCGACAAGGATGACACTGGAGGAGCTTGAACCGGTTTTTGAAAAAATCAACAAAGCAGGCTATTATTCAGTCGAGTGCTGGGGCGGCGCGACATTTGACAGCTGCCTTCGTTTTCTTGATGAAGATCCTTGGGTGCGCCTGCAAACAATGAGGGAAAAGATGCCCGACGCAAAGCTTCAGATGCTTCTGCGCGGTCAAAACCTGCTTGGCTACAAGCATTATCCTGACGATGTTGTGCGCAAGTTTGTGCAAAAGTCGGTTGAAAACGGTATAGATATCATCAGGATTTTTGACGCGCTGAACGACACAAGAAACATACGTGTCGCCTTGGAAGAAACGATTAAATGCGGCGCCACGGCTTCCGCCGCGATATCCTTTACGACAAGCCCCGTACACTCTCTTGAGAACTATGTAAAAACAATAAAGGAACTTGAGAGCATGGGCGCCGGTTCCATTTGCATAAAGGATATGGCGGGCATAATGACTCCGCTACAGGTCTTTAATCTTGTTAAGGCAATAAAAGAAAGCGTGAATCTGCCCGTTATTGTCCACACGCACTGCACGGCGGGTCTTGCGTATATGACTTGTCTCAAGGCCGCCGAGGCGGGCGCTGACATCATAGATACGGCAGTGTCGTGTTTTTCCGGCGGGACTTCACAGCCCGCGACAGAGACAATGTTTTACGCGCTTGACGAAATGGGATTTAAAACCGATCTGAAAATTGACAAGGTAAAAGAGATAAACGATTACCTTCTGCCGACGCGCAACGAATACCTTCAAAATGGGCTGCTTGACCCAATGGTTCTGACGACTGATTCCGACTGCCTTAATTACCAATTGCCGGGCGGAATGCTCTCAAACCTCATTTCACAGCTAAAAGCTCATAACCGACTGGAAAGCTTCAACGAGGTGCTTGAGGAAACTCCAAAAGTCAGGAAGGATCTCGGCTATCCTCCGCTTGTAACACCCATGAGCCAGATGGTCGGAGTTCAGGCGGTGCAAAATGTTTTGTCGGGGGAGAGGTACAAAAACGTCGGAAGCGAGATCAGATCTTATCTCAAGGGAGAATACGGCAGAGCGCCGGGCGAGATTGACGAGGAAATCAGGGAGATGATTCTTGGCGGCGAGGAGCCTGTCAAGGGCAGGTTTGCCGAAACCTTGCCACCTCTTTTTGAAAAGACAAAAGCGGAGCTTGGCGGCAAGGCAAGAAGTGACGAAGATGTGCTTTCGTACATCGCTTTTCCGTCAGTCGCTGAAAAGTTTTTTGAAAATCGGCTCAAAAAGGAGGAGAACTTTGCCTCCTACACCATCGAGCCAATAGATTGAACGGAGGGACGTCATGGTCGAATATTCAATTTGGGAAACAATCTTGTTGTCAGTTCTCGGCATAATTGCTGTTTTCATTGTTCTTGCGGTGCTTATGCTTTTTATCAAGGTCATCACCTTTGTGTCAAGGGTTGCTGGCGGCAAAGAAAAGCCCGCCACGCCCGCCGCTTCCGACAAATTGGCGGCATATGCCAAAGGTTCCTGCGGAGATGTAAAGCTGCATAACGTGCCCGACAAAGATGCCGCAATGATTATGGCAATTGTGGCGGATAAACTCAAAACACCGCTTAACGAGCTGAGATTTATATCGATTAAGATGATTGGAGAATAAATATATGAAATATAAGGTGACTTTACGCGGAAAAACGTATGAAGTCGAGGTAGAAAAAGGTAATGCGATACTCCTTGATGAATATGAAGCTAAGGCGCCGTCAACGCCGCCGCCCGCAGCGCCAACCGTGTCTGCCGAGCCTGCCGCTGCTCCTTCGGCAGTCGGAACGCCCGTTCACGCCGCTGACGCTGTTGCCGCGCCTATTCCCGGGACTATCATATCCGTTGATGTTTCAAAGGGTCAATCCGTGAAAAAGGGTCAGCTGCTTGTCGTAATCGAATCGATGAAGATGGAAAACGAAATCCTTTCCCCGGAGGACGGGACAATTTCGGAAATATATGTTTCAAGCGGTGATTCAGTGGCTTCGGGCGCGGCTCTTTTGATAATAGATTAATGGAGGGGAAAGCAATTGCATATGATCCGTGATATTATTTTCGGATTGTGGGAAAGCTCCGGATTGGCGGGAATTGCCGACCCGCGCCAGATTATTATGATTTTGATATCGTGTTTCCTGCTTTATCTCGGCATAAAGAAAAAGTTTGAGCCGCTTCTGCTTGTGGGAATCGCTTTTGGAATGCTCTTGACAAACCTGCCGATGTCGGGATTGTATCATCCCGAGTTTTGGAGCTTGGCGGAAGTTAATTATTCCGACGTGTTCCACAGCGGCGGTCTGCTCGACTTTTTATATATCGGTGTCAAGACAGGGATTTACCCGTCGCTGATTTTTCTCGGCGTCGGCGCCATGACAGATTTCGGTCCGATGCTTTCAAACCCCAAATCGCTTTTGTTGGGAGCGGCGGCGCAGCTTGGGATTTATTGCGCCCTCATCCTCGCGATTGTACTTGGATTTCCCGGCAATGTCGCCGCCGCGATAGCAATCATAGGCGGTGCCGACGGTCCGACAGCCATATACGTCACAAAGATTTTGGCGCCCGAATACTTAGGGCCGATTGCGATAGCGGCATACTCATACATGGCGCTTATTCCTCTGATTCAGCCGCCCATAATGCGTGCCCTGACGACACAAAAAGAGCGGGAAATCAAAATGGATCAGCTCCGCGAGGTTTCAAAGCTTGAAAAGATTATATTTCCCATAGCTGTTACAATTTTCACTGTTTTAATTCTTCCGTCCGTTGCTCCCTTAATCGGATGTCTGATGCTCGGCAATCTTTTCCGCGAGTGCGGAGTGACAGACAGGCTGTCCGACACCGCGCAAAACGCACTGATGAATATCGTCACCATATTTTTGGGTGTTTCAGTCGGCGCGACGGCCATTTATTCCCGTTTTCTTTCGCTCGACACGATTAAGATTATTTTTATCGGACTTTTCGCGTTTTCATTTTCCACAGTCGGCGGACTTCTTTTCGGCAAGCTGATGTGCCGTCTTTCAAAAGGAAAGATTAATCCGCTGATAGGCTCGGCGGGCGTTTCGGCTGTGCCGATGGCGGCGCGTGTTTCACAGATTGAGGGGCAAAAGGCGAATCCGTCAAACTTCCTGCTGATGCATGCGATGGGTCCGAATGTCGCCGGTGTCATAGGGTCGGCTGTCGCGGCGGGATTTTTGCTCTATATTTACGGATAAGCGCGGCAATTCCGCAGACAGAAAAACAGGCTGCGTTAAGCTCGGCGGGGCGGCTCATTTTTGCAAACTATATATTCCTCGCAGAATATAAATTTGATGAGAAAGGGCGATTAAGTCTCGCACAAAGTTCAACGCGGCTTTTGTGATTTTATAAATCATTTCTTTACAAATTCCTTATAAGGGGGCGTGTCATATAAAAACATCAAAAGCTGCCGACTTAAAAAGAGACGGCAAAACAGAGGTTATGTTTTTCTTTGACACCGAGGATTTCACGTCGGAGCGAAGCGCCGAAGCAATCAAGCAAGAGGCCGAAATATGCACGTCAGAGGGCGTTGTGGGGCATTTTGCCGTTGTCGGACTTTTGGCGCAGCAGTTAGAGGCTTGGGGACGCCGTGATATAATCAACTCCCTCAAGCCGCACATAATAGGAACCCACACATACGGGCACACGCTTCACCCGAATATCTGTGAGGTTTCCGATTGCGCTGATTTTGAACAAGCTTTTGAAAATGTCGCGAAATATGAGGACATGGCGCTCGACATGATTAACAGCGTTTTTGCCCCCGAAAAGATTATGTTCGCGTGCCCGCCGGGAAACAGCAAAAGCTATGCCGCAATGTACTTTTATGCCGCTCGCGGCATTCCTTTTTATTGCGACACAGTTGTCTGCGACGGGCGCGGATCGGCGCTGCATTATTGCAACCAGGAGCATATAGACTATTTCAAATCCATGGAAAGCCTTTTTTTCAGGAGTGAGCCTGATTTAGATGGATTTATCGAAGAACTCCATGCGGCAAGGGACAGAGCGATTATATACACTCACCCAAATATTGCGGTTAAAACAGAGTTTTGGGACGCTTTAAATTACAACAAGAAAAACTTGCGCAAGTTTGGCGAATGGATTGAGGCAAAAGACAGAGAGCCTTTAGAAACTGAAAAGTTTTATCGTCTCATGAGGGAGCTTATCCGAAAGCTTAAAGGAGACGAACGATTTGTTATCACCGACTTAAACGAGGTATTAAAGCGCCGACAGCCGCGCGTCTTGCCGACGGTCGGTATGCTGCCGAAAATAAGGCGGGAACTTAGCGGCGGGCTTTGCCGTGTCAAGGACATGCCTTTCTCACTGTCGGAGATTTTTTCTGCCGTCGTCGGAATTATCAACGGCAGTGGGCGCTGTGTGCCGTCGTTGACTTACGGATTTTTGTCAGAGCCGCGCGGACTGCGCGAGGAGCGTGTTGTGTCGGCGGAGGGCTTGCGAAACGCCGCCGCGCGCATCAGGACCGACACATTTATTCCAGAATATATAACGGTGGACGGAATTGAAATAGGTCCGGCGGATTTTCTCATGGCAGCTCTGGAAATGCTGACTTCAAGCGAACATAGAATTAAAATCACGCCGAGGGAGCAGCTTGTAAAATCAGATGAATTGTGCGAGCTGAAAAGCTTTAAAATGAACGGGCAATGGTGCCACGCTGAGAGCTTTTGTGACAGCTTTTTGTCAGACAGGCTTCGCCTGCAATGCTGGACATTGCGCTATGAACAATCCGCAAAGCGGCAATCGCTATGGAGCGGCATAAAATAATCAATCAAAAGGAAGCGGCGAAATGGAAAGATACACTTACAAAAAAGATTTGCGCGTAAAACACAATGTGGATGTTTTTGTGGCGGGCGGAGGTCCGGCAGGCGTGGCGGCAGCCGTCGCGGCGGCAAGGCGCGGCGCATCTGTCTATATCGCCGAGTCCTTTACGGCATTCGGCGGAGCGGCCGTTACAATGCTTGTTCCGGCGTTTATGCAGTTTGGGGACGGTGAAAACTTTCTTGCCGCGGGAATCGGCTCGGAGGTTTTTGAATCAATCAAAGAAAAAAGCTATCCGTCGTTTCAAAAATACTGTCCTCACTCCATACCTGTCGAAACACTTAAAATCATTTATGACGACATGGTCGTCAAATCAGGCGCTTTATTCAGCTTTAACACAAACGTAATAGATGTTTGCGCGGAGGACGGCCGCATTTCGGCTGTCATATGCGCGTCAAAAGGCTCTGTTTTTGCCGTCAAGGCAAAGGTTTATGTTGACTGCACAGGCGACGGCGACGTTGCTTTTTATGCCGGAGCGGAATACACGCTGGGAAACGAGCAGGGCGAATTGATGGCCTCCACGCTTTGCGGGATTTGGGCGGGCATATCTTGGGGCGACGTCAAAGGCAACGACGGCCGCATGCTTGACAAAGCGTTCGAGGACGGCTTGTTCACAAACGAGGACAGGCACCTGCCGGGTATGTGGCGCATAGCCGACGGAATCGGCGGCTCAAACGCCGGGCATATTTACGATATAAACGGATGCGATGCCGATTCACTCACAAAAGGCATTATCAGCGGAAGGAAGCAGCTTGCGGAATACAGGGAATATTACCGAAATTATTTGACAGGGTTTGAAAGAGCCGAGCTTGTTTATTCCGCTTCGCAAATAGGGATAAGAGAAACGCGCAGGATAATCGGCGACTATACACTTTGCCTTGACGACTTTATTTCCCGGGCAATATTTGACGATGAAATCGGGCGTTACTGCTATAATATCGACATACACTCCGCCGTCAACACGAAGGAGGGTTTCGAACTTTTTTCAAGGGAGCATAAGGGATACAGATATTCAAAGGGCGAAAGCTACGGTATTCCTTACCGCACGCTTACGCCAAAAGGCTTTTCAAATCTGATTGTGGCGGGGAGGTGCGTTTCAGCGGACAGGCACATGCAGTCATCACTGCGCGTAATGCCGGGATGTTTTATTACCGGTCAGGCAGCAGGGACGGCGGCGGCAATCTGCGCCGCTGATAACAGCGATGTCCATGACGCCGACATAACTGAAATACAGCGCGCGCTTTTAAGCCTTGGCGCCTTTCTCCCAAACTTTAAGGCATAGGATAAGGCTGACAAACCTGCCGCCGCGCAGGGCGCTTAATAAAGGCTTAACAAAGAATTCGATTAAAACTTATTTAGATTGACACAAATGAATAAAAATGGTATTATTTTAAGTGATTAATGGGTTTTTTTCAAGTAAGCAACAGTGTGAAATGATAGGATTTTAAAAGAAAGGATAGCGGGGGTATTAAAATTGAATAAATTTAAAAGAGTGGCAATCGTTTTCATTACTGCACTTTTTGCATCCTTATCCTGCGGCGTATTTTTGCCTGTGTCAGCAAAAGCGGCGGGACGGCTTTCGCGGCAAGCGGTCGGGGGAGACGTTTTTGTTTTTGTCCACGGACTCAACGGTTGGGGCGGCGACGAAGGTTTAAACGGTATACTGCCGTATTGGGGCGCGTCAACGGGAGATCTCATGGAGTATCTCCGCTCACAAGGCTTCGACTGTTACTCTGCCTCTGTGGGTCCGATTTCAAGCGCTTGGGACAGGGCTTGCGAGCTTTACGCACAGCTGACCGGTTCGACTGTCGATTACGGCAAAGCACATTCCGAGGGTCACAATCACCTCAGGTTCGGAAGGACATACAGCGAGCCTCTCATTAAAAACTGGGGAGATGTTGACGGGGGTGAAACAGCAAAAGTCCACTTTATCGGACACAGCTTCGGCGGAACGGCAATCCGAATGTTGTCTCATCTGCTTGAATACGGAGACGACGCCGAGATAAAAGCCGATCAGACGGACATTTCACCGTTGTTTACAGGCGGAAAAGGGGACATGATAAAAAGCGTGACGACAATATGCACACCGCATAACAGCTCCACTTTTTATTATCCCGCTGAAAAGCTGAAGATTACAAAGTCCCTTCAGTACATAAGCATTTTATATGCCGGGATTGCCGGCAGGTCAATCTTAAACGGCACATATTTTGACTTTCACCTTGAGCAGTTCGGCCTGACAAATATTCCCGGCGAAACAAATGCCGACGAATATCTCAGATCAGTCAGAAGGCTTTTAAAAAGCAACGACGATATGGCGCAATTTGACATAACTCCGAAGGGAACACAGATATTAAACGAATATCTTGAAACAAACAGCAACGCATACCACTTTTCATATTCATTCAAGACAACTAGAACGATTCCCATACTGAAAATTGAGCTGCCCATAAAGTCGACTAATCCGCTTTTGTTTTTGCCGTCTTTTGTGATGGGGATAATGAGAACGGTTACCGACAGCGACACAGGTCAAAAATGCGGTCCCGAATGGCGCGCGAACGACGGGCTGTGCAGCACTTTTTCTCAAACATATCCATTTGACGAGGCGCACGTCAAATTTGGCGGCGCGGCAGGTGTTGAAAAGGGTGTTTGGAATGTTATGCCGGTAAGCGTCGGAGACCACGGAACAGCTATCGGGCTTTTAGTTAAAGACAAGTCGCAAACGCATAATTTCTATACAGAAATTCTCAATATGCTTTCAGACCTTGATTAAGCAAGACAAATCCGTAAAACAAAACAATGAGAGACATTGCGAAGCTGCCGCCAAAAGCGGAATAACGCGCGGTAGTCTTGTTTATGTTTTAAGGCAACACCGCGCAATGAGCGGCTGAAGCCTTTGTTGCATGCTTGCTTGCATCTTTTCCGTCATATCGCCCAAAAATGCTCGGCAATACANNCAATCATTGTGCGGTGTTGCCTTAGTATAATTTAGACACTAATGAAAAAAATAAAATTTAGAGGTGAAACAATGATTTTTGCAAACCATGCGCACATTTATCCAAAGCAAGTTCGGGAAAAGGGGACTGTTGACGCCCTGAAAAGATACCTTGATGAGTGCGGAATTGACAAATGCGTCGCTTTTTCAACGTTTCCGGACATTTTACGCTCCAACGGAATCGAGCTTGACCAAAACAAAAGTCTTTATGATGAAATAAAGGGTAACCACGATATTGTCGGCTTCGGGACTGTCGACCCTTCAGGCGACACCGACGCGCAGTTAGAGCAAATCGCGGGGTACGGATTTAAGGGAATAAAGATTCATCCGCAGGTGCAAGACCTTCCCCTCGCCGGGGAAAAAGCATTCAAGATTTACAGAAAGTGTGAGGAGCTGGGTCTTTTTATCAGCTTCCATTCAGGCATACACTGGAACAGGATGCGTGATACGGCTGTGGTTTTGTTTGACGAGGTGGCTTATAACTTTCAAAACCTGCGTTTCAGCATGGAGCATATCGGAGGATACAGCTTTTTTAACGAGGCTCTCGCCGTGATGGTTAACAACAAGCGCGACGGCATCCAGCCGCGCGTCTATGCGGGCTGGACATCAATAGCCGGTGAGGATGATTCCTGGTCGATAAGCGACAAAAGGCTTTACACACTGCTGAAACAGACCACAGACAACAACAGCATATTCGGGCTTGACTTTCCGTTTAAGTCGGTCGAATACAACAAAGACGCAATAAAGAGGATAAAAGAACTTAACATACCGGAGGAGTCAAAAGACAAAATACTCGGCGGAAACTTGGCGAACGCGCTCGGAGTGCGTCTGTTTTAGTTTAATATAAAAAGTTAAGGAAGGTAATAAAATGTCAAAGAAAAAAGAAAAAGGCATATCATCCGAATTCAAAAAATTCATAATGCGCGGAAACGTAATCGACCTTGCTGTCGGCGTAATAATCGGCGGCGCTTTTCAGAAAATTGTCAACTCCCTTGTAGACGATATAATCATGCCTATAATCAGCCTGATAACAAAGGGCGTCGATTTTACAAACTGGTTTGTTGTGCTTGACGGCGGTAAATATGACACGCTCACGCAGGCGCAGGATGCCGGGGCGGCGGTGCTTAGTTTCGGACTTTTTATCTCGGCGATTATTAATTTCTTTATTATGGCAGTCGTAATCTTCTTTCTTGTAAAGGGGATAAACAGCATCAACGAAATCGGCAAAAAACCGCAGCCCGAAGCGGCGCCGACCACAAAGAATTGTCCTTTTTGCATGTCTGTCATAGACATCAAGGCGACAAGATGCCCAAATTGCACATCTGAAATAAAAGAATGATAAAGAGGTAGCAAAATGAAAATCGGCATAATCGGGGCGGGAAACATTGCAAACGCCATAATCGGCGGATGCGTCAAATCCGGAAACTTCAGCGGCTCGGACTTTTGGGTTTTTGACGTTTTTTCCGAAAAGGCTGAAGAATGCAGGGAAAAATACGGCTCAAACTTGTCAAAAAGCGCAAACGATTTAGCTTCTGATGCGGATGCTGTTATATTGGCCGTAAAGCCAAAGGATTTTTCGGCATTGCTTGCCGATATCGATACCTCGCTTAAAAATAATGACCCGCTGCTCATCTCAGTGGCGGCGGGGCTTTCGCTGTCCGACGTCGAGTCGTTTTTAAGCTGCAAGCCGCGCGCGGCACGGCTTATGACAAACATAAACGCTCTTATCGGCGAGGCAATGACGGCATACTGCTTAAACGAGCGTGCCTCTGACAGCGATGAAAAGCTTGCTGACAAGATTTGCGGCTCAATCGGCGCAGGCATAAAGCTGGACGAAGCATATTTTCCGCTGTTCGGCGTCCTTGCCGGGTGCGGTCCCGCGTTCGCATACTTGTTTATCGAGGAATTCGCGAGGGCGGGCGTTAAAATAGGCATAAACAAACAGCTTTCTTTGAAAATCGCCGCCCAGACTGTTCTCGGAAGCGCAAAGCTGATAATTGAAAGCGGAACGCACCCGTGCGAGCTTATAGACAATGTCTGCACTCCGGGCGGCACGACAATCGAGGGGATTGCCGCTTTAAAGGAGCTGGGCTTTGATTATGCTGTCATCAAGGCTGTCGAAAGTTCACTCGAAAAGGACAGAGCGCTCTCAAAGCCAAAGGAATAAGTAAAGTAATATATTTTTACATAATTCCCGAAAGTGTATTGACATTTTCTTTTTGATACTGTACACTAAATATACGAACAAAAAGAGTTTATTTTGTTCAGTTTCAACAACAGGCGAGATTTTATCTCATTTCTTCCGCCAAACATACACACACGAATACGGGGCGCGGTCTTTGCCGCGCCCCGTATTCGTGCTTTTAAACAAGGGCTATTTTATTTTTGTTTTGCCTGTGAGCTTGTTAAAAGCTTTCCAGGCAATGTCTTGATAAAACCTGTGCCCGCCGTCTCCGACGACGAGCGCGCAGTTGTCTTTCGCTCCTGCGGCATCAAACATGACTTTTGCTGTGTCGAATGATTTTATAACGCCGTTAATCGGGAAGATATCATCTTGCTCCCCTGCCACAATAACAAGCTTTCGGGGCGCGATAAGACCGCACAAATCGCCCATTTCAAAATAATTTCTTATGTATGGAATATAGTTGCAGGTGCAGTGCCTCATCGGAGTTATGGAATCCTCGTATTCGCAGACAGAGCAGGAGGGCATAGCGCCCTTTATGCGTTTTTCAGTGCAGGCGGCATAAAAAGTCGAGGTGCCGCCGCCTGAATTACCCATGCAATAAATTTCATCCGCGTTTACCACGGGAAAATGTGTCGTAACAGCATCGATAAGGCGCTGAATATCCCAAACTCTTTCGCCTATGAGCGTCCTGCCGACAAGCAAATCAGTCATTGCCGTGAGAGCGCAATCAGGGTGCGGAGTCCCGCCGCATTCACCCATACACCGCTGCTCTATCGTTACGGCGCACATGCCTTGCCTGACCGCCTGAACGGCAAAGTCTTTGTCATTTGCTTTTATTTCCTCCGCGTCACCTTCATAAAGAGGCACGCCGAGCGACATGTGCATACCTGTTGAATGACCTTGTACACATATCATGAGCGGAAGGGGAGCCGCGGCGCCCTTTGGCACTAAAAGATGGCAAAGCACAAAATAGCCTTCTTCGCTTTGGAACGAAAATCTTGTTTCGTTGTATTCGTCATGCGGCTTTTCAAACTCGATTTTAAAAAGCTCCTCGCATTTTTTAAGCGGCAGTCCAAGCAGCTCGTTCAGCTTTTTTAAGGCGCCGTCCTGCCACAATGAAAAAGGCATCGTGCCGTCGTAACGCATGGACGGCACCATCCCTTTTAAGATGCCATAGCTTACAGCGTGCGGTTTATGTTCGCGCATTTTGTTATCAAACCTTTCAATATTATTGTTGTTTTGAATACTTTTTCAGATATATTATTCTCATAATCACGCAGTCAATCCTGCCGAGGGGCTTTGGCTTTCCGAGTTTTGATGCCTCAACCTTTGTTTTACAGCCCTTGTTCAAAATTGCATCCACCGCCCCGGCGTCGCTTTGCGTCGCCGCAAAACAGTAGGCGCCTCTGCCGCGGACAAGAACGGCATTTCTACCGCGGACTTTTTTTGCTATGTCTCGTTCGTTTTCGGCGGCAATCTTTAAGTTTCTTCCGACAAGCTGCGCAAAATCGTCAAGAAGCGGGCGCAGCGTTTTTTTGCCCCGAGAGCAGGAGACGGCATAGCCGCCGGTGTTGTGTATGATATGATTTATGTCGGGGCGCGCGTCGTATATTGCGCTGTGAATAAGATTCTCGGCATCAGCGCAGCCGTCGTTAATTGACGTCACTGTCTTGATTTCGTCTCCGACCCGCTCCGTTTCCGCGGCATATCCCTTAAAGGGCGAAAGCGCGCCCGACGGGGCGGCGGCGAATCGTTCACGGCAAGCTTTTTCAACATTAAGAGCTGTTTTGAATGCCTCGCCAAAATCCTCGCCAAAGCAAAGCGCGCCGTGGTGTGCCATAATGACAGCATTCCCGCCGCCGCGCGTTATGGCGCGCCGAACGTGCCCGCGCAGCCTTTTTGTTCCGGGCAAGCCATATGCGGCGCGAGGAATCCTTGTGCCGAGCAGCTTTATCATATCGGCGCCCTTGACGACGACGTCACGGTTAAGAACGCTCAAAACAGAGGCGTTTGTCTGGTGTGTGTGAATGACAAAATTAGCGTTCGGGCGCAGCTTGTAGCAGTCGGCGTGAATTCCTTTTTCCGACGAGGGCTTGACGTCTCCTTCATAGGATGTGTCGGCAATATTGACGATTACAATATCTTCGGGCAAAAGCGACTCATAAGAGCGCCCGCTCGGCGTGACGACAAACTGCGTGTCGCTGATTCGGCAGCTGATATTGCCCCATGTGCGAGCTATCAGCCCCGTTTCAAGCAAAAGCTTGCCCGCCTTAATAACTTCTTTTTTAGCTTCAAGAATATCCATTTTTTCAACTCCCGTCGCGCGCCGCGCGTAATATTCAGTTGTGTTTTATTTCGACGTTGGCAAAGACCTTGTCAAAGCGCTCAAGCGCGTCGTCAATCAGCTCCGGAGTGTATGCGGCGCTTGTGTAAAGCCTGCTGCCCGCAAGCGTTACAAGCCCCTCCGCCATATAAGCGGCGCCCATATGCTCCATTTCCTTCTTTCGCGCGGATGTGGCTGAAAGCACGGACGGTATGCCCCACGGCCTTTTCCAGTTGATTGAAAAGTGCATCGTGCCGACAGTCTCAAGGTGGCAGATTGAGCCTTGATTAAACGCCACAAACGGGAGATCATATTTTTTGATAAGCTCCCGCAAACCGGCTGTTATCCTGTCTCCCATCCGACCGGCGGCGGCGCAGGCGTTTGTGCGCTCAATTTCACAAAGCGTGTAATAGCCCGCGACGCAGGAAATGGGAGTCGCCGCCAATGTGCCGCCCATAAAGGCCTTTTTCACCTTTGTGCTGCCGTCAAGACCGGCGCCGAGATATTTCATATATTCTTTCTTTCCGCCGATTCCGCCGGCGCCCGGATATCCGCCCGCGACAACCTTCCCGAAAACAGTTAAATCAGGCGAAACGCCAAAATATCCTTGCGCGCCTGACATGCCGATGCGGAAAGCCGTGACGACTTCGTCAAATATGAGCAGCGCTCCGTATTTGCGGCAAAGCTTTTCAACGCCCTTGTTGAAGTCTTTGTCAAGCGGCCTTGTTCCGCTTTCGGGACCCACAGGCTCTATCATCACAGCGGCAGTCCCGCCGGTGAGCTGATTGCGCCTTAATTTCTTTTCAAGATCCTTTAAGTCGTTCGGGAAAAACTCCTGCGTGTGCATAAACATATAAATAGGCACACCGTGAGCCTGTGTAAACTTTGAGCCGGGTACGCGTATGCCATAGCCGAGCTGGTCGCTCCAGCCGTGGTACGCTCCGCCCATCTTGATGATGTTTTTCTTTTTTGTCGCGAGGCGGGCGACGCGTATTGCCGCCATACACGCCTCTGTGCCTGAGCCGAGCATTCGGAACATATCGACGCTTTCAAAGTTGTCGGCTATCTTTTTTGCGAGCTTATATTCATATTCATGGAAAAGTCCCGTCGACGGACCGCATTCGTTAAGAAGCTCGATGACCTTTTCACGGACGGCAATCGGATTGCTCCCAAGCACAGTCGGACCGCCCGCCTGAAGGAAGTCGTAATATTTGTTTCCGTCCAAATCATAAAGGTAAGCGCCTTCGGCTTTTGTGAAAACGAGGGGGAAAGGATAGTTGAACGCAAGGTTATGCTGAACGCCGCCGGGAATAATCTGCCGCGCCTCGTCTATCATCGCCTTGCTTTTCTGGCATTTTGCCCCGTAATATTCCTCCTCATAATTTGCGAGGGAATCCGGAGAAATTGTGTAAATCGGCTGCTTGATGAGCTTGTTAAGCCGCTCCGTTATTTCTTTTGCGTCAGGGTAAGTTGAAATTGCGAAATTGGTATCCATTATAAAAACCTCCAAAATGTTGAAATCAATCATATATTTGTGATAAGATATTGATTGTGAAAGGAAGTGGTGTCCTGTGAGCCGAAACATAACCGTGTTATCATATGATATCGGAACAACAGGTGTAAAGACATGCTTGTTTAATATCGGCAAATCAATCGAACTTATGAGCTTTGCCGCCGCCGGATACAATCTTTATGTCCTGCCGAACGGCGGAGCCGAGCAGGAGCCTGACGAATGGTGGGAAGCTCTTTGCGAGACAACACGAAAAGTTTTAAACGACAGCGCGCTGCCGCCCGAGCAAATTGACGGGATATCCTTTTGCTCGCAGATGCAGGGACTTGTCCTTGTCGGCAAAGACGGCAGGCACATAAGGCGCGCGATGAGCTATATGGACCAGCGCGCTCAAAAGCAGCTTGAAAAAGGACTTGCGCATGGGTTTCAGATTGCCGGGGCAAATGTTTTCAAGCTTTTGAAATCACTTAAAATAACTGGTGCGGTCGCCGCAAGCGTTAAGGATCCGGTTTGGAAATATAAGTGGGTCGAAGAAAATGAACCGCAAAGCTTTGAAAAGATATATAAATGGCTCGATGTAAAAGAAAGTGTAGTCTGCCGCATGACGGGTGAGTTTATCATGACGCCGGACTCTGCTTTTGCGGCGCTTTTGTATGATATACGAAAAGGAGGGCAACGCTTCAGCCGTGAGATGTGCGAAATGCTCGGCGTTAATTTCGAGCATCTGCCAAAAATAATCGACTGCTCGCAAAAAGCGGGGGAGCTGTCTGAAAAGCCGGCGTCAGAGCTTGGGCTTGTTAAGGGTATTCCTGTTTTTGGCGGCGGCGGCGACGCGTCGCTGATAGGTGTGGCGGCCGGCGCGGTTGAGCCGAATGACACACATGTCTACTGGGGGACTTCCGGCTGGGTTGGGACAGTCGTCGAAAAAAGCATTGTTGACGCCGCGGCGATGGTGGCGGCAATTGTCGGCGCCGAAAAAGGGAAATATAATTATTTTGCAGAGCTTGAAACAGCCGGAAAATGCCTTGAGTGGGCAAGAGACAACATTGTCCTCGACGATATCGGCGCCTACAGTGAAAAAACGGAGGCGTCCCTCGTTTATAAAATAATGACCGACTCGGCTTCCGAGACACCCGCGGGGAGCGGGGGAGTCATGTTTGCGCCGTGGCTCCATGGCAACAGATGCCCGTTTGAGGCGCCTGACGCGCGCGGAATGTTCTTTAACATAAGCCTCGAAACAACTAAGGCGCAGCTTATCAGGGCGGTTTTGGAGGGAGTTTGCTATCATCTGCGCTGGTTTATTGAAACACAGGAAAAAAAGGTGAAAACGTCTGACGCGTTAAGGTTTGCGGGCGGCGGAGCTGTGTCGCCGTTTATATGCCAGATGCTTGCCGACTGCACCGGCAAAAGGGTCGAGACTGTAAAAAGTCCGCAAAACGCAGGCTCTGTCGGCGCCGCCGTGCTTGCCGCCGTCGGGCTTGGCGTCATAGGGAGCATCTCCGAATGCAAAAGCCTTATACCCGTCGACCGAGTGTTTGAGCCTGACTTTTCAAACAAGCTTATATATGATAAGTTTTTTGAGGTGTACAAAAAGATATACAAAACAAACAAAAATCTTTTTAAGTCTATAAACAGCAAGAAACAATAAAAATATTATATCACAACAAATGAATTGTGATTTTCTCAAATTGACTATAAAAAGAATTAGGGCAACACCGCATAAATCAAGTT
>LSQX01016305.1_pt1 | contig 160831 bp, 145 predicted proteins | sample 654561 | NCBI WGS metagenome assembly LSQX01 (sample SAMN04489861, study PRJNA283612) | anaerobic digester metagenome | isolation source: 4 biogas reactors fed with cattle manure at either 37C or 55C with and... | place: Denmark: Kongens Lyngby | collected 2014 | reverse complement strand
CTTAACTTAATGGCAGTGACGCGGGAGCATGGGAACGAAAATGGCCGGGTTTGCTGGTTCCCATTTCGCTGGTTCCCATGCTCCGCGTGGGAACCCGAGGTAGACCCACCTGTTTATTCGGGAGTCACTTTCATTTTCATGGCCAGTTCAAAGGCAGCCCGCAACGAAGATTCATCGGCAATACCTTTTCCGGCAATATCAAAAGCGGTGCCGTGATCAACACTGGTTCGAATGAAAGGAAGGCCAACGGTTACGTTAATCCCGTTATCCACGCCCAGATATTTCACGGGTATCAAGCCCTGGTCATGGTATTGGGCCACGACAATATCAAACTCTCCCCTGCGGGCGCGCATGAATATGGTGTCGCCGGGATAAGGGCCGCTGACGTTCACGCCCTGTTCACGCATATACTCAATGGCGGGGGCAATAATATTGACATCTTCCAGCCCAAAACGCCCTTCTTCACCGGCATGCGGGTTTAAACCTGCCACGGCAACACGCGGATGCTCAATGCCCAGCTGGCGACAGGCCTGGTGTGCCAGCCGAATGGCCGTGCATTCATTTTCATACGTAACCTGTTGCGGCACCGCCGACAACGGGATATGAATCGTCACCAGCAACACCCGCAATTCGTCGTTTAACAGCATCATGCCCACCTGCCCCGCACCCGAACGTTGCGCCAGGATTTCAGTATGGCCGGGATGATCCACCCCCGCCATTTTCAAAGAAACCTTGTGCAAGGGTGCGGTCACAATGGCGACAATTTGCCCCGCCATGGCATCATCAATAGCCTGGCAAAGATAGGCATAAGCCCCCTGCCCGGCTTCTTTGCTAACCTGCCCCAGAGGCAGGCTGGCCGGAATGGGCGGTGCGCAGTTAATGACAGGAATAACAACAGCATCCGATGTGGCTGGCGTTGCAACATGTCCCGTCAGACTTTCCTGAAGATAATTATTCATGCTGGCAAATTCCCGGATATGCACCTGCGGCAGTGCCAGAAAACCCGCCGCCCTGGCCAGACTGCCCGTATCACCATACACCACCGCCGGTGCCGGCAAGCCGTTTGCAAACAGTTTCACAACCAGTTCGGGGCCAATGCCGGCCGCATCCCCCATGGTAATGCCCAGCGGCAAAGCCGCCTGTTGTAATGATTCGCCTGACATACTCCGCCCTTCCAATAAACAAGATTGCCAGTATTACATATTAATAAGATTTCCGTCTTCCAAGTTTAACAGTTCAGCCCTGCCATTCAGGCACAAATTCACACCTATTAATGGCAGGGTTTCATGGCTTTGGTGGCAAAGCCGTCATATAATGAATCTGGATGTTTGAACAGTATTCCCCTTTCCCCTTATTTTTTTCCACCCGTCCAAAAGCCTTCAAGCATAACGGTATCCATACACATGAGCTCTCAAATCAAGATCGTCGGCGCCCGACAAAACAACCTTAAAAACCTCGATGTCACTTTCAACACCGGTGAGTTCACGGTCATTACCGGGGTGTCCGGGTCCGGCAAAAGCTCCCTGGCGTTTGATACCCTTTATGCCGAAGGCCAACGCAAGTATGTGGAAACCTTTTCCCCTTACGCGCGCCAGTTCCTGGACCGCATGGACAAGCCCCAGGTGGAACGCATCGAAGGCATTTTGCCCGCCATCGCGATTGACCAGACCAATCCGGTCCGCAATTCGCGCAGCTCGGTAGGCACCATGACCGAGTTGAACGACCATCTGAAACTGCTGTATGCCCGTGCCGCCCGCCTGTACTGCCGCTGTTGCGCGCGTGAAGTCAAAAAAGACAATCCGGAAAGCATCTACCAATCACTGGCCAGCCTGTCCGCCACTGCTGATCCCCGTTTGATTATTACCTTCCCGGTGATTGTGCCCCTTAATTACTCCGAAGAAGAAATCAAAAGCTATCTTGAGCAACAGGGCTACACGCGAATTCATGCCGAGGAAACCCGCACGGTCACCCGCCTGGTGAAAGACAAGAAAAAGAAAGAAAAGCCGGTTTCTGAAACCCAGCGCGTACTGTATGTGGTGCAAGACCGGCTGCGCTTTTCAAATGCGGAAAAATCCCGCGTGATGGAGGCGCTTGAGGCCTGTCTGAAATATGGCAACGGACACTGTTCGGTTTACGTGCTTGACACTGAAAACACCCCCCTGCATACCTGGAAATTCAGTGACCAGCTGCATTGCGCCCACTGCGATATCAGCTACTCCGCCCCCTTGCCCAGCACGTTTTCATTCAACTCCCCCCTGGGAGCCTGCGAAACCTGCAGGGGCTTTGGCCGGGCCATGGGGATTGATTTTGGCCTGGTGATTCCCGATGAAAGCAAGTCCCTGGAAGAAGGTGCTGTCAAACCCTGGCAAACGCCCAGCTACAAAGAATGCCAAACCGAAATGATGCAATATGCAAAAAAAATTGGCATCCGCACGGCAACTCCCTGGAACAGCCTCAACCAGGCCGAAAAAAACTGGGTCCTGTATGGCGACCCCGAATGGAAGGGCGGCGCCTCGGCCTGGAAACACCAGTGGTACGGGGTGCAACGGTTTTTTGACTGGCTGGAAACCAAGTCCTACAAAATGCACGTGCGCGTGCTGCTGTCCAAGTACCGCAGCTACACGCCCTGCCCGGCCTGCCATGGCTCACGCCTGAAACCCGATGCCAACCTGTGGCGCCTGGGCAATACCCGCCAGAACGACCCGATTACTGGCAATTACAAACGCTTCAAGCCAGTAGGAGCCACCTGGCGCGAAGCACAACTGAACCAGCTGGGCGGCCTGGCCATTCATGACCTGATGCAGCTACCTATCGAACGGGTACATGCCCTGTTCCAGCAACTGGAGCTGGGGACAGACAACGATGCCGCGATGACCCTGGTACTGACCGAAATCCGCACGCGCCTGAAATTCCTGTGCGATGTCGGGCTGGGTTATTTAAGCCTGGACCGTCAAAGCCGCACCCTGTCGGGTGGCGAAGTGCAGCGCATCAACCTGACCACGGCCCTGGGTACTTCGCTGGTGAATACGCTGTTTGTGCTGGATGAACCCTCCATTGGCCTGCATCCGCGTGACATGCACCGCATTATCGAGGTCATGCTGCGCCTGCGCGATGCCGGCAATACCCTGGTGGTGGTTGAACACGACCCGCAAGTGATGGTGGCGGCCGACCGGATTCTGGATATTGGCCCGGGCCCGGGCGAACGGGGCGGTGAAATCATTTTTGACGGTACTCCCGGGCAATTGCGCTCGGCCTCTTCGCTGACCGGCCAATACCTGGGCGGCAAACTGAAAGTGGAGTCACCCCGTCCCATGCCGGTCAGTGACAATACGCCCCGGCTGATTCTTGAAGGCGTGACAGCCAATAACCTCAAGCACTGCGATGTGTCATTTCCACTGGGCCGACTGGTCTGCATTACCGGAGTATCCGGTTCCGGTAAATCCACCCTGATCCAGGATGTGCTGCATCCGGCCCTGCTCAAGCATTTTGGCAAACCCACCGAAGCCCCCGGGCCGTTTACCCGCCTGCTGGGCGCCGAGCAACTGGCCGATGTCGTCATGGTGGACCAGTCTCCCATAGGCAAAACCGCCCGCTCCAACCCGGCCAGTTACGTCGGGGCTTTTGATGCCATCCGCAAACTGTTTGCCCAGGCGGTGGTCTCCCGCGAGCGTGGTTACACGGCAGGCACGTTCAGTTTCAATAGCGGTGACGGACGCTGCCCCACCTGTGGCGGCACAGGTTTCGAGCACGTGGAGATGCAGTTCCTGTCGGATGTCTATCTGCGTTGCCCCGATTGCGATGGCAAACGTTTCAGGCCTGAAATATTGGAAGTCACGATTGAACACCTGGGACGCAAGGCCTCCATTGACCAGGTGCTGGCCATGACCGTGCACGAAGCCCTGGAGTTCTTCAAGGGCTTGCGCGACGTGCAAACCAGCCTGATGCCGCTTTCGGATGTGGGGCTGGAGTACCTCACACTGGGCCAGCCCGTGCCCACCCTGTCGGGTGGAGAGGCCCAGCGCCTTAAACTGGCCGGTCACCTGGCCACGGCCGCCCGCAGTGGCATTTCAAGTGCCAAGGTGGCCAAAAAAGGCAGCCTCTTCCTGTTTGACGAACCCACCACCGGCCTGCATTTTGATGATGTGGCCCGCCTGATGCGCGCCTTCCGCAAACTGCTGGCTGCCGGCCATTCCCTGTTGATTATTGAACATAATCTGGATGTGATCAGGGCGGCCGACTGGATCATTGATCTGGGTCCCGAAGGGGGTGAAGCCGGTGGCCAGATTGTGGCCCAGGGCTCTCCCGCCGAGATCATGCAACATGCCAGCTCCCATACCGGCCATGCCCTGCGCGAGTATGAACAAAACATACTCAGCACGGTGCCAGGCAAGCTGAACGAGGCCTCTGCGTCCTATTTGGGAACCGCCCTGCGCCAGCCAGCCGGCCGCAACGTTGTCAGGCCCGATCACATCGACATCATGAATGCCCGCGAACACAACCTCAAAGGCATCAATGTCCATATTCCTCACAATACCTTTACCGTCATTACGGGCGTATCGGGTTCGGGCAAATCCACCCTGGCCTTTGATATCCTGTTCAACGAAGGCCAGCGCCGTTACCTTGAATCGCTTAATGCCTATGCCCGTGCCGTGGTGCAACCGGCCGGCAAGCCCGATGTGGACGCCATTTACGGCATTCCACCCACTGTGGCGATTGAACAGCGCACCAGCCGGGGCGGACGCAAGTCCACCGTGGGCACCATGACTGAAACCCACCATTTCCTGCGCCTGCTGTATGTCAAGCTGGGTACCCAGTTCTGCCCCGACTGCCAGGTACCGGTCGAACCGCAAACTCCCGAACAGATTTTTGCCCGTATCCTGCAGGCCCACAAAGGCCAGCACATCGGCATTCTGGCCCCCCTGGTCACGGCACGCAAAGGCTATTACACCGACCTGGCCAAATGGGCACAAGCCAAAGGCTACACCCACTTGCGGGTGGATGGCGACTTCATTCCCGTGCAACCCTGGCCACGGCTGGATCGCTATAAGGAACACACCATCGAACTGCCGATTGCCGATTTCATCGTGGACGCCAACAATGAAAGCGAACTGAAAGCGGCCCTGCACAAAGCACTCGAGCATGGCCAGGGCAGCATGAGCATTATCTGGGAACTGGACAGGGACAATCCCCTCCAAGCCAGCCATCTGAACCAGCAGCAGTTCTCGATCAAACGTGCCTGCCCATGCTGTGGCACCAGCTTTCCCGAACCCGATCCACGCCTGTTCTCTTTCAACTCAAAACATGGCTGGTGTCCCGATTGCTTTGGTACCGGCCTGAAAATCACCGGTTTTGATGCCGAACAAACCGGTGAGGAAAGCAGCTGGGTCAACACCAGTCAAGAGGAGGAAGCAGCCTTGCAGGACTGCCCTTCCTGCCATGGCCTGCGCCTGAACCGCAATGCCCGTGCCGTGCAATGGCAGAACAAGGCCATCACCGACCTGACCACCCTGCCGGTATCAGAAGCCCTGGCCTTCTTCAACAATTTAAGCTTGAATAAACGGGAAACGGATATTTCAAGAGATATCCTGTCTGAAATCAGAAACCGCCTGGCCTTCATGGAAGAAGTAGGACTGGGCTATCTGGGTCTGGACCGTGCCGCTCCCACCCTGTCCGGTGGCGAGGCCCAGCGCATCCGGCTGGCAGCCCAGCTGGGTTCCAACCTGCAGGGCGTGTGCTATATCCTGGACGAACCCACCATTGGCCTGCACCCGCGCGACAACCGCATCCTGCTCAATGCCCTGTCCCGTCTTGAAGGCAATGGCAATACCCTGGTGGTGGTTGAACACGATGAAGACACTATTCGCCGCGCCAGCCATATCATTGATATCGGTCCCGGTGCCGGCGTACGGGGCGGCACCGTGGTTGTCCAGGGCAGCTACCAGGACATTGCCAACAACCCGGCTTCATTAACCGGCCAATACCTGGCCCACCCCATTGCGCACCCCATGCAGGCACGCCGTCCAGTCAACGAAGACAGCGCTTTCCTTACCGTTAAAAATGCCCGTCTGCATAACCTGAAGAACGTCACGGCAGCCGTTCCGCTAAACCGGTTGACGGTGATTACCGGAGTATCCGGTTCTGGCAAGTCCACCCTGGCCCGGGATGTCCTGCTGGACAACCTGAAAACCTTCATTGGCACCAAAAACGAACCACAATGGAGGGGCTGTGAACAAATTGAAGGCTGGGAATCACTGGATCGGGTACTGGAAGTGGACCAGACCCCGATTGGCAAAACACCCCGCTCCTGCCCTGCCACCTATGTGGGTTTCTGGGACGACGTGCGCAAACAGTTTGCCGAAACCCGGGATGCCAAAATCCGCGGCTGGAACGCCTCGCGCTTCTCCTTCAATACAGGTGAAGGTCGCTGCCCGATTTGTGAAGGCCAGGGCATGCGCACCATTGAAATGAGCTTTCTGCCTGATGTCAAAGTACACTGCGAAGCCTGCAACGGCAACCGCTTCAATAGCGACACCCTGGGCATACGCCTGCGTGATAAAACCGTGGGCGACGTGCTGCGCATGGAAGTCGATGATGCACTGCCCTATTTTGCCGCCCATCCCAAGGTGTTCCGCAGCCTGCAATTGCTGCAGGACGTTGGCCTGGGCTACCTGACCCTGGGACAGCCTTCACCCACCCTGTCGGGTGGAGAGGCACAGCGCATCAAGCTGGTAACCGAATTGGTCAAGGCACGCATGGACGAAGGCGTCATTAAAACCGGCCGTGCCTCAAGTCGCCCGCATACCCTGTATGTGCTGGACGAGCCCACGGTAGGACTGTCCATGGCCGATGTGGAAAAGCTGATCCACGTTTTACACCGTCTGGTAGAGGCCGGCAATACCGTGGTCGTGATTGAGCACAACCTGGATATCATGGCCGAAGCCGACTGGATTGTGGATATGGGCCCTGAAGGGGGTACCGAAGGAGGTGAAGTGGTGGCTGCCGGTACCCCTGAAGACTTGATGGCAACCCGGCACAACTCCCATACCGGTCAGGTGTTGTTTGATTTTATGGGTAGTTGCATAAAGCAACGGGAGGCTCACACCTAGTAACGGGACTTTTTCAACAATCGCGCAATACCTGCATTGGCCACCGCCATGCCCATTGTTGCCGTCACGGTGACACAGGAGCCATAGCCGGCACAGGACAAGCCCTGCAAGGCAGCCCCCTGCGGTTCGGCATCAGTACGCCCTGCCAGCCATAAATCGGGCAAAATGGCAGGCTGGTCAAACCAGAAACAATCCACATTCATTTTGGGAACGCGCTTCAGGGCCTTGCCATTATGGTCAGAACCCTTCGCAAAACCGTGCTGCTTGCGCAGGATATTACGCAGGCGGGCCAGCAAGGCATCATTGCGGGCCTGTGACAAATCACCGGCCCGCAAACTTAAAGGATCGGTTTTTCCACCCGCTCCACCACACATGACCAGAGGGATCTTACGCTGGCGACAGGCAAGCACCATGGCGACCTTGGCCGACACCTGGTCGGTGCAGTCAATAAAAACATCGGGACGCCTGCCATCCAGCAATTCATCAATATTGGTGGCATCCACAAAATCATCAAACGGGTATACCTGACATTCAGGATTAATGCCTGCCACCCGTTCTGCCATGGCCTGCACCTTGGCCATGCCCATGGTTTGGCTTAAGGCATGAATCTGCCGGTTGACATTGGACTCGGCCACATGATCCAGGTCAGCCAGCATAAGCTGGCCAATACCGGAACGGGCCAACGCCTCGACCACCCAAGATCCGACACCACCGATACCAGCCACCATAACATGAGCACTGGCAAAGGTCTGCGTTGCTTTTTCACCATATAGCCGGCGCAAGCCCCCAAAACGACGCTCATTATTACTTTCCTGCATACTCATTTGTGTCTCTTTTGTCCTATACTGAAGTCAGGCTATTTTAACTTACATTTTTAAATCGAATTCAAAGTGAAGACTCCTCTTCCTACTGCCTTGCACAAGGCTATTGAACATATCCAGAAATTCCGCCTGTGGACCGATGAAGAACGCGAACTGTCCATGTTGCAAACGCTTGCCGAACATCCGTCCCCCGAAGAAATCTGGGTGTTTGGTTACGGTTCCTTAATCTGGCGCCCCGAATTCAACTTTCAGGAAGATCGCCTGGCCACGCTGCAGGGCTATCACCGCTCCCTCTGCCTGTGGTCCAGTGTCAACCGGGGTACCCCCGAGCAGCCGGGCCTGGTTTTCGGTCTTGATGTGGGTGGCACCTGCCAGGGCAAGGTTTACAAACTGCATGATGACAATATCCATGAACAGTTCCGTCTGCTCTGGAAACGCGAAATGCCCTCTGGTGCCTACATTCCCAAATGGATCAGGTGTGAAACCATGATGGGCCCCATTACTGCGCTTGCCTTCGTCATGGACATCAACAGCCATGCCTACGTGCAAGGGCTTACCCGGGAAGAAACGGTTGATATCGTGCTTAATGCCACCGGCTCTTGTGGCCCCTGCCCCGAATACGTGCTGGAAACCGCCAATGCACTGGCCCAGGCAAGCATCAAAGATGAAAACCTGTTTGAACTGGCCGAACTTATTAAGCAACGCATTGCCAAACCGTAAGCACGGTGACTGCCGTGCTGTAAACTAACCCTTTTACGTATCCATTTCACTGCCATGTCTATTGCCGATTTGCGCCAAAAGTACGAAAGAAACGTTTTACTCGAATCCCAGCTGGCCTCCGACCCCATAACCCAGTTTTCAAACTGGTTTGAAGAGGCGCGCCAGGGGGAAATCCTCGAGCCCAATGCCATGATCGTTTCCACGGTTTCGGCAGAAGGCAAGCCATCTTCCCGCACCGTCCTGTTAAAGGGTTTTGACCAAGAGGGCCTGGTGTTTTTCACCAGCTACGAATCCAGCAAAGGCAAAGACTTAAGCGGCAACCCCAATATCAGTGCCCTTTTCTGCTGGCTTCCCCTTCAAAGGCAGGTCCATATCAACGGTCATGTCGTCAAGCTGTCCGAAGAGGCATCCACCGAGTATTTCAACAGCCGTCCGGAAGATTCACGCATTGGCGCCTGGGCCTCCATTCAAAGCCAGCCCATTACCCGTGCCGAACTCGAGGCCCGGGAACTGCATTTCAAGGAAAAGTTCGGCAGTGATATTCCCAAGCCTCCCTACTGGGGCGGGTACCTGATTGTTCCTGAAACCATCGAATTCTGGCAAGGCCGGCCTTCACGCCTGCACGATCGCATCAAATACAGCAAAGGCAATGATGGAAACTGGACGTTCACACGCCTGTCACCCTGAAGTACCGTTTTTTTTCTGATTCACAAGGTTTACCCATGAGCTTACGCGCTCCCGATTTTGATTCTCCCGCATTTAGAACGGCATTGGGCCGCTTTGCCACCGGTGTTACCATCGTCACCACCACGCATCCCGAAACGGGCAATCCTGTCGGATTAACCGTCAGCTCTTTCAACTCGGTATCGCTCAATCCACCCCTGGTATTGTGGAGTCTTACCCAGGACTCTTCCAATCTCAGGGCATTTGAGCAAACCGAACGCTATATCATTCACGTTTTGGCTGCCGATCAGCTTGAACTGGCCCGCCGCTTTTCCAAAGGCACAGCCCAAGAACGTTTTGCCGATGCCAATTACACGCTTAATGAATACGGGCTGCCCAAACTGGCCAACGAAAGCTGCGCGGCCTGGTTTGAATGCTACAGCCGCAACCGTTACCACGAAGGCGATCACATGATCCTGATTGGTGAAGTAGAGCGCTGCGGTCATACTCATAGCCTGCCCCTGGTTTACCATGCCGGCAGTTTCGACCTGACCCCACAAGCCATTCTCAACAAGGAATGACCATGAGTGTAGATATCGAGTGTATTGTGATTGGTGCCGGCGTGGTCGGTCTTGCCGCGGCCCGTAAACTGGCCATGGCCGGCAAGGAAGTATTGCTGGTTGAGGCCGAGGAAGCCATTGGCATGGGCATCAGCTCGCGCAACTCGGAAGTGATCCATGCCGGCATTTATTATCCCACCAACAGTCTGAAAGCCCGCTTATGCGTACAGGGCAAAGAAATGCTGTACCGCTATTGCGAAGAACGCGGTATTGCCCACCAACGTATTGGCAAGCTGCTGGTGGCCACCTCCAGCGAGCAGCTGCACCAACTGGACAAAATACAGGCCCAGGCAAAAGCGAATCAGGTGAATGACCTTCAAAGACTGAACCGGCAGGAAGTCCTGGCCCTGGAGCCCGGCCTGCACTGCGAGGCAGCCCTGCTCTCGCCTTCCACCGGAATTATAGACAGCCACGGCCTGATGCTGGCCCTGCAGGGCGACCTTGAAAATCAGGGTGGACAATGTGTTTTCCATACACCACTGGAAAGTGTGATCATAGAAGATGACGGCACATTCAACTGTACCTTTGGCGGTGCCGAGGCCATGAGCCTGCGATGCAGCATTCTGGTGAATGCGGCCGGCCTGCACGCCCCCCGCCTGGCACACCAGTTCAAGGGATTGAACCCGGCATCTATCCCCCCCGGGTACTACTGCAAAGGCAATTACTTTACCTTAAGCGGCAAGGCGCCTTTTTCCCATCTCATTTACCCCATGCCCAACGAATCCGGCCTGGGCGTCCACTTAACACTGGATTTGGGTGGACAGGCCAAATTTGGCCCTGATACCGAGTGGGTCACTGAAGAAGACTATACCGTCAATCCCGCCCGGGCCCAACAATTCTATGCAGCCGTACGCAGTTACTGGCCCGAACTGGCCGATGGCAGCCTTGAGCCCGGTTATGCCGGCATCCGCCCGAAAATTGTTTCGCGCGATGAAGCCGCTGCCGATTTCATGATCTCGTCCCCCGCCCAACACGGGATTGCCAATCTGGTTAACCTGTTTGGCATCGAATCACCCGGCCTGACTTCCTGCCTGGCATTGGCCGATGAAGTCTGGCAAGCACTTAACCCAACATCCCATTAACATGCAAAAAGATTACATCCTTACCGTTTCCTGTCCTGATCGTACCGGCATTGTCCATGCCATTTCCGGCCTCCTGCTTGAATTAAATGGCAATATTCTGGATTCGCAGCAATTTGGCGATGTAGAGACCCGCCAGTTTTTCCTGCGCGTTCATTTTTCCCTGCAAACCGCACAGGACATTGAAAGCCTTAAGCAAAAATTCGCACCACTGGGTAAACAGTTCAACATGAACTGGCAGCTGTATAACGCCCATCAAAAATCCCGTGTCCTGATCATGGTCAGCAAACAGGGACATTGCCTGAATGACCTGCTGTTCCGCGCGCATCACGGTTCTTTGCCGGTGGATATCGTTGGCATTGGTTCCAACCACCGGGATTACGAATCCCTGGCGGCCTCTTACGGCATCCCCTTCCATTACCTGCCCATTACGCCCGAGACCAAATCCGAGCAAGAACGGCAAATCATCCAGCTGGTGGAAGACCTGAACGTGGACCTGGTGGTTCTGGCCCGTTACATGCAGATCCTGTCCAACGATTTGTGCCAGGCCCTGCAGGGTCGTGCCATCAATATTCACCACAGCTTCCTGCCCAGCTTCAAAGGTGCACGCCCTTATCACCAGGCCCATGCCCGCGGCGTAAAAATCATTGGTGCCACCGCCCATTATGTGACAGCCGACCTTGATGAAGGTCCGATTATCGAACAGGATATCCAGTACGTGGATCACACCATGACCGCCGAGGACCTGACCCAGGTGGGCAGTGACACGGAATCGCTGGTCTTGTCACGGGCAGTGAAACTCCATGTTGAACACCGCATTTTACTAAACGGCCATAAAACCGTTATTTTCAAATAAAACCTTACCCAGCCGGCTTTCCTCAGGCCGGCTGCTGTGCCTGCGTTACCAGCCATTGCTCAAACAGGTCCAGTGCCTCCGAAACCTTACGGTCATCGGGATAACCAAAATAATAGGATTTATCCACCGGCAAGACGGCCTGCACCGGCATCACAAAACGCCCGCTCTTGATATGTTCCCTGGCAATAAAGGCCGGAAACAGTCCCATGCCCAGACCGGCATCCACCGCAGCCAGCAACATGCTGAAAACCTCGTACCGGGGACCCGCCAGTATATGTGGCTCATACTCATAATGGTTGTGTTCGTACCATTGCATCCAGGCATCGGGCCGCGTCATCATATGCAGGTGAGTCATTTCCGCCAAAGCCTTCACCCCTTTGTGTTTAACCCGTGCCAACAGCTGCGATGAACACACCGGAATCAGTTCCTGTTCGTAAAACAGACGAATACTGCGGGTATTGTTCCAGGGCTGCTCCGCATGATAAATGGCGGCATCCACCGGAAAATCCTTGAATAAAAAGGGGGTCGTCTTGATGGAAAGACTGATGGCAATATCAGGATACAGCCGCTGAAAACCGGCCAGACGGGGTATCAGCCAGGTGGTGGCCAGGGTGGGAACAGTGCCAAGATGCAGGCTGCGGCCAATACCGGCACGACTGATCAGTCCAAACGTGTCTTTTTGCAATTGCTCCAGATGATGCCGGACCCTGGCCGCATATTCCGCACCATGGTCGGTTAGCACAATCCGGCGCCGCACCCGGGTAAACAATTCCACGCCCAGACGCTCTTCCAGCCCGGCTATCTGTCTGAACACCGCACTGTGAGTCAGGGACAATTCCTCGGCAGCGCGGGAGAACGATCCCAGCCGTGCAGAGGCTTCAAAGGCCTGCAAGGCTCCCAGATTGGGCACTCCTTTACGCATGTTTTTTTCCTTTTCAACGGGTTGAAGTGACTATATTGCACCATATTGTGCATTTTTATCAATTGCCTTGTGAGAAAATGGCACATAGAATATGTCTCATTACATTGCAAAACCATAAAATCATTCATTTTCAGGAGTCAATACCATGTCTTCAAATCCTTCTTTCCACTGGGATGATCCTTTATTGCTTAACGAACAGTTAACCGATGAAGAGCGCATGATTCGCGACGCTGCCCACGCCTACTGCCAGGACAAACTGGCACCGCGCGTGCTGGAAGCTTTCCGTCATGAAAAAACCGATCCTTCCATTTTCAGGGAAATGGGTGAACTGGGTCTGCTGGGCGTTACCATTCCGGTTGAATACGGTGGTTCAGGCCTGAACTATGTTTCCTATGGACTGGTTGCGCGTGAAGTGGAACGTATTGACTCCGGCTACCGCTCCATGATGAGCGTGCAGTCTTCACTTGTTATGGTGCCCATCAATGAATTCGGCAGTGAGGTCCAGAAAAAGAAATACCTGCCCAAGCTGGCCACCGGTGAGTGGATTGGCTGCTTTGGCTTGACCGAACCCAACCACGGTTCCGACCCCGACGGTATGGAAACCCGCGCCAGGAAAACCGAAAACGGCTACAGCCTGACCGGCAATAAAATGTGGATCACCAACTCTCCCATTGCCGATGTGTTCGTGGTATGGGCCCGTTGCGTAGGCGGCGAGTTCGATGGCAAGATCCGTGGTTTCATTCTTGAAAAAGGCATGAAAGGCTTAAGCGCCCCCGCCATTCATGGCAAAGTGGGTCTGCGCTCATCCATTACCGGTGAAATCGTGATGGACGAAGTGGAAGTGCCTGACGACCAGATGCTGCCAGGCGTAAGCGGCCTGCGTGGTCCTTTCACTTGCCTGAACTCCGCCCGCTTTGGTATTGCCTGGGGTGCACTGGGTGCGGCTGAAGCCTGCTGGCATACAGCTCGCCAGTACACACTGGATCGCAAACAATTTGGCCGTCCTCTGGCCCAAAACCAGCTGATCCAGAAAAAACTGGCCGACATGCAGACCGAAATCACCATGGGCCTGCAAGGTTGCCTGCGTTTGGGTCGCATGAAAGACGAAGGTACCGCTGCCGTTGAAATCACCTCTATCATGAAACGCAACTCATGCGGCAAGGCATTGGACATTGCCCGCATGGCCCGTGACATGCTGGGCGGTAACGGCATTTCCGACGAGTTTGGTGTGGCCCGCCACCTGGTCAACCTGGAAGTGGTTAATACCTACGAAGGTACCCACGACATTCACGCCCTGATTCTGGGCCGTGCACAAACCGGCCTGCAAGCTTTTTATTGATCCTGACATCCGCATGCGGGCCCGGAAAACAGGCTCGCATGTGGCGAATGGCAATAATCCCCAATAAAAAAGACTGAAGCGGGTGTAATACCCGGTTCAGTCTTTTTTTGCTTATGCCGTGCCACGCTCTTTGCTCCTTACTGCCTCAAAGCACTGACCTGCGTTCTTCACCCTCAGGTATCAGGCTTCGTCTTTTTCCTGCTTCGAAATATCAAACAAATTGGTGGCATCCAGCTCAAGCACGGTTTCTCCTTTCTGATTGGTTACTTCCCAACTCCAGAGAATAATGCCAATACCGGGACGTGAGTTGGACTCACGCTTTGCCTTGATAATGCCTTTCCAGAACAGATCATCACCAGGGCGCACCGGTTTTAACCACTTCACGTAATCCAGGCCCGGAGAAGCAAATGATTCAGACTCTCCCAATACGGCATCGACCGCCATTTTCATGGCCATGCCACAGGTATGCCAGCCACTGGCAATTAACCCCCCCCAATGACTATCTGCCGCTTTTTCAGGATTAATATGAAACCATTGCGGATCATACGTTTTGGCAAAGGCAAGGATTTCTTCCTGAGTTACACGCCTTGGACCCTGTTCAAAGACCTGTCCCGGCTTGAAATCTGCGAATTTCATTTCATCAACCCTAATTGTTTATTGTGCGATTGGAAACAATTATTATTTCCAATAAACCGATAGTTATATCCGATTTAATAAAAAATGTCACTCACAATCATTGTTTTTGGAAAAATGTTAAAAATCAAATACTTTTAAGCATTTTTTAAATGAACGCCCACATAAACCATTGTGAAATTTAATAACCCGGACAACAAAATATCTTTTGATGGAAATAATGTTTCATCTTCAAGGCACTCATTTTACCGCACTGCACAAAAATTTATCAAATAAATAATGGGCAATCATAGACCGTATTTATGAACTACCACCACCTAACGCCAGGCGTTCAGGGGGGATACAGCGGGACTTATTCAGGTTTCACTGCACAGGACGCGGATATCTCGCCGCATGCATAATGCATCGTCACCAAAACTTGATGCAGAAACCTGCGGGCAAACCTCAAAACCAAACCGTTGCCAATACTGATGGGCACCTTGCACGGCAATCAGCAAGGCCTTGTCCAAGCCCAAAAAAGCGGCCCGATCAAACAGACACAGCAGCATTTTTTCAGCAAGACCACGACGAAGGTGAGGAGTGGCAACGGCTATATCATGAATATAAATACTGTTGCAGGGTTCCGACAGGGCAACATGTGGATGATCCCAAACCGGTATCCGCTCATTGCTCCATGGATAAGCAATCGCATAAGCACATAATTCAGCCTCCCTGAATATACCCCAGCTGGTGCCGGGGACCGATGCAGCCATCACCTTGCTTTCCAGCACCTCTTTTCTTTCACATAACTCAGCCACATAGGCCTGGCGCTGAATATCCAGAATGGCATCAATATCAGGGAGCAATAATTTACGAAGGGAATAGGAAAACATTGATGCTATTTTTTTACGAATGGAAGCCTGTGCCCGCACCAAAACCGGTGTGGGCACATTTACCATTTTCTTGAAAATGAATTACCAGCTGCGAATACCGCCGGTATCCACATGTACAAACCGGCTGTCTGGATAATAACCAACACCACCGGCTTTTAACGACAGCGCAGCGTCACGCAACTCGTCAAGAGGTACGCCGGGCATGCGAATATCCAGCGCCCGCCCCTGCATATGCAGGCTTTTCTTGGCCACGCCACCCCCACGGGTTTTACGCAAACGTTCGTTAGTATGAGGATCACGGTAACCGGAAATAATCTGATAAGGCATGTCAACACGCAAGGCCACCTTGATGCCATCAAGAATGTCATAAAGCGCGGGATCCATGATCCCTACCGTACCGGAGTAATGGTCTCGTAAAAAACGGTTTAAACGGGTAAGTGCCGAATTGACATATTGATTGCCCAAGCGATAAACCAAAGACAGTTTTTCATTGGTATGGGTGTGATCAAGGGCGAGAAGATGATTGGTGGAGCCTAGTGACAAACTGGCATTGACAGATGGGGCGATTGAAAACACAGCACCTGTTAGCGCCAGTTTATGGGTTGTTCGCAAAAACTGGCGTCGTGTATGAGGTGTACGCAACGACATGCTATACATTCTCCTGATGATTTTAAGGATTGGACGCAAACAAGGGCCGTGAGGCCCGTTGCTGCGCATGACGCAGAAGAGCCTGGTTCAGCAGTTTGTCCTGCCCGTATATATCGGGGAAGAAGTACGTTTTATTATTTTTCACGACGACGGTACTGTATGCCAGAACAACAGGAATTGGCTCGCTAAGTGTCATTGTATTCGATTTTCGGGATTCCATTGCCGATTTAATGCGTTTCGCCGTCCATTCGGGCTGGTTGACCAGAACAAACTGTGCCAGCTCGACGGGTTCCTCTACACGAATACAGCCGTGACTGAAATCGCGACGGGTCCGGTCAAACAGCCCGACTGAAGGAGTATGATGCAGGAAAATACTCATATTATTGGGAAAGATGAATTTGATGTCACCCAAGGCGTTTTGTGGGCCGGGACGCTGGCGAATGCGTGCCTGGCCTGCCAATACCGCATTCATGTTTGCTTCGGTGACAGCTGTTGAAACACTGTTGCCCACCACAAACTCCATTCCCTGACGGCTTAAATAGCCAGGATCCCTGCGCAAGCGCGGAATCGTTTCACTGCGGGCAATGGAATAAGGGATATTCCAGTAGGGGCTGAATTCGATGTGCTTCATTTCACCGTCAAACAAAGGGGTACTGGTATTAAAGGCCTTGCCCACAATGACTTTCATTTCAATTTCTGGATCTACCTGACCATTATTAACGGTATAACCCCGCAAAATGAACTCGGGCACATTCACCACAATCATGCGTGGATGTGTGGTTAAGGGTGTCCAGCGCAAACGTTCGAGACTAATTTCAATTTGCCTGACGCGTTCTGCTGGCGTGACTGACAACTGGGCCAACGTACCCTTGCCAAGCACGCCATCGGGCTCCAGTCCGTGCCGTTCCTGGAAATTTTTCACGCCTTGCACCAGTCTGGCATCATACACAGCCGGCACCGCAGTACCAGGAGCAAGGTCTCCCAAAGCCTCGAGTCGCGCCTGGACTCCCGCCAGGCCCGCATATGGTTGTCCGGGTTTAAGGCTCCCCCCCTTAAGAGCAGGCAACGGTGTTTGCCATGCCGGGCTATCCAGCAGGGTTTTATAGTGGGCCAGCACCTTGAGCAGGCTGTTATACATAGGTATGGGGCTGGTAAGGGTTTGAGGCAGACTGGCCAGGTCTTCCTGTTGCAGGGCATTTTGCAGGAAAACATCCGCCTGCGCATCGGTAATGGGCGTCCGGTTGAATTTCTGTTTCACAGTGTCCGGATCAATTCGTCCATTCTTCAGATCTTTGACATACATCCGCATGACCTGGCTAATGCGATGATTCAGTTGAGCCACCTGTTCGGTACTTAATTGCCCGTTATTGGCCTGGGCCAGTGACTGTTTCAGGCTTTCTATGGGGTAATCGGCCGGATTCAGTCCCTGTAGCCCTGCTTGCTCTAACAATACAATGGCTTGCTGTGTCTGTTTAAGCGGCTGGCTGCCAGAAAACCAGAACAATGGTGTTTGCGCAGAGATGGCCACGGCACTTTCAGGCACCTTGCCAAAAACCGGCGGCTGCTCCAGAAAAAGCACGGACTCTTCGGGTACGGCAAGCACAGGCACATTGGCTGCTACATGAGTGCTTGCACCTGCAGCCAATAAGGCTGCCAACAAGATTTTATGGATTTTCATAGCCACCTCCTGAATCTGTTTTTTATAAATGTTTCGCAAAAAACGAAATTGTTCTAAGGCGTGCCAATTCGGTTGCCGCTTTATCGTAAGAACCGCGCTGGTCGCAGCCAAAACCGTGATCAACCCCAGCATACACAAACATCTCAACACCCGGCTGAGCCCTGCGGATAAGTTCGATATCGCTGGCAGGAATGGATTTATCCAGCTCACCGAAATGCATTTGCACCGGCACCGTGGTTTGCTCATTGGCGACCTGTGCCAAACCACCGCCATACCAGCATGAAGCGGCCTTGACACCAGGTATTTGACACGCAGCCAACCATGCCAGCGTACCCCCCCAGCAATAGCCCACAACACCCACACTGGTCTGCCTGTCCAATGCCTGAACGGCAGCGGCAATATCCTGCAAAACCTGTTCCTGGCTGATTTCACTGCGCAGATCAAGGCCCTTTTGTATATCTTTCGGGGTATAGCCCAGTTCCACCTTTGCCTGAACCCTGTCAAACAGTGCGGGTGCGATCACACGATAGCCCTGACCGGCAAAAAAATCGGCAACATCACGTATATGGCTATTCACACCAAAAATTTCCTGAATAACCACAATACCTGCACGGGCAGTCTCCGCTCCAGCCACATAAGCATCAAAAACGTGGCCATCTTGCGCCCGCAAAGTCATGTACATAAGCATTCTCCGTTATCGTTAAAATATGAACAAAGCCCCGCTTGTTCCTTTCATTAATCCTGCATTCCTTTCTACCATACTTCTTACAAAATCACAAAAGGCGGTAATGCGTTTAAGACGCTTCAGGTCCTCATGAAAATACATCCAGAAACTGCGCTGAATATGGATTTCTTCGGGCAAAATGACGACCAGCTGCGGATTCTGGGCTGCCATGAAGCAAGGCAGGATAGCCAGTGCCTGTCCCTGCAAACAGGCAAAATATTGTGCAATGATACTGGTACTTTTGAAGACAACGTTGCTCAAAGGCAGCACATCTTCCAGGTAACGCAGCTGGTCGCTGTAAATCAGCTCTTCCACATAACTGATCCCGGGATGAAGCCTCAGGTCATCCTGATGCCGGATGGGAGGATGGTTTTGCAAATATTCGCGTGTTCCATATAGCTTCAGGGAATAATCACACAGTTTCCTGCACACATAAGGTCCGCGCAAAGGACGTTCAATCGTAATGGCGATATCGGCCTCACGCCGGGTCAGGCTGACAAAGCGGGGCACCGGCAAGACATCAAGGGTGATATCAGGATACTGTTGCTGAAACCGCATGGACAGGGGGGTAATGATGTAACTGCCAAAACCCTCGGTAGCCGCCACCCTGATATGCCCCGACAAGGACTCTCCCACCCCGGTAACCTTCTCGCGGGCATTAAACAAATGGCTTTCCATTTGCTCAACATGGGCCAACAGTTCATGACCGGCTGCCGTCAGGACAAACCCTGAGGAACGGGACTTGTCAAACAGCAAAGTATCCATTTGCGTTTCCAGCTGACGGATCCTTCTTGCCACGGTGGTGTGCTCAACACCCAGACGCAGGGCGGCTGCGCTGACACGCTGGGTTCTTGCCACCTCAAGAAAATATCTCAGCCCATCCCAGTCAAGTGTTTTCATATGTGCATTTTTAAACAATAGATGTGCATATTTTATATTGCAATTTTAATTTGTACACATCAAACTGTATCGGGTCCAAAGAGACTTATGAAAATGCAAGAAAAAACCCGGAGACAAATTATGAAATTTCCAGTGCACGCACTCGCCCTGAGTTGCGCATTGGCGTTCAGCTCAACGGCTGGCGCCAGTGACATCCCCCCCGTCAAAATCGGTGTCCTCACCGACATGTCCGGCACCTATGCTTCCATGGGTGGCCCCGGATCCGTGGCAGCCGCCAGAATGGCGATTAATGATTGCCTGGCTGCCGAATGCAAGGGTATGCAAATCGATCTGGTGTCCGCTGACAACCAGAACAAAGCTGACGTGGGTGCCGCCAAGGCCAGGGAATGGTTTGACCGTGATGGCGTGACCGCCATTGCCGACCTGACCAACTCGGCGGTGGCGCTGGCCGTCCAGAACATTGCCCGTGACAAAAACAAGGTGGTGCTGTTTTCCGGCCCGGCCACAACGGCCCTGACCAATAAAGAATGCTCTCCGGTGGGCTTTCACTGGATGTTTGACACCTATTCACAATCAGTGGGGGGCGCCAAGGCCACCATTGCCACCGGTGGCAAATCATGGTTCTTCCTCACGGTTGACTACGCTTTTGGACACTCACTTGAAGCCGATACATCAAAAATGGTGGAATCGCTGGGTGGCAAGGTAAATGGTGCGGTTCGTCACCCTCTGAACAACTCCGATTATGCCTCTTTCATGCTGCAGGCACAAAGCTCCAAAGCCGATGTGGTCGCGCTGGCCAATGGTGGCCAGGATACGGTCAATGCGGTCAAGCAGGCCAAGGAATTTGGGGTTAGCGAGGGCGGCCAGCGACTGGTATCCCTGCTGATTTTCCTCTCTGACCTGCGCGCACTGGGCAATGAAAGCGCCCAGGGGCTCAGTTATGTTGACGGTTTTTACTGGGATTTTGATGATAATACCCGTGACTGGTCCAACCGTTTTGCCAAGGAATTCAACAATCTGAAGCCCACCATGACCCAGGCCGGCGTGTATTCAAGTGTCTTGCATTACCTAAAAGCAGTCGCTGCCGCCAAGTCTACCGAAGGGGATAAAGTAGCCGCCAAAATGCGCGAGATACCCATTGAAGACCCCATCATGCACAACGCTTCCATTCAGCCCAATGGCCGTGTGATTCACGACATGTATCTGTATGAAGTCAAAAAGCCGTCTGAAAAACAAAGCGAATGGGATTACTCGAAACTGCTGGCCACCATTCCGGCCGCAGAAGCTTTCCAGCCCCTTTCCGAATCAAGCTGCTCTCTTCTTAAATAAGTAAAAGGATTACATAATGCGTTCCATCCCAGAAGTTCCCCTGATTATCAATGGTGAAAAAATCCGTTCCAAGTCCGATGTCTGGCAAGATGTGGTGAATCCGGCCAACCAGGAAGTGGTTGCTCGGGTTCCCTTTGCCACCCTTGACGAAGTGGATCAGGCCGTTGCCAGTGCCAAGGAAGCCTTCAAGACCTGGCGCAATAGCGGTCAGGGTACCCGCATGCGGGTCATGCTGAAACTGCAGCAACTGGTGCGTGAAAACGCCACCAAGCTGGCCGAACTGATTACCCTGGAACATGGCAAGACCCTGCCCGATGCCGAAGGTGAGGTGGGCAGGGGTCTTGAGGTCATTGAACACGCCTGCTCGATTGTCAGCCTGCAGCTGGGTGAATATGCCGAAAATGCGGCATCGGGTATTGATGTCTATACTTTGAACCAACCTTTGGGCGTTTGTGCCGGTATAACCGCTTTCAACTTCCCCATCATGCTGCCCTGCTTCATGTTCCCGATTGCCGTTGCGTGCGGCAATACCTTTGTGCTTAAACCCTCCGAGCAAGATCCCAGTTCATCCTTGTTTCTGGCCGAACTGGCCCTTGAGGCAGGCTTGCCTCCGGGTGTCCTGAACGTGGTGCATGGCGGCCCTGAAGTGGCCAACCGCTTGTGCGAGCACCCGGACATCAAGGCAGTGTCTTTTATTGGATCCACCCGCGTGGGCACGGAAATCTATCGGCGCTCTTCCAATGCCGGCAAACGCTGCCAGGCCATGATGGGTGCCAAAAACCATTGCGTCATTCTGCCGGATGCCGACAAGGAAGTGGCACTGAACCAACTGGTGGGTGCCGCTTTTGGCGCTGCCGGCCAACGCTGCATGGCCACGTCCGTCGCGGTCATGGTGGGCAAGACCAAAGAATGGCTGGATGATTTTGTTGAGCGCAGCAAAAAACTCAAGGTCAATGTCGGTACCGACCGCGCGGCAGACCTTGGCCCACTGGTTTCGCCTGCGGCCCGTGAACGGGTGCGCGGCCTGATTCAGTCCGGTATTGATGAAGGCGCCGAATTGCTGCTGGATGGCCGCGATATTACGGTTGAAGGCTATGAAAACGGCAACTTTGTCGGCCCTACCATTTTTGCCGGTGTCAAAGCCGAGATGCGTATTTACCAGGAAGAAATTTTTGGGCCGGTATTGTGTGTGGTTTGCGTGGATACCCTGGATGAAGCAATTGAATTCATTAATGCCAACCCCAATGGCAATGGCGTGGCCATCTTCACCCAAAGTGGCGGCGATGCCCGTTACTTCCAGAACAATGTCGATGTCGGCCAGATTGGCATCAATATTCCCATCCCCGTACCCGTGGCCTGGTTCAGTTTCACCGGCTCACGCGGCTCAAAACTGGGCGACCTGGGACCGAACGGCAAACAGGCTGTCAGCTTCTGGACCCAAACCAAATCCATCACGGCGCGCTGGACTCATCACGCCCAAGGCGTCAACACCACCATTAAAATGGAATAAAATCTGCTTTGCGGGTCTGCCAGAAATGGCAGGCAGATAAAAACCTAGCAAAAAGAGATACGCTATTGCGTATCTCTTTTTGTATTATTGATTGCCTTTTATACCAGCAGTATCAATGACTTTTTTCCAGCGTACCAACTCTTCTTCCGTATACTTGCCCAGTGCTTCAGGCCCCATGAACTCTGCCATTGCCCCCAATGTTTCAGCTTTTTCACGATAGGCATCGGTCGCCATGATTTTTTCAATTTCACCAGCCAGTTTCTGTACAACCGTATTAGGAGTCCCTGCTGGCGCATACATGGCGAACCAGGAGGAAACCTGCAAATCAGGATAACCCGCCTCTGCCGCCGTAGGTACCTCAGGTGCCGAATCCAGACGCTCTTTGCCAGTCACCACCAGTGCTTTCAAGGCTCCCGACTTTATATGAGGCAACAAAGGAGGCGGTGTCGTAATGGTTAAATCCACCACCCCTCCAAGTAAATCGGTCAAGGCAGGGCCTGTTCCCTTATAAGGCACATGAGTGGTTTCGATATTCGCCATTTGATTCAGCTGTTCGGTAGCCACTTGCTGAAGTGAGCCGTTACCTGAAGAGGCATAATTGAGTTTGCCCGGATTCTTCATTGCATAATCCACAAACTCTTTCAGGTTATTAACAGGCAGGTCTTTCTTGACCACCAGCACTTGTGGTGCCGACAAAACATTGGCGACCGGCGCAAAAGACTTAACCGGATCCCAACTGACCTTATCAATATTCGGCGTGATTACCTGAAAACCTGAATATTGCAGTAATAAAGTATAGCCATCCGGTTTTGCCCTTAAAACCTGTGAGGCAGCGATCCCCCCCGATGCCCCCGGTTTGTTTTCCACGACAACTGATTGCCCCAAAGCCTTGCTTAACGGCTCTGCAATCATGCGGGCAGCAAGATCGGTTGTTCCACCCGGTGCTGCTGAAACGATCAGGGAGATTGGACGGTCTGGGTAAGATGCTTCCTGGGCGTTAGCATTACTAACCAGACCTGCCAATAAGATGGCTTGGCACAATGGCTTTAATGTTATGTATTTTTTCACTACTCGTCTCCGTTAAATATTAAAGTTTTTCAAACCGTACTGGCTACACAATCCAGGACCGGATGCAATTTCAAACGTGGACCCGCTTTCAGGATCTGGCCGGGCACATCATGACCGATCAGCTTGGGCAACAGCGACGCCACCGCTAAAATCTCCTGCAAATCAACACCGGTATCCAGCCCCATCAACTCAAACATATGCACCATATCTTCCGTACATACATTACCCGAAGCGCCCGGTGCATAAGGACATCCGCCCAATCCTCCCAGAGAAGCGTCAAAACGGTTTATGCCCACCGCGATTGCCGCATTGGCATTGGCCAGGGCCATCCCGCGTGTATTGTGAAAATGCGCGGTTAGCTCAAGCCCGGGAAATTGCGACTTAACGCGTTCAAACAGCGCACCAACCTGCGTGGGATATGCCATGCCGGTGGTATCGCATAATGTGATGCCATGCACACCCAACCCGGCAAAGCGATCTGTCCAGGACAAGACCTCATCTTGAGCCACATCCCCTTCCATGGGACAACCAAAAGCGCAGGAAAGGGAAACATTGATCTGTACCGGTGTTGATTTGACTTCACCGATAATACCGGCCAGTTGTTCAAAAGAACGCTCACGCGTCATGCGCAAATTGGACTGATTATGCTGCTCACTGACGGACATCACCAAGTTGATTTCATCCACCCCACACGACATGGCCCTTTCCGCACCACGCAAATTGGGCACCAGCACGGTATACAGCACATCGGGGTTGCGTCGAATACGGTGCATGACCTCTTCGGCATCACGCAACGCGGGAATGGCTTTGGGTGACGTAAATGACGTGACTTCAATTTTGGCATAGCCACATTCACTTAACCGGTCCACGATTGCAATCTTTTCTTCGGTCGGGATAAAAACGGCCTCGTTCTGAAACCCATCACGACACGCCACTTCCTGCATATAAATTTTATTGCTCGTCATTGCCTTCGTTCCCACCTAAATGATTCCCTGTTCGCGCCATTGCTGCTGCGTTTGTTCATCGATCCCCAGTGCAGCCAGGACGTTTGCCGTATCCTGACCCAGCGTGGGCGCCCTGCGACGCACCTCGCCCGGTGTTGCACTGAGTTTGGGAACAATCCCCGGCAAGATAACCGGCGTGCCATCTTCAAGCTCACCGTGCAGCAGCATTTCCCGCTCTTTGTAATGCGGATCGTTAACGATATCGGCCACGTCATAAATTTTTCCGGCCGGAATACGTGACTCGTGCAGGGCCTGCAACACGTCCTCCAAAGAATGCTGGGCGGCCCATTGTCCAATGACCCCATCAATATATTCAGCCTGTCTGGAGCGACCATCATTATGCGCAAACTCGGGATCATTGCCAATATCATCACGCCCGATCAAGCTCATCAGACGCTTGAAAATACTGTCTCCGTTACCGGCAATCAGGGCATATTTGCCATCGGCGCAGCGATATGCATTGCTGGGGGTAATCCCGGGCAAGCTGCTGCCCGCGGGTTGCCGGATTTCATTGAAAGCCGAATACTCGGCGACCATGCTTTCCATCATATTGAACACGGACTCGTAAAGCGCCACATCAATGACTTGCCCATCGCCCCCATTCTGGTCACGATGACGCAAAGCCAGCAAAACACCAATCACGCCATGCAAGGCAGACAGGGAATCGCCAATCGAGATACCCACTCGCACCGGTGGACGGCCAGGCTCACCGCTCAGGTGCCTTAATCCCCCCATGGCCTCACCCACCACACCAAAGCCGGGAAGATCTTTATAGGGGCCGGTTTGTCCATAACCCGAGACCCGAAGCATAATCAGGCGCGGATTGATGGCCTTCAATTCTTCCCAACCCAGCCCCCATTTCTCAAGGGTTCCGGGACGGAAGTTTTCCACCAGCACATCCACTTCTTTAATTAAAAGGCGAATGACATCCTGCCCTTCTTTCTGGCGCAAATCCAGGGTAACCGACTGTTTGTTCCTGGACTGCGAGGCCCACCAGACCGATGTGCCCTCATGCAACAAACGCCATTTTCGTAAGGGGTCTCCGGTTTCCGGAGGTTCTATCTTTATGACCTCGGCACCAAATTCTGCCAGCATTTTGCAGGCAAAAGGTCCTGCAATGAGTTGTCCCAGTTCTAGTACCTTGACGCCGTCCAGTGGTTTTGTCATTCCTGTTGCCTCTTATTGCTTTCAATAAGACACTATGATGAAAGCAAATCGGCTTTTTGAAAATCAATTTTTTCTAAACCACCCTTTCCTGAAATTCAAGGCAGCGGCACAGCCTCGTTATTTTGGCTGGCATGCCGGGCCCGTTTCAGAAAAGCATACAGACGCAAGGCATCGGGGGTCAGGCTATGTTCATTACGTACCCCAATCCATAAAGTGCGCTCTGCCCAGCTGTCCAGCAGATCAACCGCATGCAGGCCGGTACCCAGAATTTCGGGGCGGACCGAGGCGCGAGGCAAAAGTCCAATACCCAGCCCGGCCTCTATCATGCGACAAATGGCATCAAAACTGCTTACCTGTACCCGCAGGCGCAATGATTTTTCAGCAGCCAAAGCGGCTTCCTGCATACGAACCAGCAAAGAGCTGCCATCGGACAAGCCCACAAAATCGTAATGCAGCACATCCCTGAAATATACCGGTGGCGAACCCCGCAACGCATGGGAAGAAGGTACCAGCAACACCAGCTGATCAAAGCGATACAGACTTTTCTGCACTTGTCCACTGGGAATATTATCGGCAAAAATGCCAATATCAATTTTTTCCTGGGTCAATGCCGAAATAATCTCATGACTCAACTTTTCTTCAAGGCTCAAGCGAATCGCCGGATTCTGGCTGGAAAACCGGGCCAGATCACCGGGCAAAAACTGAATCACCGCAGAGGTATTGGCCCACATCCGGACCTGACCACGCAGGCCTGCGGCATAATCACCCATATCGGCAGCCATACGGTTAATCGTGCTGATGACCTGTTGGGCATGCTCCACCAGTGCGTGCCCGGCAGGCGTTAGCGTCACCCCCCTGGGCTGCCGGATGAAAAGCGTGCAATTAAGCTGTTTTTCAAGCTCGGAAACCCGCTTGCTGGCGGCCGACAAAGTAAGGTGTGCCCCCTGGGCCGCTTTGGTAAGACTGGAGTGTTGGGCAGCCAGCAGGAAAACACGCAGGGAATGAGGATCAAACCTGGATAAATTCAAAATCAGACTGGCACCGTATTTAACACGGAAGGCCTTTGAGAAAATTTCGCATGCCAGGCATCCAGCTTGGGATATGACTTGCGCCAGTCGAAGTGGGCAAAACGAAAATCAAGATAACCCAACAAGCAGGCCAGCCCCAACAGGGCAATATCCTCGCGACCTTCCAGGGATTCTGCCTTGCCTTCAAAATAATCCAGCGTGGTGCGCGCCTTATCCATTTGCGCATCCACCCAGGCCAGCCACTGCAACTCTACAGGACGCACACTGATTTCATAACGGGTAGCCACCAATGCACTGAGCGAACCATCCAGGGCCGTCAGTTCAGACAAAATACCCCAGCGGCTGTCCTTATCGCCAAACAGAGTACCATTGGCTTTTTCATTCAAATACTCGCAAATGACACGACTGTCATAAAGCACCTGGCCATCATCAGTCACCAGGGTGGGAACCTGTCCCAAAGGATTAAGCGCTATCAGTGTTTGCAAGCGGTTAACCGGGTGAACCTGAACCGGTTCTTTTTCAATTTGATCCAGCAAGCCCAGCTCTTCTGCCACCATCATCACTTTACGAACAAAAGGTGATGATGTTGAATAATAAAGCTTCATTCATATTCTCCAAATAGATCTTGATCATTTCCAGTTGTATTACCAATGATTGTAAGTGAATATGCTGACAGAATGATTGTCTTGTCTTAAAAACAAAAAGCAGTTGTATCAAAACCGTCACAAGTTGTTACCGCTCTCTGCAAACCCTTCGACTCACGTCTTCCCCGCATCAAAAAAACACCTGTCCGCAAATGCGATACAGGTGTTTTTGAACCAGGCCTTTGCATGGCCATCTTTCACAACACTGCCATGCAAAACCTGTTATTTCGTTATACCTCATTCAAAGGGTTTGGCACGTGGTGTCAAATCACTGGAAGGTGGCAGAATAGGCATTTCAAACCGTGGCTGATCACCGGTCAGGGTTTTCAGGAAGGCGACAATATCTTCAATTTCATTGTCTGTAAACTTGCGGCCCAACTGCAGTCTTCCCATAATGTCCACCGCTTCAGCCAATGTGTTGGCCGCACCATCGTGGAAGTACGGATAGGTTAGTTCCACGTTGCGCAGGGTAGGCACCTTGAACATCATACGGTCAACGTCTTTACCGGTCACACCGGCACGGCCGGCTGCTTCGTTATCGGTGACGTACGGCTCGACCAGACCCATTTTCTGGAATGAGGATCCGCCAGCGTTGGCACCATTATGACAGGCAACGCAACCGCTTTCCTTAAAGGTCAGATAACCACGCAGTTCCTGATCATTAATCGCATTTTCATCACCTTTCAACCAACGGTCAAAAGGTGCGTTAGGCGTTACCAGGGTTTCTTCAAACACTGCCAGTGCTTTGGTCACTTCATTAATCGTGATGGTGTCGGTACCATATACTTTTTTGAACTCTTCCTTGTATTGAGGAATGGACTCAAGAATATTCACCACCAGGTCATGTGAGGAAGCCATTTCCAGCGGGTTGGCAATGGGACCACCAGCCTGCTCACGCAAGTCTGCCGCACGACCGTCCCAGAACTGGACAAAGTTCAGGCTGGAGTTCAATACGGTTGGTGAGTTGATGGGTCCTTCTTGCCAGTTGTGACCAATTGAGGTTGGCAGGTTATCGCTGCCGCCCATGCCCAGGTTATGGCAAGAGTTACAGGAAATGAAACCCGACCGCGACAAACGGGGATCAAAGAACAGTTTTTTACCCAGCTCGACTTCTGCAGGATTCTGACCACTTGCAGGTTCGATGGCAACAATCAATTCATTATTGGGTTTGTAGCGTTCTGTTTTGGTGGCCTCTGCCGCTTTGTCTTGGGCCATGACACTTGCACTACCGGCCAGACATAATAGTGATGCCAGCGCGTAGCTACCAATGGATTTTTTCATTTTCACCATAATACAACCTCTCTAAAAAATATAAGTATCTTTTTTAAAAATCTTTTCAAGAAGATACTTATTAATTCCCCGTATTGAGTTTTTAATAAATTAATTTAAAGCTTAATCCTATGGTAACTGCAGATTACATAGACAATATTGTTATAAATCAAATTTAATCGCAATAAACTATTAAGTTGATGTTTTTAATAAACAACATAATTTACTTATATTTTACAAAACTTTCGTTACAAAAAAACCGTATAACCTCACGATTATACGGCCCGGGTGTAAATATGGTTCAGACTGTAATTTTTTAAATAACAGTCCGCTTTATTCTTTATTATCGACGGTAATGACCACTCGACGGTTAGGTGCCAGACAGTTGATCAGCTCTTGGCCTCTGCCCGAACATTGCACGACAGGTTGTGTTTCGCCTACACCATATGCCTGGATCAGATTTGCAGGAACGCCCTGGCTGACCAGATAATTGCCAACGGTTTCTGCACGAGCCTGCGACAGGCGCATATTGTAAGCACTGTTACCCAACATATCAGTATGACCAACAATGGTAATACCTGCGATATTTTTGGCATTGTTAAGGCTTTGTGCAAGATTGTCCAATTCCTGACGACCGGTAGTAATCGAACTTAAGGTTGATTTGTCAAATTCAAACAGGGCATCGGCACTGAGTGTATATGATTCTTTGGCGCTTCCTGGCGGGCAACCGGCACCTTCGCCTACACTACGCCAGTAAAAACTGCTGGCAATACTGTCAGTATCGAAAAGAATTTTAAACTGGCAGGTGGTTACATTATCAACACCCATATCAGGGGTATGGAAGTGAAACAGGTAGTCCCATTCCTTGGCATTGATCCCTTCACTGAAGTGAGGACGACCCAATAAATAATACAGTTGGTCTTTGGTTACGCCAGAACGGACCTGTGTCAGATTATAAAAGTTGGGGTAAGTACCTTGCTTGTTATTTAATGTGACGCTTTCCACATTTGGCCAGATCGGATCTTCAGTTACCCCGTCTGGACTGACGTTACTGATTGACGAACATCCTGCAACCGTAAGTGCCATTAACGCAATAAACCCAAATTTAAGGCGACTGCCAGAATTTGGTTTTTTCATTTTACACTCCTCTAAAGATAAAATATCAAGCTGAATGTTACACCTTTTACAGACACAACACATTCATTTTGAGGCAATTTAATTCGGATAATGGCAAACAATCTGAAAATCCAAATTATTGTCAGCAAAAACAGATATTTATTGGAAAAAAAACCGCAAATCCCTGCCCTTTCAAGCAACGATTCACTCTAAAAATGCCTATTATCCCTCTAATTGCCATCAAACAGGCAAAAACAAAGGCTCATTCACTCCAAAATATCCGTTCAAGGCTCAATATCAGGGAGATCTTCCGACAGGATTTCAAGCCCTTGCCTTAATGCCCTGTCATAACGCTGTTTTTCTTCTTGCATGGTTTCAGGCGTCCATTGATAGAAACCTTCACCGGTTTTCATGCCGTATTTGCCATTTTTTATTTTTTCAGTCAGGATATCGGGCGGTATTGCCGCATTTGACAGATCAGGGTATATGGTTGCTGCCGCTGCGGCATGCACATCCCACCCGGCAATTTCCTTTTGCATGATGGGACCCGCCGCCAGGTAACGGAACCCGAACCCAAAACGCACGGCAGCATCCACGTCTTCCGGTGTCACAATACCCGACTGGATGAGCGAATAAGCCTCACGGCCAATGGCATGCTGCAAACGATTGGCCAGAAAACCGGGCACATCCTTGCGAATCAACACAGGTACCGAGCCACAGCGCTTCATCAAGACAACCAGACTCTCCCCCACTTCGGGATCGGTTCGCTTACCCAACACCACCTCAACCAGTGGCACAATATGCGCCGGCATGAAAAAATGCAGGCCTGCCATTCTTTCAGCCGTTTGCAGGCCTTCAGAAATATCACTGATTGGAAAACTTGAGCTGTTACTGCATAAAATGGTTTCTGCACCCGCCAATTGTTCAAGATCCTTGAATAAGGCCTGCTTCAACTCAAGGTTTTCCGGAATGGCCTCAATGACAAGATGGACAACAGACCAATCAATCTCTTCAAGGGCACTGACCACCTTCAGCAGAGCATGATTCTCTTGCCGCCCAATGGCCTGCAGGTTTTGTGCAATCCGTTTGAATATGCCTTCATGCAACGATGAATCCGGTTCGACAACAACGCAACGGGACCGGGCACGCAATAAAACAGTCGCAATATCGGTACCCATCGTGCCGCCACCCACAATGACGCTATGGGTTTCTGATGGGGACTGCAGCTTATAAGCCATGTTATCTCTCCTGAATGTTGATCATATCCCCATCAGTTTAATATACAAGCTTATTCTCTGCACTTTAAACCGGCTGCCAATTTGCAAGCCTATGCATCGGGAATCAAACGTTTACCCAGCATAAGCACATCGCCTGTTTCATAGCCCAGTTTTGCGTAGAAATCCAGCACCTGGACATTATTGCTGCGTACCAGCAACTGAATCTTGGGGCAACCTCTTTCGATCAACAAATGCTCGGCTTCTCGCATAAGGGCCTGCCCAATGCCCTGCCCCTGACAGGAAGGATCGACGGCCAGATAATATACCCAGCCCCGATGCCCTTCATAACCAATCATCGCCGACCCAACCACACGATCCTCTTTCTCAACCACTAAAAACAGTTCTGGCTGAGTTGTCAGTTTACGCGCAATATCTTTTTTGGGATCATTCCATGGCCTGACCAGACCGCACTCATTCCATAAACGAATGACAGCACCTTCATCTTGCTGTAAAAAAGACCTGATTTTCATTTTTGATTCCACTTTCAAACCGCCCTGCACATGCATCCAGCAGCACATCCCCTTGAAGAACCCGAATTAACAGCTTTCTGTCTCCCGGGTCGCATCGGCCCAGCAGTTGGGGGTTTCATATAGACGCACCCGATGCAGGACCAGGTCTTTGCCATAGCGCTGGGTAAAAGCGGGGGCCAGCACATCAAAAGCCAGTTGTGCCAGGTTTTCTGCCGTGGGTACTTTAGTGGTGACAACCGTTTTATGTCCGGGCATTGACTTGAGAAACTCCAGGACTGCCGTATCACTTTGGCAAACCAGGAAAGCATGGTCCCATGGGTCCACGATTTTTTCCCTGGCAATCGCCTTGATATCCGAAAAATCCAGCACCATGCCATTATCAGACTGTCCTGGCGCGTCATGGACTTCACCTTCAAGCGTAATTTCAAGCACATAACGATGGCCGTGCAAATTGCGGCACTGGCTACGGTGATCAGGAATGCGATGACCCGCGTCAAATTCCATTTTTCGTGTAATGCGTATCATCACTGAGCCCCATCCTGCTGTGTTTTCATGAATGCTTCGTATCCTTTTGCCCTAAGCTCACAGGCCGGGCAAGTGCCGCAACCATAACCCCAATCAAAGCGCTGCTTGCGCTCGCCCAAATAGCAGGTATGGCTGTGTTCACGGGTAATATCCAGCAAGGCCTCGCCCCCCAGATCACGGGCGAGTTGCCAGGTTTGGGCCTTGTCCAGCCACATTAAGGGTGTTTCTATCCGGAATTGTTGTTCCATACCCAGATTCAGGGCCAATTGAAGTGCCTGCATGGTATTGCTGCGGCAGTCCGGATAACCGGAGTAATCGGTTTCACACACACCGGTTACCAATACATCAAGATGACGACGATAAGCCAGCGTGGCGGCAAAGGTCAGAAAAATAAGGTTGCGGCCCGGCACAAAGGTATTCGGCAAACCACTTTCCGCAAACAGGATTTCAGTTTCACCGGTTAAGGCGCAATCCGAGATCTGCCCCAGCAAGCCCAAATCCAGTAAATGGTCCTGACCCAGTTTTTTATCCCATTCAGGGAACTGCCGACGAATTTGCTCAATCACATTTTGCCGGCATGCCAGCTCTACATGATGACGCTGGCCATAATCAAAACCAATCGTTTCCACACGGTCAAAACAGTTTAAGGCCCAGGCCAGACAGGCCGTTGAATCCTGTCCACCGGAAAAAAGCACAAGTGCATTGCTTGCCACTATCGTATTCCTATCATTTTATGGGTTTGTGTGCTTAGCCGCCAGCGTGGGTGTTCAAGGCAATAAGCGATCGCCTGTTCCGTATTGGCGCGTTGCAATGGGTTATCCATGGGCTGCAGCCAGAATTGCTGGAAATCAAGGTGTTCGAATTGGGAAGGATGAATACCCGGTTGCGGGTACACCAGTTTAAGCTCGTTACCCCGGGTCTGGACCAATGTGTTACCCGCTTTGGGACTGACGCAGATCCAGTCTATGCCTTCAGGCGCAGGCAGGGTGCCGTTGGTTTCCAGGGCGATTTCAAAGCCCTGTTCGTGAACCGCGCTCACCAGGGCAGCATCCAGTTGCAACAGGGGTTCTCCCCCCGTAAAAACCACAAAGCGGTTTTCCTTACCTGGCCCCCAAACCCTGGCCAGCGTTGCTGCCAGCGCCTGTGCCGAGGCATACTTGCCACCATCGGTGCCGTTGGTACCGACAAAATCGGTATCACAGAAAGTGCATTGCGCACCGGCACGGTCCTGTTCGCGACCCGACCACAAATTGCAGCCCGAGAAGCGGCAGAATACGGCCGTACGTCCGGCCTGCGACCCTTCACCCTGCAATGTCTTGAATATTTCCTTGACTGAATAAACCACGCCAGCATCTACTTGAATTGATAATACCGTATTCTAACTTGCTTGCACCCTTCTGTTGAGCCGAATCAACCCATGCTCTCACAACAAAACATTACAATTGCTAAAAATCCTGTCATTTTGAAATTGTATGGATGTATAGTTATACACAGTGGAATTAAGCATATTGCCCTTTCCCCTTTCCCATTCGTCATCTTACTCAGGAGATCTGCCATGTCTACCATGAAAGCTGCTGTTTTTGTTGCTCCCGGTCGTATCGAAATCCAGGAAAAACGTATCCCCGATGTGGGTCCCAACGACGCACTTTTGCGCATTACCACCACCACCATCTGCGGCACCGACGTGCATATCCTGAAAGGTGAATACCCGGTCGCACCAGGACTGACCGTTGGCCACGAACCAGTAGGCATTATCGAAAAACTGGGCAGTAACGTCACCGGCTATCAGGAAGGCCAGCGGGTCATTGCCGGCGCCATTTGCCCCAGCTTTACCTCTTACGCCTGCCAGGATGGCTTCCCTTCCCAGGATGGCGGTTATCTGACGGCCAACGGCACTTGTTCCTGCCATGGTTACAAGGCAACCGGTGGCTGGCGCTTTGGCAACATTATTGATGGCACCCAGGCCGAATACGTGCTGGTTCCCGATGCCCAGGCCAACCTGGCACCCGTTCCCGATGCACTGACAGACGAACAGGTGCTCATGTGTCCCGACATCATGTCCACCGGCTTTGTGGGTGCCGAAAATGGCAATATCAAAATTGGCGATACCGTAGTCATCTTTGCCCAGGGGCCCATTGGCCTGTGTGCCACCGCTGGTGCCAAACTGCGCGGGGCAGCCACCATCATCGCCGTCGATGGCGTTGACGAACGCTTGGAAATTTCCCGCCAAATGGGCGCTGATGTCACCCTGAACTTCAAAAAAGTCGATGTGGTTGACGAAATCATGAAGCTGACAGGCGGTCGCGGGGTCGATGTCAGCATCGAAGCCCTGGGTACCCAAACCACCTTTGAACAGGCCCTGCGCGTATTGAAACCGGGTGGTACGCTGTCCAGCCTGGGCGTCTACTCGGAAGATCTGACCATTCCGGTCAATGCCTTTGCAGCAGGTCTTGGCGATCATAAAATCGTGACCGCCCTGTGTCCCGGTGGCAAGGAAAGAATGCGTCGCCTGCTCAAAATCGTCGAATCAGGCCGGGTCAACCTGGAAGCGCTGGTGACTCACGAATACAAACTGGACGACATTGTCGAGGCTTACGATCTTTTTGCCAACCAGCGTGATGGCGTTCTGAAAATCGCCATCAAACCATAACATCTCTGCCTTCAAGCCATAAAAACCGCCTGGCAACTCCCTGCGGCTTTTATGGCTATGTAATTATTGGTATTCAAGGAAAGAAATGGCTGCCGATCTTGACCATATCAAGCAAAAGCTGGCGCAGTTTGCCCATGACAGAAAATGGGACAACTACCACTCTCCCAAAAACATCGCCATGGCCCTTACCGTGGAAGCGGCCGAATTGCAGGAAATTTTCCAATGGATGACAGAGGAAGAGTCCTTGCAGCTCAACAAGCAGAAATTACAGGCGGCAAAGCATGAAATAGCCGATGTTTTCCTGTATTTATTAACAATTAGTCGTGTGCTGAATATTGATATCCTTGAAGCTGCGGCAGAAAAGCTGGCACTTAATGAAATTAAATACCCGCTTGATAAAGCGCGGGGTAATGCAAAAAAATACACCGAACTCTAAAAGCGAAAGGAACCCAATATGCAGGACGTTGTCTATCTTTCCAACCTGTTAAGCCAGGACTCCATTCCTGATGGAAAGAATGTTGAATTGCACAATGTTTTTCAACAAGATGTCATCCTGGAGCTTCAGGCCCGTCATTGGCCTGCGCTGTTCTGGTGGGCCCTGTTTGACGATACCCATATCCGTACTGCCCGTCTTGGCGATGACCCAAAAGTTGTTTACCCTTATCTCAGTGCCCCCACTGCCGAAGCGCTCAAGCACTGGGCCAACCGCTTCGAAGCACTTGAAAAAATCCTGCCCGAGCCCTGGCAACCCATTCTGAAAGCCTTTGATACTTTACTGAAAGAAAAGATGACCGGGGCTTTTATGATCATACGAACCACTTATTTACCTGACATTACCAATGCCACGGGTGAAGACTGGCGCTTCATGCTAAGAAGCCGCGCCCGCGACTGGCAAAAACTCAAGGATGGCATGCCGCTGAATAAACTGGGTGCCGACAGCGACCTGAAATTCGAAATCAAAGGTCTTCTGGAGGAACTTGAGGCACCCAATGTCGACCCTTTCCCGATCTTGAGCGGACGGGCCACAAATATCTGGCCCCTGCCTGATCTGGAAGCCACCATCAAGACCAACCAAAAGCAGTATCTGGAAAAACTGGTACCCGAAGCTGACGAAACACCAGCCCCCGAAGCCGCTTCAGCCAGCCCTCATAAAGCCCCGGCAGAAGAGCCTGTCAGCACTGAGCCTGTTGCCAATATTCCCGAACAGATCCCCGACACAAGCGGTCCCAAAAACAATGTTTCAGTATTCCGGTTCATTGTTATTTTGCTGATTATTTTTGCCGCCTACTTTGCGCTAACCTGAGCTCATCCACGGCAAATACAATAATGTGTTGTCGGCATAATAGCGGATACACCCAGCTTAATAACCCACTTCCCGTGAAACAATGCCGCCAATATCCCGGCCATTTTCCAGATCGGTGATTTTCTGATTGATCTGTGCCAGGGCAAGCTCGTCATTGGTAGGACCGGAAATATGCGGTGTCACGATAATATTGGGATGTATCCAGAAAGGATGTCCCTGGGGCAAAGGTTCGGTACAGAAAACATCCAGCACCGCCTTGCCAATATGACCCGATTTCATCAGTTCAAGCAGATCATCTTCTTGAAGATGTTCACCACGGCCAATATTAATAAGGCTGGCCGGTGCCTGCAATTGAGACAGGGTTTGTTGGTTAAGGATAGCCCTGGTTTGCTGCGTAAGTGGCAAGACATTAATCAAAACCTGTGTGCTTCGCAAAAAATCGGGCAAGCCGTTTTCTCCTGCATAAGTGTGTACACCCTGCAGTTTGCGTTCGGTGCGCGACCAGCCATGTACTGTATATCCCAACCCTGTCAGAGCCTGTGCAATTTTTTGTCCAATCACCCCCAACCCCATCACGCCCACGGCAATCTGACTGGCTGACGGCTCGGGCAAGGGCTTCCATTGCTGCTGTTGCTGAAACAAGGCATACCGGTCAAACGGACGGGTTATTTTTGACAGGTAGTGAATGACATACTCCAGCATTTTATCAGCCAGGCCCGCATCCTCAAGCCGGACAATCTGGACCTGATCCGGTAAACCCGGTTGACGCAAAATGGCATCCACCCCGGCGCCCATATTGAACAGGTATTGAAGAGCAGGATAATCTTCAAACAACGAAACGGGTGGCTTCCAGACGATGGCCCTGCTAACCCCCGCATCGGGTTGACTGATGCCTGGCTGGTATACAATAGCATGCCAATGAGGATAATGCGCCTTGATGATTTTCAACCAGTTATCGGTATATTCGTGTGACTCGGAAGCCAGAATAATATTCAATTTATACCCTTTACAGTCGTATGGTTTATTTGTCCGGATATTTTATTTACTCAAATATTTTTCCGTCAGCCTGACCCAAAAAGAAGCGCCTATGCCAAGCAGATTGTCATTGAAATCATAACTGGGATTATGCAACAGGCAAGGACCCAGGCCATGGTCAGGTTGTCGGTGGGAACCATCGCCATTACCCAGGAAGATATAACTGCCAGGCCTTTTCTGCAGCATAAAGGCAAAGTCCTCCGAGGGCATGACCGGCTCGTGCTCGAAAACATATTCCACACTTTTTTCTGCCCCATACAGCTCTCGCATGACCTCGGCACACAGTTCAGTTTCCGCCTCACTGTTAACCAAAGCCGGATAACGCCGCTCGAAGGTGACTTCGCTGGTACAACCAAACGCATTGGCAATTTGTGCGGCAAGCTGTTTCATGCGGGCCTCAATCAAATCAACCACTTCATCGGAAAAGGCACGTACTGCCCCGCCAATCCAGCCATGATCGGGAATCACATTGCTTGCCGTACCGGCATGGATTTGGGTAATGGACAGCACCGCGGCATCAATGGGACGGATATTTCGTGACACCACAGTTTGCAAAGCCTGCACCAGTTGCGCAATGACCGGAACCGGATCGGCACTGTCTTGCGGTGCTGCGGCATGTCCACCCTTGCCCCGTATATTGATCCGAAAAATATTGCTGGATGCCATTAACGGCCCGGCACGATAGCCAAAACTACCTTCAGGCATGCCGGGCCAGTTATGCAGGCCAAATACGGCATCGCAGGGAAAGCGCTCAAACAGACCGTCTTCGATCATGGCTTTGGCTCCGGCCCCCCCTTCTTCGGCTGGTTGAAAAATAAACCGGACCGTACCGTCAAAATTGCGATTTTCACTTAAATATTTCGCAGCGGCCAGCAAGATGGCCGTATGCCCGTCATGCCCGCAGCCATGCATTTTTCCGTCATGTAGGGACCGGTGGGCAAAATTGTTTTCTTCCTGAATGGGCAAGGCATCCATATCTGCCCGCAAACCAATGGATTTATTTGAAGTTCCCGCCTTGATGCTGCCCACCACACCGGTTTTCCCGATACCTGTTGTGCACGCGATGCCCCACTTTTTTAATTTTTGCTCTACCAGTGCGGCGGTACGGTGCTCTTCATAACACAGTTCGGGATGCGCATGGATGTCTCGCCGGATAGCGATGATTTCATCAATGCCGGTAAACTTGATCATAAGAATTTCCGGTGATTCGTAACCGGACAATCATAGTCTCGTTTGGTAAAAATGTCACCTAGGGAAAGCCGCAGCCGCCCTTTGAAGACGGTCATTGACCGCTTCCCAGCGCTGGTCTTCAGGCAAGGCCTGGATGCAGATGCGCTGATAGCCCAGCTGGTCTACCCGACGCAAAAAAGCGTATAAATCATGCGCATATTGCACCGGTTCATTGGAAACCTCAAACCAATCTATCCCTTCAATGTCAGCTTGTCGACCCGCATCAAAGACACAAACCGCCCATTTTTCTCCTGCCGGCACCCGATCCTGCAGCTTGCCTTGCACCAACTCTTGGGCCGTCAACAACATCAGGGGAGTACGTGGCGCATAATGCGCCTTGAGCGTGCCCGATGCCCGTGGCGCATGATGATCGGGCAACTGCGGTGCATAACCCAGTACCTTAGCTATCTGGCTGGCACTGATATGCCCTGGCCGCAGCAAAACGGCCCCTACACCCTGACGGATCCGAGACAAGTCAACAATCGTGGATTCAATACCAATATCGGCTGCTCCTCCTTCAAGGACCGGCATCCCCTTGGCCACCTCTTCAGGAAATTCGCTTATGACATGTTCTGCCAAAGTGGGTGATACCTGACCAAATTTATTGGCCGATGGCGCGGCAACGCCGCCTTGTCCCGAAGGCTTGAGCCGGGCAAACTGCTGCAGCAGGGCCTGGGCCACGGGATGGGACGGGCAACGAATGCCCACACTATCCTGACCACCACTGACAGTATCGGGTATATGACTAGCCCGTTGCAGGATAAGGGTTAGCGGGCCTGGCCAGAATGCCTTGATCAACTGATGTGCTTCTTCGGGAATATCGGTCGCCCAATAAGACAAATCGGCCTCGGGAGCCACATGTACAATAACCGGATGATTGGAAGGCCGACCCTTGGCCTGATAGATTTTTTCAACGGCCTGCGGGTTTTCGGCATCGGCTCCCAAACCGTAAACCGTTTCGGTAGGGAAGGCCACCAGCTCACCCTGTGCCAAACGCCTGGCTGCCCTGAGAATTTCCTGCTCCTGGTCTGCTTGCATTTACAGTACCTGGCTTAAATTAAGGATCTTACTGATCTGACGGGCATGGGCAAGTGCAGTATCAAAATTTTCGTGAACCACGTTTACATGCCCCATCTTACGCCCCTTGCGGGCTTCGCTTTTGCCATACAGATGCAGGGACACGCCCGGCAAAGCCAATACCTTTTCCCAGACCGGTTCGGCAAACACCCCCGTCTCGGGGTGGAACCAGCTGTCACCCAAAATATTAAGCATGATGGCGGGTGCCCGTAATTGAGTGGAACCCAGTGGCATGCCGGCCATGACACGTACCTGCTGCTCGAACTGGCTGCTGGCACAGGCATTCATGGTGTAGTGACCACTGTTATGCGGACGCGGTGCCACCTCATTGGCCACCAGGCTGTTATCGTCCAGAATGAAAAACTCGATGCACAGCACACCAAAATAATTCAGGCCTTCGGCAATCTTAATGGCCGCCTGTTTGGCCTGATGCTGGATACTTTCAGCGATAAGCCCCGGATTCACCACGGTAGTAGCCAGAATGCCATTGACATGGGTATTTTGACCAATCGGGAAAACCGCCACCTCTCCATCGAAACCACGCGCCATCACCACCGAAATTTCTTCTTTCAGGGGCAGCATCGCTTCCAGTACACAAGGCACATTACCGAAGGACTCAAAAGCGGCAAGCGCTTCCTGGACATTGGCAACACGCGCCTGTCCTTTGCCGTCATAACCCAACCGGGCAGCCTTGAGAATGCCCGGGAACAGATGTTGCCTAGCCTTTTCCAGATCGGCAGCCGAGCGGACTTCGGCATAAGGGGCAACCGGGATGCCTTGCGAGGCAATAAAGGCCTTTTCCGCAATACGGTCCTGTACCACGGCAACTGCCGCCGCACCAGGACTGACCCGGCAATTTTCTGACAACTGTTTCAGGCTGGCAGCAGGCACGTTTTCAAATTCAGTGGTAACCACCCGCGTCAGGGCGGCTAACTCAGCCAGCCCTTTTACATCATCATAAGCCGCGTACACCTGCTTTTCGGCAACGGTGCCGGCGGGACTGTCCTGGGCCGGATCAAGCACCACGACTTTATACCCCATGCTTTGCGCTGCATGACAAAACATACGACCCAGTTGCCCCCCACCCAACATGCCAAGCCACTGGCCAGGATAAACAACAGCAGACGTCGATACAGTATTATTCATAAGAGATAAAAATTTTGATTTGCAAAAATACTAAGCTGAAGGCGGCAAGGTCATGCCGCGTGCGGCGGCCGTTTGTTTTTCACGAAAGGCGAGCAATTTTTCACGCAATTGAGGATTGGTCATCGCCAGGGTGGCAATCGCATGCATGGCCGCATTGGCCGCACCGGCCTCGCCAATGGCAAACGTCGCTACCGGCACACCCTTGGGCATTTGCACAATGGAAAGCAGGGAATCTTCACCTTTCAGGTAACGGGAAGGAACCGGCACCCCAAACACCGGAACTTCAGTCAAGGCCGCCATCATGCCCGGCAGGTGGGCAGCGCCCCCGGCACCGGCAATAATCGCACGAATACCGTCATTGTAAGCACGGGCACCGTAAGCCACCATATCGTGTGGCATGCGATGCGCTGAAATAACCTGCGCCTGGTAAGGCACACCAAACTCTTCCAGCATCCGGGTTGCATGCTGCATGACCTCCCAGTCACTGGAGGAGCCCATTATAACGCCCACAACCGGCTTGATATTGTCGCTCATGATATTCCTTTTCTTATGCCAGCAGACGGTCTACCGCCTCACGATATTTGGCGGCTGTTTTTTCAAGTACATCTTGTGGCAGACGGGGAGCTGGCGGGGTTTTGTCCCAAGGCTGGGTTTCAAGCCAGTCACGCACAAACTGCTTGTCAAATGAAGGAGGACTGATACCTTCCTGATAGCTGTCAGCTGGCCAGAAACGGGAGGAGTCGGGGGTTAGCACTTCATCCATCAAATACAGCTGATTATTTTCATCCAGACCAAACTCGAACTTGGTGTCGGCGATGATAATACCTTTTTCCGCGGCAAAACTGGCCGCTTCCGCATACAGTTTCAGGGTAATGTCACGGATTTTCTCTGCCAGTTCCTGCCCCACTTCTTTCACCACATGGGAAAAATCCACGTTTTCATCGTGTGAGCCGAACTCGGCCTTGGCAGCTGGCGTGAAAAGAGGTTCAGGCAGTTTGCTGGCCAGTTTCAAGCCTTCCGGTAACTTCACGCCGCAAACCGTACCGGTTTCCTGGTAATCCTTCCAACCGGAACCAATAAGATAACCACGGGCCACCGCTTCAACCAACACAGGCTTTAAGCGTTTGACAACGACAGCACGGCCTATAACCTGATCAACCTCATCAGGGGCCACCACATCTTCAGGCCTCATATTGGTCGAGTGATTGGGAATAATGTGCGCCAGTTTTTTCAGCCAGAACCCGGTTAATTCGGTAAGTACCTTGCCTTTGCCCGGAATCGGATCATCAAGAATGACGTCAAACGCGGAAATGCGGTCGCTGGCAATAATAAGCAGCTTATCATCACCCACGGCATACATGTCACGTACTTTACCGCGTGCCAGCAATGGTAATGATTTGATGGTTGATTGATGAAGTGCAGTAGCCACTTGTAACCCTTAAGTTTGGTTGGAATGGATATGTGCGTTATGACAAAAACCATAACGGATCAAACCCGATATTTTAACGCTTTAAATAAAAAATCCCGCCCCAAATGAATAGAAGACGGGATTTTTAATACCGGCATTTGCCTTTTATGCAAACAGGAATTTATTTAACCTGCTGATCGAGCTTGCCGGCCGCATACAGGGAAGCCATTTCAGACAGGCTGACCGGTTTGATTTTGCTGGCATTACCTGCCGTACCAAAGGCTTCGTAACGGGCAATACAGATTTTTTTCGCTGCTTCACGGGCAGGTTTGTTGTATTCACGCGGATCGAATTTGGACGGATTTTCAGCCAAAAAGCGACGAATCGCGCCCGTCATGGCAAGACGGATATCGGTATCGATATTGATTTTGCGCACACCATATTTAATGGCTTCCTGGATTTCTTCAACCGGTACACCATAGGTTTCTTTCATGTCGCCACCAAATTCGCGAATTTCAGCCAACAACTCTTGTGGCACGCTTGAGCTGCCATGCATGACCAGGTGGGTATTGGGCAGGCGAGCGTGAATTTCCTTGATGCGCTGGATAGACAGGATATCGCCTGTTGGCTTGCGGGTAAATTTATACGCACCATGGCTGGTGCCAATCGCAATCGCCAGGGCGTCAAGCTGGGTTTTACGCACAAAATCGGCAGCCTGCTCGGGATCGGTCAGCAACTGGTCAATCGTGAGTTTACCGTCGGCACCGTGGCCGTCTTCCTTGTCACCTTCCATGGTTTCCAGTGAACCCAGGCAGCCCAGTTCACCTTCAACGGTCACACCCAGTTTATGGGCCATGTCCACCACTTTTTTGGTCACTTCCACATTGTATTCATAATCGGCAATGGTTTTGCCATCTGACATCAGGGATCCGTCCATCATGACGCTGGAAAAACCCAGATTAATGGCGCCCTGGCAAATTTCGGGAGACTGCCCGTGGTCCTGGTGCATAACGACCGGAATTTCAGGGTAGCTTTCAACCGCAGCCTGGATCAAATACTTCAGAAAGCCTTCGCCTGCATATTTGCGGGCACCGGCAGAGGCTTGCATGATAACCGGACTATTGGTTTCCTTGGCCGCTTCCATGATGGCCTGGACCTGCTCAAGATTGTTAACGTTAAAAGCAGGAATGCCGTAACCGTTTTCGGCCGCATGGTCGAGCAACTGACGCATTGAAACTAATGCCATGTGATATTCTCCTAGAGGATCTATGTCAAATTTCCGAATTGCCCATATTTTACGTGGGTTTGTGTTTTTTTACCCAAGTTTCCCCCCTACCGGCAAATTTTGCAAACGAGTACGTTTTTTGTAATATGAATCATGCCTGAAAGGCCAGGTTTGCCACGCCTCTGATCAACTGAAAACGCACGATGAACAAAACCAATCCAAATCAAGAAACTTTTGAGATTTAGCAAAGTAATTTTTGCACATCGGACTTACAATTTGTTTAATCTATTCTAGTACTCAATATTGTGAACCGTTATAAAAACCGCTCTCTCCACTGTACTTTATGGGTCATCCTCATTGTGATGACCCTGGCTGCGGTTTCACCTTCCGTCTCATCGCTTTTGGGCACAGACTCCATCACACCCTTACCCTTCACCCTCGAAATCTGCGATTCATCCGGCAACAGTAAAACCTTAACCATCAGCAGCAATGCATCACTCGGTCCGGACTCTGCCGCCCACACCTCCGATATCCACTGCCTGCTCTGCATTCTTTCCGAATCCCAGGCAGCCATTGTCACGCTGGCCTGTATCCTGCTCCTCGGATTTATCGCCCGTCAAGTCATCACGATTGTTTACCACGAATGGCAACTGCTCATTCGCACTATCCGCTGGCGACCTAACCGCAGCCAGGCTCCTCCTCAGTTTCCCCTGTTTTCCTAACCAGAAAATTTTTCATTGCATTTATCAAGGTGAATGTCACGTCTGCTGACATACGCCCCCCTTTCATTCCAGAAAAAGTCGCAAGGAGTAAATCCGCATGGATGAATTAGTTGACCTATCCCGGCTGCAATTTGCATTGACAGCCATGTACCACTTCCTGTTCGTACCACTCACCATCGGCCTGGTATGGATTCTTGTTATTATGGAATCCGCCTATGTCATGACCGGCAAGGTTATTTACAAAGACATGACCCAATTCTGGGGCAAACTCTTTGGCATCAACTTCGCCATTGGTGTCACGACCGGCCTTACACTGGAATTCCAGTTTGGCACCAACTGGGCTTACTATTCCCATTACATGGGGGATATCTTCGGTGCCCCACTGGCCATTGAAGGCCTTATGGCTTTCTTTTTAGAGTCCACCTTTGTCGGCCTGTTCTTCTTTGGCTGGGAGCGCATGTCACGCAAGCAGCACCTGCTAGTAACCATTTTAATGGCTGTCGGCAGTAACCTGTCCGCCCTGTGGATCCTGGTTGCCAATGGCTGGATGCAAAATCCTATCGGGGCCGAATTCAATTTTGAAAGCATGCGCATGGAAATGACCAATTTCTGGACCGTTGTTCTCAACCCCGAAGCCCAGAACAAATTCGTGCATACGGTTTCAGCCGGTTATGTAACCGCATCCATGTTTGTGCTGGCCATTTCCAGCTGGTATCTGCTCAAAAAGCAAGACGTTGAGTTTGCCAAACGCAGTTTCCGTATTGCCGCGGCTTTTGGCATTGCCTCTATCCTGTCAGTCATCGTTCTTGGCGACGAATCAGGCTATTCTATTGGTAAAGCCCAAACAACCAAAATGGCCGCCATTGAAGCCATGTGGGAAACCGAACCGGCTCCCGCCCCCTTTTCCATTATTGCCTCGGTCAATGATGAGGAAATGAAGAATGATTGGGCTATTCAAATCCCATGGGTCATGGGCCTGATTGGTACTCGCTCCACCACCGAAACCATGCCTGGCATTCACGATATCCTCAAGGAAAACCACGCTCGCATCGAGTCAGGCCAACATGCAGTCGTTGCCCTGGACAAACTGCGTATCAACCGTGATGACCCTGAAGCCATGGAAGTTTTCCTGCAACACCAGGACGACCTTGGTTTTGGCCTGCTGCTTAAACGCTACACCGACGATGTCTCGCTGGCCACCCCTGAAATGATTACCTTGGCAGCCAAAGACACCATTCCTGCCGTCAAGCCCCTATTCTGGACATTCCGCATTATGGTCGGCCTGGGCTTTTTCCTGCTCTTCGTATTTGCCGTCACTTTCTGGGCCACCCTCAAAGGTAATTTTGCCGAGAAAAAATGGTTGCTGAAATTGCTTGTTTATTCCCTGCCGTTACCCTGGCTCGCCTGCGAAATGGGCTGGTTCGTGGCCGAGTTCGGCCGTCAACCCTGGACAGTGTATGGCGTCCTGCCCACCACCATATCGGTTTCTTCGCTCAGTCCCGGCTCCGTGTATGGTTCTCTCATCGGGTTCATCACTTTCTACACCATTTTGCTCATTGTTGAAATGTATCTCATGACCCGCTTCTCTAAACAAGGCCCCGGTAGCCTGGGCACCGGTCGCTATGTCCATGAGCCTAAACACTAAGGAGCCACGCTATGGAAAACCTCATTGATTATGAAATTCTAAAATTCATCTGGTGGCTGTTGATTGGCGTCCTGCTTGTCGGGTTTGCCATCATGGACGGCCATGACATGGGCGTAGGCACACTGCTTCCTTTTGTAGGTAAAGCCGATGAAGAACGCCGTGCCATCATTAACACGGTCGCTCCTCACTGGGATGGCAACCAGGTCTGGTTCATTACAGCCGGCGGTGCTATTTTTGCGGCTTGGCCCATGATTTACGCTTCCGCATTCTCGGGCTTTTACTGGGCCATGATGGCGGTGTTATGGGCCATGTTTTTCCGCCCGGTCGGTTTTGACTATCGCAGTAAATTAAGCAATCCCACCTGGCGCAAAACCTGGGATTGGGGGATTTTTGTAGGTAGTTTCATTCCTCCTGTCATTTTTGGAGTGGCCTTTGGCAACCTGTTGCTTGGCGTGCCCTTTGAATACACCCAATCCCTTAACCCTATTTATTCAGGCAGCTTCTGGGCCCTGCTTAACCCCTTCGCCCTGCTTTGCGGTGTTGTTGCCAGTGCCATGGTCACTTTCCACGGTGCCATTTACCTGATGCACCGCACCAAAGACCCGATCTATTCCCGCGCGCAATCATGGATGACCATCAGTGGCCTGGTTACGGTAGTCTGCTTTACCCTGGCCGGAATCTGGGTGGCCTTCGGCATTGACGGCTATCGCATTACCTCTGTCGTCAATCTGGCGGCCAGCCCCGACCCCTTAACCAAAGAAGTCGTGCGTGAAACCGGTGCTTGGCTGGCCAACTACCAACGCTGGCCCTTAACCATTCTGGTTCCAGTCCTGGGCTATGTTGGCATTCTGGGGGCCATATGGCTGGCCAAAAAAGGCAAAACCTTTGCCGCATTCTTTATATCCGCGCTAGGCATTACAGGTGTTATTGGTACTGCTGGTGTTTCCATGTTCCCGTTCATGATGCCTTCATCAAGCCATCTGGCATCAAGCCTGACAGTTTGGGACAGTTCTTCCAGCCATTTCACCCTGTTTGTCATGCTGATTGCCGTCGTTATCTTCATGCCAATCGTTGTGTTATATACCCGCTGGGCTTACAGCATCATGAGAGGAAAAGTCACCACGGCCTATATCCGTGAAAATAAACATTCCGTTTACTAAATCATATTTTTACTGGAGTTTACTATGTGGTATTTTGCCTGGACATTAGGCCTTGGGTTTGCCATCGCCCTGGCCATCCTGAATGTGCTTTGGGGTGAATACGAACCCGAACGCCTGAAAAGCAAACAGGAAAGTTAAATAAGCCCTAGCAGGCCAGGCCGATAAGGCCTCTGCCAGAAAAAGGGCCGGTCTTGCACCGGCCTTTTTCAATGATATTTATATTTAAATATTTTTAATATAAATATATTTTTAAAATACAGTTAAATGTATTATGGCACGCACAGCCAACATTTTTCGCTAACGGTAACCATCACGCTTGCCTTAAAAGCGCCTGTTTTCCAGGCAAGGCAAAATACTTCTAACCTGCCGTAGCCTGTTTTTTTCCAATACATGCACCGCCAGTCCCGGCTGGTCGGCACAACCGGCCAGCACACTGCCCATAGGGTCTATGATCATGCTGTTGCCAACACAACGGGTGGCTGTCTGCCCCGAGGCCAGTACATAACTGGTGTTTTCAATGGCCCGCGCCCTAAGCAGGATTTCCCAGTGATTTTCCTTGTAAGGCCCGGCAATCCAGGCAGCACTTACCGAAATAACATCGGCCCCCTTGACCGCCAGGGCACGGGACAGTTCGGGAAAGCGAAGGTCATAGCAATTGACCAGACCAATCGTAAAATCTTTAATCTTGAACAAACCCAATTCTGAACCGTCTGACTTTATATCTCCCGGCTTGACCTTGTCTGATTCCTTGAAATTGAAAGCATCATAAACATGCAGTTTGGTATAGCGGACAATCACTTCACCCTGGGCATTAATCACCAGCAACTGGTTAGTAACCCGCTCTTCATCCGGATCATCGCTTAAGCTAAGCACCCCCACAATAATATTCATTTGGTGGCTGCGTGCCAGACCCTGCATGAACTCAATAAAACCTGGAGAATGCTGTTGGGCAATATCCCTAAGGGTTGCCAGGTCAGAACCAAACGAACACATGGCCGCCTCGGGAAAAACCAGCAGCTCGGTACCATGGGCAACGGCCTGTTCCGTCAGATCCTGTATATATTTTTTATTGGCCGCAATATCATTCACGGCAGGAAATTGTGCTACAGCCACTTTCAGGCAGGAAAAATCAGACGCTAAATTCATATTTCTCACAAATAATCAGAATCAACTCAAGTGACTGCTCCCCGCCCTGTCGGGCGAGGCTTCCCACTTCCTGGGCCGCAACCATCTTTGTGACGGATTTACGCTGGCCTCCATGGGCAGAAACGACGAGTCCCGCCGCTTGTAATTCCAGTATACCCTTGCGTTCAATGTTGATTGCCGCTTGGTGTTCGTCAACAATTGTACAAGATAATTTATGCTGGAAATCGGCACGGGCGTTGGCCACCCGTTCATGAGCGGGTGGCCAACATTTACCGGTTGTGCTGCGGCTCAAGGAGATACTTTTCAGCGTACCCGTAATTTCACGGTGTAATACGGGGCTTTTTGCCTTATATCCCCTCCCGTATTGGACGAGGGTTTACGGCGTTTTTCGCTAAAATGGAACAAACTTCCTCTTGAACCGTCCTCTTAAGGGAACATGCATTGAATACCACTAAACACATTTTAATTGCCGGATGCGGTAATCTTGGCCTGCGTGCCGCGCATCTGCTACTGCAACAAGGGCATGTGGTTTACGGTTTAAAAAGAAATCCTCCCGGGCAGCCCATGAATGCCCAAACAACGTCGCCACAAATACAATGGATCCAGGCAGACCTGTGCCAGCCAGACAGCATGCAAGCCTTGCCTGAAAAAATCAGCGATATTATTTATTGCCCCACGCCCCCACAAAGAACCGTAAACGCTTATCGGGCCATTTTCATACAGGGACTGAATCATTTACTTGACACCTTGGACACCACCTGGCTGCAGCGCATTGTTTTCATTTCCTCCAGTTCGGTTTATGGTGAACATCACGGCAATTGGGTAGATGAGAACACGCCCCTGTTGCCGCTGGAGGTAAATGGCCGGGTTTTGCAAGAAGCGGAACAACAATTGCATACCCTGCCTTATAAAAGCATCGTCTTGCGACTATCCGGTCTTTATGGCCCTGAAAAGCAGCAGCTTCTGGCCAGGATTCGGGCCGGCCAAACCCGGGTGCCTCGCCATGAAACGCATTATGCCAACCGGATTCACCTTGAAGACGCTGCCGCTGCCATTGTGCATTGCCTTCATTTACCTCAACCCGCCCCCTGTTACCTGGTGAGCGACAACAGCCCCTTGCCCATTGATGAGTTGTACGACTGGCTGGCAAACGCCATGCGGGTTCCCTGCCCGCCAGAGGGCGCTCCACCGGCTGGCATTGGCAACAAAAGACTCAGCAATGCATTGCTGCTGGAAAGCGGCTTTCGCTTGCGCTGGCCCGATACCAAACAGGGGTACTTGGCCTTGTTAAAAGATCCGCCAATACAAATTTAAAATTAAAAAGTATTTTTTAAAATAAATCAGCCTGTCTGATCATCCGGCTTGGCAAGGCGGGCACCGCGTACCTGTATGACAACCGCATCAAGCACCCGGTTTTGCCCGTCCCTGATTTCCAGCCGATGACGGCCCGGCAAGGGTAACCAGGCATAAGGATTGGCACTGCCCAGATACTGGCCATTCACATACCAGTTCACCGTTTGCGAGACCCGTCCGGCCGTATTACCGACACGCAGCAACAGGCGCTGGCTATCGGCCGGAATATCAGGATCAAGGGCAATAATGGTGCCATGGGCCGGATGACTGATAAACAGGGACTGATCCTGCACCGCCGGCAATGAGCTCGCCAGGGCAACCCGGGAAAGTTCGGTACCCGGCAAAAAGTATTCAATACGGGCAGGCTCCAGATCCTGTTCAAACACCACCTGTTCGGCCACCACTCCCGCCGGCATGGCCGGCGCCTTGCCAGGCCGGTTCTGATGCAAATATCCCATCACATCATGCCAAATCGGCCCGGCACCTGAAACACCGGTGATGTCATACATGCTGGCACCACTGCTATTGCCCACCCAAACCCCAACGGTATAATCCTGCGACCAGCCAATCGTCCAATTGTCACGCATGTCTTTGCTGGTACCCGTTTTAACGGCGCTCCAGAAAGGCGTACTCAGGGCGCTGTCCAACCCAAAGGTGCGGGCCCGCGCCTGGCGATCCGACAGCATATGCCCCACAATCCAGGCCGTTGAAGCGGAAATAAGCGGCTCACCTGAAGCAGGCGGCAAGTACTCCTCCCCCGGTACGGCCCAGTTTACGTCACTGTACCGCCCACCATTGGCCAAGGCCCGGAACGCATTGGTCAGACTCAACAAAGACACCTCTGCGCTACCCAATGCAAGACTGTAGCCGTAGTAATCACCCGACTGCGCCAGCGGCAGGCCAAGACGGCTTAACAAATGCTGGAAGGCGTCCGGCGTCACCATGGTCAACGTGCGCACGGCGGGGATATTCAGGGAAGAAGCCAGGGCCACCCTGACACTGACCCAACCGGAATACTGCCGATCATAATTTTGCGGCACATACAGGCCCGAACCGGTAGCCAGATTGACCGGGCGGTCATCAAGCAGGGAAGCGGCGGTCAGACGGCCCTGGTCGATAGCCTGCGCATACAGAAACGGTTTGAGGGTTGAGCCCGCCTGACGCAGGGCACGTACATGATCCACATGGGCCGCACTGGCCAGGTCCGCGGAAGAACCAATATAGCTCAGTATGTGACCCGTACGGTTGTCCAGCACGACAACTGCGGCATCATTGGCATTCTGCTTTTGCAAAGGCTTGAGATTGCGCCGGATGCTTTGCAAGGCATACACCTGCAAATCGCGATTTAACGTACTGGTAATCGTGTCCGCAACCGCTTGTCCACTTTCTTTATGCAGGCTCAGTAAATGGCTGGCATAATGCGGTGCCAGCACCGGATCATCCAGATGGGCATGCTGTTGATTGGCCAGGTAATATTCAACAAAACGATCCAAATGATCACAATCCCGCGTGAAAGCCTGCCGCCGCAAAATGCCGCAGGCACGCAAGGCGACCGTTTTTACCGGGGCATTGGGAGCCCGCAAAAGGGCAGCCAGCATGGCACCTTCACGGTAATCGATACCGGCAGGATATTTCTGCAACAAGGCACGGGACGCACTGTCAATACCCGTCAGTTCTCCACGAAATGAAACCAGATTCAGATAAGCTTCAAGTATCTGGGCTTTGCTCCAGCTTTGTTCAAGTGCCTGGGCCATGATGATCTGCCGGGCTTTTTGCCGATAGGTACGGGTTCGTTTTTGCCGGAAAAGACGTTCATCCAGAAGACCCACCAGCTGCATGCTTAATGTTGAAGCTCCACCACTATGACCTTCAAACAGGCGTTTATAGGCCGCCCCCAACAAGGCCTGGGGATCTACCCCGTGATGCGCATAAAACCGCTTGTCTTCAGAAACCAGCAAGGCATCCAGCATGGCTGGGGAAACATCATCAATGACGGTCCATTCACCCCGCCGTTCCTGAAAATCCTGTCGCTGCTGCTGCAACAGATGACCCTGAGCATCCAGCAACGCTACATACGACGAGCGATAAGCGGCCTTGACCGTTTCAAAAGAAGGCACTTCCTGCTGCGCCACCATAAGGCGCATCAGGAAAAAGGCCAGCGCCATCACCCCTACTGCGCTCATGGCGCACCAGCCCAGAATGCGCCAGCCACACCGCCCCGATTGCAAACCCATGCCTTATGGCCCTTTCACCTCGAAGCCGGCCGTATTCGGCAACTCCCCATAAACATTGGGTGCATACATGGCCTCCACTCGTGTGGGTGGCAACACATACTGACCAGGTGTATTCAAACGAACGGTATACTCGACCACCGATTCACCGGCTGGCAGATATTGGTAGTAAGCACGGTAAACATCGGGGTAGCGTTCAACAAAACTGGGGCCATCCCAGCCATCATTTTGTTCACCAGCCGTGCTGATTAGCGAATCACGGCCCAGCCCACTGCCAAGAATGGTGGCACCCGCAGGCACCGGATCCGAAACAATCACCCAGTTCATGGCCGACTTGGCCTTGACCAGCAACCTGACCCGGTACACATCACCCTGGGTCCATTGGGTGTCTGAAGCCCGACTGACCGGCTCAATGGTTTTCTCTATCACATAACCGGCATAAGCGGGCCGGGTAACCGGCACGGCTGCCAGCGCACTGACAGTCGCCCACACCCTGCCCGGTCCCTGTTTGCTCAGAGACAGCGATTCCCTGTCGGTACCTGCCCAAGGGGACAAGACTTTCTGGTTAAGGCTCATATTCTCCCAGGTCTGGGCTTCACCATTGGGTGGCATCAGCATCATATTGACACTACCCTTGGCCGGTGTTTTTTCAAACTGCCGGGCAAACTGACCCACGGCCAGGGTTCCCCACAAGTTGGCAGTGGTGGTCGACCACGCCCCTTTCTGCTGCATCTGCAGCAGACCCTGCAACATATAGGGGATATCGTTTTCCCATGCTTTCTGATTCATGGCAGCCAGCAACAGCTTGCCCATATTCGCCTCGGGATTAAGCATGAGCCACCAGGACGAGTTGCGACCGGTATCGGCAAAAACCATCGCCGTACCCTGACGGTCCATGCGCGCGACCAAGGCATGACGAATCCGTTCCAGCATCTGGCTGCGGTTCGGGATGCCCTTGACCCGGGTAACAATATTCATCCAGTCAATGAGCGCAGCAGTTGACCAGTTCTGGGTATCCAGCTTGACCGATGACAACAGGGAAGGCGTGACCCGGCCATAACGGGAAAGCGCTTCAAGGGCAATCACACGACGCTCAACATTGTCATTGACGGGTGCCCAGGTATTGCGCCGCAACTTGCCCAATACATAATTGTGCAAGCCATCAAGCATACGATCCCGGTAGGCTGCAGGAATGCCATCAACCACTCCCTGTTTTTGCGCCTCATCGGCCATGGAAATCAGGTAGGCCGTCAATACCACATCACCATTCAGGACAGCACTGGGAAAATACATGGCCAGACCATCCTGATCCAGATAAGCGGGCAATTGCTCCATGATGGCATTCCATTTTTCGGGGCTGCTCAAGCCAACCGCAATGGAAGAGACCTGTTCAAGGCAGGTATAAGGATAGTTGTTGAACCATTTACGCACATTCTGCAGCCCGCCAGCCAACGTAGGCTGCAACTGGACCTGCACGCCCCCCACAAACCGCCCCGCTTTCTGCAGCGACTCGGGGGGCACCTGCAAAGGAAAATCACTGACCGGCGTTTCAGGGCTGACCGATAACAGGGCAGCCTGGCGCACCGTGACGGGCGTTGCCGGTGATACTTCCTGGATGAAGCGCAGTTGATCCTGCGCATCACCGGAGCCAGTCTCGGCAACCCGCAACGTCCAGTTGAGCGTTTGACGGTCAAGGATCGAACCCGAAACGGGCACCTGAACATCCCAGCTCAATTGCCCTGAAGACCCCGCTGCCAGTTCAAGCTCTTGCGCCGGCAATGACTGTGGTGCCACCGCTGTACCGGTAAAGCTGGCCTGTACCCGTGTTTTCATGGCTCGGGCACTGGCATTGCGTACGGTGACCATGGCCTGATAACGGTCGCCTTCGCGCACCACCTGTGGCAAGCCCGGAATAATTTGCAGGTCCTGCGTGGTATGAATGAAAACAGCCCCGTCACCAAACAGCTGCGTACCATGATCGGCCGCCACCAGCACTTTAAAGCGGGAAATCACGTCGTTAAGCGGGATATCAATGGTTGCCTGCCCCTGCCCGTCCAGCTCCACATTGGGCTTCCACAACAAGAGCGTATCGAGCAACTCGCGGGTGGGCGCGCCAATGCCGCCCCCACCGCCCGGTGGCAAGGCTTTACGGCCATAATGCCGACGCCCGATTATTTCCAATTGTGCCGTGGCCGTTTCAACACTGTAAGGACGCACGCCCATCATGCCCTCAAGCAGTTTCCAGCTGGGGTTATCGGCCAGTTCAAGCAGTGCCTGATCCACCACGGCAACCGCCACGGTAGCCCCGGCGGCCGGCCTGCCATCGGGTAAGACGGCCTTAATGGTAGCCTTGGCGGTTTCCCGGATTTTGTACTGTTCCTTGTCGGGTGTTAACTGTATATTGATTTTATGCGCCGGACTTTGTACCCGGATATCGGTCAGGCCAAAACGGAAAGCGGGCTTGGCCAGGTCGATCATGGCCGTGGGCGCTGCCACTTCTTCGCTATCTTTGCCCCAGTTGAACAGGGACAGGCCAGGTGACTGACGGACCCGTCCACGCACAGCCAATACGGATACATACACATTGGGCCCCCATTCGGGTTTGATGTCAAGACTGACGGTTGGATCTTTGCCATCGATATCCACCACTCTGGCTTCCAGCACCCCTTCACGCTCGACAGCCAGCAGTGCGGTTGCCTGCCGAAACGGCATTCTCACCTGGAAACGGGCCTGTTCACCGGCCGCATATTCCTTACGCTCAGGGATGATATCGATGCGGTCATTATTCTCACCGGCAAACCAGAGTTCTTCCTGCCCGACAACCCAGACAGAAGATTCCGCCCGGGACAGGTTCCCCTGCTCATCCCGGACTTGGGCTACCAGGCTGACACGCCCGGTTTCCGTCAGGGAAACATCGCATTCAAGCCGGCCGTCATGATCGGTACGACCCTCACAAACCGTACCCATATCCTGACTCACGCGCTGCGTGTCATAACTGTAAAAACCGCCTACCAAACGTTTGCGTACGGTATGAGAGGTGTATTTGACGGCCTGAACCTGAATGGGGGTTTGCCCAAGCGGTTTGCCAGACGGCGTCAGGGCCAGCGCGGTGATTTTGGCATTTTTACCCTTTTCAAGATAGTAACCGGTACGAATGCCTGCCACGATATTGGCCGGCCAGGCCGTAACCTGCTGGCTCAGGGTTTGGATTTCACCGTTCGGATCCAGGAAGCTGGCTTCAAAGGTAAAGGTTTTGGCTTGTTTAACCTCTGGAACAGGGGTAATTTCCAGCCGTGCCCCTCCTTTGTCATCCAGCTCCAACCGTTTTTTATCCACAAACAGTCGTGTCGCAGAATCAGACTGCTCATAGTCATCGTCATCCTTTATCGTGCGAGGCGGCTCAAAAGAAAAATCGCTGTAATCGGCAAAGGAAACCGAGCGGTCCCGTGCCATGGCCGAAATGGTCACAGGCAACTGACCCGCCGCACCACCGGCTATGTAATTAAGTTGCAAATCCAGATCAAGCGCATGCGGTGCAACAATGGCCCCCCCTTCCTGCCCGGGCTGGGCAATTTTCAGGCTACCCGTGAGCAGTGGCAATTTGAAAGCCTCGACCCTGAAAGAAGCGCTGCCAAAATAATCACTGCCCACACTGTCAAACCGTGCTTCATATTCACCAAGCTTGGCCGATTTCGGAATCGTCCAGTTCGTGATGGCACTGAGGCCACCACTGGGACTTGGCTGCCACTCGACGGGAATTTCGTATGTGTCAGAAGAGCCCATATGCGAAATGGTCAATTGCACGGGCCGTCGCCCGGCATCAGGCAAACCAAAACCATCACGGGTTTCAGTACGGATAAAGTGCTTCATGGACACGGTTTCACCGGCACGGAACAGGCTGCGATCAAACACCGTGTGGGTTTTCAGGTCAAGCTGATCACTGCTGTACCCCATGGGCACGTTAAAGCGCCAGGGTTCGATACCCCGGTCCCAGCTGGTCAAGGCAAATGAATAATCCGACATCCCGTTGGCCATGGGATGGGTTTCGGGAATACGCACAGAGACAAAATAACCGCTCATGCCATTGTTTTCGCAATAATCCTTGCCACTGACGGGCTTTTTCAAATGCCAGATACCGTGTTCACCGGTTTGGCCGCCCGCCACCACCTGACCATCGCAAGCCAAGACATTCACCTGCGCATCAGGCACCGGCTTGGCATCATCCAGGGTAGTAACCCAAACCAGAAAATCATCCTTGCCCTTTTTAACGTGCACGCCCAGGTTGGTTACCAATACTGCCGTTCGCACATACATGGGGTTACGGTCTTTCAGCAAGGACTGTCCCAAATGGGCAGACTTGACTTCAAGTACATGAAAGCCGGTTTGCTGCAATGGCAAGCCGATCACTTCAAAATCACGCTCGTTATTGCCACCTGAAGCAGGCAAATTGATTTTGGAGATTTTTTCATTATTGGCCAGGATGGACACCGAGCGGCTATCCACCTCTGTTTTCGGGTCTTCCCGGTCCCAGTCAATGGCCAGGTCATTCATGATGGCACGGATATTGGCAGGACTGTAACGAACGTCATCAAGACGACGCACCCGGTGAAACCAGTTAAGTACATCCTGGTCGGTTTGCGGTACAAAATCACTGACCTGTCCCGGAGAAATGAAGTGATCACCCGCCTGCAAATGGCTTTCCACATTGCGTACCGTCAGGGGGACCAGGGCAGGTTGCTCTTTCAATGTTTTGCCCGGCTCGGTTTCGGCGTGTTTTTCTATAATGCCGAAAGTGGATGAGGCAAATTTCACCAACGGTGGAGTACGCCCGAAAGCACTCTTTAACGGAAACTGACTGGCATTGGACAAAACCCTGCCGGCATCATCCCGGAAATCAGCCGGCAATACCAGCTGCATTGGCGCATTTTCGGGAAATGGCGGTGCAAACCGGACACTCTCAACCAGATTTTCGGGGGATTCATCTGACCAGGAAGGGGAATGCGTTTTGCCACCCACTTCCAGCGCAATCGCCTTGGCCTGTTCAAGCGAAACCGGGGCACTAAAGCTTAAGGTAACAGGCTTGACGGGCATGCAGGCAGCATTCTGGTTTTCGCGCAGGCAGCTGAAACTGACCTTGAATGGCTCCCTGACCTCATAATTGCGTTCATAAGGCAGCTCGGACAACAAACCGCCCACACCTTCAAGACCTTTGTCAATAAACAGCTGCATTTTGCCACTGGCAGGCAGGCGCCGGTTGCATTGCACGACTTCAACCTGCCCGGCACGGTCTGACAGATAATCCAGAGACTGCTTTAACAATTCGAGTTTTTCCTGCTGCCCCAATACCCGCACCGGAATTTGCTCACCATAGCCGGTCGCCGTGCAAACGGCTTTTTGGGCCAGGGATTGGGGATTGACCGGTGCCGTGAAGTTAATCACAAAGGCCTGATCTTCGTCGACCTGATCACCGTAGGGCACGACATAATCCACCCGGGGACCGCCCGTATTGAAGGTGTATTGAGGTTCTGACTGCACGACCTTGCCCTGCAGGTCACGAAACGCGGGATTGGGGGAAACGGTGCAGGTCACACCAGAGGGCACCCTGCCTTCAAAATCATAAGACCAGTTGGAAACATCACTCCATTTCCCATGGCCTGTCAGCGTAGGGTGATCGCATTTAACCAAGAGGGGATCGGGACTGTCGGCACGTCCAAGACGAATTACCGGCTCACTGAAACGAGCCTTGACGCTGCTGACCTCGTTAATGCGCCCGGTGGGTATCAGCGACGCTATTTGTGCCGCCTGTACGACAGAAGCCGTACCCGCCAGCAACACAAACCCCAAGGACACAAAATGTCTTTTATACATTTCCCCTACCCCTATTTTTCCTGAAGGGCATCGGCTGATGCCATAATTTTACGTTCTATTCTGAACGCTTATTATGGCATCACTTTGAAATGTAATAAAGTTTTACTTATATGATATAAAATTATTGGGCAAAACGTTGTTGCAGGATATCGACGGCAGGCAATGTCTTGCCTTCGAGGAACTCCAGGAAAGCACCGCCGCCGGTAGAGATATAGCCAACCTTGTCGGCAATGCCAAACTTGGCAATTGCAGCCAGGGTATCGCCACCACCGGCAATGGAAAAGCCTTCGGACTCGGCAATCGCTTCGGCAATTTTTTTCGTGCCATTGGCAAATGCGTCGAACTCGAACACACCCACCGGACCGTTCCAGACGATGGTTCCGGCTTTTTTCAGAATTTCGGCCAGGGTATTGGCAGTTTGTTCACCAATATCAAAAATCATATCGTCATCGGCCACTTCAGTCGCGGCTTTTTCAGTAGCCGGTGTATCGGCAGAAAAGGACTTGCCACAAACCACATCAACAGGAATGGGCACACCGGCACCCCGCTTGGCCATGATATCAATCACGGTTTTGGCCTGTTCTACCTGATCGGGTTCTGCCAGGGACTTGCCAATATTCAGGCCACTGGCCAGCATGAAGGTGTTCGCAATACCACCGCCCACAACAAGCTGGTCGACGCGTTCAGCCAGGGCCTGCAAAATGGACAGTTTGCTGGAGACCTTGGAGCCGCCTACAATCGCCACCATTGGACGCTTGGGATTTTGCAATACACGGCCCAAAGCGGCCAGTTCTGCCTCAAGAAGCGGTCCGGCACAAACAATCGGTGCAAACCGGGCCATACCATGCGTGGTGGCTTCGGCACGGTGCGCTGTACCGAATGCATCGTTCACATAAACATCACAAAGCGCGGCCATTTTACGGGACAGCGCTTCATCATTTTTTTTCTCGCCCACATTCACGCGGCAATTTTCCAGCAATACAACCTGGCCGGGCGCTACCTCAAAGCCGCCATCCACCCAGTTCTGCACCAGCTCAACCGGCTGGCCCAGCAATTCGGACAAACGGGCGGCCACGGGTGCCAGACTGTCTTTGTCGGTCAGGGTGCCTTCGGTGGGACGCCCCAGATGAGACGTAAGCAGGACGGCAGCGCCTGCCTGAAGTGCCATTTTAATGGCTGGCACCGAAGCCCGTACACGGGTGTCTTCGGTAATAATTCCCTGATCATTCAGGGGGACATTTAAATCGGAACGGATAAACACACGTTTACCCTTGAGTTGATCCGCCTTGGCCAGTGCGGAAAGCGTTTGAACGTTTAACATTATTTTTGCATGTCCTTAATGTATGATTATCGACTGCATGGAGCAGGCCATTTCATGCAGACCGCGCATCCATTCATGGTGATTTGACAATATTGATTGTAATAAGGAAAAACGGCATCTTAAGTAACAGGATGCCGTTTTTCGTGAATTGCGAAATGAACTGATTATTTGGCGTTCATCAAGGCAACAGTGGTATCAAGCATACGATTGGAGAAGCCCCACTCGTTGTCGTACCAGGATGCCACTTTAACCAGTTTGCCAGAAACTTTGGTTAAGGTAGCGTCAAATGAGCTGGAGGCCGGGTTATGGTTGAAGTCGATGGAAACCAGCGGTGCTTCGTTGTAATCCAGAATACCTTTCAGGGAACCTTCAGACGCGGTTTTCAGGATGGCGTTCACTTCCTCAACGGTTGTTTCACGGCTGGCGATGAAAGACAGATCAACCATGGAAACATTGATGGTCGGAACACGGATCGCGTAGCCATCGAGTTTGCCATTCAATTCGGGTAATACCAGGCCAACAGCCGCTGCAGCACCGGTTTTGGTCGGGATCATGCTCATGGTGGCAGAACGTGCACGACGCAGGTCTTCGTGGTAGACGTCGGTCAATACCTGGTCATTGGTGTACGCATGAACGGTAGTCATCAAACCGGTTTCAACGCCCAGGGCTTCGTGCAGGGGCTGAACCAGCGGAGCCAGACAGTTGGTGGTGCAGGATGCGTTGGAAATAACGGTGTCGCTTGCTTTCAGAACCTGGTGGTTAACACCGTATACGATAGTAGCGTCAACGTCTTTACCGCCGGGTGCGGAAATAATGACTTTTTTGGCACCGCCTTTCAGGTGGGCGCTGGCTTTTTCCTTGCTGGTGAAAAAGCCGGTACATTCCAGCACGACGTCAACATTGAGTTCACCCCATGGCAATTCTGCCGGATTACGGTTGGCCAGCACACGGATCCTATCACCGTTAACCACCATGTAATCGCCATCAACCGTTACCGTACCGGGGAACTTGCCGTGGGCAGTATCGTATTGGGTTAAATGAGCGTTGGTTTTAGGGTCGCCCAAGTCATTGATAGCGACAATTTCGATATCATGGGATTTGCCACTTTCGTAGTGGGCACGTAATACATTGCGGCCGATACGACCGTATCCATTGATTGCAACACGAATGGTCATTACATTCTCTCCTGGTTTATAAAACTTGCTTGACTGCGTCGGCCACTTTTTCTGAAGTCAGGCCAAAATGCTTGAATAAAACACCAGCGGGTGCTGATTCACCGTAGGTATCAAGGCCCACCACAACACCGTCACGTCCGGTGTATTTATACCAGATGGAAGACACGCCTGCCTCGACGGCCACACAAGGCAATTCTTTTGGCAAAACAGAATCTTTCCATTCTTTTGACTGACGGTCAAATACATTGGTGCTTGGCATGGAAACCACACGCACCGGAATATTTTCACTGGCAAGGGCTTCCTGGGCTTTCAGGGCGATTTCAATTTCAGAACCCGTGGCGATAATAATGGCCTTGGCCTGCTCGGCATCACGCAATACGTAACCACCCTTTTCAATATTGGCGACAGCTTCAGGGCTGCGCTCGACAAAAGGCAGGTTTTGACGCGACAACAGCAAGGCACTGGGACCACCCTGCTGTACGTTTGTACCCAGGCTGGCCGGACGGCTGACGGCTGATTTCCAGGCAATGGCGGTTTCCACTGTATCGCAGGGACGCCAGACATCCAGGTTGGGAATCAGACGCAAGCTGGCAGCATGCTCGACAGACTGGTGAGTAGGGCCGTCTTCACCCAAACCGATGGAATCATGGGTAAAAACATGCACCACACGCTGCTTCATGAGCGCGGCCATGCGAATCGCATTGCGGGAATAATCGGAAAAGGTCAGGAAGGTGCCGCCAAATGGCAGGTAACCGCCATGCAGGGCAATACCATTCATGATGCCGGCCATACCGAATTCACGTACACCATAGTTGATGTGACGGCCAAACTGCAGGCCATTGCCAGTGGCACGAACCGGAGCAACCCCTTTCCAGTCAGTAAAGTTGGAGCCGGTCAAGTCGGCCGAACCACCCAAAAACTCGGGCAGGATTTCAGCCAAAGCAGCAATGGCAAACTGGGAAGCCTTACGTGAGGCAACCGTTTCAGCTTTATTCACGGTTTCTTGCAGGTAAGCATTGAACTGAGCGGCAAAATCGGCAGGCAGTTCGCCATTCATGCGACGGGCCAGTTCCTTGGCCTGCTCGGGGAATTCTTGTGCGTATCGGTCAAAGCGGGCTTGCCATTCGTCTTGCAGCTGAATGCCACGCTCTACCTGGTTCCAGCCCTGGTAAATTTCGCTGGAAATTTCAAAGGCGGGCAGATCCCAGCCAATCGCGGCACGGGTTGCCTCGATCTCGACGGCACCCAGGGGTGAACCGTGCACTTTTTCAGAGCCGGCCATATTGGGCGCGCCTTTACCGATTACCGTTTTGCAGCAAATAAGGGTAGGACCGGCATTGTCACCAAGCGCCGCTTCTTTGGCCTGGGCAATGGCACGATCAACAGCGTTTACGTCGTGGCCGTCCACATCGCGAATCACATTCCAGCCATAGGCCTCAAAGCGTTTGGGGGTATCATCGGCAAACCAGTTTTGTACCTGGCCGTCGATGGAAATGCCATTGTCATCGTACAGTACAATTAAACGGGAAAGTCTGAGTGTGCCGGCCAATGAAGCCACTTCGTGGGAAATGCCTTCCATCAGGCAACCATCGCCGACAAACGCGTAGGTGAAATGATCAATGACAGGCAGGCCAGGCTTGTTGAATTCCAACGCCAGCAAGCGCTCTGCCAGGGCAAAACCGACCGCATTGGCAATACCCTGTCCGAGGGGACCGGTGGTGGTTTCGACGCCAGCGGTAATACCCACCTCGGGGTGCCCCGGTGTTTTGGAGTGCAGCTGGCGGAAGTTTTTCAGTTCCTCGATGGAAAGATCATAGCCGGTAAGGTGCAGTAAAGCATACAAGAGCATGGAGCCATGACCATTGGACAGCACGAAGCGGTCACGGTCGAACCAGGCCGGATTTTGCGGATTATGACGCAAATGCCGTGTCCATAAAGCCTGTGCAATTTCCGCCATCCCCATAGGGGCACCGGGATGACCGGAATTTGCCTTTTGAACGGCATCCATGGCGAGCGCACGGATTGCATTTGAAAGAAGTGGCGGATTATTGCTTGTGGCAGTATTCTTCATGTGTGTCCTATCTTGCGATATATATACAATCTTGCGAACAAATTTTTTCAATAACCTATAATTTTAGCACTCTAAACCTTGCTCTTTGTCGACTGCCTGTATAAAGTAAAATTTATCCATGTGATTTGCCTTGTCCGCAAGGGAAAATTTACCTGCAGGCTTTTGCCCTGCCCCTGTCAATCAGGATTAACCTGTTTATTCATATTGTTTATTTTCAATGGCTACTCCCCGGTTTTATTGTCCCATTCCACTGCCCCTTAACGAAACCATCGCCCTGCCCGATAATGTCGCCCACCACGCCTCGCGCGCGCTGCGCCTGCGTGAAGGGGATGAGATCGTCCTGTTTGACGGAAAACAGGGGCAATACCATGCCGAACTGCGCTTCATGAACGGCAAGGCCATGGCTGCCATCAAGTATTTCAATGCACAAGAGCATGAACTCAAAGGCAAAATCACTCTGGTCCAGGGCTTGCCTTCAGGCGATAAAATGGACTGGATCATCGAAAAAGCCAGCGAACTGGGCGTACAGCACCTGATACCCATACAGGCAGAGCGCAGCGTCTTGAATCTAACCGGCAACCGTCTTGAAAAGCGCCAGGATCATTGGGAAAAAGTAGCCATATCAGCCGGTGAACAATGCGGCAGAAACCGGATATTGCAAATAGAACCCCTGCAAACACTGGCCCGGTTTGTATCAAATCATCCCCAACTGGATCACAAGCTACTGTGTCACCCTGAAGGCGGTACCGATCTGGCCACTTACCTGAAAGCACAAGCCGATGCCAAAGAAATCTGCCTGATTGTTGGCCCTGAAGGAGGATGGTCTGACCGGGAGCTGGATTTACTCAAGAAAAATGGCGCCTGTCAAATTACGTATGGATCAAGGGTTTTGCGTACCGAAACGGCAGGCCTGGCACTCACGGCAGCCTGCTCGGCATTAATGAACTGGGTTTGAAGTAAAGAACGGCCACACCGGGAACAGGCCGTTTTCTGCACATTTGATGAGTATTTATTTGCTCTGGCTTTCAGCGCCCTGACTCTCGGCATAGGGTGCAGGCGCCACACCAGGCTCGGGGTCGGAATGCTTGCCCACATGTTCTATTGAATACACAAAAATCCGGTCCTTGTCAGCGGCAAACTCAAGCGTATCATTCAGAATACCCTGAATATCCCGGGCATCTTCAGCCAGAGTTGGATCACCCGAATGCAGGTTTTTAATCCAGAGCACCATACCTTTTTTCTGGTCCAGCAGGGTTTCTCCCAGGCAGTCCAACAAGGCATCCATATTGTTGCCAAAGAAAACCGGATAATCGACAGCTTTGGCCAATGCCCTTAAAATGGCGGAGCGATTCCTGGCCTTGTCACAATCAGCGGAAAAAAATGTCAGACCCAGCTCTTCTGCCAAAGCGGCAACTTCTTCCTGCTTCTGGGACTCAGCCTTGATTTCCCCGCCGGAAGACAGGATCTTCGTTAATATCGTTTCTGATTTTTTACTCATGATGCGCCCTCATTAAAAAACGCCTTAATTTCATCTATTCGCTGCATCGTATCCACATAAGCGAGATTTATCAACTCTGTTGTAAATTCCGCCTCAAATAATAAATGAGAGGCAACTATACTACCTGTATGAACGCCACCCTTGGAAGAAACCCCCAAAACGCGCAAAAACGCACGTACGGTCTGTGGCATGCACTTTAAATGCATCATGGCGATTTCGTCAATAGATTTGCTCGGGCTCAGCGTGAGAACGTCAATGGTTTTCAGGGCCGGGCTAAGCTCGGTCTGTTCGGGAATCACCTTTAACAGGGAGTTTATACGGTGAATGCGTTCCAGATCAATCGAAAGCCCATCCACAAAAATATCCGACAGGGCATGCCCACCCAATTGGGCCAGGGTTGGATAGTTCTCCGAGCAATGCTCAAAAGAAACCGCTTCCTGTATATTGTGATCCGTCGTGCTGATGACCACCACTTTTTCCGCCCCAAGATGAATGGCCGGGCTGATGGGAGCCAGCTGTCGCATGGAACCATCGCCACACCACTCGGTATGCGCCTGAACAGACAGGCATTGCGCCGGAAACACAAACGGAATGGCGCTGGAGGCCATCAAATGACGCAACTCAATTTCACAGGCAACCGATTTTCGCCTGAAGCCCTGCCATTCCTGCATGGTATGCTTGGACTGGTAAAACGTTAAATGAGTCCCCGTGGTGTAACTGGTTGCGGTAATCGCCAGCGCCGACAGGTCATGATTGCGCAGATTATGCCTGAGATTGTCAAAGTGCATGAACCGGCCCAGCAAATGCGCCAAAGGCCGGTTATCAAGCAAAGACTTGGGGCTTTGCGCCCTGATAAACGGGCTGGCCCAGCCAAACATCAAGAGAGACAGCCAGCGGCTTGCATTCCCAAAAACCCCCACCGGGTCGGAACGGTATACCTGACTGGTTTTGATATTGCTCCAGATATGACGCAGGCGCCTGACTGAGGCGTGCGGAAAAGCAGCCCGACAGGCATACCCAGTGGCATTGATGGCGCCGGCAGAAGAGCCGCAGATGATCTGGAACGGATTACGGAAACCGGGACTGCGATGGGGATCAAGAATATCAAGCAAAGCCCAAAGCACCCCTATTTGATAAGCTGCCTTGGCCCCGCCACCGGTAAACACCAGTCCAACCGGCATTTTCCGAGGTGAGGCGGCATGATCAGAGGCTGGAGAATTTATTTCCGGGAGTATTGGCATCAACAACCGTTAGCGCCGCCATGTTGACAATACGACGCACTGTTGAGCTGGCGGTCAGAATATGGATAGGCGCGTTAACCCCCAACAGGAACGGCCCCACAGCCACGTTACCACCGGCACATGTCTTAAGCAGGTTATAGGCAATATTGCCGGCATCCAAATTCGGACAAATCAACAGGTTGGCACTGCCCGACAGAGTGCTTGAAGGCAGCAGACGCTTGCGTACGTCTTCATCCAACGCCGCATCCGCATGCATTTCACCATCGATTTCCAACCCAGGCTCCTGCTCACGAATAATATCAAGGGCTTCACGCATCTTGGAGCCGGACATCGGGTTATCGGTGCCAAAGTTGGAACTGGACAGCAAGGCAACCTTGGGCTCGATTTGCAAATGACGCATTTCTTCAGCCGCCATCCGTGTGATTTCAGCCACTTCAGCCGCAGAAGGATCTGCATTAACGTGAGTATCGGCCACCGCTACCGTGCGCTCTGACATCAGCAGGATATTCATGGCACCGTAAGTCGTGACACCCGGTGCCTTGCCAATGACCTGATCAACCAGGCGCAGGTGGTTGGCATAAGTACCGACCGTACCGCATATCATGCCATCGGCATCGCCCAGCTTGACCATCATGGCACCAATCAAGGTCAAACGGCGGCGCATTTCAACCCGGGCAAATTCCTGGGTGACCCCTTTGCGATTCATCATTTCCCAGTAAGTTGTCCAGTACTGTTTGAAACGGGGATCATTTTCAGAGTTGGTGACATCAACATCTTCACCAAGACGAATACGCAGGCCAAATTGACGGATGCGATGTTCAAGCACGGCAGGACGGCCAACCAGAATGGGTCGGCAGATTTTTTCGTCGATCAGAACCTGTACCGCCCGCAAAACCCGCTCATCTTCACCCTCGGTAAATACGATACGGGATTTACCGCCGTCACGGACATAGGAGCGTGCCAGCGAGAACATGGGCTTCATGAAAGAGCCGGAATGATAAACAAACTGCTGCAACTGTTCAGCGTAGGCCTCGAGATCCTCAATGGGACGGGTGGCAACGCCATCTTCCATGGCCGCCTTGGCCACGGCAGGCGCAATCCTGACGATCAGACGGGGATCAAAAGGCTTGGGAATGAGGTAGCCGGGACCAAAGTCAAGCTGGTTACCCCCATAGGCAGCAGCCACAACATCGTTGGGCTCTTCCTGGGCCAGTTTGCAAATGGCCTGCACCACTGCCTTTTCCATGCCACGGGTAATCGTGGTGGCCCCCACATCAAGGGCTCCCCTGAAAATATAGGGGAAACAAAGCACGTTATTGACCTGATTGGGATAATCGGAACGACCGGTTGCCATCACCACATCATCACGGACGGCATGCGCGTCTTCGGGCAGGATTTCGGGGTTGGGGTTAGCCAAAGCCAGAATCAGCGGATTTTCTTTCATTTTCAACAGCATTTCAGGCTTGAGTACACCACCGGCGGACAGCCCCAGGAAAGCATCCGCACCGTCAATGATTTCAGCCAATGTCCGCAATGGCGTCTCTTGCGCAAAGCGTTCCTTGGCAGGATCCATCAACTCCTTGCGTCCCTTGTAAACCACGCCCTCAATGTCCGAGACCCAGATATTTTCAACCGGCAAGCCCATATCAACCAGCAAATCAAGGCAGGCAAGCGCTGCAGCTCCGGCGCCTGACGTAACCAGTTTAATCTTCTTGATATCCTTGCCAACCACCTTCAGGCCATTCAAAAAAGCCGAGACTACCGTAATGGCAGTGCCATGCTGGTCATCATGAAAAACCGGGATTTTCAGGCGTTCACGCAGTTTTTTCTCTACCAGAAAACATTCAGGGGCCTTGATGTCCTCGAGGTTGATACCCCCAAAAGTGGGCTCCAGACCGGCAATGATCTCGACCAGTTTTTCCGGGTCATTCTCGTTGATTTCAATATCAAAGACATCGATACCGGCAAATTTCTTGAAAAGTACAGCCTTGCCTTCCATGACAGGTTTGGAGGCCAGGGGGCCGATGTTACCCAAGCCCAGCACGGCGGTTCCATTCGTGATAACACCAACCAGATTGCCACGGGCCGTATATTGAATGGCATTGACCGGATTGCTGACGATTTCATCGCAAGCAGCCGCCACGCCTGGCGAATATGCCAGCGCCAAATCGCGCTGGTTTGACAATTGTTTGGTTGGCGTTACGGAAACCTTGCCCGGACGGCCTTTTTTGTGATATTCCAAAGCAGCCGCGCGTAATCTTTCATCCATGTTTGAATCCTGTACTGACTTAGTGTATGAGTATTGAGCACTCTATCATACGAAAAATACGCCTGAATTGCACGATGAATCATACAATTTGTGCGCCTATTCTCCAAAGATGCCCGTCTGCCGGGTTCTGGCTCGTTCAAAGACACTCGTCCAAATACAAAAACACACCGGATGGATCAAATAATCCCTTGACCCTGCCCTCCACATGGGTAATCGAGTGAACCAACCGCTCACGCTCTGGCTCACTTAACATTACGCTACCCGGCATGGCTGCCGGTGGCCCGGGCATTTTACGAAGGACCATTTCCTGGGCCCAAACCAGCGTTGCCCGATGCCCCAAAAACAGACGGGCCAGGTTGATATCCGCATGCAAGGCCTTGAGCGCATCCAGCCTGTACGAGAAAGGCCAGCTTGCCAGACCCAGACTCCACTCAACATCATCTTCACGCAACAGCTCAAACAGGTTGGGAATAATTCTTTGCAAGACCGGGATGGCCAGCGGGGACTCATCATTGACGCCAAAACCACCCAAAACAGCCGTTTTTCCGTCCGCAAACATGACATGCATCCGCTCCAGCCCCGAGGTATGAGTATAACCAGGCCTGACATCATGATATTCGGGACTTGCCAGCCAGTGTACCAGTGTCACATCAGCCGGCACCTGTTCAAACTGCCGGTAACCCAACGACAGCAGTTGGCCGGCGGTGGCAGCCGGCTGAGCCAGGCAGGCGTTATCACCCAATGGCTCCACCCGGGACAGAGATGGATCAATCCTGACGCTTAGGCAGGAACGGCCAATCACGTTCTCCCGCACGGCAATACCATCAAGCACCATGGCCACATCATACTCGGCACACAAGGCCTGCAAATGGAGCGCATCAGCCAACCGGGTGATGGTGACCGAAGCGGCCCCGTAACCATCCACTTGCCCCTCATCCCGGATTGACCCTTTGACTGAACGGGCAACCCGTTGACAGAAATTCTGCCACGGACTCTGGCTGACCGCCCTTTTGCCAAAACTCAAAAACGCACGACGATTCATGGTCATAATGATATTGCCACCTAAAAACAATTAAATAAACCCGTACATTTTAAGTGCCATTCCATCGATACGAATGACGGAATGCCGCCCACAAACTACAATTCACTATTATATTCAGCCGAATCACGCTTTTTCGGCTTGTGTCTGCAGTTTTATTTTTACCCCCGAGCTTGCCATGTCACGTATTGCCAAACGAGTTGAAAAAGCCCTGACTTTTCAGGCGATGGAAGTCACCAAAATAGCCCAAACCCTGAAGGAACAGGGAAAAGACATTATCAGTCTTGGAATCGGTGAGCCCGACTTCACCGCCCCCGCCATCGTTGTGGAAACCCTTAACCATGCAGCAGAGGCCGGTTTAAGCGGTTACAGCCCGGCACTGGGCATTGCGCCATTGCGGGCGGAAATCGCCAACTATTACAAAAAAAGTTTTGGTGCCAGCGTTAAACCCGAACAAGTCATTATCACGTCTGGGGCTTCGGGCGCCCTTTCGTTGGCCTGTTTAAGCACGTTGAATCCCGGCGATGAAATACTCATGCCAGATCCGGCTTACCCGGCCAACAGCAACTTTATTATCTGTGCCGGCGCCATCCCCCGCCTGATTCCCTGTACCGCAGAAGAACGGTTCCAGCTATCTGCTGAAAAAATCATGGCCAACTGGACCCCTAATACCCGTGGCGTCCTGATTGCCTCACCCAGCAACCCCACCGGCACGTCCGTCGACAACCAGGAGTTGAAAAAAATCATCCAGGCGGTCAAAGCGCGCAATGGCCTGGTCATCATGGATGAAATTTACCTTGGCCTGAGCTATGATCATGATCCGGTTTCAGCCCTGACCATTGACCCTGACATCATCGTTATTAACAGCTTTTCAAAGTATTTTCATATGACAGGCTGGCGCCTGGGCTGGATGATCGCCCCTGAAGACATCGTACCCGCCGTGGAAAAACTGGCCAGCAGCCTGTGCATTTGCCCATCAACCCTGGCCCAGCATGCCGCAATTACCTGCTTTACCGACGAAGCTATGGCCATCTATGAAAAACGCAGGCTGGCCTTTAAAGAGCGCAGGGATTATCTGCTTCCCGAACTTGAACGGCTGAATCTGAACGTGCCGGTCGTCCCCGATGGCGCCTTCTATATTTATGCCGATATCAGTCATTACGCGCACGACAGCGAGACATTTGCCCGGGATCTGCTGAATGAAACCGGTGTAGCGGTTGTTCCAGGCCTGGATTTCGGGCCGGAACACGCCCGCCGCATGATTCGGATCTCTTATGCCACGGGGCTGGATCGACTGAAAGAGGCGATTGCCCGCATGGCGCCTTTCCTGCAGAAACTGGCGGCAAGAAAATCAATAGAACTGCCCCAGGTTCTTTCCTAACGGTATCCCCGACTCAAGCGCAATCCGTTTGCGCTCCGCCTGCACCCTGGCGGCATAACCACTTCCCCCATTCGGACCGGTTGCCCCGACGTAACAGGCCAGGCCCCCATCAACCGAGCCCCGGCGCTTGATACAGTCACGCAGGATCCGGGTACCCACCCGGACATTGGCCACCGGGTTCAAGGCTGACAGCCTGCCACCGTAAAACTCATCGAATTTTTCGGCATGCACCCGTGTCAGCACCTGCATCAGCCCCTGTGCGCCCACATGACTCTCGGCAAAAGGGTTATATCGTGACTCTACCGCGATGACACCCAGCACCAGCAGGGGGTCAAGGTCTTTTTCCCGGGCCGCCTCATAAACAGTCAGGATCAGCGAACCGGTCACGTTACGGGCCACCTTGAATTTGCGGGCGATGTAATCCCTTAACAACTGCGCCTGCTCGGCCGACACGCCCGGCAGGCTGAACTGCGGCTGGTCAATGGTCAAATTGGCAAAAAAGCCCTTCTCGGTGGCAGCCTCTTCTCCACTGACGACAGCCGAAGAAACCTCTTTCCTGGAGCGTTCATATTGATCATTGACCGCAAACAAATTCCGGAAATCCTGCTCGGACACCATGGAGTTATCCGGTTCAAGTGCAGCCAGCACCGCCAGCCGCACCTGCTGAAAACGGTCTTGCGCTGACGGCAAAATGAATATGGCCGCAACCAGCACCGTTGCGGCAATGCCCAGATACATGACCATTAAGCGAAAAAAATCATGAAAAAAAGAAACGATGCCCTGACGAACCGAGCGGGTTTCAGGACTGAGATCAAACAAAGCCATCTTTCATTTCCAACAAGTGGGAAAAACCCCAAATATAACCCGAAAATTCATTCATTCATGAAATATCCATATCACGGCATCCCAAACCCGACAAACACCCATACCGACCGTCGTCGGATATCCTATAATAAAAAGTCTTCCAAATTCTGATAGGCCGAATAAATTGAAATACCGTGACCTGCGTGACTTCCTCAGTCAGCTCGAAAAACTGAACAACCTGAAAGCCATTCAAACACCGGTTTCCACCCATCTTGAAATGACGGAAATCAGCGATCGCGTATTACGCAAGGAAGGGCCCGCCCTGCTTTTCAATCATGCCCTGCACAATGGCCAGAAATCGGACATCCCGGTGCTGACCAATCTGTTTGGCACGCCCCAGCGGGTTGCCTGGGGCATGGGGGCCGACAGCACCAGTGCCCTGAGGGAGATTGGTGAACTACTGGCCACCCTGCGTGAGCCCGAGGCACCCAAAAGCCTGAAAGATGCTTTTGGCAAGGTCTCCATGCTGAAATCCGCACTTTGGGACATGGCTCCGAAAATGCATCGTCACGCCCCCTGCCAGGAAATCATTCTTGAGGGCGATGACGTTGACCTTAACCGCCTGCCCATCCAGACCTGCTGGCCTGGCGATGTAGCCCCCCTGATTACCTGGGGCCTGGTCATTACCAAAGGCCCGCTGGCCAAACGCCAGAACCTGGGCATTTACCGCCAGCAACTTATCGGCCGCAACAAACTCATCATGCGCTGGCTGTCCCATCGTGGTGGCGCTCTTGATTTCCGTGATTTCGCCCTGGCCAATCCGGGCAAACCGTTTCCGATTGCCGTAGCCCTGGGTGCAGATCCGGCTACCATCCTGGGGGCCGTAACCCCCGTTCCCGACAGCCTGTCCGAATACCAGTTTGCCGGCCTGCTACGTGGTTCACGCACCGAGCTGGTCAAGGCCATTGGCAGCGATTTATCCATTCCCGCCTCAGCGGAAATCGTGCTTGAAGGGCATATCCTTCCTTCATCCGACCCACGGGCTCTGGCTCCCACGGTACCCGAAGGCATGACGCCCCCCAAACAATCCGCTTATGAAATGGCATTGGAAGGCCCCTATGGCGACCACACCGGTTACTACAACGAGCAGGACTGGTTCCCAGTCTTTACGGTTGAACGCATTACCATGCGCAAGAACCCCATTTACCACTCCACCTATACCGGAAAACCACCCGATGAACCTGCTGTATTGGGGGTGGCCCTGAACGAGGTATTTGTTCCCCTGCTCAAAAAACAACTGCCTGAAATCGTCGACTTTTATCTGCCCCCCGAAGGCTGCAGTTATCGCTTGGCGGTGGTTTCCATCCGCAAGCAATACGCTGGCCATGCCAAACGCGTCATGTTTGGCGTCTGGAGCATTCTGCGTCAGTTCATGTACACCAAATTCATTATCGTAGTGGATGATGATGTGGACACCCGCGACTGGAAAGAGGTCGTCTGGGCCATAACCACCCGGATGGATCCGGTCCGGGATACCTTACTGGTGGAAAACACCCCCATTGATTACCTGGACTTTGCCTCTCCGGTATCAGGTCTGGGTGGCAAGATGGGGCTGGATGCCACCAATAAATGGCCTGGTGAAACCCAGCGCGAATGGGGCACGCCCATCAAGATGGATGAGGATATCAAAACCCGGGTGGATTCTCTATGGAAGGATCTGGGCTTGTAGAAGCCGGTTGACGGGAAGGCGCCCTGCTTTCCCGACTCTGGAATTTATGGTACACAAACCAGGAAACCGCTGCCAGCACCACCGGCTTAAGCACTTTTGAACGGGTTTTGCTGGAACGCAACAAAAACCGACCCACCAACAGGCTAAGACGTGGATTCTTTTCCAGGTAAGCAAACAAACCAGAAGGAATGCCCGTCATGCGGGATAAGCCCAGGCTGCCGCTTTGCAACAATTGCTGCCTCAGCGCACGTGGAGAAGCCGAAAGGCTCAGTTTCCTGAAACTCAGGCTGGCAATTTCCCGCTCGACGTCTATCCGGGCAACCAGCAACTGTTTGTGCAATTCCCGTTCTTTTCGGTTCATGGACGATCCTCTGTGGCCACTGCCGTGCTGCCCCGCATACACTGCGCATCATCTTGCAAGGCCTTGACCGTTGCGGAAAATGGCAGGTGTTTCCTGATGAGACGGGAACGGACATAGAAAAAGCAGGCCAGTGACGCCATGGTATGAAACAATACCAAGCCCAGCAACACGACAAAACGGTATTCGGTACCCCAAAAATACAGGCCAACCAATACGGTTGCGCTCATGAGGGCCAAGATAAAAAAAACGAAACCAAACATGCTCAACCACAGCATGCCCAGCATACGCTCTTTTTCCTCGGCCACTTCAAGCCCAAACAACTCCATGCGGGTGGCGGCGATTTTAAACAGGCTGCCAACCGCATTTTTCAGATCATGCCTGACGGTCATAAAGGCGATACCCTTCAATAATGCTTAACGACGACCAATGATAACACCCAACAACAAGCCGGCCAGACCCACCATGCCGATTGAGCGCCATGGATTTTCATGCACGTACTCATCGGTCACCCGTACGGCTTCCTTGCTTTGGACAATCGCTTTTTCCTGGGTTTCCCTGAAACTGTCAGTAGCCCTGTGAATGGCATTCATCGCCCTTGCGCGTAACTCATGCGCTTTTTCTTCACCGGCACCTGCAGCCTCCTTCAGCAAGGATTCGGCATCTTCAATACTTTTACGCAAGCTTTCCAGCAATTGCTCTTCGGTTTGCTCCAGACTTTTTCGTACGGCCATTTGCTTTCTCCAAAAAGTTAAGGGGTTCGGAACATCATATATGATTTTTGGGCATCACCCTATATAAAATACTTAAAAAAGTGTCAACTTATTGCTTCATTGTAATAATAACAAGGCAACAGGCGCATCGTCCCGCCATAAAAGCCGCTTGCCCGATGAGGCCTTAATCTTTCTGCCGGGTACCGAAAATACGGTCACCGGCATCACCCAACCCGGGAATGATATAACCATTTTCATTCAGGCCCTCATCCACCGAGGCAGTGTAAATATCCACATCAGGATGCTTGCCAAGCACTTTCTCAATCCCCACCGGAGCCGCCACCAGCACCAGCGCCCGAATCTCGCGGCAACCGGCCGCCTTCAGCATGTCGATGGTAGCCACCATGGAACCACCGGTCGCCAGCATCGGGTCGATAATCAGGGCAATCCGCTGATCCAGATCATCCACCAGCTTTTTAAGATAGGTGGCGGCCTCAAGGGTTTCTTCATTGCGGGCAATGCCTACCGCGCTGACCTTGGCGCCCGGGATCAAAGAAAGAACGCCTTCCAGCATACCAATACCGGCACGCAAGATGGGTACGACGGTCACTTTCTTGCCGGCAATTTTTTCTACCACAACCTGACCGCACCACCCATGGATGGTGGTGTTTTCAAGCGGGAAGTCTTTGGTGGCCTCATAAGTAAGCAACGCTGAAATTTCCTGGGCCAGTTCGCGAAAACTTTTTGTACTCAGATCTGCACTGCGCATAATGCCCAGTTTATGTCTGATAAGGGGGTGCCGGATCTCGTGGATGGCCATAATTTCTCCGATGGATTCACAATACAATATATTCAGTCTGCCAGTATTGAAAAAGGGCATAACTTTGCCGGGTCATTCATTTCAATGGCGCAGGGTTAAACTCGCTTTATAATAACCCCTTACCCGGCAGCAACCATGCCGAAATGATAATACGCCCTTCGATATTTTTCCAACTACCTTCGCTGTTTTCATGTATCAGATCAACAATACGCTTACCGTTGCCGACTTCAACTATGAGTTGCCACAAGCGCTTATCGCCCAGACACCCCCTGCATCCCGCGGACAAAGCCGCCTGTTGCACATCGATCCGCAAGACCGGTTCCACGACCTTGCCTTTCCCGATATCGTGAATCTGCTAAAACCCGATGACCTGCTTGTTTTCAACAACACCAAGGTCATCAAGGCCCGCCTGTATGGCCAAAAACAAAGCGGAGGAAAAGTCGAGGCCCTGATCGAGCGTATTACCGAACCCACCCGTGCCCTGGCGCATCTCAAATCCAGTAAATCCCCCAAGGCAGGAACCCGTCTGGTCTTTGAGAACGCCTTTGAGGCAGAGGTGCTGGGCCGCGAGGGTGAGCTGTTTGACATTCGTTTTCCGGGCAATGTGCTGGACCTGCTGGATCAATACGGTGCAACACCCTTGCCCCCCTATATCCAGCACGAGGCCGACTCATCCGATGAGCAGCGCTATCAAACCGTATATGCCCGGGAACCTGGGGCCGTTGCCGCTCCAACCGCCGGCCTGCATTTTGACGATACCCTATTACAGCAAATAAAAGCCGCAGGTATTAATTGTTCCTTTGTCACCCTCCATGTGGGTGCCGGCACCTTTCAGCCCGTACGGGTTGAACAATTAAAAGACCACACCATGCATGCCGAATGGTATACCGTCGGGCAGGAAACCGTTGATGCCATATTACAAACCCGGGCCAGGGGCGGGCGTGTGATTGCGGTGGGCACCACCAGCGTGCGGGCACTGGAATCGGCCGCCCATCAGGGCGGTCTCGCGGGGACCAAATGCCCAATCGCCCACTCGGCGGATACCCGTCTGTTCATTACCCCTGGCTACGAATTCCAGGTCATCGACGGGCTCCTCACCAATTTCCACCTGCCCCAATCCACCCTGCTTATGCTGGTTTCAGCGCTGTGCGGCCTTGACACCATGCGCCAGGCCTATCAACATGCCATCGCTCAACAATACCGTTTCTTCAGCTATGGCGACGCCATGTTCATTGCGCCCCGCGCCTGAAGCCAAGGCCCACCCACCACCCCGATCAAAATTATTTATATTGAAAAGATATGTCAGGACTCAAGTTTGAACTGTTAAAAACCGAAGGCAAGGCCCGCCGCGCCAGCATTACACTGAATCATGGTACCGTGCAAACACCCATGTTCATGCCGGTTGGCACCTACGGCAGCGTCAAGGCCATGTTGCCGCATGAACTGGAGGAAATCGGTTCCCAGGTTATTCTGGGCAACACCTTCCACCTTTGGCTGCGTCCGGGCACTGAAGTCATTGAAAAGCATGGCGGACTGCATCAGTTCATGCAATGGAACAAGCCCATTCTGACCGATTCGGGTGGTTTTCAGGTATTCAGCCTCAGCGATCTGCGCAGTAAAATCACCGAAGAAGGCGTCAAATTCTCTTCGCCCATTGATGGCGCCAAACTGCTGCTGACGCCCGAAGAGTCCATGCGCATCCAACGCTCCCTGAACTCGGATATCGTCATGGTGTTTGATGAGTGTACGCCCTACATGATTGATGGCCGCCCGGCCACCCTGGAAGAGGCGGCCCGCTCAATGCGCATGTCACTGCGCTGGGCCAAGCGCTCCAAAGACACCTTCAATCAACTGGAAAACCCCAATGCCCTGTTTGGCATTGTCCAGGGCGGCATGTATGAATCCCTGCGTGACGAATCCCTGGCCGGCCTGACCGATATCGGTTTCCATGGCTATGCGATTGGAGGCCTGTCGGTGGGTGAACCCAAGGAAGACATGCTGCGCATTTTGCAGCACATCACCCACAAACTGCCTGAAAATGCCCCCCGTTACCTGATGGGCGTAGGTACCCCCGAAGACCTGGTTGACGGTGTTGCCAACGGCGTGGACATGTTCGATTGCGTCATGCCTTCACGCAATGCCCGCAATGGCTGGCTGTTTACCCGCTTTGGCGACATCAAGATCCGTAACGCCCGTTACAAGGATGATACCCGTCCACTGGATCCGGGCTGCCACTGCCACACCTGCAGCCATTTTTCCCGCGCCTATTTGCACCACATGCAAAAAGCCAATGAAATTACCGGCGCCCGCCTGAACACCCTTCACAACCTGCATTACTATCTTAACTTAATGCAAGAAATGCGCACGGCACTGGAGAACGGTACTTTTGCACAATGGAAAGAACAATTCGCAAAAGATCGCGCAAGAGGCATCGAATAATCAAGTTCCGCTACAATATCCCGTTAATATAATTATTTTTTTTGGAGTCCCCCATGCTGGCAACAGATTTATCACAACTCATTATTGCTCAAGCCGCCCCCGAGGGTGCTGCAGGTGGATTGGCAAGTTTTCTGCCAATCATCCTCATGTTTGTGGTGCTTTATTTCATGATGATCCGTCCACAAATGAAGCGTCAGAAAGAACATAAAGCCATGGTCGAAGCACTGACCAAAGGCGATGAGGTCATTACTTCGGGTGGTCTGCTGGGTAAAGTCAGCAAAGTCACCGATAACTACATTACCATTGAAGTGGCTGAACTGGCCGAGAAACCCGTTGAAGTCCTGCTGCAACGCGGAGCCGTTACCAATATTCTGCCCAAAGGCACCATCAAATCCCTGTAAGGCTGCCCTGCCCTTAATTTTTTAAGGGCTTTCTTTTTTTAATCAACATATTTATACGGCTACGGCATGAACCGCTATCCTCTCTGGAAATACCTAATGGTACTGGTTGCATTGGTAATCGGTATTATTTACACCATCCCGAATTTTTTCGGGGAATCACCTGCTGTCCAGGTTTCTAGCGCAAACGTTACACTCAAGGTCGATCAACAGCTGTTAAGCCGCGTTGACAGCATCCTCAAACAGAATAACATTCCTTACACGGGCTCTTATTTTCAGCAAAATGGTCCGGTTGGCACCATCCGCATCCGCTTTGATTCCACCGACAACCAACTCAAGGCCAAAGACATCCTTGAGCGCAGTCTGAATACCAATACACAAGAGCCCGATTATACGGTTGCCCTGAACCTGCTGTCCGGGTCACCCGACTGGCTGACCAGCCTTGGCGCAAACCCCATGTACCTGGGTCTTGACTTGCGCGGTGGCGTTCACTTCCTGCTGCAGGTTGACATGAAAGGCGCACTGGAATCGCGCTACGATACCCTGACCACCGACATCCGCAGCATTCTGCGCGACCAGAAAATAGAGGTTGAGTCCGTCAACAAGGCAGGCGCCAGCATTGTCTCCACTTTTGCATCCGAGAACGACCGCAACAAAGCCATCGGCGCGTTCCGTAGCCGCATCAATGAACTGACCTTTACCGAATCTGTCGACAATGGCAAATTCATCCTGACCGGACAAATCAGCCCAAGCGAGATCACCCGGGTAGAACAAACCGCCCTCAAACAAAACATTCTTACCCTGCATAACCGCATTAATGAATTGGGCGTTGCCGAACCGGTTATCCAGCAGCAGGGCAACGACCGTATTGTTGTCCAGTTGCCCGGCATTCAGGATGTGGCCAAGGCCAAGGAAATCCTTGGCCGCACCGCCACCCTGCAATTGCGTATGGTCGACGATTCCCCCGCGGCCTTGTCTGCCCTGGCCAGTGGCACAGTGCCATTCGGACTGGAGTCTTTCAAGGATAGCGATGGCCGTCCCATTCTGGTTCGTCGCCAGGTTCTGCTGACCGGTGAAAACCTGGAAAACGCCCAGGCCGGCCGCAACCAGCAAACCCAGGAGCCCACCGTCAACCTGACCCTGGACAATAAGGGTGCCCGTATTTTCCGCGACACCACCCGTGACAACATAGGTAAACGACTGGCCATTATCCTGTTTGAAAACAATCGTGGACAAGTTGTGACTGCTCCGGTTATCCGCAGTGAAATTCCCAACGGACAGGTTGAGATTTCAGGCAGCATGACTGCCCAGCAGGCCGCTGACGTATCCCTGTTGCTTCGTGCCGGCTCACTGGCCGCCCCCATGAGCATTATCGAGGAACGCACAATTGGTCCAAGCCTGGGTGCGGAAAACATCAAGAAAGGGTTTGATTCCACCCTGTACGGCTTCATCATGATTGCCGTGTTCATGATTATTTACTATCACCTCTTTGGTATTTTCTCCACCCTGGGCCTGATCTTCAACGTCTTGCTGCTGCTGGCGCTGCTCTCCATGCTGCAGGCCACGCTTACCCTGCCAGGTATTGCAGCGCTGGCCCTTACCCTGGGTATGGCGATTGACGCGAACGTGCTGATCAACGAACGGATCCGCGAGGAACTGCGTGGCGGTGCCTCACCGCAACAGGCCATCAATACCGGCTTTGACAAGGCATGGGGAACCATTCTTGACTCAAACCTGACCTCCCTGATTGTTGGCCTGGCATTGCTGGCCTTCGGCAGTGGTCCCATCCGTGGCTTTGCCGTGGTGCATACCCTTGGCATCCTGACCTCCATGTTCTCTTCCGTCGTGGGTGTCCGGGCATTGGTCAACCTTTGGTATGGCAGCCGTAAAAAGCTCAAGACCCTGGCCATCGGTACTGTCTGGAAACCGAATGCAGAGAAATAAAGGCATTCACCCGCAAGCAAGGCTTAACACGTAAACAATGTTCCTGAACCCGAGCGGTTCAGGAGCCGGGAATTAAAATGGAATTATTCAGAATCCGTAAAACCATACCGTTCATGAAGTATGCCCTGATCCTTAACGTGATCAGTGCCATTACTTTCGTACTGGCGGTATTTTTCATCGTTACCCGCGGTTTTCACCTGTCAATCGAATTTACCGGTGGAACCGTCATGGAAGTCAATTACCAGCAACCTGCCGAACTGGATTCGATCCGCCAATCGGTCGCGTCCCTGGGCTATACCGACTTCCAGGTACAAAACTTTGGCACGTCACAAGACGTCATGATCCGTCTTCCCATTCAGGAAGGTGTCACTTCAGCTGCACAAAGTGAAAAAGTCATGCAAGCCCTCCAACAGGTTGACCCCGGTGTCGAATTGCGCCGGGTTGAGTTCGTCGGGCCACAGGTGGGCAGTGAATTGTTCAGCAATGGCCTGAAGGCGTTTTTCTTTGTGGTCCTGGGCATTATTGTGTACCTGGGTTTCCGCTTTGAGTGGAAATTCGCCATCGCCGGCATGATTGCCAACCTGCACGACGTGGTGATCATTCTGGGCTTTTTTGCCTTTTTCCAATGGGAGTTCTCTTTACCCGTACTGGCCGGCGTGCTGGCGGTACTGGGCTATTCGGTCAACGAATCGGTGGTTATCATGGACCGGATCCGTGAAAACTTCCGCAAACAGCGCAAAACCAGCGTTCGCGAAGTCATTGACAGTTCCATTACCCAAACCATCTCCCGGACCATTATTACCCACGGCTCTACCCAAATGATGGTGCTGTCCATGTTCTTTTTTGGCGGCCCCACCCTGCATTACTTCTCACTGGCCTTAACCATTGGCATCTGGTTTGGCATTTATTCCTCAGTCTTTGTGGCCGCTTCCATTGCCATGTGGTTGGGCGTCAAACGTGAAGACATGCTGAAAGTACCCAAAAAAGAAGACCCGGCTGCCGAAATCATGGAAGGCTAAGCCCGGGCTTCATTAAGTTGCCCTTCAATAAAAGGGTTAGCTAAAGACTTAGCCGTTAAATTGCCCCCAACAACCGCATATCACCGGTTTCTTGGGGGCAATTTAATTAGCGCTCATTTTTCAATGCAAAAACAAACAGATAGAAAAAAGGGCGACAATAAGAGTACAATCTGCTTTTCCTTTTTTTGCCCCCGGGCTCAAACCCGCACCGGTATCCAACTATGCAAGAAACCAATATCAAACGCTCCGGCCTTAACTCCGAAACGGTTAAGCCTGTTGAATCCCCCCTGTCTTCCCTGGCCGCCCCCGATGGCAGCACCCGCAAGCTTTACATCAAGACGTTCGGCTGCCAGATGAATGAATATGACTCAGACAAAATGGCCGATGTCCTGCGTGAAAACCAGGGTCTGGAATTGACTAACGATCCGGAAGATGCCGACGTCATCCTGTTCAACACCTGTTCAATCCGTGAAAAAGCCCAGGAAAAAGTTTTTTCCGACCTGGGACGCGCCAATCAGCTTAAACAGAAAAAACCCAATCTGGTCATTGGCGTAGGCGGTTGCGTGGCCAGCCAGGAAGGCGCCACCATCATTCGCCGCGCCCCTTACGTTGACGTCGTTTTTGGTCCCCAGACCCTGCACCGTCTGCCAGACCTGATCAATAAACGCCATGAAACCGGCCGCTCGCAAGTCGATATCAGCTTCCCCGAAATTGAAAAATTCGATGCCTTGCCACCCGCCCGCGTCGAAGGCCCATCGGCCTTCGTCTCCATTATGGAAGGCTGTAGCAAATACTGCAGTTTTTGCGTGGTTCCCTATACCCGTGGCGAAGAAATTTCCCGTCCGTTTGAAGACGTCCTGCAGGAAGTGGCCGACCTGGCAGACCAGGGCGTGAAGGAAGTCAATCTGCTGGGCCAGAACGTCAATGCTTACCGTGGCACCATGGGAGACAGCGGTGAAATCGCCGACTTTGCCATGTTGCTCGAATACGTTCATGAAATCCCGGGCATTGAGCGCATCCGCTATACCACCTCCCATCCCAAGGAAATGACCAACCGCCTGATTGAGGCGCACGGCGCCCTGCCCAAGCTGGTGCCTTTCCTGCACCTGCCCATCCAGACCGGCAGCGACCGCATCCTGGCCGCCATGAAGCGCGGCTATACCGGGCTTGAGTTCAAGGCCATTGCCCGCAAACTGTATGCGGCACGTCCCGGCCTGACCCTGTCTTCCGATTTCATCGTGGGTTTTCCCGGTGAAACCGATGCCGACTTCGAAACCACCATGAAACTGATTGAAGATGTCAATTTTGACACTTCATTTTCTTTCATCTATTCGCGTCGTCCCGGCACGCCAGCCGCCGACCTGCATGATGACACCCCTTACGATGTCAAACTCAAGCGCCTGCAACGCCTGCAGGCCCAAATCAACAAACAGGCCAAGGCCATCAGCCATGCCATGCTCAACACGATTCAGCCCGTCCTGGTCGAAGGCGAATCGCGCCGCGATAAAAATGAACTGACCGGACGTACCGAAAACAACCGGATCGTCAATTTTTCCGCACCCAAACGCCTCATTGGCCAAATCGTCAATGTACGCATCACCGATGTCTACACCAACTCACTGCGTGGCGAGGTGGTAACCAGCGAGCAGGTTAGCTAATGGCTGTCAAACGCAACCAACCGGTCATCATCACCCTTGATGGTGACAATATGCAACTGGCCAACCTATGTGGCCCCCTGGATGAAAACCTGCGGCAAATCGCCCAGGCATGGGGGGTCAAACTGGGCCGTAACGGCAACCGTATTACCCTGGAAGGCGAGCAGGCCCTGAAGGCAGGCAATAGCATCGAGATTTTTCATCGGCGGGCCCGCCATAAAGACCTCTCCATTGATGATATCCAGCTGGGCCTGGTAGAACAGAAAGCCTCTCCACACAAAGCGGCCCCCGCTTCATCAACCCGAGCCAAAGAAGAAGACGATCTGCCACCACTGGATGATGAAAGCGACACCATTATCCTGCGCACGCGACGCAGTGACCTGCGTCCCAGAACGCCCAGCCAGCGCCAGTACCTGAATAATGTCCTGCGCAATGACATTACCTTTGGCACCGGCCCTGCCGGCACGGGCAAGACCTGGCTGGCCGTGGCCTGCGCGATTGATGCCCTGGAACGTGAAAACGTCCAACGCATCATCCTGACGCGTCCCGCGGTAGAGGCTGGCGAGCGTTTGGGTTTTCTGCCCGGCGATCTGGCCCAGAAAGTGGATCCATACCTGCGCCCCTTGTATGACGCGCTTTACGACCTGATGGGCTTTGAAAAAGTACAGCGCCTGTTCGAAAAACAAACGATTGAAATCGCACCGCTGGCCTATATGCGCGGTCGCACCCTGAACCATGCCTTTGTCATCCTTGACGAAGCCCAGAACACCACACCGGAACAGATGAAAATGTTTCTGACCCGCATTGGTTTTGGCAGCAAGGCCATTATTACCGGTGACCCGACACAGGTTGACCTGCCCAAAGGGCAAAAAAGCGGCCTGTCCCATGCCCTGCAGGTTTTGCAATCGGTCGAAGGTATTGCTTTTTCACGCTTTTCCAGTAAAGACGTGGTCCGTCATCCGCTGGTGGCTCGCATTATTGATGCCTATGATGAATCAGAGGCGCTCTCCGGCCACACTCTCCGTTAATCCTCTTACCGTTAAAAGCCATCATGCCAGAACCCGTTCTCAGCTTTACCGTCCAATACGCCGTGGATGCGCCGGAACTGTCACGCCAGCAACTGCGTGCCTGGGCCCTGAAGGCCGTCCAGGCCGCCAACCAGGATTGCCCTGATGCATTCCAGCGTGCCGAACTGACCCTGCGCCTGGTAAACACCGCTGAAGGCCGATCCCTGAATGCCAGCTACCGCGACAAAGATTATGCCACCAACGTCCTGACTTTTGAATACGGCGTTGACCCGGAAGGCACGGCACGCGGAGACATTATCCTGTGCCTTGATGTATTGAAAAAAGAAGCTGAAGAACAGGGCAAACCATTCAAACACCATGCCGCCCACCTGGTGATTCACGGCACCCTTCACGCGCTGGGTTACGACCATCTCAACCACGATGAGGCCGAACACATGGAGGCCATGGAAGTTGCCATCCTGACGCGTTTACATATCGAAAACCCTTATCTGGAACGTTGATAAGGGGCAAAAAACAAGACGTTTAAAAGAGAATCCCGGCATTTTCAATGAACAAGATGAAATTTCATCAAAAAATCTTCATTTTGAGTTATGCTTAAATTCCCATTAACTAGACGTCCAGAGATGTCAACAGATCCATATCCTTCCAGCGAGGCTGACTCGGAATCGAAGTCAGCCAAAAAATCAACCGCACGCTCTTTATTGCAGCGTTTTAAAACTTTCATTGGCCAAAACGAGCCTGAAGACCGTGAAGATATCCAGGAAATCCTGTGCGCCGCACATGACAGGGAAATCCTGGACGATGACTCTTACACGATGATTCTGGGCTCCATTTCGGTCACCGAAAAAAATGTCAGCGACATCATGGTTCCCCGCTCACGCATGGATATGCTTGATGCCTCGCTATCCGTGCAGGAACTGCTGCCCATCATTATCGACACGGCTCACTCTCGCTTTCCCGTCTACGAAAATGAGCGTGACAATATCATTGGCATTTTGCTGGCCAAAGATTTACTGCGCTTTTTCAATGACCCCGAGCTTAAAATCCGCAACCTGATCAGGCCTGCCTATTTTGTGCCCGAAACCAAAAAACTCAATCAACTGTTGCGCGACTTCAAGGAAAACCGCAATCATCTTGCCATCGCCATCGATGAATATGGCAGCATTACCGGCCTTATCACCATGGAAGATGTCCTTGAGCAAATTGTGGGTGATATTGAAGATGAATACGATGAAGAAGCCGAGCAAACCATTTTCCCTGAATCGGAAAATGCCTGGCGGGTCATGGCCATCACCGATATCAGCGACTTCAACCAAACCATCCACAGCCATATCCCCGAAGATGACTATGACACCATTGGTGGCTGGCTGGCAGCAGAACTGGATCACATTCCCCAACGTGGCGACACGCACGACTACGAAAACCTGAGGTTCCGGGTCTTGCGGGCCGATGCGCGACGCGCCTTGTGGCTGCATGTCAGGCGCTCCACCTCCTCCGCTGTTACCAACAAAGACAACTAAACCATGATGCACCGGCTTTTATTGCTTGCCGCGGGCGCCTTGCATGCCCTGAGCTTTTCCGCCTCCCCGCTTCCTGCATGGAGCCTGTCATCAATACAAATCATCACCCTGGCCCTGCTGGCCTGGCATGTCTTCAGGGCGGCTAACGTACGTCAGGCGGCCGGCTCCGCCGCCTGGTTCAGCATCAGCAATTTCTGCGTGGGTATTTACTGGCTGTTCATCAGCATGAACACCTACGGCGCGCTGGCAGCGCCACTGGCCGCTGCCGCCGTCTTCCTGCTGTCCGCCTATTTAAGCCTGTATCCCATACTGGCCGCCAGCGTCACCCGCTACCTGTCAAACCGTAATCTGTCCAGTTTCATACTTGTCTGGGCCGGTTGCCAGGCCTTATCCGAATGGCTGCGCAGTTTTATTTTTACCGGCTTTCCCTGGAACAGCACGGGTTATGCTCACACCGACGGTGCCCTGTCCGGCTGGGCCCCCGTCCTGGGTGTTTACGGTGTCGGTTTCATGGCAGCACTGGTATCCGCACTCTTGGCTGCCGGCCTTGTTTACCTGCACAAACAGCAACAAAAAAAATCAATTCTTTGCCTGGCATTTATCGTCGGGTTGTTCATGCTCAGCGTTGGACTGAAACAACTATCCTGGCACCAGCCTCATGGCAACCCCATTTCAATCAGGCTGGTCCAGGGGAATATTTCCCAAGACCGCAAATTCCATCCCGACACGATGATGGAAAGCATGTATGAAAATTTTGACCTGGCCTTGCTGGAACCCGCCGACCCTGAAGCGCCCGCCAAAGTCATCATTTTCCCGGAAACCATCATCCCCGGCTTCCAAAACCGGATGAGCCCGGAATTCTGGCAATCAGTCACCCAAATAGCCGAACACACCCAAAGCGTTTTTTTCATGGGCGTTCCTTTGCGCACCTTGGATCATCGCGGTGAACGCTTCACCAATAGTGTCATCGCCCTTGATGGCAACACCAGCACCGAGGCCTTGATGTCCGGCCTGGAGCTGCCGGTTTATGATAAACAACACCTGGTTCCTTTTGGTGAATTCATCCCCTACGGATTTCGCTGGTTTGTTCACGCCCTTGGCATACCGCTTGGCGATTTTGACCGAGGCACCGCTTTTCAACACAACTTCGTGGTAGAAGAGCAGGTTTTTGCACCCAATATCTGCTATGAAGACGTTTTTGGCGAAGAGCTGTTGCCCGCCCTGTTTGCACGGCCCGACGGCTCCCCGGGTGCCAGCATTATGTTTAACGTCAGTAACCTGGCCTGGTTTGGCAATACCTTTGCCCTGGGACAACATTTGCAAATAGCACGCATGCGCAGCATGGAAACCGCGCGTCCCATGGTACGCGCGACCAATACGGGTACCACCGCAGCCATAGATGCCAACGGCAACTTGATTGCCGCGCTGCCTACCGCCATTCCAGGTGTGTTGGATGTACAGGTACAGGGAACGCAAGGCTATACGCTTTATGCTCGTACCGGCAATAGCCTGGTTATTATTCTGTCACTGCTTTGCATTGCCTTGGGTGTGCTTATCAGAAAAAAAGCCTGATTTTTTCTCAAGAAATTTTTCTGGCAAGCACAAAAACAATATTTTTTGGCAAAAAAACATCATTTTCAGAGGCCAATCATTAAAATGTGGCTTTTTTGTACATAAGCAACAAAAAGGTCTTGCACAAAGATAGAAACATAGGCATAATTCTAATTCTTCGCTAGTCACTCAATTGGGGGTATAGCTCAGCTGGGAGAGCGCTTGCATGGCATGCAAGAGGTCAGCGGTTCGATCCCGCTTATCTCCACCAACTTTCTTTGGAAAGGTTTAGCGAAGCAGGTTGTGAAACAGTTTTTATCGCTCACAATCAAAATGTAGTAAGTTTTAAGTTAAAGTCCTGTCCCCTTCGTCTAGAGGCCTAGGACACCACCCTTTCACGGTGGGTACAGGGGTTCGAATCCCCTAGGGGACGCCAAACTTTTTAGTTTGATGTTGACTTTACACATACCGCTGCGGAGCGGTAGTTCAGTTGGTTAGAATACCGGCCTGTCACGCCGGGGGTCGCGGGTTCGAGTCCCGTCCGCTCCGCCACAAAATTCAAAAGCCCTTAACTTGAATAAAGTTAAGGGCTTTTTCATTTCTGACAGTAATTCTTCGCTATCCCAGCAGCACTGCCAGCGTTCATGTGTATCCAAATTACCCCCTCACATAACAATAAATCATAAGCAAATTACCACTTATTGTTTTTCAGACATAAAAGCGCTCGTTATACTTATACGTAATATAAACCCATTTATTTAAAGTTTAAAATAATGAGCCGCTTAACTATTCACACCCTCGACACCGTTCCCGCCGAAGCCAGCGAACGCCTGCAAAACGTCAAGAAAAACAACGGATTCATCCCCAACCTGATTGGCGTTCTGGCCAATGCCCCTACCGCCCTGGAAACCTACCAGGTAGTTGGTGGCATCAATGCCCGCAACGGTTTAAGCGATGCCGAACGTGAAGTCGTGCAAATCACTGCCGCCACCCTGAACGGATGCGGTTTTTGTGTGGCTGGCCATACCGCCATTACCCGCAAGAAAAACCTGATGCCTGAAGAACTCATTCAGGCCCTGCGCAACACCCAGGCACTTAGCGATCCTAAACTGAATGCGCTGGCCCAATTTACCATTGCCCTGATAGAAAACAAGGGTCAGGTAACCGATGAACAACTGAATGATTTCCTGGCAGCTGGCTATACACAAGCCAATGCGCTGGATGCCGTTCTGGGCGTCAGCCTGGCTACTCTGTGCAATTACGCCAACAATCTGGCCAAAACACCTATTAATCCAGAGTTGCAACCTTTTGCCTGATCTTTTCTTGATTCTTCCCTGCCCGTAAGGAATATTGTTGTGAGTCAAACCGACACGACCGCTCTTTTAGCATCTATTGCCAACCTGGTAAAAACCGAATTGGCGCCATTGGCCAATGCCATTGACCAGGAAGGGGTTTACCCCGCTGACTTCCTGCATCAACTGGGTGCGCTGGGCGGATTTTCCGCGGCCATCCCAAAAGAATACGGTGGTGTTGAACTGGGCCTGGACACCCAAATCGACATCATCACGGCAGTGGGCCGTGAATGCGGTTCCACGGCATTCCTTACCTGGTGCCAGTCCACCTGTGCCTGGTATTTGCTGCATTCACCCAATGAGACGGTCAAGCAGCGCTACCTGCCCCTGGTCGCGCAGGGAAAATTACTCTCCGGCACTGGCATGTCCAACACCGTCAAGCATCTTGCCGGCATTGAAAAAATCCACCTGACCGCCACGCGTGAAGGAAAAGACTACGTGGTGAGCGGTTCCCTGCCATGGGTTTCCAATATTGGCCAAGATCACCTGGCCATTGTTGCCGCCTCGGTGGGTGAAGAAGGCTATATCATGTTTGCCGTACGCGGCGACAGCGAAGGACTTGGCCTGAATCCCTGCCCCGAGTTTTCCGGGCTTGAAGGCACCCAAACCCTGAACATGCGCTTCAAGAACGTGCGTATCAGCGCAGAGGACGTACTGGCTCACCCCGAACAATTCAAGACCTTTATTACCCGCATCAAGCCAGGCTTTGTGCTGGGGCAACTGGGTATTGGCTTTGGCATTATTGAAGGCAGCCTGAAAACCATTCGGGAAAGCAATATCACCACAGCCCATGTCAACATTTACCTGGATGAACAGGAAGATGATTTGGCCGCCAGCCTTGAAACATTAAGAAAAGAAGTCAGCAGCCTGGCACCGCAGGCAGAAAACGGCACCGCCCGCATTCTGGACATTTTACGTGCCCGCGCCAACGGCTCTGAGGCCACCCTGGCTGCGGCACAATCTGCCCTGCTGCATGCAGGCGCCAAAGGATACTTAATGCGCCACCCTGCCCAGCGTCGCCTGCGCGAGGCCATTTTTGTAGCGATCGTCACACCGGCCCTGAAGCATTTGCGCAAGGAAATTCACGATCTTGAACAACGCACCCATGTGGAGGCAGCATAATGAAACAGTGGATGTGTGGCCCTTGCGGCCTGATTTACGATGAAGCCCTTGGCCTTCCTGAACATGGCCTGCCACCCGGCACCAAATTCGAGGATATTCCCGATGACTGGGAATGCCCTGATTGCGGCGTGACCAAAGCTGATTTTTATCATATCCCTGATTGAACAAGGACTCTTCATGGTGAACCCGATCCCGTTGACCAGGCGAATCGTTTTGGATGCCGAACAGATTCAACTCAGTTACAGCAAGCCAAAACAGCCGCCAACAGTCGTCTTGCGCGACTTCTCCCTGCAACTGTCTGAGGGTGAGATTGTGGCTATCCTGGGTCCCAGCGGCGTGGGTAAATCTTCCCTGTTACGTGTATTGGCAGGCCTGCAGAATGCCGACAACGGCACCGTAAAGGTCAACAATGAACCCCTGCAAGGCCCCCATCCACGCCTGAGTTTCGTTTTTCAGGATCCAAGCCTGCTACCTTGGCTGAATCTGGAAGAAAACGTCCGTTTTGGCCTGGACTTCAAACATCAGCCCCACATTTCCCAGGAACAAATCAATGCGCGCGTGCAAGCGGCGATTGAGGAAGTCAACCTGACTGCCGCCCGCTTGCGTTATCCGTCCGAGCTATCCGGTGGCATGGCCCAGCGTGCGGCTCTGGCACGCAGCCTGGCCCGCCACCCTGAAATCCTGTTGCTGGATGAACCTTTCAGCGCACTGGATGAAATCACCCGCAGTGAAATGCAGGAACTCCTGCTGCAAGTCACCCGAAAACATCAATCGGCCGCCATTCTGGTTACCCACGACATTGATGAAGCCCTGCTTGTGGCCGACCGCATCCTTCTGATCGGTGATATGCCGGGTCGCCAGATCGGCCAGTGGTCGATCACCCAGTCTCACCCCAGAGATACCATTTCCCCAACACTTACCCAGACCAGGGTGGAAATTATCCAATTGCTCAGGCAGGCACGTAACAAAACCGCCACCAACAACGCCAGCATGGCAGCCTGAACACCTTATAAAAAACAGTTCCTCGCCACCTACCGGCCAAGAGAAGACACATGAAAGACGCTAACCACACCACTTCGGATGCCCGCCGCCAGTTTTTGAAACTATCGAGCCTGTTTACCGCCATGGGCGCACTGCCCTTATTGCAAATGCACAACCAGGCCCGTGCCGCCGAACCCAATGCGCCGGTAAGAATCGGCTATTTGCCCATTACTGATGCCACACCGTTATTGGTGGCCGATCATCAGCGATACTATCAGGAACAGGGGCTCGAGGTGGAAAAACCCCGCATGTTCCGCAGCTGGGCACAACTGGTGGAGGCCTTCCTGGCCGGTCAGGTCAACGTGGTGCACCTGCTGGCCCCCATGACCGTCTGGGCACGCTATGGCAGCCAATCCAAGGCCAAAGTGGTTGCCTGGAATCACATGTCCGGATCGGGCCTGACTGTTTTGCACGACATCAACCAGATTACAGACCTGGGTGGCAAAACCGTTGCCATTCCATTCTGGTATTCCCTGCACAACGTCGTGTTGCAACACTTGCTCAAGAACCAGGGGCTTGAACCCATTAGTGAAGGCAACCCCACCGCCCAACAGGTCAAACTGGTCGTCATGTCGCCCTCTGACATGGTGCCTGCACTGGCCAATAAACAAATTGCCGGTTACACCGTTGCCGAACCCTTCAATGCCTCGGCCGAAGTGCTTAAAGTAGGCAAGATCCTGCGTTTTACCGGTGACGTCTGGAAAGACCACGCCTGCTGTGTTGTACTCATGCATGAACAGGACTTGCAAGAACGCCCCGAATGGACCCAGAAAGTGGTCAACGCGATTGTCCAGGCCCAAGCCTGGATCCAGGATAACCGAAGCGAAACCGCCCAAATCCTGTCCAAGGATAACGCCAAGCGTTATACCCCGCATTCGCTGGAAGCGCTGTCACAGGTTCTGGTGCCCGAATTACTGAACCGGGAACTGTACGAAAGCAATGGCGCGATCGTCAACAAGCAATGGAATGAGAAACGGATCGACTTCCAGCCCTATCCGTTTCCCAGCTATACCGAGGAACTGGTCAAAAAACTCAAGACAACGCTGGTGTCAGGCCGAAACGATTTCCTGCAGGCACTTGATCCGGCCTTTGTGGCCGGCGACCTGGTCGATGACCGCTTTGTGAAAAAAGCCATTCTTGACAACGGTGGTCTGGCCACTTTCGGCCTGGAATCATTCACCCGGCAAGAAATCATTACCGGCTAACCCCTAATCTCCGCCCGCAACCGACCAAAATCTGGCGGCAGGCTTTTAAACCAGTACGAATTATGCATACCAATTTCAAACAACCCGGCTTCAGTGCCCGTTTTTCCCTTGGCGTAGGTGGCCTGCTCATGCTGGTTGTCCTTTGGAGCCTGGGTACCCATTGGCTGGAAGCGAATGTCTCACTGGCCAGCCTGCTAAGCCCAGCCCAAACATTCAGCAGTCTGTACGAGCTGCTGGTCCAGAACCAGCTCACCCTGCATACCCTGACCAGCCTCAAACGGGTACTGGTGGGCCTTGGCCTGGCCTTGCTGATCGGCGTACCGGTAGGGCTTGCGATTGGCGCCTCACGTGCCCTTGAGAACTCGACCAGCACCGCCTTTCAGTTCCTGCGCATGATTTCACCCTTATCCTGGATGCCCATTGCCGTCATGGTGTTTGGGATTGGCGATGCGCCCATTTACTTCCTGCTCAGCTTTGCCGCTGTCTGGCCCATTATTCTGAATACCGCTTCCGGTGTCAAACAGTTGGACCCGCGCTGGCTGATGCTGGCCAAAAGCCTGAGCGCAACCCGTAAGGAAGTCCTGCTGAAAATCATCCTACCCGGTGTTTTAGGCCATATACTGACCGGCGTGCGACTGGCCATTGGCGTTATCTGGATTGTCCTGGTGCCTTGCGAAATGCTGGGCGTGAGTTCGGGCCTGGGCTATTTTATTCTGGACACCCGCGACCGGCTTGCCTATTCCGAACTGATGGCGGTGATTGTGCTGATTGGCGCGCTTGGATTCATTCTGGATGGCCTGGCCCAAAAACTGTACCAGCACTGGGTGCATAGCCCCGGCAAAGCGTAGTATCACCGGGAAAACCACGCGTTCCCGAGCATGCGCATGGGAGCGAGTCAAAAACGCGCAGCCATGCTATTGGCGGCAAGCTGTACCAGCTGCTCTTTAGACAAACCAAGGGCCTGGGCCGTGGCAACGTAGTTATCCAGTATATAACCGCCAAAATAGGCCGGGTCATCTGAGTTGATGGTGACACAAAGGCCCTGCTCAAGCAGGCGTTTCAGGTTGTGTTCTTTCAAGTCATCCACCACACAGAGCTTGAGATTGGACAGTGGGCATACGGTCAAGGGAATCTGTTCTTGCCGCAAGCGCTGCATGAGAATCGTGTCTTCCTCACTGCGCACACCATGATCAATGCGCTCGGCCTGCAACAGGTCAAGGGCATCGCGCACATAAGAAGCCGGCCCCTCTTCACCGGCATGCGCCACCGACCTGAAACCCAGCGCTTTACAGTGGGCAAAAACCTCCTGGAATTTTTCTGGCGGGTTGCCAACTTCAGAAGAATCAAGCCCCACCGATACCCACAGATCAGCGTATTGCTCACGCAAGGGCAAGGCCTGCTCCAGTACGGCAAAAGCATCAGCCTGGCTTAAATGACGCAGGAAACTGAAGATCAGGCTGCTGTTAATACCCAGTTCTTTTTGCCCCTGCCGCAAGGCACTGGCCAAACCGGCAAACACCGTTTCAATGGCCACCCCCCTGCTTGTATGGGTTTGCGGGTCAAACATGATTTCCGCATGCACCACCCCATCGGCCGCGGCACGCTGCAAATAAGCCCAGGTCATGTCATGAAAATCCTGTTCGGTTTGAAGAACAGCGGCACCGGCATAATACAGATCCAGAAAAGACTGCAGATCGGTAAACTGGTAGGCCTTTTTTAATGAGTCGATATCCGCATAAGGCAAACGAACCTTGTTACGCTCGGCGAGGGCAAAAATCATGTCGGCCTCAAGCGTGCCTTCTATATGCAAATGCAATTCCGCCTTGGGCAGATCCCGGATAAATGAACGGAGTTCCTGTGTATTCACTATTCGCCCCCCAGCAACCAGCTTTGCAGGGCAATCAGGGTTTTGGCATCCTGAATGCTCCTGTCTTTAATAGCCTGCTTGATTTGTTCCCGGCCTAACAAAACGGTTTGCACAAACTCATCCTCATCCGCTTTCAATTCACTGTTTTCAGTAAGACTCCTGGCTTCGTACAGGTACATCAACTCATCACAAAACCCGGGTGCGGTATAGAACTTATGGATCAGGGTCATGGATTGTGCCGTATAAGGCGTTTCTTCGGCCAGTTCCCGATAGGCGCATTGTTCGGGGCTTTCACCGTCCATGTCCAGCTTGCCGGCCGGAATTTCCAGCAGCACATCACCAACAGGATGCCGGAATTGCCTGACCAATACCACTTGATCTTGCGCAGTCACCGCCAGTACGCACACGGCACCGCAATGACGCACCACCTCACGGGTGGCCTGCTTGCCATTGGGCAACTCAACGGTGTCAACCGACAGCTTGACCACCGCCCCGGAAAATACCGGACGACTTTCTTTCAGGGTTTCCACAAGACCAATATCAGACATAAAAAATACTCTTTCAATTCAAATTAAAGCAAGGGAGAAAATAAACGGGCGGTAGAGATCAAAAGGCGATAGGCAACACTTTGTTTCCTGAGCACCACTTCCTCTGAAGACTGCAGGGACTCATGAAACTCACGGGCCAGCAACTCATTGGCCTTGGGTTCATAACACAATACCGAAACCTCAAAGTTAAGGTAAAAACTGCGATAATCAAAATTGGCGCTGCCAATAAAAGACAGGTCATCATCAATGACCAGGGTTTTGGTATGCAGCATGCGCGGCGTGTATTCGTATATCCGGACCCCCGCCCTGACAAGATCATCATACCAGGATCGGGTTGCCAGTGTGACCACCAGATTATCACTTTTGCGAGGCACCAGCAAACGCACATCCACCCCTTTAAGGGCCGCGGATGTCAGGGCAAACAGCGAGGCTTCATCGGGCACAAAATAAGGAGTGGTTAAATAAATCCGTTTGCGGGCCCGGTACATGGCTGACAGCATCACCCGCAAAATGGGGGCAAAATCAGAGTCGGGCCCCGAAGGTATGACCTGCATGCGATAAGCCTGGGATGGTTCTGTCACCACACGTTCTACATCAGGCTCGTTCTCCCCGGTTTTTCTTAAGATCCTGACCAAAGAAAGATCCCCGGTTGAGTAATGCCAGTCTTCAATAAAAACGCTTTCAAGCCAGGCAATAACCGGCCCCTCCACCTGGATATGCACATCATGATAGGCATCGGGTTTTTTTCTTAAGTCCTGCGCATCGGTAATATTGACTCCACCGGTAAAACCGGTCAGGCCATCACAAATCACGATTTTCCGGTGATTGCGAAAATTGATCAGAGAAAACAGGCGACGCCAGGTGATGTTATGAAAAAACCCCAGCTCACCGCCTGCCTGGGTAAAATCACGCATGAAACGACGGGTAAGGCGGGAAGAACCCAGGGCATCCACCAGCAAATACACCTTTACACCTTTTTTGACTTTTTCCGTCAGCAAATCCCGCAAGGCCTGACCCGTTTGGTCGTTTTCAAAAATATAGTACTCAAGCAGAATATATTTTTCAGCCTTGCGAATGGCCTCAAAAATCGCATCATAGGTTTTTTCCCCCCCGGATAACAGGCGGTAATCCATGGAATGGCACAAGGGGATATTCGTGGTATTGAAAATAAGCCGAGCCATTGATTTATAGGCATCAGGAAAGTCTTCGGTCTGGATAAAAGAAGACCAGATGGCATAGTTACGCTCGACAATCTGCTTGCTTCGGCGGCGGCTGAGCCGGTGCCGGATTATTTTTTTAGGGCCAAACAGATAATAAATAAAGAACCCCAACACGGGAATAAGGCTAAGGGTAAGAATCCAGGTCAGCGTGGAGATCGGAGACCTTTTCTGCAATAGAATCCAGCCGCCCATGGCGACAATATACAAGGTCCAGACCGTGTATATCAAAGCATGAAATTCCTGAGGAATCAAAGACACTTAGACACCTTTATGATGGCCACCCGATACTGCCTCCTGCTTTCCTTTGTTTAACAGTCAATGACGACTGCGCCCGCATGCGCAAAGGTCAGAATAATCCAATCAAGCCCTCTGGTCCATACCCATTAAGCCACATGCGGTTCATTCAGAACGCCTTTCACCTTTATCCGATTCATGCTCTGTACGCCGCCTGCGCATCAGCAAAACCCTTGCCGCATGAAGATCATCCAGTATGGGCGCACTGGCAATCAGAACCAGGATGGACGCCAACACCACTGTAAATGTAAATCCCAAATGCTTGAAACCGAAAGCACCGGTTACCCCTCCCAGAAAAAACAGAAACACCAGCTTGCTTAACAATTTGAGCTTGGCCCGGTCTCCCCTGACAATGGGTTTTTTGGGATCATTCTTATTGGGATTCCAATAAAACAGCTTGCCCAATTCAATGCCAATATCGGTCACCATGCCGGTCACATGCGTGGTTCTGAATTCAGAGTGGGACATTTTGGTAATGATGGCATTTTGAAGCCCCATGATATAACACAACACGGCAACGGTTACCGAGGTCCAGAGCCAATCGTAATACCACTGCATGCCATCAAGGGCACCAAACAGGATCAGCATCATGGCTTCCAGCAAAATCGGCAGCGCATATTCGCTTCGCAAATAAGAATGCCGAGCCCAGTTAATAATGATTGCCGTCGTACCCGCTCCGGCCGTAAAAGCCATGAACGCCCCCAGGCCAGAGAGCACGATCGTCCAGTTCCACAAAGCCAGGGAGTCTGCCATGCCCGAGACAATACCCGACATATGCGACGTATACTGCCCGATCGCCAAAAAACCCCCAGCATTGATTGCCCCGGCAATAAATGTCAAATAATAAGCAAGTGATGAATTTGCATCTTTAGTTCTTATTTTTCCACTTAAACGACGCGAATAGTCTTTGAACGACATGTTCCACAAACACAATTTTTAAAAACAAACTGAAAAATATTGACCGTGTCTTGCCCAGACCGCAAAATTACACTAAAACACGACAAAACACATAATAAAGCAGCTAATTTACGTTAAAAATCAAAAACAACACCCATTTAACATTATTGCTTATTTATCTTTGCGACTTTACGATAAGTAAATTTGAATCATTACTTAAGCGAAAAACTGCAAATGGATACATTAACACAACCAGGCACATCCCATCAAAATACCGTATGGAATGTCACATCAATTGTCGGTTTATTTGAACTGCCTTTCATGGACCTGTTATTTCAGGCCCAGCAAATTCATCGCGCTCACCACAAGCCCAATGAGATCCAGTTATCCAGTCTGCTGTCCATCAAAACCGGTGGCTGTGCCGAAGACTGCTCCTACTGCCCCCAGTCGGCGCGTTACAACACGGAAGTGAAGGCTGAAAAACTGATGCCACTTGAAGAGGTCGTCAATGCAGCAAAATCGGCCCGTGATAATGGTGCCCAGCGCTTTTGCATGGGTGCGGCATGGCGCAATCCCAAACCCCACCAACTGGACGAAATCGCCAAAATGATCACGGCCGTCAAGGAACTGGGTATGGAAACCTGTGTCACTCTGGGCATGCTGCAGGAAGGTCAGGCAGAACAATTACGTGACGCAGGTCTGGACTATTACAACCATAACCTTGACACTTCCCCCGAGTTCTATGGTGAAATCATTACCACCCGCACTTATGAAGACCGCCTGGAAACCCTGGAAAGAGTACGTAATGCCGGACTCAATGTGTGCTGCGGTGGTATTGTGGGGCTGGGAGAATCCCGCCGGGAACGCGCAGGCCTGATTGCCCAACTGGCCAACCTGGATCCTTACCCGGAATCGGTGCCCGTGAACAACCTGGTCAAAATCAAGGGCACGCCATTATTTGATAATGAAGACCTGGACCCGTTTGAATTCATCCGCACGATTGCCGTGGCCCGCATTACCATGCCTAAAGCCTATGTTCGCCTGTCTGCCGGGCGCGAGCAAATGAGTGACGGCATTCAGGCACTTTGTTTTCTGGCTGGTGCAAATTCTATTTTCTACGGCGAAAAACTGCTGACCAGTGGCAACCCCCAGGCACTGGCCGATCAACAGTTACTGGAACGGCTTAATCTGAAAGCGACAGGCGCCCAAAACCATCATTAAGATTAAGCCACACCCAAGCAGAAAACATTATGATTTATCTACTTCTAAGCATTTTATGCAGCGTGACGGTATCCGTCCTGTTGAAAATAGCCCGCCAACACGCGGTTGACATCAAACAGGCCATTGCCTTCAACTATGTAACCGCCATTACGTTATGCTGGCTGCTTTTACAACCCAAGCTCTCGGGCGACAGCATACAGGCATTACCCTGGGGGCTGTTTGCCATCTTGGGCGTATTGTTGCCACTGATTTTCCTGGCCATGTTCAAGGCTGTTGAATTTGCCGGCATTGTACGTGCCGATGCCGCACAAAGGCTTTCCCTGTTCCTGCCGATTATCGCTTCATTCACGATTTTTGGAGAAACGCTGTCGCTGCCACGGGGCGTCAGCCTGGTCATCGCCTTCATTGCCCTGTTTTGTCTGCTCTGGAAACCTGCCTCAGGTGCCTCCGCGCGGCAAACCCGCAGCAGTGTCCTGTATCTGTTAATGGTGTGGCTCGGTTACGGCGTAATTGATATCCTGTTCAAGCAAATGGCTAAAACCGGTACTGCGTTCCCTACCGGACTGTTTATTGCCTTTGCCATGGCGGGCTTACTTATGTTTTTTTACTTATTCGCCAGCAAGGCACAATGGCACCTGCGCCATGCTGTTGGCGGTCTGGTGCTGGGTTGCCTGAATTTTGGGAATATCCTTTTTTATATCAAGGCCCACCAACACTTCAGCGAAAACCCCACCCTGGTTTTTACCACCATGAACATTGGTGTCATCAGCCTGGGTACGCTGGTTGGCGCCCTGGTTTTCAGGGAAAAGATCAGCCTGGTCAATGCCATCGGCATTGTGCTGGCCATCCTGGCCGTATTCTGCCTTTATTACTGGATTATTGCCTGAGTCGCTTCAGTAGGTTCTTGGCCCGACGCCCCACCAACAGGCCAGGGATCTGCACAGGCTAACCGTGCATCTCCCGCCCTGAACGGCAAGGCTTCTCACACAATCCAGCAAACCCCGCCAACCCGCGGGATTTACTTTTTTAATCAAGCGCCTCAAGTCGTTCCTGTTCAAGTCGTTCCTGTTCAAGTCGTTCCTGCTCAAGCTTTTCCTGCTCCTCATCGGCTTTTAGCTGCTCGATAACTTCTTCCATTTTCTCTTTATCAGCGGAAATATCAATACTGAGATCGACGCGTGGATCAAGTTCCAAGACGGCCGGGGCAGGCTGAATATCAACCGGCATGGGCACAAAAGGCTCTGGCTGCACCCGGTATTTCCCGGATACTTTTTGACGACTGATAAATAATGTCAGGATAAATGCACAAATGGAGGTGAAAATGTAGAACATCCCCGAGCCCATTTCATCCATCAGCTTACCGGCCACAACAGGCCCCAGACCCGCACCAACCCCGTAGACCATCAACAGGACGCCACTTAAGCCCACCCGCAGACCAGGCTCCACATGATCATTGGCAAAAGCGGTAGCCAGTGGATAAATGGTAAATTGCAAAACCCCCACAATAGCCGCCAACAGCAGTAGCAACGGAAAGGGTATCGACCAATATCCATACAGGGGAATCGTCACCAGGGTTAGCAGGAAAACATTAATGCCAATCAGTTTGACCCGATCAATCCGGTCAGACAGCCATCCCATTGGCCACTGGAACAACACGCCCGCCATTACACAGACAGACAGGTACAAGGCAATCTGGTCGGTATCCAGGCCCAATTTAATACCATATACCGGTGCCAGACTGTAAAACGTACCGGTAATACAACCCGCCATGAATAGAATAAACAAGGACATGGGCACCAATCTAATAAACACCGGCAACTTGATAGGTGCCTGAGACTGAATAACCGGATGAACCCGGCGTGTCATGGCCACAGGAATCAGGCAAAGAGCCATTGCAATGGCAACCACAATAAGTGGCGTATGATCCAATGACGGAAAAATGGAAATTGAAGCCTGACCCAATACCAGCCCGGAACTGGACATAATCATGTAAAAAGCAAAAATACTGCCACGCGTTGTCGAGTCAGACTGATCGCTCAGCCAGCTCTCAAGAATCATGTACTGTGTGACCATGGCCATACCCACGATGACCCGGAAAAGCAGCCACAACGTAATATTTGACACAATGGTCTGCAATAAAACCATCACTGTCACAATGGCAGCGGCAATGGCATAAGCCCGGATATGTCCCACATAAACAATCAGCCGGTGCCCGGTGCGGGCCCCCAGAACAAGTCCCGTATAATAGGCCGCCATCAGCAGGCCTACCCAAACCTCACTGACATTGTTCTGCGTAAGAAAGAGCGCAATGTACGTGTTGAATAAACCCGTACCAAGAGACAAGAAAAGAATTGCAGTGTAAAGCGACAAAAAGGACAAAAACAGTGAAATCATACCCAGACACCTGCAATCCGCAATCCAGAACAGTAAAAGGTCCCTGCCAACGCAGGGACCTTAAAAAATTACCAATAAACTAGCCTAACTGGGACAATAATGTCTTTGCATCACTCACTTCATAAGCACCGCCTTCCTCAAGGTTCAGAAGCGTAACCACACCATCCTCCAATACAGCGGAATAGCGGCGTGAACGCACGCCCATACCCCGGGCAGTCAAATCAAGCTCAAGACCCATGGCTTTGGTCCATGTTGCCGATCCATCAGCAAGCATGCGTACTTTACCCTGTGCATTCTGTTCCCGACCCCAGGCACCCATCACAAAAGCATCATTGACGGCAACACACCAGATTTCATCAACCCCCTTGGCTTTGAGCTGGCTTTCCAGTTCAATATATCCTGGCAGATGCTGGGCAGAGCAGGTTGGCGTAAAGGCACCGGGTACTGCAAACAGGGCAATTTTTTTGCCTTTGACCAGGTCCGATACTTGAAATGCATTGGGCCCCAAAGAACAACCTTCGGAAGCGGTTTCAATAAACTCTGTTAATGTACCGTCTGGCACTTTATCGCCAATTTTAATCATCATGACTTCTCCTTGAAATAAAGTCTATATGAAAGGAAAGTGTATCACTACCTGCCTTGAAAAAAAACAAATGCCCCTGAAAACAAAAACCGCCTTATCCCGGTTAAGGGTTTAAGGCGATTTTATTTGCAAAAAGACCACTTAAGGACTAGCTGCTTTCCTTGACACGATAGACCAGAACCGAGGTATGCGCCAAAGACAGCACCTTGATCGTTACGCTACCCAGCAACAACCGGGACAAACCGCTGCGGCCATGACTGGCTATATATATGAGGTCACAATTATGCTCTTTGGCAGCCTCTACAATGCCATCGGCCACACTGTAATTGGAGGTAATGACTGATGTTGCCTTAACCCCTGCCGTTTCAGCCCGCTCCAGGACCGGCTTCAGATACTCCTGTGCTTCTTTTTTGGCAGCCTCTTCGTAATCGCCATCGGAAATGGCATATGAAGCCGCCATACCATCAAAACCAATCAATGTTGAAAAAGGCTGGGTGACATTAATGGTAACGATCTCAGCGCCAATTTGGCGGGCAAAACAAATACCGGAATTGGCAGCTTGAGCAGAAATTTCTGAACCATCGATAGGCAGCAATATTTTTTTATACATAAAGTGAGCTCCTTTGAACTAGGATGTTTGTTTGGCGGCATTGTACAGATGCGTACAACGGGTTCCGGTACGACAAAAAGCCAAAATAGGTGTTGGCAAGGTTTTCAGATACTCTTGAAACTGATTGACGTTTTCCTGTGTCATTGCACCACTCACCACAGGCTGGTACACCACGGTAAGACCGACCTCTTGCCCGGCCTTGATGATCTCGGCTGAAAGCGGCTGGGTGTCGCCACCTTCCAGATCGGGACGATTGATAATAACACTATTGAAACCGGCCGCCTTGACGGCAGCCATATCACTCGCGCTTAATTGGGGTGCAACGGCAACGGTATCACTTAACGGTGTAAATGGTGTAGACATGAATTCCTCTTCAATCAACTATTTGAAGGATATAGAAGTATCGTACTCTTTATCCTTTCCGGTTATCTGATTTTATGCTAGTTTATTTGATTGTAAACAATTATTTTTCACTTTTCCCGCCAGATTCATCATGCAAGCCGATACCTGCCATATCCGTCCCGCACAGCCCAGTGACATAACCGCCATTCAATCCATTTATGCACATCACGTCCTTTACGGCATGGCCACCTTCGAAGAAACAGTTCCCGATGTGAATGAAATGCGCCAGCGTTATGACAAAGTCATTACGGCCGGATACCCCTATCTGGTTGCCCTTTACAACAATGAAGTGGTTGGCTATTGTTATGCCTCCGCATACCGCCCGCGCATTGCCTATCGCTTTACGGTAGAAAACAGCATTTATCTGCGCCATGACATGGGACAAAAAGGGATTGGCAGCCAACTGTTAGCGGCGCTCATCAGACATTGTGAACTAGGCCCCTGGCGCCAGATGATCGCGGTGATTGGTGGCACCGAAAACCTGGCATCCATCAATCTGCACAAGCGTCACGGCTTCACCCTGACAGGCATACAGCCCAACACGGGTTTCAAACATAACAGATGGATTGATACAGTCTTGATGCAACGTGAAATTGGCGAGGGCAGCCACACACTGCCCCAACAGGAGAATTAGGCGAGCTCACGCCATAAACAGGTTTTTCCGGCTACTTTATCCAGGGCATCCAGGTACTCCTGGTGCGCCTGCAGCTCTGGATCTGACGGCCTGATAACCGGCAATATCAAGGTATCCAGTGCCAATATGTCTGTCATTTTTTTTTGTGTACCCTGCTCACCCGTTTCATCTATCAGCAGACCAAACTGACCTCGTGTCATGGCCAACCAGACTTCAGCCAGCAGCTCGGCGTCCAGCAAGGCGCCATGCAAGACACGATGCTTGTTGGAAATATCAAAACGCTCGCAAAGCACGTCAAGGTTATTGCGCTTGCCAGGGAATCGTTCCCGCGCCATGGCCAGGGTATCGGTAATAAGACCGGCAATGCTGTTAAGCGTAGGCATGCCTACCCGGGCAAACTCGGCATTCAGGAATTTAGTATCGAACGCGGCATTATGAATGATAATTTCAGCGCCTTCCAGATAAGCGGCAATGCGTTGCGCCTCATCGCTGAATCGATTGTGTTGGGACAGAAACTCGGTGGTCAGGCCATGAACCGCCAAAGCCTCGGGGGAGCTGTCCCGGTCGGGGTTGAAATAAAGATGCAGGTTATTCCCGGTTAACTCCCGATTAATGACCTCGACACACCCCAGCTCAATAACCCGGTCGCCCTGATCCGGATCAAGGCCTGTAGTTTCGGTATCAAGAATAATCTGACGCATTATTTATACAACCCCGGAAAAAACAATTAAGCCATACCTGGCACAACAGCCGAGAAGCCGGCATCGACATGCACCACCTGGCCGGTAATTCCTGCCGCCAACTCTGACAACAGGAAGGCTGCAGTATTGCCCACGTCATCAATAGTCACATTACGACGCAAGGGAGCATGTTTTTCAACAAAATTCAGAATAACCGAAAAATCCTTGATGCCACTGGCTGCCAATGTCTTGATGGGGCCTGCGGAAATCGCATTAGAACGGATACCCTGCTCGCCCAGTGCGCTGGCCAGATAACGGACACTGGCTTCAAGAGAAGCTTTAGCCAGGCCCATGGTATTGTAATTGGGGATGGATTTTTCTGCACCCAGGTAAGTCATGGTAAGGACAGAGCCTTTGCGTGCCTGCAGCAACGGCAATGCCGCCTTTGCCATGGCTGGAAAACTGTAAGCCGAAATATCATGGGCAATACGGAAATTCTCACGGGTAACGCCATCCAGGAAATTGCCGGCAATGGCTTCCCGGGGTGCAAAACCAATGGAGTGCACAAGGCCATCCAGGCCGTCCCAGTGCTTTGCCAGCTCGGCAAACGCGGCATCAATGTTTTCATCAGAGGAAACATCGCAGGGAATCACGATATTGCTGCCAAAATCAGCGGCAAATTCCGTGACACGGTCTTTGAAGCGGTCGCCGACGTAGGTGAATGCCAACTCGGCACCTTGCTGATGACAGGCACGTGCAATGCCATAAGCAATGGAACGATTGGAAATGACGCCTGTGACCAGGACTCTTTTATTTGCAAGAAAACCCATTGTTTCTTATCCTATTTTGCAAAATGGAATCATTATAAAAAAATTGCGTAACCTGAAAGTATTACGCAATTTTCATCTTGAAAATTTAGCGGTTCGGCCGGGCCTAACCGCGGCTTCCGGCTCCGGGAATACGTAACGATGCCCCTGGTTTCAGGTCTGTGTTACTCATGTTATTCAACGCTTTCAAATCTTGAACCGACGTATTATAACGTTTTGCCAAAGAGTAAAGTGTGTCTCCCTTGACCACTTTATGAGCCGATACCTTTTTCTTCGCCTCGGCTTTTGGAGCCGGCTTGGTTAAAGAAGCCGTACGCACGGCAGGCTTGGCAGGGGTTTGGGCGACAGCGGCCACCGCAGGCCGTGTATACACGGCCGGCCGTGAAACGGTGGCAGGAATGGCGGCCTTTGAAGCGGCTACGGGTACGGCACGTACACCCGCCGTTAAGCTGGCATTATTACCTGAATTGATAATATCAACCAAAGGATCTATATTTCTTGCTGCCAAAGCCGCTGCCACATCGGGTTTTTTGGTATAAACGGCTGAAGGAACGGGTGCCGAAGCCCGGGCGGGTACCGTTGGGGACATGGCTGAGGGCCTTGCCACATTATCGTTGCTGGCCAGCATGGCCGGTGCCGCCGTGTTAATGGCAGGCGCCATGATGTCATTAGGTGTAATACCCGCCGATGCACCCGAATTGCGTGGCACCATCAGGGTTCTGGAAGACAGGGCAACCGACTGCTTTGATCCATAACCATTCAGCGACTTCAACTTGTCCAGGGAAATGCCGTGTTTGTCTGCAATACTTGCCAGGGACTCGCCCGGAGCAGGGGTATAGCCTTCCCACGCCGAGAGTTCTCCCTGGTAATTTTTAAGGTTACGCTTGAAGGCAGTCACTTTATGCTTGGGCAGCAGAATTTGCGAAGCGTGCTCATCAAGCAGTACACTTCGCTGGAACGATGGATTCAGTTCACGAAATTCCTCAACGGAAATCTCGGCCAATCGGGCCGCAACGTCCAGATCAATGTCATGCGTGTTGCTGACTTTCTCGAAATAAGGCTGGTCTGGCACATGAGGCAGTTTAATGCCATAACGGGCGGGATTCCTTATGATGTTTTCGAAAGCCTGTAACTTGGGAACATAATCACGTGTTTCCTTGGGCATCTTAAGGGACAGGTAATCGGTACCGAGCCCCGTACTGGCATTACGCTCACGGGCACGCTTAACCGCACCCTCTCCCCAGTTGTAAGAGGCGAGAGCCAAATGCCAGTCATTATCCTGAAAACCGTGCAGATATGACAGATAATTAAGCGCGGCATGGGTAGACTGGACAGGATCCCGTCTTTCATCTTTCCACCAGTCTTGCGTCAAGTTGTAATGCGTGCCCGTACTTGGAATGAATTGCCACAGACCGGCCGCTTTGGCACTGGAAACCGCTTTCGCATTATAGGCACTTTCAACAAACGGCAACAAAGCCAGTTCAGTGGGCATATTGCGTCTTTCCAGTTCCTGGGTAATATAGTGAATATACTTGCTTGAGCGCTGCGCCATTATTTGCACGGAAGCAGGACGGGCCGCATAGTAATTGGTCCAGTATTCAACCCTGTCATCTTGCAGATCGGGCATCTTTAACCCTTTGCGGATTCTTTCCCAAACATCTTTTTGCTGCCCATTTGAGGAAGAATAATTTTTGGAAGAATTGCCGGAGGATGCACACCCGGTTAAAACAACAACTGAAGCTATAACGGCAAGCTTAACTAATTTCATGAGTATCCCTAGAATGAATTCTTCCAATCGCGCAACACGGCAAATACCTCATCGGGGGCATTCAAACTGCGCCCGGCTTTGTCCTGTGCGGCATTAATAACAGACTCGCACTCAACCCGCATAAACGGATTGGTCTTAAGTTCGTGACCGACCGTAGTGGGAACGGTTGGTTTTTGCTGGTTCCTGATCAAGCGTGCTTCTTGTGACCACTGCTGCAAATCAGGATTACTCCCCTCTACTGCAAGCGCCCATTCAATATTGCTCAATGTATACTCATGAGCGCAAAATACCCGCGTATTTTGCGGCAGTTTTCTGAATTTATCAATGCTCTGGTACATTTGCGTGGGATTCCCTTCAAAAATTCTTCCGCAACCGGTCGCAAACAGGGTATCACCACAAAAAAGCACGGGTTCGTTGGGATTGATATCGCCATAATAGGCAATATGACCCAATGTATGACCGGGCACCTCAAGGACAGAGAGCGACCAGGAAAAACCGTCTATGCCGACCCTGTCGCCTTCCTGCAAGGGCACATCGCAAAAAGGAATGGACTCTGTGGCAGGACCAAACACTTTGGCTCCCGTGTGTTCACGCAAACCGGCAATTCCTCCCACATGATCGGCATGGTGATGGGTGACCAGAATGGCCCGCAAGTCCAGGTTTTGAGCCCGCAGCACTTCCAGCACCGGTTCGGCCTGACCGGGATCAATCACCACGGCATTGTTCCCCTGTACAATTATCCAGATATAATTATCGTTAAAGGCACTGATGGGCTGAATTTTACAGGTCATATCCAATACTTAAATGCTCCAAGAAATATCTACACTTACCCCGAGGCAGGCGTGACACAAACCAACCCGCAGATTTTAAACCTTACGCAATGGCTCAATACTGATCCCGGTCAAACTGTTATCCGCTGGGAAACAGATAAATTTGATCAGATCGTTGCCAACGCATTTGGCTTCCATGCATTGCAAATTGGCTTGCCGGCATGGGATTTTCTGCGAAACAACCGGATCAGGTCAAAAGCGATTTTAACGGATGAATCCAAAAAAAATGTAACATCGACCGATCAGCCAAAAATCATTCACGGCCGCCTGGACCAACTGCCTTTCCCCAACTGCAGCCTGGATCTGGTTATTCTTCCACATATTCTAGAGTGCTCGCAAGACCCGCATCAAATTCTACGGGAAGTGGAGCGGGTACTGGTTTACGAGGGCCGGGTGGTTATTTCCGGCTTCAATCCCAACAGCCTGTGGGGCCTTCGCAATGGCATGCCATTCATGAATCCATGGATCCCCATTCCCAACCGCAACATGGTCTCGGTCCGTCGCCTGAAAGACTGGTTCAAATTATTATCCCTCGACATCGATCGGGGTCATTTCGGCTGCTATACTCCTGCCTGTCAAACCGAGAAGTGGCTTAAGCGCTGGGATTTCATGAACAGGGCCGGTGACCGCTGGTGGCCCGTGACCGGAGGCGTCTACGTGCTTTCAGCCGAAAAACGGGCTCGCGGCATGCACCTTGTCGGGCCCTTGCTCAAGAAAAAGCAACGCAGAAAAAGTCTGGCCAGCAGACGTCCTGCCATTATTACCCAAAGAGATATCACTCAATTGTTCAATACGGAAAATGGATAAAAAAATAGTTGAAATATGGACTGACGGTGCCTGCAAGGGCAATCCCGGCATTGGTGGGTGGGGCGTATTGCTAAAACAGGGACACCATGAAAAAACACTTTGCGGAGGGGAATCCGAAACCACCAATAACCGAATGGAAATGACCGCAGTCATCCAGGCACTTAAAGCACTGAAGCGCCCCTGCAAGGTCCTGCTTCACATTGATTCACAATATGTGCAAAAAGGCATTACCGAATGGATGGACGGCTGGATCAGGCGTGACTGGAAAACTGCCGATAAAAAACCAGTAAAAAACATGGATTTATGGCTTGAACTGAACGAACTGGTGGCCCGGCATGACATTACCTGGAAATGGGTCAAAGGCCATGCCGGTGACCCGGGCAATGAACGCGCAGACCAACTGGCCAATGAGGGCGTCCTGATGGCCAAAAAAAATCACTCCGCAGAGTGATTTTGAACAGACACCGGCCTATTTAAGGCATCCCATGCGTCGGGCACGTTCACGCTCGGCATCCGCACGGACATTGTCATGGGCTCGTGACAGGAAATTGCTGGTCCCAGGAATACCAGGCTGCTGGATAATCCGGGACTGGACCTGCGCACATTCTGCAGCCTTACTGTCATCAACCGGACCATTGGCACAGGCTGCCAACAACAGGCATGGAAGAAGAATCATTTTTTTCATTAACTTAACCTTAAAAGGCAAATGGATTAATTAATCCGAACGGGTTTAACTTTAACCAAAAACACACAGTTTTTGGACACTTAACTCACGAATCTGGTTCAGGCGCCATTGCGCAGCCTGTTCTGCCTGTTGAATTTGGGCTGGATCATTACCAAACAGCGGCTCATTGCCATGACGCAATTGATTCAGCAAAATATTCAGGCGGTCGGACTCCCTGCCTATTTCCTTGCACGTCAGGGTTTGTTTTTCATCTTCAGTAAGTGCAGGAACAATTTTAACCGGATTGGCGCAACCTGCCGCCACAAACAGAACGGGAACCGTTAGCAACAACGCTAGTTTCATGAAATGCCTTTCAACTGGTTAGACTGCCATCAAGTGTAGCAAAACTGCTTGCACAATACGATCTTTCTGTTCAGCCAAAACAAATTTTAACAGGCCGGGCCACTCATCATCCTTGGCTAATAACAACATCCTGCAAACCATTTTCCAGATAAATCTTTACACTTTTTTAATTACTATGTTATATAATTAATGATAATCATTATCAATATTAATCTTAAATACATTGAGCTTCCGCATTCATAACATGAGTCATACACAAAACTCCAGGCTGTCCGCCTCTTTCAAACTGAATCGTTTAGCCAGCGCCATTTTATTGGCAACGGCTGCCACCTCTTCTTACGCACAGGACAACAGCGCCATTGATGACACGGCCGCTGTGGAACTTGAGACTATCTTCGCCTCTGCCAGCAGTGTTGAAAGCGAAATTCGTGATGCACCTGCAAGCGTAAGTGTGATTACCCGCAAGGAACTGGATCGTAAACCCACCGCCAGTATTGCCGAAGTGCTTGGCACGATTCCCGGTGTAACCGGTGGTTTTGCCCCTGCCGGTGCAGGTTCAAAAATCGCTTTTCGCGGCATGCCCGACAAATACACCCTGATTCTGGTTGACGGCAAACGTATCGGCGGCTCCAACCTGCTGGGGCACCGTCCTGACACCATTCCCCAAGACCTGGACTGGCTGTCTCCCGACGCCATTGAAAGAATTGAAGTCGTGCGCGGTGCCATGTCCACCCTGTACGGTTCTGAAGCCATGGGCGGGGTTATTAACATTATTACCCGCAAAATCGATAACGTCTGGAGCGGTTCACTCACGAACAGCCTGAGCGTGCCCGACTCTGGCAAATCCGGCGACACCAACTCTCACAGCTTTAATATTGGCGGCCCGATTACAGAAAGCCTGGGCATACGGTTGGGTGGCAGCTATACCAACCGCGAACCCGATACAGGCTCGCGCGGTTCCAGTGGCTCTGCCAACCAGAATATGAATGCCAAACTCAACTGGCAACTGAACGAAAATCACAGCTTCTATCTGGATGGCTCCGTTGGACGCAACAAGGCTGAAGCATTCCCCGACCTGACGCAACGTGAAGCCCAAGACGGCGTTACCAGTGAAATTTTTGGCTCTGACATGCGCCACACCTATTTTGGCATTGGGCACGAAGGCCGTTTCGGTGAAATCCGCACTAAACTGGATCTGTACGCCAACAGCTATGAGAACAAGGGCGAAGGCGATCAATTGGGCGCAAAATCCAAAGAACATGTTGCCGATTTCAAGGTTGACATGCCCTTTAGCACGGCTGGCGTGGAACACTGGCTAACCGTAGGTGCCCAATACAAACGGGAAGAAGTTGAAAACCCCAGTAACATTGGCAATATTCTTAGCGTCCTGCTGCCTGGTGGAGATACCGTCAACGCCGAGAAAAAACCAAAGGGCTGGGCATGGTCTCTGTTTGTTGAAGACCAGATTTTCCTGCGGGACGACCTGATCCTGACCTTGGGGGTACGTGGTGACAAGTCAGACGAATTTGATTTGCATGTCAGCCCGCGCGGATACCTGGTTTATCATCCTACCGAGTCATGGACCATCAAAGGTGGCGTTTCAAAAGGCTTTCGTGCCCCAAACCTGAAAGAGCGTTCTCTCACCTCTGGCACCTCTTCCATGGGCATGGGTTGTACTTCACTGCGTCCTTTGGGCTATACCGGCGGCCAGTGCTACATGATTGGCAATCCAGACCTGAAACCTGAAGTCAGCACCAACTATGAGCTGGGTATTGCTTTTGACCAAGCCGGTTACTCGTTTGACCTGACCTACTTCCACAGCAAAATCAAAGATATGATCCAAAATGGCTTTCTGGGTAATATCAACGGCACCTGGTACACCCAGCAATTCAATATTGAAGAAGGAGAAACCGCCGGTCTGGAAGCCTCATTTGGCCTTCCCATTACAGACGGCTTAAGACTGAGCGGCAATGCCACTTACATGATCAAGTCCAAAAACAAAACCACCGGTAGCTGGCTGAACATGACACCCAAATGGACCGCCAATGCCCTGCTTGACTGGCAAGCCACAGAAAAACTGTCCACCTATGCATCGGTACAGTATATTGGCAAACAACTTTATACCCCACCCGTAGACTATACAGGGAGCAACCATTTTGCCTATGCAAACACCACACTTGATATCGGCGTTAACTATGCCGTTAACAAAAACCTGACTTTGCGTGCCGGCATTCAAAACCTGACCAATAATATCGCCAGAACCGATGACGATTACGGTGACGGAAATGGTCGTACCTACTACATGGGTGTGACTGCCCGCTTCTAACCTTAAAACCGCTTTTACAACCGGGAACTTCGGATATGCCCCCGAGGTTCCCCTTGTTTTTAGCGATATGTTTTCCTACTTCACAACCCATCAAGAAGCCAATAATGCAACACCGTGACGGTTATATCATTGATGTTTCCTATCCTCTTCATTTTCACAAGGAAATGCAGCCGATATGGCTATGCCACACCATACAGACATTAGGCTGTGCCGTTCCGGATATCAGTAAACCTTACCGCTATTGCGAGTTGGGCTGTGGGCCTGGCCTCAACCTGCTGGTTGCCGCGGCCTGCAACCCTGCCGGACAATTCACCGGCATTGATTTCAACAAAAAGCATATTGCCAGCGCCCAGGCATTGGCAAAAACGCTGAACATTGAAAACATCCGTTTTATTGAAGCCAGTTTCGATGATTTTGCCGCAAACAATAGCGGAAAATTTGATTTTATCGTCAGCCACGGCACATGGTCATGGCTGCCACCCAAGGCCCAGGCCGGCATTCTTCAACTGATTTACCAATCACTTGAGCCGCAAGGCCTGGTGTACCTGCACTACATGTGTTACCCCGGTGCCGCCCGCCTGACTGCCCTGCAAAAAGTGCTTTATGAGGCCGCCAAAATAACCAAGGGCGATTCGGTACAAGGCATCCAGAACGGCATGACACTGCTGCGCACATTGGCCAACAAAGGGGCAGGCCTGTTCGTGGACAACCCCGAAATCCAAAAAGAATTGCAAGCACTTGAAAAAGAATTGCCTGCCTATCTGGCACACGAGTTCCTGACTGATTACTGGCACCCCCAACATTCTGCCGACCTGCACCGTATTATCAGCCAGACAGGAGTCAGCTTCATCGGCAGCGCCAATGGCTTTGAGAATATGGATACCCTGTCTATCCCTGGCAATCTCCAACCAATCCTGAAAAACCTACCCGGCCAGGCACTGCGGGAAACCGTCAAGGATATGGCTCGCAACCAGCACCAGCGGCAGGATGTTTTTCAGTCAAGCCCGCAAACACTGGACTTTAAAAATCACCTCGTCCTGATGGACAAAACGGTTTTCAAGGCACTTCCCAACATGCCCGCACCAGGTTCTCTTGCGTTCAAGACACCTATTGGCACCATTCCCGGGCCCGCTGAAATATTTTCACCCCTGCTGACTTTATTAAAAAAAGGCCCGCAATCTTTCCATGCCTTACGCCAGCTTGCCCCCTTCAAAGAAGAGCCAGGCGTGTTGCTGCAGGCTCTTGCCATGTTAATGTGGGCAGATTATGCCCACCCCGTCCGCGCAGAACAGCAGCCAACGCCTGCTGCGGCAAACCTGCAAACCTGGCTGAACAGACAGCAACTGCCCTTGCAGCTTTTGCCCGATTGTGGCACGGCAATCATGACGCAGGCCGGCTAGCCTTGGCCATATTGGTAAATTCATCCGCATATCAAACCGCAAGACTTATAATTGCAATTGTCCGGTACAAATTGCCGGATTATTGAATCTTTACACTCTCTTGTTTAAAGGAGACTCATGTCTGCCCCTTGCGCGCTTTTCATTCTGGGTCATGCCGGTACCGGAAAATCGGTACTGACCACTCGTTTTATCCAGCGACAGCTGCAACAACAACGCACATGGTGCGTTCTTGACAAAGATACCGTCGGCGAATACTGGACTGGCCCTTTCCTGGAGGCTTTCGGCCAGGACCCGAATGACCGGGACAGCCCTTTTTTCAAGGAAAAAATACGTGACCTGCAATATAAAAGCACCCTGCTGATTGGCAAAGAACAACTGGAACTGGGCCTAAATGTGGTATTTCCCGGGCCCTGGAGCCGGGAACTGGCTTCAGGTGCCCTGTTTTCCGCGCAAGCCTTGGGCCTGCCGGCCAATACAAGCCTGCGTCATGTCTGGCTTGACCTGCCCCACCCGGTTCGTAAAGCACGCATCATTCTGCGGGCAGACCCGCGTGACCATTGGAAGCTGCAAAATTGGGAAGCCTATATTCAGTCATTAAAAAAACCGCCAGCGGTTGAACAGGGAAAAATACCGGTACTGGATGCCAGTGCTTCACCCGATGCGCTTTTGCATGCACTGGAAACATTGCTGCAAAACCCGCCCGTCAACATGATACCGCTGGACACGGTTATGCAAATCCGATAAACAGCCCTTAATACCCGGGCATAAACACAGCAGGTGCAGACTGCATTTGGGCCCATTGGCGCGGCGACATGCCAAAACGCTGGCTAAAAGCCCTTGATAGCGCTGAAGCGCTGGAAAATCCCAGTTCCATCGCTATCAGCTTAAGCGGACGCTTGTCCCGAATCATGGCGCTCGCCAGCGTCAGCCGCCAATCGGCCAGATAAGCAGCGGGCGTCATACCAGTTACCTGCCTGAAAGCAGCGGCGAATGCGCTGCGTGACATGGCGGCCGTTTGCGCCATAGACGCCAGTGACCAAGGCTTGCCGGGTGACTGATGCAAGGCGACCAATGTTTTTGCCAGCCGGGCATCAGCCAGCCCCAGAATCAATCCATGGGAAACCCCTACTTTATGGGGGTGATCGAGGATCCAGCGCAATAACTGGATCAAAACCACCTCAAAAAGACGATTGGCAATCAAGCGGGAGCCACAATGCATTTTTTCAGTTTCAGCAAACAGCAAATCAAGGGCAGGCTGTAAACCGGCCACTTCCCGCAAGGGCACCCAGACTACAGGCGGTAAGGCAGCCACAAACGGATTTCGCTCTCCGCCATCAAAATCCAAAGTGGCGCAAGTGAAATCAGACCCTTCTTCGGGCGGATTGACAAACACATGAGCCAGGGGCCGCGTATACAGCAGCAAGGACGGCTCATTCAGCGCCAATACGGGCTCCACCCCCTGCATGGCAGGATGCCTTACCTGCATGCTTCCCCTGCGCAGGACATGCAAAAACGCTCTCCCGGGTATCGCATCAAACGTATTGGTGCCACACAAGAGACCCGAATGGAACAAGCTGGCCTGCACCCTGAAGTGCGCCAGCAATCCCGACAGGCGATCAACAGAAGGCGCCGGGCTCTGATGCTGCAAATTGGACGATAAGTTAACTTTTCTGGATTTCATGCCACCTATTATCCAGAATAAAGGCGCATCATACAAGCAACCGTGATTCAAACGCCGTATAAATTACACGCCAGGAGACCGTCATGAAACCCTTTCAATTCATTCTGCTTAGTGCCACCGCCGGCATCATTCAGTCATCAACAGCTGCCGCCCAAGAAGCAATTCCCGGTTATGCCTATGGACAGCCAACACTTGCCCAGGCCCCCTACACAATGAGCGATCTGGCAGCATTGCAAAAAACCATGCTATTCAGTGATGAAGACATTCAGGCATTGCGGCAGAGCAAAGCGGTCCTGGCTGACCAGACCGATGCCATTCTGGATGTCTGGTACGGTTTTGTGGCCTCCACACCAGAGCTGCTGGTTTATTTCAGTGATGCCAAAACCGGACAGGCAGACCCTGCCTATCTGGCCGCCGTGCGCAAGCGTTTTGCCCAATGGATTCTGGATACGGCAGACGCCCGGTTTGACCAGGACTGGCTGAACTGGCAATATGAAATCGGCCTGCGCCATACCCACCACAAGAAAAACAAAACCGATGGTGCCAGCAGCGTTCCACAGGTACACTTTAGATATTTGGTTGGGTTAACCATCCCCATTACCACCACCCTTAAACCATTCCTGGGTAATAAGGGCGCCTCTGCCGAAGAAGTTGAAAAAATGCATGCGGCCTGGGTCAAGGCGGTTTTATTGCAGGTCATCCTCTGGAGCCAGCCCTACATCAGGGAAGGCGCTTTCTGAACAGGGCAACGGTATGAACAAAAGTTATTTTCCAATCCAGGAATGGCATGTATCGCAGTGGTTCAATACACCGCAACCACTGCAACTGGCCGACCTGCGCGGTCATGTCGCGATGATTCACACCTTCCAGATGCTATGCCCGGGTTGCGTGCTGCATGCCATTCCACAAGCGGCAAAAGTACACCAGGCCCTGGCTGCCGAAGGCTTGAAAGTGATTGGCCTGCACACGGTTTTTGAACATCACGAGGCCATGCAGCCACATGCCCTTGAAGCCTTCATTCACGAATTCCGCCTGCGCTTTCCCATTGGTGTAGATGCCCCCTCTACCCACAACCCGATTCCACAAACCATGGCGCAATGGGGCTTGCAAGGCACCCCAAGCCTACTTATCCTGGATAAACAGGGGCATGTCCGGCTAAACCATTTCGGCCAGATTGATGACCTGGTTTTAGGAGCCACGCTGGGACGCTTGCTGGCCGAAAATATAGAAAACTAATGGCTATGGGAAATTAATAGTTTAAACAGGTTAAAGTTATTCACGGACTGTTTATCCACAACCATCAACCTGTCAGTCTTGCCCGCCCGGCCAGCCGGGCGGCCGTCAAATGATAGGCGGCATCAATGATCCGGTTGCGATAGCTGGCATTGCCTTCCTGCGGTTGCAAATTCCCGTAGGCAATTTCACCTGCGATACCCATACACAACACCCCTGCCAGCGCAGCAAAAAAGGCATCGTCGGTCACTGACAGAAAAGCCCCCACAAGGGAACTGCACATGCAGCCCGTCCCGGTTACCCGCGCCATTTCAGGCCGGCCATTTTCTATAAAACAGGTACGCTTGCCATCAGAAACAATATCAACCGCCCCCGTCACCGCAAGCGTTGTGTTCAGTTTACGGGCGGTATTTTCAATAAATATCCGTGTTTCCTGTTGAAGCGCATTACCGTCAAACACCGCCGTAGCATCAACCCCCCGGGTTTTTTCATCCAGTCCGGCCAATACCCGTATTTCTGACAGATTGCCGCGAATGACAGAAAAGCGGGCCTGCTGCAACAATTGACGTACCGTTTCTGTCCGGTAGGGCGTGGCCCCCGCCCCCACCGGATCCAGGACCAGCGGAATTCCTTTTGCATTGGCCTGTTTGGCGGCGGCGTGCATGGCAGCCACCGTTGCCTCATTCAAGGTGCCCGTATTAATGACCAGGGCAGCGGCAATTGACACCATATCCCTGACTTCATGAATGCTGTCCGCCATGACCGGCGAAGCCCCGATGGCCAGGGTCATGTTGGCGCAGTCATTCACCGTCACATAATTGGTAATATGATGAACCAGTGGGGTACTGGCACGGACCTTGTCCAGTAAAGTTCCAATGTCGGTTTTCAGCTGATGCCGCATTTTTTCTCCGGATACGCACAAAATAAGGCCTGTTTAATACAAGCCTTATTTTACTACTGTACAAAAAATATCCGTCAATATCCATACAACCCGGTTTACGTCTTGCGGGCAATAAACTGAACCACGGCTCCCTTGCCGGTATGAAGCTTACCTTCATGAATGTCCCGTACACACTCCTTGCTGACAAGAAGTGAATATGACGCAAACGCCTGTTCCAGCTCTTCTTTACTTACCAGCATGTCTACATTACCAGGGCCACCGGTTCGGTACTCAAGCTGCTCAGGCGTATACAGTTCAGCCAGCAGAACGCCTTCAGGCTTGAGTGTTTTACGGATCTGCTCATACAAAAAAGGCCGGTTTGCCGAAGGCAAATGACAAAAAACCATAATAACCGCATCATATTCGGCCTCGGGTAACTCATGGGTCGTGAGATCGGCATGAATCGTGTGCACCCGGGTCTGCTTCAGCTCAGCCAGCTTACGGGTTTTATCAAGGCCGGCCTGCGCATAATCCAGTGCCCAGACCTGATTGCCCTGTTGAGCCAGAAAAACCGCATTGCGCCCTTCCCCCTCGCCAAGACATAAAATCTTTTGAGGCATTGCCGGCGTATTGAACAAACCCCGGTTCTCTTTCAGGAAATCATTGGGTTCAGTACCGTATACGTACTCGTCACCTGAAAAACGCTCATTCCACATGCAAACTCCCGATCCAATTAAACTGCCAATTATCGTAACATGTATTTCGCGTTCACCATTCAGCAACATTCATTAATAGCGACACGGGGTTTACCATGATTTATGCAATTACTTCTTGACTTCGCTCAAGCTTCCCATATAATTACGCAAATCAAGGGGAGTAGCTTTCTTCCGCCGCATCGTCATTTCGATTGTTTGTCTATAACGCAAGCGTCCGGTGCCCGGGCAACATGCCAAATGTTGCAAGCAAGACCTTGCCATTACGGGCAAGGTACGTCTTCTCTATTTAAGATGGCCTGTGTCCTGATGGATCAGGCCTTTTTGTTTTTTTTGTCCGGTACATTCCCCTTTTATTCATAAGGAAACCGCTCAAAAAGACTCAAGCCAGATCCGTTTCTCTTTCCAATTTCTGTTATTTCAAAGGGTAACTGATGCTTGAATTTTTACAAACACTCAGCTGGGCAGCCGTCTTTCAGATTATTCTGATTGATATTCTGCTTGGTGGCGACAATGCCGTGGTTATCGCCCTGGCCTGTCGCAACCTTCCTAAAAAACAGCGCATGCAAGGTATTTTATGGGGTACCGCTGGCGCAATCGGCCTGCGGGTTGTCCTGATTGCCTTCGCCCTGACCTTGCTCAGCATTCCTTTCCTGAAAATTGTCGGTGCCCTGTTACTGGTATGGGTTGGCGTTAAGTTGCTGATTCCCGAAGACGATGCCCATGGCAATATCGAAGGCAGCACGTCGATTATGTCTGCCGTCAAAACCATTATCGTGGCTGACTTCGTGATGAGTCTGGATAACGTTATCGCCATTGCCGGTGCCGCCCAAACCGCCAACCCCGACCATCAGATTGGCCTGGTCATCTTCGGTCTGGTCGTCAGTGTACCTATCATTATCTGGGGCAGCACGATCGTCTTGAAACTGATCGACAAATTCCCATGGGTCGTTACCTTTGGCGCTGCGTTACTGGGCTGGATTGCCGGTGGCATGCTGTTGACCGATATTTTCATCGTGGAAAGAATTGGCGAGCCTTCAGGCATGCTGAAACTGACTGCTGAAGTGATTGGTGCAGTCACTATCGTTGCGCTGGGCAAATTTTTTGCCAGCCGCAAACTCAAATCAAGTGCCAACGCCGAAGCTTAAGTTAACAGGCCGGTCTGGCGGCAGTCAGCCAGCCCCCGGCCTTTAGGCAAACAGTCAAACATAAAAACCGGGCAAGTGAAAATTTCATTTGCCCGTTTTTTTTAAGCTGACGCAATTTAACTGAAAATTTTCTGCCATTATGCCTGACAGACCCAAAAAATTGCTCAGCAAATCATATAATTAGCCCTGTCCAATTTATATTTGCACTCCCCCTCCCCTCATTATCATTAAGATTTTCCCTCCACAGGGGGCACCATGCATCTATATTTTTCAACAAATACCGCAGTATTGTGTTTTGTATAAAGGTAACAAACAAATGTTTCGAATGATGATGAATAGCAAAATTCACCGCGCTCAAGTGACCGAGGCGAATTTGGACTATGTCGGCTCGGTAACCATCGACCAGGACATCCTGGACGCCGTTGGCATGCTGGCCAATGAAAAGGTGCATATTGTCAATAACAATAACGGTGCCCGTCTTGAAACCTATATTATCCCCGGCAAGCGGGGCAGTGGTGTTATTTGCCTTAACGGTGCGGCAGCCCGCCTGGTCCAGAAAGGCGATATTGTCATTATCATGTCTTATGTTTATGTTGATGCCAATGAAGCCGTAAACCACCAGCCCAAAGTGGCCATCATGGGTGAAAACAATTCCATCAAGGAAATTATCGGGGCAGAACCCGAAGCCACGGTTATGTAATTTTTTATTATAAGGCCAGGGAACACACTGCATTGCCTGGCCATTTAGCGTTTTCAATGATTGATAATTCAACTATGATGACAAATGACAACATCATGTTTGATTTAGATCATGGCAATCATTCAAAACCGGCTCATTAATTGACGCCAAGTATGGGCATTATTAGAATCCAACGATGCCCAATACCTTAAAATCACATAACAAGACATCGCACCAGCAAGCACGCATGGCCGCCTGTTTTCTGTTGTTTGCCTTGGTATTGCGCAGTCTCATTCCCATTGGTTATATGCCGGCATCCAATGCTGCGGCATCGGGGTTCATGACCCTGACCATCTGCAATCCTGAACATGGCTTTTATACCATTCAGGTTCCCATTGGCGAGCCCAGCCCACCCGACACTGAAACCACGATTGCCAACGAATGTCCTTATGGCATCCTGGCGCAGCAGTTTTTCATTGATCCGCCTACGGTGCCTGATCCGGTTATCACCAAACCGGCCACTGCCAGACCGTTTTCATTCAAAAGCATCCACTATCCAGTTTTCAATATCCGCGGTTCCCCTTTGGGCCCGCGTGCCCCGCCTTCTGTACTTTCCTGATTCTTCCCATCGTTATTCTGCATAACCTTGCTTAATATATATCCGCCCTGATCTTGCCCATTTTTTTGCGCAAGTATCTTGTGCTGTGTACTTTATTTGGCAACGTGAAGCGATGTTTGTTTAATTATTAAAAAGTACAGAAACATGAAGTCCTTTAACAATTACCCCGCTTTTACCTATACCCTGCTTTCATCCGCCTTGCTTCTGGCCATAACTGAACCGGTCTTGGCACAAAACACAGCCAAGGTTACCCAGCTTGAAACCATCCTGGTTACACAGGTCGCTCCAGACTTCCCGCTAACCTATACCACCAATCCCAAACTGCCCCGCCAGCCCATTCCCGCCAGTGACGCCACCGACTACCTCAAAACCATTCCCGGTTTTTCGGCCCTGCGCAATGGCGGCTCCAATGGCGACCCCGTTTTACGCGGCATGTTCGGGTCACGCATCAATATGCTGGCCAATGGCTCCAATATGCCTGGCGCCTGCGGTGGCCGCATGGACAACCCCGGCTCATACATTGCGCCCGAGAACTTTGATGAACTTACCGTTGTAAAAGGCCCTCAAACCGTTATATGGGGGCCAGGCGCTTCGGCAGGAACCGTACGCTTTGACCGGAATCCTCCCGTTTTTGAAGAAGGTAAAAACATTAATTTTGAAGGATCTTTAGTGGGGGGGTCATGGGGCAGGAATGACCAGGCTGCCGACCTTGAAGCGGGCAATGACAAATTCTACGCCCGTGTGACCGCCAACCACTCACACGCCCAAGATTACAAAGATGGCGATGGCAACAAGGTTCACTCCCGCTGGGACAAATGGAATACCGATCTTTCACTGGGCATCACCCCCGATTCAAACACCCTTCTTGAATTAACCGCAGGTACCGGTGATGCCAAGGCAGCCTACGCGACCCGCAGCATGGACGGTACAACATTCAAGCGTACAAGCTATGGGCTGCGTTTTAAAAAGCAGAATATAGGTACCTTTCTTGATGAATTTGAAGCACAGCTTTATTACAACCAGGCCGATCATGTCATGGACAATTTCCGCATGAGACCCTACACCATGAAAATGGAATCCAACCCAAGGCGCACGACATGGGGAGGCAGGCTAGCAGGCACTTTCCGCTTCAATGACAATTTAAGCCTGGTAACCGGTCTTGATTTCCAGAAAAGCAAACATGAACTACGCAAGTTTGCCCGTCAGGGAATGACATGGATTTCCGCCACCGAAATGCCCTGGCAAGACAATGCCAAATTCAGCAATACCGGCATATTTGGCGAACTTACCTGGCAAACGTCCGAATCAGGCAGGCTGATTGGCGGCCTGCGCCTTGACCAGGCAACCGCCAAAGATTACCGGGCAAACTCGCCAAGCAAAGACTATAAACGTGACGACACGCTCACCAGCGGCTTTATCCGCTACGAACATGACCTTCACGATATTTCCACCACTATTTATGCGGGACTTGGCCATGTCGAGCGTTTCCCTGATTTCTGGGAACTGGTCTCTCCCGGTGCCGGGCCCGAGGGTTCAGTCAATGCCTTCAGAGGCATCAAGCCCGAAAAAACAAGCCAGCTTGATTTTGGTGCCCAATACAAAGGCGAACACCTGGAAGCCTGGCTTTCCGGCTATGTTGGCTATGTGAAGGATTTCATCCTGTTTGACTATGCTTCATTAGGTGGCGGCGTTAAACAAGTACGTAATGTTAATGCCCGCATTATGGGCGCAGAAATGGGTGCCTCGTATGAGGTATCCGACCATCTCAAGCTAAACGGCACTTTAGCCTATGCCTGGGGCAAAAACAGTGATGACGGCCGCCCCATGGCGCAAATCCCGCCGCTTGAAACACGCCTTAGTGTTCAATATGATGACGGAATCTGGTCGGCCGGTGCCTTATGGCGCCTGGTGGCACCGCAAAAACGATATGCCACCAACCACGGTAACGTTGCCAGCAAAGATTTTGGACCCAGTGCCGGTTTTGGCACGTTAGCCCTGAATGCCGGCTATGCGTTCAATGACCGGGGCAAACTTACCGTAGGCATCGACAACCTGTTTGACAAAACCTACAGCGAACACCTTAACCTGGCGGGTGTCGGCGCATTTGGCTATGCCGCCAACACCCGTATCAACGAACCTGGCCGAACTGCCTGGGCAAGGTTGAGCATCAAGTATTAAGTCTGCCCATCATGGCAAGAAGAGGTGGCATGCCCCTTCTTGCCTACGTTTTATTTATTCATGCACGCCTGATTAACTGCCCGCACAAATTCGGGCAGGTTATCCACCTGCATTTTCTGCATGGCACTGGCCCGCTGGACTTCTACCGTACGCACGGCAATGTACAGTTCATCAGCAATCATCTTGTTCGTTTTACCCTGCAAGACCAGTTCGGTCACCTGTTTTTCCCGTGGCGACAAAGACGCATAAAGCCCCCGCAAGCGACAGCAAAGCAAATTCCGCTCTGCCTGTGCCAGCGCATTCTCAAGGGCTGTCGCCATCTGGGCCAAGGCAACCGGTTTCTGCAAAAAATCCACCACCCCTTTCTTCAACATTTCAACGGCCATGGGCACATCGGCATGACCGGTAAGAATGATAACGGCCAGGGTACTTTTAGCTTCAATTAAATGCTGGTAAAGCTCCTGCCCGCTTAAATGGGGCATACGAATATCCAGGATAACAACGCCTCCTTTGCCAATATCCGCCTCATCCAGAAATGACCGCCCATCAGGCCAGGTATGGGCATCATAACCAAGGCTTTGCAGCAAAAACCGCAAGGCCTCCCTGACTGAAGCATCATCATCGACAATATGAATAGGCAGCGTCTCAATTTTCATCATGAAGCGTTGATTCCTTCTGGCTTATGGTATTTTCTTTAAGTGGCAATTTTAACGTTACGATGGCCCCTGCAACACCATCACTGCGATTGTCCAATAACAAACTGCCCCCTATCACACGCATTAAACGTTCACAAATCACCAGCCCCAATCCAAGCCCCTTATCCTTGTTGGTTCTAAAGGGAACGAATGGAAAATCAAGCTGTTCCCGGGAGAAGCCGCCAGCATCATCGGTGATCGTAATACCAAGAAACGAGGCATCAAAATACCGGATCGCAATATCAACCTGTGTTGCGTGCTGTTGCCAGCAATTAAGCAGGCTGTTCACCAATACCTGCTCAATCACACTGGGTACGGTAAATAGAACCAGATCGTCCGGAATATTGATCTGTATGTTCATGGAGTGCCTGTTATTTTGCATGCGGACAAACTGCACGCTTTTGCCCACCGCCTGGGAAATATTGACCGCCACACTCTGGTAATGACGATCAGACCTGACCCACTTACGCAGATTCTCAATAATTTGTGTAATGCGCTCCACCTGTTCAATAACCTTGTCCAGCACAGGTATTAATTCCGCATTCGTTTTCTGCTTCTCCAGGCGGTACCGGGTGCCTTCAGCATAATGCCTGATCACTGAAACCGGCTGATTGATCTCATGTGCGATGCCCGAAGCCATTTCCCCAAGAATATTCAACCTGTCCGCCTGCATCATCATTCGCTCATAGGCACGCATTTGCTCATAGGCCTGCGTTATCTGTTTTTGCCGTCTCCAGGCCAGCCAGCTGACCCAGGCATAATTCAGCAAAGACAGGAACACAAACAGCAAGACAACCCCCACCCAGGTTTTATACTCGGCCACCCAATCTTTAATACCTGCCCAAACCGACTGCTGAAAAGGATGACGGCGAATGCTATGCAGGATTTCCTCTACCCGTGTTGAAGCCACCACTGGAGCCCATCCTGGCAACAAGGAGTCGGGCTGATTCTGTAACAACAGGGAACCCAGACGGGTAGCCAAGGCGTCAGGAACATTGGGTAAGGCGGCCAGGGACCAGTTCGGAAACCGTTCGGTGCTGCCGGCGCAAGCGCTCTGATTATTGACCGGGTGCAGCAGTTGATATTGCGAGCGATCCAAAATACCCTGGGACTGCATTTCCTCCATCAGGCACAACGGGGCAATCGCGGCATCCACCTGCTTGCGATCAAGCAGCAACAGGGTCTGGTCAATCGGATAACCGGTAAACACCAGTTCGTAATCCCGGTTTTCACGCAATTGTGCGTCATACAACAATTTATAGGCCAGCAAAAAACCGCCAAAAGCATTTTCCTGCACGGCGGCAATCGTTTTGCCACGCAACTGCGTTATGTCATGCAAACCACTGTCTTTGCGTACCCATAATGCACTTCCCACCAATTCGGCAGCCTTTGGCTGGGCATCATCCACTCGATTCAACGTAGCCAGCCAACGCATCTCCATCCCCGTTTTCATGGACAAAAACTGGGCCTGTGGCGCAAGTACGAAATTAACCCGGTTATCGGCAATCATCCGTTCGGCATCGGCCAGTTTCATCGGCACCAGAATAAACGTTTCATTTTCCCATTGAGTGGACAGCCAGTTAAGCCATGGCTGCCACTCTTGCTGGGCCGCCTGCACCCCACGTGGTGCCAGGATACCCACATACCAGGTTTTGGCGCAAAGCATGCCCGAATAAGCCCCCAGCCATAGCAGCAGCAAAACCCGGTAAAAATGCCTGCAGGAAAATTTCATTATGTATTTGTCCTAAATCAAAACTATCCGGCTTATGTGGAGTTCCACAATATGCCTTTCCCAGGATAACTTCGAGAATGTCCTTAATCACTATCCGGTTTGTACAGGCCTCAGGCCATTAGCCTGCCGTCTTACTGTAAAACCGTGTAATTTTTATAGGAATGTAACATGAGAACACTGCATAAAAGCCTAATTGCCGCAGCAGTTTTATTTGCCGTGGCTTATGGTGGGGCAGCCGTCCTTCCACAAACCAGGGTTCCGGACACCGTGACAAGTGTTGACCTTAACAATGAGGAACTGATCAAGCGAGGGGCTTATATTGCCCGAACCGCAGACTGTGTTGCCTGCCACACCAGTCCTAACGGTGCAGAGTATGCGGGTGGACTGGCTATGGAAACACCGGTAGGTGCCATTTATTCAACCAATATTACGCCCGACAAGGAAACCGGCATTGGCAATTACTCTTTGGCCCAATTCATTGGTGCCGTCAAGCATGGTGTGCGCGGGGACGGACAGGCTTTATACCCTGCCATGCCTTACCCGTCTTATGCGATTATGCCCGATGAAGATCTGACAGCACTTTATGCCTATTTCATGGCCGATGTCAAACCTGTCAAACAGAAAAATGCCGATTCCACCATCCCACCGGTTTTAAACTGGCGCTGGCCCATGGCCTGGTGGCAACTGGTGTTTGCGCCAGAACGGGATTTTGTACCCGACCCCAATGCCGATGAAGAAATCAATCGTGGCGCCTACCTGGTCGAAGGCCCGGGCCACTGCAGTGCCTGTCATACCCCACGCGGCATCGTCTATCAGGAGTTGGCCCTGAAACTGAGTGATGGCGATGAGTTTCTTTCCGGTGCCGTTATTGACGGCTGGCGGGCCAAGAGCCTGCGGGGAGAAGCCCGGGGATTGGCCTCCTGGAGCCAGGAAGAACTGGAGCAATTCCTGTCGACAGGCCGCACTGACAAGGTTGCCGCCTTTGGTGCCATGGCTGATGTGATACAGCACAGTACCCAATACTTCACCCCTGAAGATATTTCCAGCATGGCCAAATACCTGAAAAATCTACCCCCGGTCAAGGGCAGGGAAACAGGCATGCCCGCCAAAACAGATACCACAACCGGTGATCTGCTAAATGGCAACTATACCAGCCGGGGTGCCTTGTTATACACAGAGCACTGTACAAGCTGTCACCGCGCTGATGGCAAAGGCGTAGAGCGGATTTTTCCGGCACTTGACGGAAACAGCGCCATCTTCGCCAACAATGCCCAATCGGTCATCCAGATTACCCTTGAGGGTGGGAAAATGCCTGGGACACCCGCAGACAGAATGGCTTTCACCATGCCTGCTTTCAATCACCTGAGCGACCGGGATCTGGCTGAAGTCATTAACTTTATCCGCAACAGCTGGACCAACCAGGCGCCAGAAGTCAGGGCTGTCGACATTGCAAAAATCCGTCATTTCGTATCGGGTAAAGCCCCTCATATCAACGCTACAGGAGATCAACATGAATAAAACGGTCAAATGGTCTGTCATCGCAACTGCTGTTATTGCCGTTGGTGTGGGAATTTATCTGGTCCAGCCACCTGCGCTAACTGAAGCCTCCCCCATCAGTTTTGAGATTCTGGACAAAGACAAAAATGTCGTTGGGCAATATATCGTTCCTGACGACACGGCCATAACCCAGGAGCCAAATGCACAAGAAATCCTTTATGGCAAGCGCCTGATGAATGAAACCAAACGTCTGTTGCCGGAACATGTCGGTGCCTCCATGAACTGCAGCAGCTGTCACGTGGCGCAAGGCAAGTTAAACATGGGCGCGCCTTATTTCACCACTTCCAACAGCTATCCAAGAATCATGCCACGGGCCGGCAAGGAAGTGGATCTGACCGGCCGCATTAATGGCTGCTTCCAGCGCTCCATGAATGGCAAGCCACTGGATCCGGATTCGCGTGAAATGAAAGCCATGATTGCATATATTGATTGGGTCGGCCAAAAAGTGCCCAAAGACCAGAAAGTGCAAATACAGAATGCCGGCAAGATCAATGAAGACCTTGTGCCCGACCCAATGAGGGGCAAGGTGCTTTATGCTGCCCAGTGTGCCAGCTGCCATGGAGACAATGGCGAAGGCCTGAAAGACAGCCGTGGCGATATTGTTTTTCCACCATTGTGGGGAGATGATTCCTTTAATATCGGTGCCGGCATGGCTCGCACCTACAAGGCTGCCGCTTTTATTAAATACAATATGCCCATGGGGGTACAACAGCATGGCGCGTGGGGCCAAGGCGGCGTACTCAGCGACCAGGAAGCCGTTGATATCGCCGAATATTTTACCCATATGCCCCGCCCCGACTTTGCGGGCAAGGTCAATGACTGGGCTAAGGGAAATAAACCCAAGGACGCACGCTACTAAATAAAACAGCCAACGCCCCATACCAACAACCTCTTTAGCCGGACGCCCTGTCCGGTTTTTTTATCTTACAGGATAGCCCTGAATTTTATTTAAAATTGAATAAAAAAGTATTTATGTTTTAAGTTTTGAATTTATCAGGGAACAAAAACAAAACGGGTCAGGTGAAAGAAAACCGGCGCGGCAAATACAACGGAGTCCAGCCTGTCGAGCACACCGCCATGACCCGAAATCATGTGACCCCAGTCTTTGGTGCCTATGCTTCTTTTAATGGCAGACAGGGAAAGTCCGCCCAGAAAACCGCAAGCCACGATAATGAATGACAAGAAGGCTGCCTGCAAGGCAGAGAAAGGCGTTATCCACCACAACGCGGTACCGGCCGCAATGGCCAAAAATCCTCCACCAATAAGACCTTCGACGGTTTTTGAGGGGCTGACATTGGGTGCGATTTTGGTTTTACCAAACAGTTTGCCGACAATGTACTGGAAAATATCGCTTAATTGAACCACCAGTAACAAGTACATTAACAACAGCAGGTTTTGCCCTTCATAACCAGGGATTGGCAAGAGCATTAAGGCCGGAGCATAGCTTAGGCAATAAACCGTCAGCATCAGCCCCCATTGAATTTTGGCAACCCGGGAAATAAAGGCATCGGTATCACCTGACAAGGCGGTGACTGCCGGCAACAGCAAAAACCCGTAAACCGGCAGGCACATCACGAACAGCCCATACCAATCTGCGCCAATCAGCCAGTATTGCAGGGGAATGGCAATATAAAAACAGATACACAACGCCCAGTGATCACCTTTGCGGGTGGGCGTCAGGGTAATGAATTCACGCAGGGCGAAAAATGACAGCAAGGCATACAGCACCAGGGTGGCCACTTTTCCAATAACAAAGCAGCCAACCAGGACAGCAACCATGATCCACCATGCCCTGATCCGGTCATTCAAATTGCGTATGACTTCAGTATTGTTTTTCCGGGCCAGATAGTGCCCGATACTGCTGGCCACGACGAGTAACAGAATAAGCCCGACCAAAATCCACCAGAATTTAAGCGGGGCCTGCGTAATCACGGTTGAAATGAAACTGTCCAATTTACTTGCTCCTGATACTGGGTTCAGTCTGTTGTTATTTCTGTGGGTGCCAAAGCAATGACCGCCTCTCTGGCTCTTTGCAGGAAGGCGGCTTTTTCTTCGTGCTCAATGGCTTCAAGTGGCGCACCATATGTAACCGTACATGCCAGAGGCACCGGAATCAGGCTGCCCTTTGGCAGACAGCGCCGGGTATTATCCAGATAAACGGGAATCAGCTCCACCGTCTTGAACTTTTGGGCCAAATAATAAAGCCCGGACTTGAATGGAGCAGGTAAAGGCGAAAAATGGCGAGTGCCTTCCGGAAAGATAATCAGGGAATCGCCGTTTTCAAGTGCCTCGTATAAAGGTGATAAAGGATCGCCCGACTGTTTATCACGGGAAATAAACACCACATTTAAACCCTGTGTGGCAATATGCCGTCGAGCACCAGCCTTGTCCCAATAGTCACGGGCGGCTACCGGACGCGTGGTTTTACGTAATTCAGCCGGTAAGGAAGACCAGATTGCCAGGGTGTCCAGGTGACTGGTGTGATTGGCAAAATAAATACGCTGCCGGTGTTCTGGCTGGCTTGCCTGCCAGCGTGGCAAAGCCCCAATCAGAAAGCGGGTGGTTAATGAAAGCAAAGGAGAAATCATGCCTGTCTCCTGCGATGTTTCAGTTCAGCGGCAATATCTTTGGTACGCGTATAGCAGGTGACTAACGAGCCCACGGCAATAATACCACTGGCCAATATCAGGCAGTATTGCGTGGACCAAAGGTGGTATTCAATGGCCCCCAACAGGCAGGCTACGGTGAAGACAGCCATTCTGTGCTGTTTGGCCATGGGACCGCGAAAACTTTGCGGTAAACCCAGGCTGCCACCAAAAACACGAATATAAGCCGTTAAGGCTGACAGCAAGGCGCCCAACCAGCCTAACCATGAAATATGGATGGCATAGCCCAGAGACACAATCAGTAAGGTATCAGCGACCCGGTCGGGGAATTCATTGAATATTTCCCCGGTTGCTGTTTTTTTACCCCCTTCAAGCGCCACCATTCCATCCAACAAATTGCACATTAACCGTAGCTGTATGCCCACTGCGCATAAGACCAATCCGTATATACCCGGCCAAAAAAGTAAAGCCAGGGCACCGATGGCGGCAAATAAAATGCTGAGGCAGGAAATCTGGTTAGGTGTGGGAAACGACTTCCTGGCCAGAAAAGAGACAAGGCCAATGACCAGACGGTTGTGACGACTGGCAATAGGCCGGCGGTTTTCTGCCGCATCGGCTTGTAATGATGAATGTTTATCCATGACTTAACCCATAATAGTTTTAAAAATTATCACCCCAAGCAATCGTTAAAGCAACTGCCAAATAGAGCAATAGCATGATATCTTTGCACAAACCCGAAAAAATTCTCACATTATCAACGCCCCATCCCTGTTTAATCTCCCGCCGGAAAAAAACAATCCGTGCGTGATAACCCTCTGGGGAAACAACTACGCCCGGAACGGAACTTGACGATGATTCACCCCTCCCTCATGAGAGAAAACAGTTTAAAACACACCCTGGCAGTGTTTTTAAAAAAGTCATAAAATCATTAAAAATCAATAACCTAAGCCATTATTCAAAATAACTTGCTTGATTTTCAAAAATGAGATATACTTGGCTAAATCGCCAAATAATAAGTCAATAAAACCAAGCACTTATGGCGATTTGTTATATAACTATATTAAAAACCGGCAATCTCTCCATTCGAGCTTGCAAAAAAAACCAGCAATCATAAAACTGCAATAAAAACAGGTTACTCTATAAGTGCTGCCCTGTTTTGCAGTAAAAAATCGAGAGCAAATCCGAGACGCTTGCTCACACCAAAGCATTATCAACAATTATTTTTATAAAGAGAAAAAATATGAAACTATTAACCAGACTTCGTGAGGAATTTTCTACTCACAACGCAAACGAAAGCAAAAACAACGCTGAAAAAAATACCCAGCACAGTTACCAGCGCGTCAATAATGGCATGCCTTTTCTGGCATCCAATCGCCTGTCCAAATCAAAAACCCTGAATTAACACAACCTTAACCAACAGGTGCGTCACCAAAGGCCACCTGTGACTGTCAAATAAAAGAGGCATGCATTGGCATGCCTCTTTGCTTTTCCGGACTCGACTTGCCTGGTGTACGTTTCCACGCGGGAGCGTGGGAACGAGTTCAGTTCAAGCTGTACGGTTCAGGCCCATGTCCCAAAAAGCGATTTCCATGCGGGTTGCCGTGCCAAAGGTTTTTTTCACCCGGCTCAGCCAGGCATCGGGCAGGTCGGCACATAAACGTTCCAACAACTCCTTTTCCACCTTAATGGCATCCTGAAACGCCTGCCCCGCATACATTTCTATCCAGTTGCGGTAAGGGTTGCCTTCCAGTCTGGTAAACGGTTGCTGCATCAGCCATGTGCCAATTTCGGCATAGCCCATCATGCAAGGCGCCAACGCGGCATGCAATTCAGCCAGATCGCCACTTAAGCCTCGATCCAGCACAAAGCGCGTATACGCCACGCAGGCCGAGGATTCTTTTTCCTGCAGCAACTGTTCTTCACTAATGCCCCACTGCCTGCAATAATCAATATGCAGTCCTATTTCCAGGTCAAGCAGGGCATTAATGCCGGCCTGTCCGTAACGCATGTCAGCGAAGTTGTCGCTTTTGTATACAGCCAGCGCCCAGGCACGGGTAAACTGGATCAGAAACAGGTAATCCTGTTTAAGGTAATGCCTGAAACTTTCAGCCGGCAAGGTTCCCGCCCCCAGCTGGCGCACAAACTCATGCTGGGTATAGGCTTGCCAGTCCTGGGCACAAGATTGCTTTAACTGGTCAAAAAAAGACATGTCCAAAAACTCCTGTTATCTAACTAAATAAAGTTTCTTGCCAGGCAAGACGATTAAAAAATCAAACTTGAAGCATCAGCGCGGCCAATCGGGGCCGTTAAGGCTCAATGGCATAATCGGCCAGTGCCGGCACCTTGTTTTTAATCAGACCCTGCTCTTGCATGAAGCGGGCAAAGGTTTCATAACGTCGTTGGCCAAGTGCGCCAGGCTGCAAGGCAAAACGGGGCAAGGTATCTTTCCAGGCCCGGCGGTTAAGTTCATTATCCAATTCCTTTGACTTATAGTCTTTGAAAACCGTCCAGGCCTCATCAGGATGGTTCACGATATACTGCACCGCTTTTTCCAGAGCCACATTAAAACGGCGGTATTTTTCATGGTCACGATCTTTGTTGTTAACCACCATAATCAACTCATCGTAAGCAGGAACACCCTCTTCTTCGACATAAAACGCATGACCGGGATGATTTTCAATATCAAGCTGGTTCAGCTCGAAATTCCGGAACGCGCCCACCACGGCATCCACCTTGCCGGTAATCAAAGAGGGAGACAGTGACCAGTTCACATTGACCAGTTCCACATCATCAAAAGTCAGGCCTTTTTCCTTGAGCATGACTTTTAACAGAATGTCCTCAAAGCCCCCTACTGAAAACCCCACTTTCTTGCCTTTCAGGTCGGCAATCGAGTTGATATTGCTGCTTTTAAGGGTCACCAGGGTATTCAGGGGCGTGGCAATCAGTGTGGCCACTCGTGTCAGGGGCAGACCTTCATCAATTTGCATATGCAACTGGGGCTGGTAAGTAACCGCCATATCCGCCTTGCCAGCCGCCACCAGCTTGGGCGGCATGGATGGGTCTGCCGGTTCCTGGATATCAACTTCCAGACCCTGTTCGGCAAAATAACCCTTCTTTTCAGCAATCACGATGGGTGCATGGTCGGGGTTCACAAACCAGTCCAGCAATAACGTGACCTTATCTTCAGCCAATGCCTGCGCACTGACCAGCAGGCTTAAGGCACATGCGGCCAGCCATTTTTTTCCTGCAATTGAATTTTTCATATTTTCCTGATCTCCCTGATCTTGCTCATTAATCTTTCCAACCATTGATGAAAACCAAAATAAATTATGTCGTCCAGTAAATCAATTTCCGTAATAGGTAATCCACACTGAAATACAGCAATAATGCCAAACAGGCCAGCACAATCAGCGAAGCAAACACGGTATCGACCTGCATGCGGGCATTGGCATGCAGCATGAGATAACCCAGGCCACTGCTGGAGCCCACCCATTCGCCAATGACCGCTCCGATGGGCGCAACTGTTGCGGCCACCCGCAGGCCCGATGCCAATGACGGCAGGGCGGCTGGCAAACGGATTTGCCACAATACCTGCGCGGGACTGGCCCCCATGGTTTGCGCCAATTGCAGCCAGTCACGGGACGTGCGCTGCAGGCCGTCGTAACAGGCCGATGTCACCGGAAAAAAAATCACCAGGGCAGCCATCACCACTTTGGAGGCCATGCCATAGCCCAACCAGATCATTAAAATGGGTGCAAGGGCAAAAACGGGAATGGCCTGGCTGACAATAAGCACCGGCAATAACCATGTCCTGAATGAACGGGACCATTGCAACAGCATGGCACTGGCAAAGCCCAGCAGGCAGCCCAGCCCCATGCCCATGATGATTTCCGCCATGGTTACCAAAGCATGCTCGCCAATCAGGGAGCGCTGTTCCCACAGGGCATTCAAGACCCGAAGCGGGCCCGGCAAAATAAAATGCGGCGCGTTGCTCAGCCATACAATGGCCTGCCACAAAGCCAGCAAACCGGCGATAATCAGCAACAGGCGCAAGCCGGGTGAAGTTTTGTGAATATTCATGGTACCGGTGTCTCCTGGTCTTTTTGCAGATAAGCCAGTAATTGCCCCTGCCAGGATAAAATTTGCGCATCATCCAGGCCACGCGGTGCCGGTGTATCAATGGCAAACATCATTTTCAATACCACCGGCCGTTCTGTCATGACCCAGACCTGCCCGCTTAAACGTAAAGCCTCAAGCGGATCATGGGTAATCAACAGCACGGTTTTACCCTGCAACAGGGTAGCCGCAAGGTCTTGCAATTGAAGCCGGGTAATTGCATCCAGCGCCGAGAAAGGTTCATCCATTAACACCACGGGCTTGTCTTCCATCAAGGTCCGGGCCAGTGCCACACGCTGGCGCTGGCCTCCCGATAAATGCTCGGGCATGCTTTGTGCCATGGCACCCAGGCCAACTCGTTCAAGCATGGCCTTGGCACGCACCTGATCTGGCACTGACACCTGCTTGCGCAAGCGTGCACCCAGCAACACATTTTGCTGTACCGTGAGCCAGGGCAACAAGGCATCGCGCTGACCCATCCAGGCCACCCTGCCCTGCAAGGGTTGTCCATCACTGGCATTAATATGACCGCTCAGTGCCGTGCCGCTTAATAGGCCGGCAATGCTTTGCAGCAGGCTGCTTTTGCCCACGCCCGAACGACCCAGAATACTATGCCAGCAAGCCCCCTTGAAATGCGCATTCAATTGGCTGAACAGCGGTTTGCCTGCATAGCCCAGGCCAATATCGTGCAGGCTGATTCCGGGTGACATGAATGGAAGGGACTCCTTTTGTATGGCAATTAATAATTGTTCTGATCAATGCGCACGGGACAAAAGAAGAAGATAAAGGCCACACCGGCCCGAACAGGTCTGTAGCCGGCATCTTATTTCCTCCGCCAGTACGAACTGGATCAGGTTCACGGGTGTTTTCTCAGCCTTGCCATCATTAACAAGGCACCCCGACAAGATGCTTGGCAGTCTAGCGTATTATAAGGAAACTGTCCAATCTCACGTTACACAGTATGGGTCGCGAATCAGGGCCAGGGTTTGCTGCGCAATCACCCGCTCTTCATTGGTGGGAATAATATAAACGCCAATTTTGCTTTCAGGGGTACTGATGCAGGCCTGGTTGCTTTCATTAAGAACCGGGTCAATGCTGACCCCCAGCCAGGCCAAATGCTGGCATACATCACGACGAACCAGCGCGCTGTTTTCCCCAATGCCGGCAGTAAACACCAGCGCGTCCAGCCCCTGGATGGCAGTCAGCAATCCGGTAATGCCTTTGGCAATATGGTAAGTAAAATAGGACAGGGCCAGCCTGGCACGCGGATCAGGGTTGTCCTGCAAATCCCGTATATCTGAGCTGATGCCTGAAAGCCCCTTCAGGCCTGACTCTTTATACAGCAGGTGCTGGATTTCATCATGGGTCATACCCTGCTCCAGCATCCACAATACCACCCCTGCATCCATCTGCCCGCAGCGGGTACTCATGGGCAAACCATCCAATGCGGTAAAGCCCATGGTTGACTCCCGACTGCGGCCATCTACCATGGCGCAGGCCGATGCACCCGAGCCCAGATGGGCCACCACCACCCTGCCGGCCACCACGTCTGGATAGTCCTGCCGCATTTTGCCGGCAATGTAATCGTAAGACAAACCATGAAAGCCATAACGACGAATGCCTTCGTTATAGTAAAACTGCGGCAAGGCAAAGCGGTCTGCCACTTCGGGCTTGGAGCGGTGAAAAGCGGTATCAAAGCATGCCACCTGCCTGATATGCGGCCAGTTTTCGAAAATGACATGAACCGGCTCAAGGTTGTTGCGCTGGTGCAGGGGAGCCAGCGAGACCAGGGCATCCAGCTTTTTCAGCACCTCATCATCAACCATGACACTGTGATCGTAATCAGGCCCGCCATGCACGATACGGTGCCCCACGGCCAAGGGTTCTTTGGTTATGACCGTACCCAGCCAATCGCCAACCACCCGCTGGGAAAGCTGCAGGTTTTGTGCCTGTTCCGGCAGCAAGGTCTGCTCTACCAGCACTTTTTGATGCCTGTCCTTAACCTTGAAAGACGGCTGCCTGCCCCCAATGCCCGACACCTGCCCGCCAAAAGAAAACTCAAGCGTATTCATGCCATCGGTTTCATAAACATGGAACTTCAAACTTGAACTTCCCGCATTCATGACTAAAATTGTATCTTGCATATATTCAACCCGCCTTTTTATTTGCCAATGGCCCTGTTTTTAACCAGGCTGTCAGCATACACCGCCGCAACCGCACAAGAAGCCAAACGGGTTCGTTCGCTGTCAGCCCGGCTGGTCAGGATAATAGGTACCCGCGCACCCAGCACGATACCGGCCGCATCGGCACCTGACAAAAACGTTAAGTTCTTGACCAGCATATTGCCGGCTTCCAGATCGGGCACCACCAGAATCTGGGCATGTCCGGCCACCGGAGACTGGATGCCCTTGATGGCGGCCGCTTCAGGGCTGATGGCATTATCCATGGCCAACGGACCATCCAGGATACCGCCCTTGATTTGCCCGCGATCGGCCATTTTGCACAGGGCGGCGGCATCAATCGTGCTTTGCATTTTTTCATTGATTTGTTCGACAGCCGATAAAATCGCCACCCGTGGGGTATCCAGACCCAGTGCCAGATGCAGGTCAATGGCATTGCGGATAATATCGGCCTTTTCACACAGGGTGGGAAAAATATTAATTGCGCCATCAGTAATGAAAAGCAGTTTGTCGTAACGGGGGACATCCATGACAAACACATGGCTGATACGGCGTTCGGTACGCAAGCCACCGTTATAACACAGCACCGAATGCAGTAGCTCATCACTATGCAGGCTGCCTTTCATCATCAGTGTTGCCCTGCCTGCCTGCACCTCGGCAACCGCAGCATCGGCCGAGGCGTGACTGTGTTCGGTATTAATAATTTGCAAACCGCTGATATCCAAATCATGTTCCCGGGCAACCTGACGGATCCGCTCTTCGGGACCCACCAGAACGGGCGTAAACAGATTTAACTTGCCTGCCTGTACGGCACTGGACAATGAAACTTCATCACAGGGATGAACAACCACACAGACATGCTTTTCTTCAAGGCCGATGGCCGTATTGACCAATGCCTGAAAACGATCATTTTGACTCATACAAGATTTCCTTTACGCTTCCTGGCACACTAACCATGCCGGGCATCAACATCACACTTCAAAACACAATTTAGTTAATTATGAAACATTTTCATTACAATACCAATGATTAAGGCATATACCTACTGATTTTTCACATTGAACATGGCAAAACACAATCAAGCCCCCATTCCGTCACCCCCATCCTCAGGCGTCCTGCCTTCCCGCAAGGATGACGCTACTGGCCTGCTATCGTGGATGCCCGGACTGTACACACTGCTTAACTATCGCAGGCAATGGCTCAGGCATGACCTGGCGGCCGGTCTCGTACTGACCACGGTTCTGATCCCCATTGGCATTGGCTATTCAGTGGCTGCCGGATTGCCCGGCATTTATGGCCTATATGCCACGATTATTCCCCTGCTGGTTTACGCCATTTTCGGGCCCAGCCGCTTAATGGTCATCGGCCCGGACTCCGCCCTGGCAGGCATCATTTTTGCCATTATTGTACCTATGGCTGCAGGAAATCCCGAACGGCTGATTACACTGGCCAGTACCTTGGCCATTTTTTCAGGACTGATCATCATCCTGGTCAGCCTTCTGAAACTCGGGTTTATTACCGAACTGATTTCCAAGCCAATTCGTTATGGCTACATGAACGGGATCGCACTGACCGTCCTGGTTGGCCAGACACCCGCTTTAATAGGCATTTCAACAGACGCAAGCGATATTTTTGCCAAACTGCAAGCGATTTGGCTGTCGCTGCTCAAAACCGAGACCAACAAGCTCTCACTGCTCATCGGTCTTGCTTCACTGATTTTACTGCTGATTATCAAACGCTTCAGGCGTTTTCCAGGCCCCTTGGTGGTCCTGACCCTGGCAACCATCGTGGTGGCGTACTTCGAGCTTGACCGGCATGGCGTGACAATCCTGGGCAATTTGCCTGGAGGATTGCCCTCATTCACGATTCCCGTGATCAGCTATGATGACCTGATACCCCTGCTTTTGGGGGCTGGGGCAATTGCCCTGTTATCCAGCTCCCAGACCAGTATTTTGTCCCGCACCTATGCCGCCAAATACAATCGTTACATCAACCCCAACAAGGAGTTCTTCGGGCTTGGAATTGCCAATTTGTTCACCGGTTTTTTTCAAGGCTTCCCCATCAGCAGCAGCGCCTCGCGCACGCCTGTCTCTGAAGCCGCAGGCTCAAAAACCCAATTGGCCTGCATAACCGGTGCCATCATCGTAGGCTCACTTCTGCTCTGGGCACCTGATCTGCTGTATTTTCTGCCTGCTCCAACCCTGGCCGCTGTTGTGATCACGTCAATAATCAGTATTTTCGAGTTTAAAGATCTCAAGCGCATTTACCGCATTCAACCATGGGAGTTCTGGCTCTCTATGGTTTGCTTTGCCGGTGTTGCGGTATTCGGCGTTTTACCGGGTATCGGCATAGCTGTCGCCATCGCCATCCTGGAATACTTATGGAACGGCTGGCGGCCGCATTACGCCATTCTTGGCCGGGTTGACCATCTCAAGGGTTATCACGACATCAACCGCCACCCGACGGCCCGCCTCATCCCGGGCCTGGTCCTGTTCCGCTGGGATGCACCACTGTTTTTTGCCAATGCCGAGCTTTTTCATCACTGCGTCCTGGATACCATTGCCAAGTCCCAGCACCCGGTTCAACGCGTTGTTATTACCTCAGAACCGGTTACCAGTGTTGATGTCACCTCTGCCGACATGCTGATTGAACTGGACGAGCAGCTCAAGGCGGCCGGCATTGAACTGTGCTTTGCTGAAATGAAAGACCCGGTCAGGGACAAGTTGCGCAAATTCGGCCTGTCGGCACGTTTTGGCAATGAGCGTTTTTTCCCGACGATCGGCCAGGCCGTCAATGGCTATTTAAACGCCTACATTGTTGAATGGATAGACTGGGAAGATAAAGTCTGATAACCACTGGAAATATTTTATGTGCATTGCCTATTTATCTATCAGAAAGCATCCCGAATGGCCCTTGTTCATTGCAGCCAACCGGGACGAATTTCACCAGCGCAAGGCATTGGCAGCCGCTCGATGGCACAGCAATCCGGCCATTATTGCCGGAATCGACAGCGAAGCGGGCGGAACCTGGCTGGGCATCAATACCAACGGCCGTTTTGCCCTGCTGACCAATTACCGCGATGTCAACACTATCGTCCCCGGGGCACCAAGCCGTGGTCATCTGGTAAGTGAATTTCTGCAAACCAATACGCCATCCGTGGAATATGCAAGCAACATTTTGAGCCGGGCAGCACAATACAATGCTTTCAACCTGGTCGTGGGCAACCCACAGAAAAGCATGTATATCAGCAATCGCAGCCACCAGATCGAACCGGCCGAACTGCAGCCGGGCAGTCATGTCCTGTCCAACCATTTAATGGACACACCATGGCCCAAGGCCGAACGGCTGCGCAAGGCGCTGGACAGCATTGAGCTTGATTTTCTACCCGACCAATTACCCGAAATTTTTGATATTTTGCGTGACAATACCCGCGCTGCCGACAACGATTTACCCAATACCGGGTTATCGCTGGAGCGCGAACGACTGCTCAGCAGCCCGTTTATTGTCAGCCCCGACTATGGCACCCGCTGTTCAACCATTATTGCCGTACATAAAAGTGGCCAGGCCCTGTTTAGCGAAATGACTTACAACCCCATGGGTGAAGCCGTCAGCCAGAATAAATTTGATTTTTTCATTCAAACCTAAGGCAACAGCGCTGCAACCAGGCCAATCATGCTTTCTTTTCCAGTCGTAAGGTACGTTCTAGCAGTACTTCATAAATAGGACGCCCCCCCAGGGCATCGGCCACGATATTGGCCATGATGGCTGTCAGTAAAACCGGAATCACCAGTACATAAGAGCCGGTAAGCTCAGCCACCAACACCATACCCACCAGCGGTGCACGCACGGTACTGGCAAATAAACCAGCCATACCGGCTGCCGCAAATGCCACTATTCCTCCTGGTGGCAAGGGCATGACCAGACTCAACAATTCAGCTAAAAACACACTGCTTGCCGTGGCCAATGCCAGAATCGGTGCAAAAATACCTGCCGGTGCCCCGGAGGAATAACTGGCTGCCGTACCAAAAAAACGGATCAGGATCACCAATCCCAATAAGCCGATGGGCATCGGGTTATTGACGATAGAAACAGCCAGGGACTCACCGCCACCGGTCGCTTCGGGAAAAACCACCAGCATGGGACCGATGACAATACCCAGTAAAGCCGGTATTAAATAAGGGGAAAAACGTAAACCGATCTGCAAGGACAGATCAAGACCGGCCAAAACCATACGGTTAAACAGCACGCCCATCGCACCCAATATCACCCCCAACACGATAAATACAGGCAAAAAGGACAGAGGCATGGCCGTCGAATCCAAGGCCATGAACGGTCTCGAACCTGAAATTGCCACGGTGGCAATCGCACTCAAACCGCATGCAATAATAGCTGCGCTATAAGTCCGTCCGCTATAGGGGAATACTTTACGCGCTTCTTCCAGAATAAACAGGACTGAGGCGATCGGAGCGTTAAAGGCCGCTGTCAAGCCGGCTGCGCCACCCGCCCCCCAAAGTGCTCGTGTTTCTTGTTGGCTAAATGAAAACCACGATCCAAGCGCTTTGGCAATGGAGGCACCCATATGAATGGTTGGGCCTTCACGACCGCCAATCAAACCCGCTCCCAAAGCCAGCGTACCGCCAATGAATTTTACCGGTAACACACGTTGCCACCGTATATTGCGCAGACCTGCCATGGCACCTTCAATTTCCTGCACACCCGAGCCGCTGGCCTCGGGTGCCACAAAACGCACCAACGCCACCGCCAGGCAAAACATGGCAGCCGAAAACAAGGACAGGAAAAGATAAAGCCCTATCCCTTCCAACCCCAAGAATTCAGGCAAATGGCGGGACCAGGCCAGCGAATGATCAATGAGCTGATGAAAAAAAGACCCCAGCACACCGGTTAGCAAGCCAACCACCGCAGCAATAAAATAATACAGCCACGCTTTGTTATGGCCATTATCATCATTATCGTTTGACTCTGCTATTGATGTGGGACGATTATTCATACATTAAACCAACTCAACTTATTGAAATTTTAATTAAACAGCCTTTTCGAATAGCACAATCATACCCGACTTGATTATTGAATTGATATCTAAATAAAACTTTCATTTTCAAAAGCGGCTTTCAGGTAACTGACAAACAGCCGGATAATATTCGGCACATGCGGGCTATAGGGGCGAAGGGCGAAAATACTTTCCCCAAAAACACTAACCGGTTTCCATGGTGACAAGACCGGTACCAAGGTGCCTTTTTTCAGCTCTGCCGCCACCGAAAAATCGGGAATGGCGGCAATACCCTGGTGGGCCAGTAGCAATTCCCGCAGCGTTTCACTATTATTGGCAGAAAACGAACCATTCACCGGCACGCTGACCCTTTCGCCAGCGCCTTTCCTGCGCTCAAAATGCCAGGTAGGCCGGGAACCCGAACGCAAATAAGTCAGGCAATTATGCTGCGTTAAATCTGACGGATGCGCGGGCATCCCATGATTCTGAATATATTGGGGGCTTGCCAGAAGCAGGGTTTGGGTTTGACACAAAACCCATGCCACATAGGTTTCGGGAACAGCCGAAGTATGCCTGATGGCTAGATCAAACCCCTCTTGCGCAAGCGTGCTGATATGATCGGACAGCTCGATTTCGATCTTGATTTCAGGGTAAATCCGCATGAAATCAGCCAAACGCGGCACGATCTGCTGACGGGCCAGTGCAACCGGTGCAGTTACCCTGATGACCCCCTTTGGCTGTTCGGCCAATTCCTGGATTTTTTCACAACCGGTTTCTATCTCGGCAAAAGCAGGACGCGTTAAGGCCACCATGGCCTGCCCGGCCTCGGTTAAACGCACGCTACGGGTAGTACGCTGCACCAACATGATGCCCAGCGCTTTTTCAAGCTCCTGGATGCGCTGGCTCATGGCCGCCTTGCTAACGCCCAACCGCTGTGCCGCTGCCGTATAACTGCCCGTATCATCAAGAATGCCAAGCCAGTAAATGTGTGACCAAAGGGGTTCTATTTTTCGGATATTCATTTAGGGATTGTCCAATATTATGAACAATAAATCCAGTTTTCAAGTATTGATCATCACAAGGCTGCTCTCTATACTGCTTTAAAACATCATTTCAAAACAGGAGAACAGCATTATGAATCCAGTCCCGGCTTATGCCTGCAGTGAGGATATTGTCAATTATATTAATGGCGCAAGAACCACACCTTCCCAAACAGAAAAACAGCCAGTCTACAACCCCGCCACGGGTGAAATCACCCGTCATGTGATGCTATCAGGCGCACAGGAAATCAACGATGCTGTAGCAGCCGCCAAAGCCGCAGCCAAAAGCTGGGCCAATACCCCACCCATCCGCCGGGCTCGCATTATCAACAAATTCCTGGGGCTGATGCAGGCGCATACCGATACTCTGGCCGCCATCATTACCGCCGAGCATGGCAAAGTCTTTACCGATGCCCAGGGCGAAGTGGCCAGAGGCATTGATATTATCGAATTTGCCTGCGGCATTCCCCAATTACTCAAGGGCGATTACACCGATCAGGTATCCACCGACATTGACAACTGGACCATGCGTCAGCCTTTGGGCGTGGTCGCCGGCATTACGCCCTTCAATTTCCCGGTCATGGTTCCCTGCTGGATGTTTCCGATTGCCATCGCTGCAGGCAATACTTTTATTCTCAAACCCAGTGAGCGGGACCCCAGTGCTTCCCTGTTCATGGCCGACCTGTTGAAGCAGGCCGGGCTGCCTGATGGTGTTTTCAACGTGGTGCAAGGAGGCAAACCGGCTGTTGATGCCTTGCTGGAACACCCGGATGTCTCTGCCATCAGTTTTGTTGGTTCTACCCCAATTGCCCACTATATCAGTGAACGCGCTGCCCATTTCGGAAAACGGGTGCAGGCCCTGGGCGGTGCCAAAAACCATCTGATTGTCATGCCCGATGCCAATCTGGAGCTTGCCGTTGACGCTCTGGTAGGTGCCGGTTACGGCTCTGCCGGTGAACGCTGCATGGCCATTTCCGTGGCCTTGCTGGTGGGCGATGTGGGAGATAAACTGATTCCAATGCTGGCAGAACGCACCCGCAACCTGAAAATCATGGACGGCATGAACCTGGAAGCCGAAATGGGCCCCATCGTTACACGCCAGTCACTGGAAAAAATCGAATCCTATATTGAGTCAGGCGTCCAGGAAGGGGCCAGCCTGGTTGTTGATGGCCGCGGTTATACTGTACCAGGACACGAAAACGGCTTTTTCACCGGTGGCACCCTGTTTGACCACGTCACACCCGAGATGCGTATTTACAAAGAGGAAATATTTGGTCCTGTCCTGTCCTGCGTCAGGGTTGCCGATCTGGGTGAGGCGATTGAACTGATCAACAACCATGAATTTGGCAATGGCGTATCGTGCTTTACCAGTGATGGCCATACCGCACGCGAATTTGCCCGCCGCATTCTGGTTGGCATGGTGGGCATTAACGTTCCCATTCCGGTCCCCATGGCCTGGCACGGATTTGGCGGCTGGAAAAGAAGCCTCTTTGGCGATACGCATGCCTACGGCGAAGAAGGCGTACGTTTTTACACCCGCCAAAAATCCATCATGCAGCGCTGGCCTGAAAGCATGAGCAAAGGTGCAGAATTTGCCATGCCAACAGCCAAATAAAAAAGACACAAAAAAGACCCTTGCGCATCATGCAACAAGGGTCTTTTATAAAGCCTGGACAACAACGCCAGCCTTACAAGCGCACGTTAGCGAACGGCATACAAATAAAGCTCTACGCGACGGTTCATGGCACGTCCGCTTGCCGTGCTGTTGCTGGCTATAGGGTCATTGGGACCACGGCCTTCTGCAGTCATATGACTGGCGGGAACCCCTTGGGAAACCAGGTAGTTGACCACACTTGAGGCACGGTTAACAGACAGGGTCTGGTTAAAGGCGGCCGAACCGGTACTGTCGGTATGACCCACGGCTTTCAGACGCAACGAAGGATCTTCAACCATGGATGTGCCCAGTGCATTCAGGACAGGATAAATGGCTGGTTTAAGCGTGGCCTGGCTGATATCGAAAGTGGCACCCTCGGGAATATTGACTTTCAGGCTGCCATCAGGCATTTGGGTAGTTGAAACACCCAATTGCTTGCCACCGGCCTGGTCAACCTTGCCAACAATACGATCCCAGTTATAACCAACAATCGCACCAGTGACCGCACCAATACCAGCACCGATACCGGCCGCTTTAGAACTGTCACCAATCAACGCACCCAGGCCTGCCCCCACTACCGCACCGATACCGCCACCGGCAGCGGTATTACCACCTTGTGTTGCGCAACCGGCCAAAATGGACCCGGCGACCAGAACACCGGCAAGACGAGTTAAACGATAATTCATGTACTTCTCCTATTAGAATCTGTGTTCTTGATGATGAACCACGGCAAGTATGGTCAAAATAATAGATGGTTAAACAAACCATATATTAAATGAAGATGCTTTCCGCTGGAATACTAACATACTACGTCAGACACAAGTACTAGCAAGATCTCCTTTTTTGTGGCCAGAAAACCCAAATCATCAGCTATGCCATTGGTTTTAAATGTTTTTTTATATCATTAAGGATTGACATTTCTTATATTTTAATAACAATCCGCAATGTTTTGTAGAAAATTCAATCGTGTAGTCAATCGGGTCTTACCAATAACATCACCAGCTTATAGTCAAGGTGAGTGGCCAAGCGGAAAGTGATCTGCTCAAACTCCAGATATCCCTTTTCCGGATGCATGAATTCGCGTATTCCCCCTTCACGCTCCACGACCGCCTGTCTTGACCACCAATGCTGGAACAGTTCACTGGAAGCCAGCAACTCTTCAATAATCTGGCTGATATCCTGCTCATCAAGATGAGCCCCAATGTCGGCCCTGAACTCGGCCACCGAGCGGCGTGCCCGCTGCTCCCAATTGACCACCACTTTGGGCGCCTCGGGATTTTGAAAAATGAACCTGAGCAAATTGGGCGCTTGCTGGCGACTGGGCCAATGATTGAAAACCGTGTCCAGTGCCTGATTGAAAAACAGGATATTCCAGCAACGATCAAGGATATAGGCCGGTCCGGTGCAGTTATTGACACAGGCCTGCAAGGAAGAGGGAAGACTCCCATACTGGGACTTGCCATGATCCGGATCGGTCATTTCCGCCAACTCGAACAGGTACGCCCGTTCCGCCTTGTTCATATGCAGGACATCGGCCAAACGGGACCATACCGTACTGGAAACGGACACATCGCGGCCCTGTTCGATCCAGGTATACCAGGTGACGCTAATGTCACATAACTGCGCCACCTCTTCACGACGCAAGCCCGGGGTCCGGCGACGCTGGCCGTGGCTGAGCCCAGCCATTTGGGGGGTTACCCTGGATCGGGCATTGCGCACAAATTCGCCCAACACCTGTTTATGTGCCGATCCCCCTGACTTGATACCCATGGCCCGACTTACCCAAGACTGCTCATTAAAGCCTTGCGAACTTCCTCTTCATCAAGCCCGCTACGCTGAACATAGTCCTGCAACTGGTCCTCTCCGATATTACCGACGTTAAAGTAGGAAGACTGCGGATGGCTCAAATAGAAGCCGGAAACACTGGAGGCGGGGTACATGGCCAGGCTTTCGGTAAGCTGCATGCCAATTTCCTCGGGTTGCAGAACATCAAACATGGCCCGTTTGACGGTATGCTCGGGGCAAGCCGGATAGCCCGGTGCCGGGCGAATCCCTTGGTATTTTTCAGCAATCACCGCCTCATTATCAAGCACCTCATCGGGTACATAACCCCACAAATCCTTGCGTACCCGTGCATGCAGGCATTCGGCCAGGCCCTCTGCCAGGCGATCTCCCAGTGCCTTGAGCATAATGCTGGAATAATCATCCATTTCCTGCTCGAAGCGCTTTTCATGGGCTTCGATACCCAGACCGCCGGTAACGGCGAAAAAGCCGATGTAGTCTTTGACGCCACTTTCTTTAGGGGCAATGTAGTCGGCCAGACATTTATTATCCACCCCTTCGCGTTTGGCGGTTTGCTGGCGCAGGTTACGCCAGGTAAACAGGACTTCGCTGCGGGACTCGTCTTTATAAACTTCAATATCTTCGTGATTGACCGTATTGGCCGGATAAAAAGCCACCACGCCGCTGGCCGTCAACCAGCGGCCTTCAATGACTTTTTTCAGCATGGCTTTGCCATCTTCATACAGTTTTCTGGCCTGTTCACCCACCACCTTGTCTTCCAGAATGGCCGGGAACTGACCAAACAATCCCCAGGTCTGGAAAAACGGTGTCCAGTCCATGAATTTTTCTATTTCACTTAAATCATACTGCTTGAACGTACGACGACCAATGAATTTGGGTTTGGGCGGCGTATAGTTGGCCCAGTCAATCTGAGGCTTGGCCTTGCGGGCTTCCTCCAGAGGAATAATCGGCGTGGACTTGCGATTGGCATGCCGCTCACGCACTTTTTCGTACTCCTCGGCCGTTTCACGAATAAAAGCCTCGGCCTGATCGGAAACCAGCTGTGTGGCGACACCAACCGCCCGGCTGGCATCGGCCGTGTAAACAACCGGACCATCATAATGGGGCGCGATCTTGACAGCGGTATGTACCCGGCTGGTGGTGGCACCGCCAATCATGAGGGGAATATTATTCTCGCGAAAATACGGGTCACGCTGCATTTCAGAGGCCACATAAGCCATTTCTTCAAGGCTGGGGGTAATCAATCCTGACAGGCCAATGATGTCTGCCTTTTCTTCCTTGGCTTTGGCCAAAATCTCGGCACAAGGCACCATCACGCCCATGTTCACGACTTCAAAGTTATTGCACTGCATGACCACGGCCACAATGTTTTTGCCGATATCGTGCACATCGCCTTTTACCGTTGCAATCACCATTTTCCCTTTGGCACGCACATCACCGCCTTGGGCTTCAATCTGCCGCTTTTCTTCTTCAATGTAAGGCACCAAATGAGCCACGGCCTGCTTCATGACCCGGGCCGACTTGACCACCTGGGGCAGAAACATCTTGCCGGCACCAAACAGGTCGCCCACAATATTCATGCCATCCATTAGCGGGCCTTCAATCACCTCGATGGGACGGCCGCCACGCGCGGCAATTTGCTGGCGGATTTCTTCGGTATCTTCAATAATAAACGAAGTAATGCCATGCACCAGGGAATGGGCAAGGCGTTTTTCAACCTCCTGCTCACGCCATGTCAAGTCTTCCTGTTTTTTGGCCCCGCCTTCACCTTTAACGGTTTCAGCAAACTCGACCAACCTTTCAGTCGGCGTGCGCTCATCGGCCGGATCGGTTTTGCCCAAAGGCGGGTCACGGTCAAGGATCACGTCTTCAACCAGATCCTTGATTTTAGGGTCAAGGTCGGCATAAACACCCAGCATGCCGGCATTCACAATCCCCATGGTCAGCCCTTCATTAATGGCGTAATAAAGGAAGACGGTATGAATGGCTTCACGCATGGCTTCATTGCCACGGAACGAAAAACTCACGTTGGAAATACCGCCCGACGTCCGGGCATGCGGCAGGTTCTCATGAATCCACTTGACGGACTCAATAAAATCGACACCATAGTGATTATGCTCATCCAGTCCGGTGGCAACAGCAAAAACATTGGGGTCAAAAATAATGTCTTCAGGCGGGAAATCCACTTCCTCAGTCAGCAAACGATAAGCTTTGCCACAAATCTCCTTGCGCCGTTGCAGGGTATCGGCCTGACCCTGCTCGTCAAAAGCCATCACCACAACAGCTGCACCGTATTTACGGCACAGGCGTGCATGTTCCAGGAACGCTTGCTCGCCTTCTTTCATGGAGATTGAGTTCACCACCGGCTTGCCCTGCACACATTTCAGGCCTTCTTCAATCACTTCCCATTTGGAGCTGTCAATCATGATGGGCACCCGGGCAATATCCGGTTCTGAAGCAATCAGATTCAGGAAGCGGCGCATATTGGCTTTGGAATCCAACATGGCTTCATCCATATTGATGTCAATAATTTGCGCCCCGTTTTCCACCTGCTGACGGGCCACCGAGAGCGCCTCATCGAATTTTTCTTCACGGATCAGGCGCAAAAATGCCTTGCTGCCTGTCACGTTGGTACGCTCGCCAACGTTCACGAACAGGGATTCGTCATCAATATTCAGGGCCTCAAGGCCGGACAGGCGGGTTTTTACCGGCACCTCTGGTACCTCACGGGCCGGCAGGTTCTTGACGCTTTGCACAATGGCCTGGATATGCCCGGGCGTAGTGCCGCAACAACCACCCACCATATTCACGAAACCGGCTTGGGCAAACTCTGCCAGCAAAGAAGATGTGTCTTCAGGGGTTTCATCAAAACCCGTGTCACTCATGGGATTGGGCAGGCCGGCATTGGGATACACACAGGTATAGGTATCACAGATTTTTGACAGCTCGGCCACATAAGGGCGCATGAGGGCTGCCCCCAGCGCACAGTTCAAACCGATGGTAACGGGACGGGCATGGCGGATGGAGTTCCAGAACGCTTCGACGGTTTGCCCCGAAAGAATACGCCCGGAAGCATCGGTGACGGTACCGGAAATCATGACGGGCAGGCGCACACCACGCGCTTCAAAGACGCTTTCCACCGCAAAAATGGCCGCCTTGGCATTCAGGGTGTCGAAAATGGTTTCAATCAGGACAATATCAATATCACCGTCAAGCAGGCCGTTCAATTGCTCGGTGTAGGCCTTGGCCAACTCTTCGAAAGTAATATTGCGTGCCCCTGGATCATTCACATCAGGGGAAATGGAGGCCGTTTTGGGCTGCGGGCCCAGAGCACCGGCCACAAAACGGGGATGTTCGGCCGTGCTGAATTCATCACAGGCCTGGCGCGCCAGTTTGGCCGATTCCAGGTTCAGTTCGTAGGCCAGACCGGCCAGATCATAATCCCCTTGGGCAACCGCTGTGGCGCCAAAGGTATTGGTTTCAATCACATCAGCGCCGGCAGCCAGATATTGGCGATGAATATCCACGATAAGATCGGGGCGCACCAATGACAACAGCTCGTTATTGCCCTTCACATCCTTGCCATGCTCTGCAAAACGTTCACCGCGAAAATCAGACTCGGTGAGTTTATATTGCTGGATCATGGTCCCCATTGCGCCATCTAGGACAAGAATGCGGCCGGAACCCAGCTGGCGTACAAATTCGGCACCCTTTGTATAGGCGGAAAGCGGATAAGGAAGTTTAGGATAAGACACGTTGAACCTGAAAATTAAATTGTCGTGGTCACTAGTGTACTAAATATTATGGCTGTGTTACAGTATTGCCCTTATTGCAAGGTGCTTTCAGCTCGTTCGAACTGTGAAAGTTAAATGGGAAACAGAAAACAGCCGGTCATTTTTTCACACCGCCCTGTTCAGTCTGTGCTGCCCCCGCAACGGTAAGCTGCCCGGTATTCAACTGCCAGCAACAAGCCCGACACCAGCCAAACAATAAACATTCCCTAATTCCTATGTGCGGGGTCGCACATATTGTGAAGGCCATTTATATGTATTTTACGTTCCACCCTCGTGCGCTGGCACTGGCTGCCTGTTTCGCACCTTCGTTGCTTTTTGCCCAAACCCCCACCAACCCTGCCCCCAATGTCACCACTCTGGATACCATTGTTGCCACGCCTGCCCGTATGGCGCAGCCGCTGGAAAACGTGATGGGTGACGTGACCATTATTCAGGCCAAATCACTGCAAAATGCAGGGGCAGAATCCTTGCCCGCGATTTTATCCCGCCAGCCAGGTATCCAGATATATAGCCAGGGAGGCCCGCAAACGGTTTCAGGGATATTTGTGCGCGGAGCCAGCCCGGCACAATCCCTGGTGCTGGTCAATGGCATGCGGATTAACGACACCAACAGTGGCAGCACCAACTGGGCGGCCATAGACCCATCCACGATTGAGCGCATTGAAATTATCCGCGGCCCGGCCAGCAGCCTGTATGGTTCCAGCGCCATGGGTGGCGTGATTAACATTATTACCAAACCTGGCGGGCAAGACCGCCCGTTCAGTGCCTTTGGCAATTTTGGTGTTGGCTCGGACAGCACTTTCAAGACCGGCTTTGGCTTTTCTGGGGCACAAAACAACTGGAACTATAGTCTGGCCGCCAGCTATGCCTCCAGCGATGGCTTTAATGCCACCACTCCTGATTCAGGCTCCTACACTTACAACCCAGACGATGATGGCTACACCCAAACCAACCTGACCGGTACCCTGGGTTATGAATGGAACCTGGGACAGCGGTTCGACCTGACCTTCCTGAATGGTTACAACCATGGTGACTTTGATTCCGGTGAGTATTACCAAAACACCTATGGCATTACACGCCAGCAGGCCTATACCTTTGGCAGTACCAATCAAATTACGGCCAATTGGGAAAGCATCCTGGGTTTTGGCTACAGTAAAAGCGACCATGACTTACAAACCTCTGATGGCGATTCTGGCCGCACGGAAATGGGTACCATCCAGCGTCAGTACAACTGGCAAAACAACTTTACGCTTAACCAAAATAACGTGCTGTCCCTGGTGCTGGAGCACCTTGACGAACGGGCAAACGGCACTTCCCTGTTGACCCGCCAGCACCGTGACACCAATGCGGCTGGACTGATCTATCGGGGCGATTTTAGCCGTCACCACTTGCAGGCCAGTGTCCGCCATGACAATATTTCCGGTATCGGCAGTAAAACCACCGGGAGCCTGGCTTATGACTACGATTTAAGCGATTCGCTCAAATTGGGCGTGGCCGCCAGCACCGGCTTTCGGGCCCCGACCTTTACTGACCTATATTATCCATATGAGAAATACGAGAGTTATTCCGATGAGGAACCTCCGAGAAGTTTTCAAGGCAACCCCAACCTGAAACCGGAAAAATCCAAAAACATCGAAGCCAGCCTGCGCTATCAGACAGAAGACACCCAATTAAGCCTGGTGGTGTTCCAGAACAAATTCCGGGATCTCATCAATCCCTACGTATGCGATGCCAAGTTTGACTGCACGGCAACAAACACCGACAAAGCCACCATTCGCGGCCTGTCGCTGGAGGCCTCCCACCAGTTTGGCAATACCCTGTTCAGTGCCGGTGCCGACTTCCTGAACCCCAAGGACGACACCAACGGCAAAACCCTGGTCCGCCGGGCCAAACAGGTTTATCGTCTCTCGGTCAGCCATAAACTGGACAATGCCGAACTGGGTGCCAGCTATCAATTTGTTGGCAAGCGCTATGATGACAAGGACAACACCGCCGCCAGAAAACTGGGCAGTTACGGCCTGCTTAACCTGCATGCAAGCTATCAGTTCAACAAAAACCTGCAGGGCCAGGTCTACTGGAATAATGTGACAGACAAAAAATACAATACCGCCTACGGCTACAATAGCCAAGGCTCGAATGTATTTCTAAACCTTGCCTGGCGCATGTAACAGGCCTTCCGTGGTTGTTATGGCTTTTACCAAACCAGTAAGCTGTCTGCAACCAGGAATCTCGGGATCATCAACATGAAGCTTCATCATAAGCTGTTTGCCGGGCTCTGCCTTCTTGCCGGTTCATTGAATGCCTGCCTGCCTGCCCAGGCAGGCACCTTAAGCGCCCCCGTGCACGAAACGGCAAAACGCATTATCAGCCTGTCGCCCCATGCCACGGAACTGATATTTGCGGCCGGGGCAGGCAAACAGCTGATTGGGGTTGCCAAAAGCAGCAACTATCCCCCTGAAGTCAAAAACATGACTAACGTGGGCGACGGCCTGCGTCCAAATGCCGAATTATTGCTAAGCCTGAAACCCGACCTGATTGTGACCTGGTCTTCAGGTGGCCTGCCCGTGACAGGACTCAAACAGACTGAACGCATGGTGCCGATACTGTCTCTTCAACCAATAAAACTGGCGGATATTACGGCAGACCTGTTACAAATTGCCGGGCTGACCGGAACGCTGGAACAAACCCGCCACCAGGCCCATGAGCTGGAAGCCATCATCCAACAAACCCGCGATGAGTACAGCGCCCGTACCCCGGTACCCGTTTTCATTTTTCTGGGCAATTCCCCGCTATACACGCTGGGGGGTGGCCCTATCCAGAATGAAATGTTGCAGTTATGTGGTGCCTACAATATTTTTAACGACCTGAACAGCCCTTCGCCTATTGTCAGCCTGGAAAGCATTATGCAACGCCAACCCAAACTGATACTGGCTGGCGCTTCACATGAAAAAACAGCCGACGAAATACGGGACTTTTTCAATGACAAAGGGTTTTCATTTGCCCGTCAGGCAATCGTTACCCAACATCCGGATATTTTATTTCGTCCGACAGATCGCCTGATTCGTGCCCTGCCCGGACTTTGCCAGGCCATCGACCAGGCCCGCTCCCGTCTGCAGCCCTAACTCACCAGTTCAAGCGCTTCCTGTTCCAGCCTGTACTGGATGGCCTTGGCCGCCACCACCCCATCAGCCATGGAGGTGATAATGCAGGGATGGTGCCGGTTGGCGACTTCACCAATGGCATACACCCCGGACACATTGGTTTCTGCAGTATGCACATGGGTGTTGACATAGCCTTTTTCACTGCACGAAAGACCCAGGCTTTCCAGGCCATTGAGCTGAGCCTGCCAGCCATAAAAAACCATCACCACATCATACCTGTGTCCGTTAACGGTTCGGGTCAGCGGATCAAACACATACTCACCGGTATGAATCCGCTTTCGTGACAGGGATTCAAACCATTGTCTTTGCGCCCGGATATGACGGGCATAAATATCCACCGACAAAGCTCCTCTTTTTTGTGCAAAAATGGCGTTTTCAAAAGCGTTATCACCGCCTCCCAAGACGGCCACCCGCTTGTTGGCAAACTCATAGTTGGAAATGTGCCTGCCAGGCCCCACCAGGACATGGTCATATTTTTGATTGGCCAGCTCTTGCGGAAAGCGGGAGGTAACGCCACTGGCCACCACCACAAAACGCGACACCAGGGAATGCCCGTCAAAGAACACGCGAAACAGTCTTGGACAGACCGGCTTATCGTGCTTGCCCTCCTTTTTGAGCAAGGCATTAATCTGATCAGGGGCATCAATGATCTCTACCCTGTCGACCCGCATTTTCAAAAGCACAGGGACCCTGGCGCCATCCAGACTGCGCTTGATCTGCACCGCCACTTCTTCGCCGGTCAGGCCAGGAGCGGTGACATTCCAGGCATCTTCAAAGGGGTTATGCGCCGTCAGCCCCCCAACCTGTTCAGAGGCATCAAGAATTAACGGAGAAAAGCCCAAATGGGCAAGCCAGACAGCACATGAAGCACCTGCCGGGCCTGCACCAATCACAATCGCATCATAAACAACCGGTTGCATGCAGCCAAATCCTTTTTTCCATGAAAAATCAATGATTTTCTTTACCTTGAAAACCTTATTGCAGCCTCTTCAAATGAGATAACCACTACAATTAAGCCCTTGATAAATTGCAAAGAAAACGCTTTCTTCTTTGTCTCTACATATTAACCTTAATTCTATGTCAACTCGTCGTATATTCTTCTCCCGTCTTGCCCTTGATGCCCGCATTGGCATTCTTGAACATGAGCTGCGTGCCACCCAGCCCCTGCATATTGATGCAGAAATAGACATTCATGTACCCAGACAACTGAATGACAACGATATCAGCAGTGTTCTTGACTATCGCAAGCTGCGGGAAGCCATTATTGAAGAATGTACCCGTGCCCACGTGCACCTGGTGGAGTCACTGGGCGAAATGATTGCCAATCGTTTGCTGAAAGATTTCCCCGAGGTTCAAAAAGTCAGGCTCAGGATCAGCAAACCCATGGCTTTCGCCGATTGTGATGCGGTTGGCATTGAAGTTGTTACTGGACGATAAACATGAGTAACGAGCATCGTAGCGCTGCGGCCGAAAAAATCCGCATTGAAAACAATAAGCTGAGCAAACGTGTTATCCGTGAAGCCGGTACCGCTATTGTTGATTACAACATGATTGAAGATGGCGACAAAGTCATGGTTTGCCTTTCAGGAGGCAAAGACTCATACGGCATGCTGGATATTCTCATGACCTTGCAAAAGCGCGCACCGGTCAAGTTCGACATTGTGGCCGTCAACCTGGACCAGAAACAGCCCGGCTTTCCCGAACATATTTTGCCCGAATACCTGACAAAGATAGGTGTTCCCTTTCATATTGAAAATCAGGATACCTACTCCATCGTCAAGCGTCTTATTCCTGAAGGAAAAACAACCTGCTCACTTTGTTCACGCCTGCGGCGCGGTATTTTATATCGTGTTGCCGATGAACTGGGTGCAACAAAAATTGCCTTGGGTCACCATCGGGACGATATTCTGGCCACCTTCTTCCTGAACCTGTTTTATGCGGCAAAACTTAAAACCATGCCCCCCAAACTGGTGTCAGACGATGGCAGGCATACGGTTATCAGGCCACTTGCCTATATTGCGGAAAAAGACCTGATTGCCTATGCCGAGATGAAGCAATTCCCCATCATTCCATGTAATCTGTGCGGTTCCCAGGAAAACCTGAAACGCCAGGAAATCAACCGGATGATCCGTGCCTGGGAAAAAGAAAGCCCCAAAAAAGTATGGAATATCTTCAAATCCCTGTCTGCGGTGGCACCCTCGCATTTAATGGACCGCCAGCTGTTTGATTTTGTTGGTCTCAAGCCAAGCGGACTGGCCGATGAAAACGGCGACAAGGCCTTTGATGCGGAAATTTTCCCGGATCTTGAGCCCGCAACCGAATTGCCTGATGACCCAATCCAGTCGGTCTCGCGCCATAAAACCATTTTCATGCAACCTCAATCTTAATTGTTCGCCTGCCATGATCAACCGTGAACTTAATCAGGCCCCTTTGGGAAAAGAAACGCAATACCCGGATCAATACGATCCGTCCCTCCTTTTCCCCATTGCCCGCACCATTGGCCGATCTCAACTGTCCTTGCAGCCACACCCTGCCTGGTACGGGGCCGACATCTGGAATGCCTATGAGCTTTCCTGGCTTAATCCAAAGGGCAAGCCGCAGGTGGCCATGGCCCGCTTCAGTTTTGATGCGGCCGCCCCCAACATCATTGAATCAAAATCTTTTAAACTTTATTTGAATTCATTCAACCAGACCCGGCTGAACACAAGCGAAAACCTGTTGGCCTGCCTGCAGACAGACTTGTCCGTGGCCAGCGGAGCACCGGTTTCAATCCAGCTTATCGAGCCCACCGATTTTTCTCAACAAACCATAGAAAACCTGGACGGGATACTAATTGACGAACTGGATGTCACTCCCGAAAAATATGAACCCGATGCCAGCCTGTTGCAATGCGATACCGACACCATCGTGCATGAAACCCTGGTTTCCAACCTGCTGAAATCCAACTGCCCTGTTACCCGGCAGCCCGACTGGGGCAGTCTGCAAATCAGTTATGAAGGTCCTGCCATCAACCATGCCAGCCTGCTGGAATACATTATTTCTTACCGCAATCATGACGGTTTTCATGAACAATGTGTGGAACAGATTTTCTGCGACATCATGAAACACTGCCAACCCGCCAAACTGTTTGTTTATGCACGCTATACCCGTCGGGGCGGGCTGGATATCAACCCCTGGCGCAGCACATCACCCATCCATGACCTCCCTCCCTCCCGCCAGGCCCGCCAATAAAAAACAGTAAGTACGCTGGCCAAATGGCTGGCGTATCTCGGTCACGCTGTTCTTTGACTTGCCAGCTTGCCTCTGCGCCAAAGTCTGCGCAAACCGATATTTACTTTTTGTTTCTTTTTAGCCTTGAAATTTTTTTTAATAATTGCCAGATGGGCATTTGATATACTTAAGGGATAAAAATGGGGTCGGGCAGTGATCAACAGCTGACCACAGCCCCCATAACGGTCATTCAAAATAGGATTCACCATGGATTTCAGTGATGTACCTTTACACCTTGTTTTTGTCATCGGCATTATTATCGTTTTTATCGGTATCGGACTGAAAGACCATAATCCCGGCATTGTGGTCATGGGACTGGGGCTGATTATCATGATTTTCGTTATCCTTCGGAAAGCCATCGAAGTTTTCGGTTATTAAAGCAAAGCGCATAAATCACCTGTCATCATACTTCCGGGCCTGTCTGGTTTTATAGTGGCAACCCGGGTTTTCCTGCCATCAGAGTACCACATGAGCGCATCAAACAAAAAACCGTTCCTCCTCATCATCATTATCCTGGCTGCCATTGCGATTGGTGTCTATTACTGGAAACAGGCCGAGTCCAACAACCAGCTCGATGGTTTTATCAGCAGCAATGGCCGCATAGAAGCCACCGAACTGGATATTTCCAGCAAGCTTGCCGGACGCATCCAGGACATACTTGTCAATGAAGGTGACTTTATCAAGGCAGATCAACCCCTTGCCCATATGCAAATAGATGCCCTGAAAGCCCAGCTTGAACAGGCACAGGCAGAACACCAGCAGGCACTGAATAATGTCAATATCGCCAAGGTCCAGGTCGATGCCCGAGAAAGCGAATTGCTTGCCAGTCAGGCACTCATGGCACAGCGGGAAAGCGAATTTACCCTGGCCAAACAACGCCTGAGCAGAACCGAAACCCTGGCTGCCCGTGGTGCCACCCCCAAACAAACCCTTGACGATGACCGTGCCGCTGCTCGCAGTACCGAAGCCGGTCTGAATGCCGCCAAAGCCCAGGTCAATGCGGCACAGGCCGCTATCAAGGCAGCCAAAGCACAGGTAAGCGGGGCAGAATCAGCCGTTATTGCGGCAGAAGCGGCCATCAAGCGCATTCAGGCCGATATTGATGACAGCATCCTGAAATCCCCGCGCGACGGACGCGTTCAATTTCGTATTGCCCAGCCGGGTGAAGTGGTTGGTGGCGGTGGCAAAATCCTGAATGTCATCGACCTTAACGATGTCTACATGACCTTCTTCCTGCCTGAAACCGTGGCTGGCCGCATTGCCCTGGATACTGATGTGCATATTGTCCTGGATGCGGCACCCGAATATGTCATACCAGCCAAGGTTTCTTTTGTTGCCAGCTCGGCCCAATTCACGCCCAAAACCGTTGAAACGGCCAGTGAGCGCCAAAAACTCATGTTCCGTGTCAAGGCGCGCATTTCACCCGAGCTGCTGCAAAAGCATCTTGAACAGGTCAAGACCGGCCTGCCAGGTATGGCTTGGATAAAGCTTGACGCCAACAAGGAATGGCCAGAGCACTTAACTATCAAGCTGCCGGAGTAAACCCGTCATGAACGCACCGGTCGCCAGACTGCAATCGGTCAGCCTGCGTTATGGCAAAAAGCTGGCCCTGGACAATATCTGCCTGGATATCCCCGCAGGCATCATGGTGGGACTGATTGGCCCCGATGGAGTGGGCAAATCCAGTCTTTTATCCCTGATTGCCGGTGCCCGCGCCATTCAGTCAGGCCGTGTTGAGGTATTACAGGGCAGCATGGCCGAAGCGGCACACCGCACCCAAGTCTGTCCCCATATCGCCTACATGCCGCAGGGACTGGGCAAAAACCTCTATCCCACCCTTTCCATTGAAGAAAACCTGCAGTTTTTCGCCCGCCTGTTCGGTCACAATGAGCAAGAACGACGCAGGCGAATTGATGACCTTACCCGCAGCACCGGCCTGTATCCGTTTTTATCCCGGCCGGCCGGCAAACTTTCCGGAGGCATGAAACAAAAACTGGGTTTATGCTGTGCGCTCATTCACGACCCCAATTTATTGATTCTTGACGAGCCCACGACCGGTGTGGACCCACTTGCCCGCAAACAATTCTGGGACCTCATCAATCGCATCCGGCAAAACCGGCCGCAAATGAGTGTGATTGTTGCCACCGCCTATATGGAAGAGGCCGATCGCTTCGACTGGCTGATTGCCATGGACGATGGCAAGGTACTGGCCACCGGTACGCCCCATGAATTGCATGAAAAAACCGACTCCCGTTCTCTTGAGCAAGCTTTCATCAAACTGCTTCCCGAAGAAAAACGGGCCGAACATCATGACATCGTCATTCCACCCTTCAATAATGACAATGCGAATATTGCCATTGAAGCGCAAGACTTAACCATGCGCTTTGGCGATTTTGTGGCAGTTGACCATGTCAATTTCCGCATCAGGCAGGGTGAAATTTTTGGCTTCCTGGGTTCCAACGGCTGTGGCAAGTCAACCACCATGAAAATGCTCACCGGCCTGCTTGAGGCCTCTGAAGGCAAGGCATGGCTGTTTGGACAAGAAGTCAACCCCAAGGATATCGACACCCGACGTCGGGTCGGCTATATGTCGCAGGCATTTTCCCTTTACACGGAACTCACGGTAAAACAAAACCTGGTGTTGCATGCCCGCTTGTTCAAGGTTCCCGAGGCACAAATCCCGGCACGTGTTGAGGCCATGATTCAGCGCTTTGATCTGGGCGATGCCATTGATGCACTGCCAGACAACCTGCCCATGGGGGTACGTCAGCGCCTGTCGCTGGCCGTTGCTGTGGTTCACGGCCCCGAATTATTGATCCTTGATGAACCTACCTCGGGCGTGGATCCCGTTGCACGGGACCTTTTCTGGCAACTCATGATAGACCTGGCCCGCAAGGACGGGGTCACTATTTTTATTTCCACCCACTTCATGAATGAGGCCGAACGATGCGACCGGATCTCTTTCATGCATGCGGGCAAGGTTCTGGTTAGCGGTACACCGGCAGAACTGGTGCGCCAACGCGGCACCCAGACGCTGGAAGACGCATTTATTGCTTACCTGGAAGATGCGGTTCGTGAGACCGAAACAGGCAAAAGCCCGTCCCCTGCACCAGAACCCGAAACACCGGCCCAGACCACCAACCCGGAACCAACCAGAACAAATGGCTTCAGTTTTTCAAGGGCCTTCAGCTATACCCTGCTGGAAACCCTTCAGTTGCAACGTGATCCCGTGCGCAGAACCCTTGCCCTGCTTGGTACTGCCATCCTCATGTTCATTATGGGTTATGGCATCAGCATGGATGTCGAGGATCTGACCTTTGCCGTCCTGGACCGTGACCAAACCACCCTAAGCCAAAACTATACGTTGAACCTGGCAGGTTCTCGTTACTTCATTGAAAAGCCGCCCATCAAGGACTATGCCGATCTTGACCGGCGCATGCGCAGTAACGAAGTGGTGCTGGCCCTGGAAATTCCACCTGGTTTCGCCCGTGATCTCAAACAGGGGAAAAACGTACAGATTGGCGCCTGGATAGATGGCGCCAATCCGCAGCGGGCGGAAACCGTTCAAGGTTATGTGCTTGGCATGCATCAGGGCTGGTTGTCTACCATGGCTACCGAGCGACTGGGCATCGACCCCGCCAGTACAGTACCGGCCTCCATCCAAACCCGTTTCCGCTATAACCCCGATGTAAAAAGCCTGCCTGCCATGGTACCGGCCGTTATTCCCCTCTTGCTGCTCATGATTCCGGCCATGCTTTCCGCCCTCTCGGTGGTAAGAGAAAAAGAACTGGGATCAATTATCAATCTTTACGTAACACCCGTTACCCGCAGTGAATTCCTGCTGGGCAAACAGGTTCCTTACATTATTCTGGGCATGATGAACTTCCTGCTCATGGCTTTTCTGGCCATTACTGTTTTCGATGTCCCCATCAAGGGTAATTTCCTGGCGCTTTTGCTGGCCGCTTTCCTGTATGTCCTGTTCGCAACCGGCGTGGGCCTGTTTGCCTCCACATTCACGAAAAGCCAGATTGCCGCCATGTTCTTCACCATGGTCGGCACCTTACTGCCTGCCATCCAGTTTTCGGGACTGCTGAATCCGGTTTCTGCCCTGGAAGGGTTTGCCGCATTCATTGGCAACATTTTCCCAACCACCTATTTTCTCATGATCAGCCGGGGGATCTTTAACAAGGCACTCGGCTTTCAGGATCTGATCACGTATTACTGGCCCATGCTGGCCGGTGCCATCGTGATTCTACTGCTGTCCATTATCTTGCTAAAGAAACAGGACACCTGAGCATGGCCAATTTTAAAAATATTTATCGGCTGGGTATCAAGGAGTTCTGGAGTCTCATCAGAGACCCGATCATGCTATTCCTGATTATCTACACCTTTACCGTTTCAGTTTACACCGCAGCCACAGCCATGCCGGAAACCCTGCATGGTGCACCGATAGCCATTGTTGATGAGGACCGCTCCCCCTTGTCTGGCCGCATTGTCAGTGCCTTTTTCCCGCCGCGGTTTACGCACCCAGAAATGATCTCCATCAATGAAATGGACTCTGGCATGGATGAAGGCCGGTTTACCTTCGCCCTTAATATCCCCCCTGATTTCCAAAAAGACGTGCTGGCCGGTAAACAACCGGAAATCCAGTTGAATGTGGATGCCACCCGAATGTCACAAGCCTTTACCGGGAGCAGTTATATCCAGCAAATTGTCAACAGCGAAGTCAACGAATTTGTCCAAGGCTATAAAGCCACTGAAACTCCCATGGTTGATTTGGCCATACGGATGCGTTTTAATCCAACGCTTGAGCGCTCCTGGTTTGGTTCTTTAATGGAAATCATCAACAGCATCACCATGCTTTCCATCATCCTGACCGGTGCCGCACTTATCCGTGAACGTGAACATGGCACCATCGAACACCTTCTGGTCATGCCTGTGACACCAGCCGAAATCATGCTCTCCAAAATCTGGTCAATGGGCCTGGTTGTACTGGTCGCATCCGCCTTTTCACTTCAGATCGTTGTCCAGGACTGGCTCAGCGTCCCCATTGAGGGCTCAATCCTGCTGTTTCTTGCCGGTGCCTCCCTGCACCTGTTTGCCACCACCTCAATGGGCATATTCATGGCCACACTCTCTCGCAATATGCCGCAGTTCGGGCTATTAATGGTGCTGGTACTGCTGCCCTTACAAATGCTTTCAGGTGCCAGTACACCCCGGGAAAGCATGCCGCAGTTTGTCCAGGACATCATGCTACTGGCGCCTACCACGCACTTTGTCTCACTGGGTCAGGCCATTCTTTATCGTGGTGCAGACTTTCAGGTCGTATGGCCCCAATTCCTGTCATTGTTTATTATTGGTCTGGTCCTGTTCCTGTTCTCGCTTAACCATTTCCGGAAAATGCTTAGCCAAATGTCCTGAAGTTATCTTGCCCTTGACCTGATGACGGTGGCAGATGACTTGTTCAGACCCGCCACAACGCGACCGGACTCAGACTGTATTTTCAAACTGGGTCCGCAACATTTCAAAAATATGCAAAACCAATGGATTGATCGTGTCTTTGCGCGTCAACAAACGGTACGTCACCAAAGGTAATGCCGGCAAACCCTCCGACTCGGCCAAAACCCTCATATCAGGCCCCAGAAACTCGACACTGCGGGCCGTTACACCCAACCCGGCCCGAACAGCCGCCTTGATCCCCGCCAAAGAGGGGGCCAGATAGTTAATACGCCATTGCGTCTGGCTTTGCGCAAGTGCAGTTAATGCAAGTCGCCGGAAAATACTGGGTTCATCCGCCAGAATCAAAGGCAAAGTAGCGCCCCGGCTAAAAGGAAAATCCGCCGCGCATATCCACACCGTTGGAGAGGTACGCACCACAAAACTGCTCAATCCCGGTGCATCGCGTGTGGAAATGGTCATGTCTATATCACCGGAGGCCAGCAAGTCCATCAAGGCGGGACTGCGGTCAACCTGGATATCCAGCTTCACTTTAGGTGCATGACGCGCTATATGGGTAAGCACGATTGGCAAAATCGTATCCGCCACATCAAAGGTCGCGCCAAAACGGATATGCCCTTCCACTTGCTGCTGCCCCAGTGTGCGCAAGACCTCATCATTGATCGCCAGTAACCGCCGCGCATACATGGCCAGTTGTTTGCCTTGAGCCGTCAGTTCCCGGTGCCTGCCCCGTTTCTCAAATAACGGATACCCGATCTGGGATTCCAGTCTTTGCATTTGCTGGCTGATGGCCGATTGTGTCTTGAACAATACGGCTGCCGCACCGGAAAATGTATTAGTTTTTTCGACAGTAACCAGCGTGCGCAATAAACCCAGATCCAGGTTATTCATAGGGAATGGCAATATGAAAAATCATTAATAAAAGAAAATACAGGATTGTATCCATTAGGATAGCTAATATATTAACCAAGAATTTTAATTAGTCAATGTACGGGGAAATTACTATACTTTATAAAAATCACAGGAGAACCGCTCATGAACAACAACAATGGCAAACAAAATGCCATCAACGCTTTTATCACACTGGCCAAACAGCAAACAACACCGGAACCCAATCGTCAAGGCCTGGAATCCGTGCGTGAAGGCCTGATCAAACTGGCCGCCCATAAAGACTGGTGGTCAGAAGCAGACTATCCCGCACCCGAAGGCGAAGAGTTGCAAGCCCGCTATTTAATTCATTCAGAACCTGACAACAGCTTTGCCCTGTATCTAAATGTGATGAAGCCTGGCAAAAAAATCGTGCCGCATAACCATACAACGTGGGCCTGTATTGCTGCCGTAGAAGGCACCGAAAGCAACTATTTGTACGACCGTACCGATGATGGCAGCATTAGCGGAAAAGCAACGCTCGTTCAAACTGCCATTAAAAGCATAGGTCCCGGTGAAGGAATCGCCTTAATGCCTGACGACATTCATGCCGTTCGCATTGAAGACAGCCAGATCCGCCACCTGCATATGTATGGCAAGGCACTGGAAACACTTACCGAAAGACTGGCCTTTGATGTGGAAAACAATACCTGCAAAATCATGGATATCGGTGTCAAAACCCGTCAGGGCAACTGAACCCGACAGCTCCATTCACGTCCAGCCTCACCGCTATTTAAACAATGAAAACAATCGATGCCAAACTGCTGAAAAGCTGGATTCATGATGAACATGAAATCGCCGTGCTGGATATCCGTGAACACGGCCAATACGGCGAGAACCACCTTTTCTTTGCTGTTTCTTTGCCCTATAGTGTGCTTGAACTTCGCGTCGGGAGACTTGTCCCTCGTAAAAACACGCGTATTGTTATTTACGCAGACCATACCGCTGAAGCAGTCGTGAAGGCTGCTGCCAGGGCTTTACAACGACTGGGCTATACGCATGTTCATATCCTGCAAGGAGGCATCCAGGCTTGGCAAGCAGCTGGATACGCCACCTTTGCCGGGGTCAATTTACCCAGTAAAACGTTTGGAGAACTGGCAGAACACATTTACCAAACGCCGCATATCAGCGCCAGGCAATTGCATGAACGGATACAATCCGCACCGGCAAGCCTGGTAATCCTGGATGGCCGACCCATACCGGAATACCGGAAAATGAACATACCGGGATCCATCTGCTGCCCTAACGGAGAGCTTGCCCTGCGCGCCCGTCAAATCGCCCCTGATCCCTCAACAACCATCATCATCAATTGTGCGGGGCGTACACGCAGCATTATCGGTGCCCAGACCCTGATCAATCTTGGCATTCCCAACCCCATTTATGCACTTGAAAACGGCACCCAGGGGTGGTATTTGTCAGGCTATGAACTGGAGCACCAGTCAAACAGGCTTTATCCGGAAAAAATCAACCCGGAATTACTTGCCGAAGCCAGACAAAGCGCACATCATCTGATCCAACAATTCGAGCTACAAAGCATTTCATGCCAGCAATTAAAAATCTGGCAAGAAGAAACAAATCGCACAACATACCTGTTTGATGTGCGTACCGCCCAGGAATTTGAGGAAAGCCGGTTATCATCCGCTATACGGCATGCCCCAGGAGGGCAGTTGATTCAGGCAACCGACGAATATATTGGCGTCAGGAAGGCCCGCATCGTTTTAGCCGATTTTGACCAGGTCAGGGCACCTGTTATCGCCAGCTGGCTCAAACAGCTGGGCTGGGAGGTCTATCTATTGCCAGAAACCGATAAATTGGCAACATTAGCGGTACCAATGGATGAAGCCCTTGCCTTGGTACATCCCCAAACACTTTCTCCCCAGGAAACCATTAACTTCATCAAACAGTATCCTCAAGCAAGTATCCTGGACAGCAGATCCAGTATGCAGTTCCGTTCTGTTCATTTAAAGCAAGCGCAGTGGGTCATTCGTCCCACCTTGTTCAAACATGTTCCGCTTGATAAACAAACGCCTGTCCTGTTACTGGGTACGGGCGATGATATAACGGCATTATTGGCCACTGATATGGTCAATGCAGGGTATCAGAATATTCAGCAGACAATATTTGACCCTTCTGTTTTTGAGGTGGCTGGCCTAAGCCTGGAAAAACAAAGCAACAACCCACCCGATGCGGAATGTATTGATTTCCTGTTTTTTGTACATGACAGACATCACGGCAACAAAGAGGCTGCCAGAAAATATCTGGAATGGGAAACCAATCTTGTATTGCAAATTGATGAAGAAGAAAGAGATACTTTTCGTTTATTATCATTGCCAGCAAACAGCAAACAGCAAACCTTCAAAGTTACGGTGGGGTAAACCACCCCGTCAGGCTTTGCCTGCCACCCCTCCACAATTTTTATGCCTGCCATTAGCGCCTTCCTCCTCGTTCCCATGCTCCGTGGTAACGCATGGGCCTATCCTTTGAC